>Ga0182024_10013876_pt1 | contig 15654 bp, 16 predicted proteins | sample P32metaG_FD_120480 | JGI IMG/M metagenome (GOLD analysis project Ga0182024, IMG submission 120480) | Permafrost microbial communities from Stordalen Mire, Sweden - P3-2 metaG (Illumina Assembly) | ecosystem: Environmental > Terrestrial > Soil > Wetlands > Permafrost | place: Sweden: Stordalen... | reverse complement strand
GAGTCGGCGCCGCGGCCAAGAATTCCGCCCACCGCAACTCCTTCACCGGACTCTCTCCGCTGACCGCCATCTTCACTGCCATCTCCGCCACCGCATTCACGATCCAGTCAAAATTCTCCTGACCGACAGAAGTAATCTCCGCATCCGGCGCCGGATTCAAGAAATCAATCGCATACGGCACTCCACCCTCCACCGCAAACTCCACCGTATTCAAGTCGTAGCCTAACGCCCGGCACAGCGACAACCCATCCTTCTCAATGCGTTCCTTCAAAGCCGGAGTCGACGGCGGCGGATTCCCCTTCACATAGCGCTCGTGATGCGGCGCCTTTGGGTCGTACTTCATGATGTGCACTTTCTCCTGCCCCACCACGTAGCAGCGGTAATACTCGTCGAACTCCACGCCGTGCTGCAGCGTCATGCACAGGCGCCCCGTCTGGTTGTAGTGCTGAAAGAACTCCTCCGGCGAATGTACCTTGTATACATGCTTCCACCCTCCGCCGGAATAAGGCTTCAGGAAAGCAGGGAAGCCGACGTAATCAAACAACTCCTGCCAGTTCAGAGGGAAAATTAAATTCCGCATCGACTGGTCCGTCGTCCCCTCGGGATGCTTGTTATGCGGCAGAATCACCGTGGGCGGAATGGCCACGCCCATCTTGTTCGCCAGCGCGTAGTTGAAGAACTTGTCGTCCGCCGTCCACCAGAAAGGATTGTTCACCACAATCGTCCCGTGCAGCGCAGCGTTTTTCAGATAGGCACGGTAGAACTCAATATCTTGCGAAATCCGGTCAATGATGACGTCATACTTCTTCGGCTCGTCCATCCGGATCCCGCCGATCTTCACAAACTCCGCCTCAACGCCGTCGACCTTCATCGCGTTGATCTTCTCCACCAAAGCTGGCGGAAACGTATTCTCCATCCCAAACAAAATCCCAATCTTCTTCACGACCGATTCTCCATTCTTAATCTGTCATCCTGAGCGAAGTAAGTGCTTCACGAAGTGAAGCACTTACGCAGTCGAAGGATCCCTATCCTTGTAATCCCGACAGGATCGCGGCGAGGGATCCTCCCCGTGCAGCATCCCGCAGCGGCTAAAGCCTGGCCCCGGGAAGCAGCCAATCGGCACGGCTAAAGCCGAGCCCTTCCACGAAGCCCTAAAAGTACTTCGCCGCCATCCTCAACCACAACGGCCAATCATGCTTCGAATTATCGTTCCAAACGTCCAGCCAATGCGGAATCGCCTTCGCATTCAAAATCGCCGAGAACTTCACGTTCTGGTCCAGACACATGTCCCAGTCCGCCGATCCCAGCACGATCTTCATCTGCCGGTACCGGCTCAAAAACCAGTCATCCGTCATATTCGGAATGAAATCCGGAGGATTATTGAAGTAGCAGTCGTTGTCGTAATACCCATCGAGAAACTGGTGGATATCGAACGCCCCGCTCATGCTCACGCAATACGTCACCACATCCGGATGCTTCAAAGCAAAATTCACCGCTTGATACCCGCCAAAGCTGCACCCGGTCGCCGCCAGTTGCCACGCCTGGTTCTTCCAGCGGACAAACGGCAAGAACTCATGCAGGATATAGCGCTCATACTGCAGATGCCGCAGCACTCGCACCCGCGGATGCACGCCCTTGTTGTACCAGCTCTCGGTGTCCACGGCGTCGGGACAAAAAACCTGCAATTCGCCGCGCTCGATCTTCGGCGCCAGAACGCCAATCATCCCCCGGTCTTCGTACTCGAAGAATTTTCCCATCGAGGTCGGGAAGACCAGCAGCGGCATACCCGCATGCCCGAAGACAAGCGCCTCCATGTCCCGGTGGAGTTCCTGGCTATAAGCTTTGTGATATTCGCGATTCATTGTGAGCGGCGTTTGTGGAAGGGCACGGCTTTAGCCGTGCCGCTTAGCGCCGCTAGAAAAGATTGGGTGCTTTAGCCCCGGCAACGTCTCTTTTTCCGCAGCCGGAGTATCTTACCCGATGACAGCCCGAAATCCCTAGAACGAGGGTAGGAAGAGATCCTGAGTCAGGTGTCCCCCGTGTCCTCTGTGGTTGAGTGCTCCCAGCCAAAGCCCCAAAATGAAAAGGGCCCGCCCTTTGCGGAGCGGGCCCTGCGACGGGGAAAGGATAAACGACTCTCTACGATCCGTTCGAACAAATCGACAACGACGTATTGTGCTGGAAGCTCAGCCATCCATTCACTGAAGTGCTGGTCGGTGCGCCGAAGTATGGCAGCATGACCAGATCCTGCAAGTTGTACGTGAACCCGTGCAGCACGTAGGGGAAGCCACCATAGTTGGCGTCTCCCTCCTCCGGATCGCCCACTTCCAGAATCCCGCATGGTGTGTTGTTTCCGTTGTAGTTGACGGTCAGCGGATCGTCTGCCCACTCAGCTACTTCGTGTGATAGCGCCGACACGTCCTGGGAGAACACGCCAGTATGATCTACGTACGTGGCTTCCGCGTACGATTGCGGATTGCTGACGCTGCCCTCCGAGCTGTGATATCCGCCGATGCAGCAACTCCCGCCCTGCGTCAGATACGTGTCATAGAGCAGGAAGATGGGGAACTGATTGGGTTGAATTCCGAGCTTGCTGATCAAGGTCGGAATCTGCGAGTCAAACCAGTTGATATCGACCTCCGCCGCCGTGAAGCCAAAAGGGCTTCCCGTCTTTCCATAGGTTCGCGTCGGGCTCAGCGTCTGCTCGGCCAGTACCGTCGGACTCAATAAAAGGTGCGAGTTGGTGTCGGTCTTGACTGTGCCCCAGAAATTCGCGCGCTGAAACGCGTCAATGTACTGGGTCGTCCCTACGTTGACTCCACCTTGTGTATACGTCGTGGTCGAATCGAAAATGGGCGAGGTCAGCGTGTTGGTCGTCACTGTGTTGCCGTTTGAGAGCACATGCGACGGATCGAAAGTGGTCTTCGACCCGTTGCGGGCCGTGATTACGATCTTCACCGGGATGATGTACGTCGTAATGGTTGCGGTGGTGTTGCTGGAAGGCGCCGCGCCCACCATGTTGTAGGTGTAGTTGGTAGAGCCGTAGGTGAACGATCCATTCCAGCTCTGCAGCGAAGCTGCCGGCGGGGCAATGTCGGTCCGCAAGTGTGGAGGCATCACCATGTACCTCGGGTGAGGAGTCTCCTCTTGGGCGTCTTGGGCCAGCGCGTTTCCGGCAAGTCCCAGGCAGGTCAACACACAAAGGACAGCAACTGAACTCAGGCAAGCATGACTTCTTCTGTTCATAGGCGATCTTGTCTCCTTGGAATTTTCCTTCTGACGACAGAGTGACGATCGAACCCCAGACCTGAACCTGCGGTTGTCCTACCTCGACTTCCGCAAGTCCTGACACTGACTCAGCAGCACAGTTTCTAATCTCTGAGTAAACTCCGAGTCAATGTGCAAATGTTTTAAGCCCCTGTTTTGTTCTGTTTTTGTAAACTGCAACCGCATTTCCGTCTTTCGTAAAATGCGGCCTCCGGGCATGGATCAGGTTTTCCCTGCCTCCCTTTTGTTGATTTCTCCGACCCAAAGAAAAACCCGTCCCTCGCGGGACGGGTTGATTCATCAAGAAGCAGTTCGATTAGCCGCCGTTGTTGCAGATCCCCAGCTTAAACGGATTATCGTGAAACGATTCAGTGCCCCCGTCCACCGACGTGGTATTCGGCGCGCCGAAATATTCCAGATAAACCAGGTCCTGCAGGTTATAGGTGAACCCGTTCAGGGTGTAAGGGAAAGCCCCATAGTTCGAGAAGCCTTCTTCCGGGTCTCCCACTTCCAGAATCCCGCAGGAAACCGGGTTGCCATTGGTGTTCACCACCAGCGGATCGTCCAGCCACTCGCCCACTTCGTGCGACAACGCCGAAACGTCCTGCGCGAAAATGCCCGGTGTGCTGATGTAGGTGAAGTGCGAATACGCCTGTGGAGCAGAGGTGCTGCCGTAAGAGCTGTGGTATCCGCCGATGCAGCATCCGCCCTCCGTCAGGTACGAGTTGTACGTGATGAAGATGGGCAGGGTGGCTGGCGTGATCACTTTCGCATACTTAGTGAGGATCGCTTGCAACTGACCATCGAACCAGTTGATGTCTGCAGTTCCCACCGTGATACCGAACTCGGTCGAGACCTTGCCATCAGCGGCCGGTACGGTCAGGGTCTGCAGCGGTACTAGCTTGGGTTGAGCCAGCAACACGTGGTAGCCAGTCCCGGCAACCGTCGACCAGAAGTTGCCGCGCTGGAATGCGTCTTCGTACTGTGTCGTCCCCAGATCCGTGCCCATGGGAGTAACCCAGTCCATGTTCTGGAAGATCGGCGAGTTCACGGTGTTGCTGACCGCTGACTTGCCGTTGCTCTGGATCGTCTCCGGGCTGAAGATCGTGGTCTTTCCGTTGGACACATACTTGAGCGCGATCGGGATCACGAAGACCTTAACCGTGGTCGACGTGCCCGTGGAAGGGTCTGTCCCAACCATGTTGTAGTTGTAGGTGTGGCTCTTGTACACGAACGATCCATTCCACGTGGTCAGCGGAGTCACGGGCGCGTTGCCGGTGTCGGCATGGAGAGTTGGCCGCAACCGTTCAAACATCGGGTGGGCGGGAATCGTATCTTCCTGGGCAATGGCGGTGCCTGTTACGCAGGCAACCACCGCAAGCGCAGCCAGCAGGCTGAGCACAGTAATTCGTTGCTTCATGAGTATGGATTCTCCTTAGGGTCAATGGAGCAGTTAGGTGATTGGAACACGAAAAAGAAGCTCTGATTTGGAGTCCGGGGTCCACAGTTCCCCGGACGCAGGGGACAAAGGATGCGTTCGCATTCTGCTTTCCCCGGCTACATGGTGTCAACTGTGAATATTTCTGCAGCATCCATTCTGTAAAATGAGTTTGCCCTGAACCGGCTGCGTCAACCGACTGAATGTCCGACACCTATCTCTGCGAAGCCGACGTTCGCCGCCTGCTCGATCCTGCTCAACTCATCTCGGCCATCGAATCCGCCTTTCGCGATCGGTTTCCCTCCATCAGCCTGCCGCAGCGCACCCACGCCGAACTCGCGCAGGGCATCTTCCTTGCCATGTCCTGTTACGACGGAGCCTCCGGTTCACTCGGGATGAAACTCGTGCTGGTGCGGGATCACGCCCAGGAAAAGCAAGCCGACCTCGGGGAAGGCCGCGTCCAAGCCACCTACCTGCTGCTCGATCCGGAAACCGCCCAGCCCCGCCTCACCATTTCCGCCAACTACCTCACCGACCTACGCACCGCTTCCACCTCCGCCGTGGCCACAAAATTCCTCGCTCGGCCTGATGCTTACACACTTGGCATCTTCGGAACCGGACGCCTCGCCCGCACGCATCTCGCGGTCCTTCCCCTTGTACGGAGCTTCCAGCGCGTGTTCATCTGCGGACGCAATCCTTCCCGCTCCGCCGAATTTGTCCGGAGCGTTTCCGGCGAACTCCCCGGCGTCACCATCACCGCGACCGACCCGCGCACCTGCGCCGCCGAATCCGATGTGCTCTGCACCTGCACCTCGCACTCGGCTCCGCTCTTCGACGGCCGCGACCTGCGTCCCGGAACCCATCTCAACCTGGTCGGCGCCTTCCGCCCGCAAACCCGCGAAGTGGATTCCCACACCATCCAGCGAGCGCGCGTAGTGGTCGATACCTACGGCGCTGCCTTGTCTGAAGTTGGAGAGCTGTTAATTCCCCTGCAGGAAGGCGCGATCACGCGGAGCCACGTTGCCGCCGATCTTCACGAGTTGGTGAGTGGAGCAAAGCAGGGAAGACGCAGCCCGGAAGAAATCACAGTTTTCAAGAGCGTCGGCTGCGCCCTGGAAGATCTGGTCGCCGCCGAACTCCTGCTCGCGGCGCATCCCGATCGAAAATCTTGAATGCGGACCTCAGCTTTCGAAGTTGCGCGCGGCGCGATTCGGTCTCCTAAGATCCCATCTTCGATTGCGCATGAAACGCCTAGGCCGCTTGGGCGAGCCCCGATCCCAAAGTCGGGGCCTTTTTTTATTAGGAAGATGAGCCCGCACTCTTTAGACGTGGAACGGCCGGCGCTCCACCGGACGCGACGGTTCGAGGAAAAACTACCGAGGCTTCATGTACCAGAAGATCGCCAGCCCTATGAGGACGACGGTGATGATCCACAGAACGATGTCTTTACTGCGGTTCTTTTCTTCTGCCATAGACGAAGTACAGCACACCTCAAGTTTTGGTTCAAGTGCCGCGCTGATTTCCCCTGACCGACGCGGCGACTACGGTTTTGCCGCCGCAGTAGCCGCGCCTGCCCGCTTGTAGCCCGTGAGTTTCAAGATCTCGCGCAGGTGGATCGATTGCACCTGGAAGTGCAGCGTGTCATCCACACGTGCGAACGCCGGAAACCAGTATCCATCGACCAGTTGACGGTAGCCCACAAACGTCGGCCGGATATCCATCGGCTGATTCTTCTTGCGGTGTACCACGTCGGGCACGCTCTTGCCGCACAGCTTCACGATTTGAAAGTCGCGATTGTCGACCCACACCCGTCCTTGAAAGTATCGCTTGCCCTTCTCTTCTTTCTTCGGCTCGACGTGAAACACGTACGTGTCCAGGTCGTCGACGTGCTGCTCCCCGGCATACGTCAGGTTATATTCCGGCACTTCATCGGTGGTGAGGATCCACGGCATGAAGATGCGAATGTCGTCGAAGTCGGTCTGGGTCAGTTGAACTTCCCGCAGTGTCGACTGTTCCCCAAACGTCACCTTTTCTAACCGCCTGCCCTTGTCGTCGTAAGACACCGTAGTGATTTCGTGAAACTGCCCGTCGACTTTGTTGTCGTTGAGCGTCTGCACCAGCACGTCCTGCGTGTAGGTGTAGTGGGTTCGTGCCTCCCTCACCTTCGTTTCCCCGGCGGAAAATTTCTGGATCAGTTCCGGCACCGTCATATTCTTCGGCGGATTCGTGTCCAGCACGCCATTCCCATCGGCGCAATCCGTCTGCGCCCGCCCGCCCGCCACCAGCATGCCGACCAGCACGATCAACCACGCCGCTCGTTGACCTGTTTTCTTCTGCTTTGAATTCCGCATTTTCATGCGCTTTCGCCCTCTCGGTTGGTCAGCGGAAACATACACCGCAAAAGCGCGGCGCGCAACGCAGGAATCTCGCTAGCCCCGCCGTCCGCTACTTCCCGCGTCCAGCGCGGTTTTTGGCCCGGGAAGGTCCTTCCCTAATTATGCAAAGTCTTGCGCCAGCCACCCCGGCTCCCACGTAAGTCCAAGAATCATAAGCCCTTTAGGTTGGTACCGAGGTTGCACCATCTTCTGTGAATTCGGACCCAGCACCTATGAAAATCACACTCTTTGTGCTGTTCTTTTTATGCACCGCCGCCGCCTTCGGACAGACCGGAGTCGCCGTGCTTTCCAACCAACCGCAGATTGTTTCGCTTCCTGACCATCCTCTTCATGCGGAGCACCACGACCTGGCCTGTGAGCACCCTCTGGTGGGAGGTGGGTCCACAACCTACACCTACGCCCAAGGCGAGCGTCCTCTGTGGGAGTTTGGTTCTCCCAATCCCGAGCCTACGCCCCTCGGCGACGTTGCCCGCGCCTACCGCAAAGAAAAAGTCGCTATCAAGAAAGCCGAGAAAGTCCTCGAAAAGCAAGGCTCGTAGCTTCTGCCTTCGACCGCCGGGCGCCGTCCCGGCGGTTTGCGTGGCGCGGACGGATACCCCCGTCCGCGAAACTCGCCCCAGTCCTCGACGCCCTCATAAAACGCTTCCTTCCGACCAAGCATCAGACAATTAGCATCACACCAGCTACACTCAATGATTCGCCGAACCCGGTCCTCTTTCCCACCCCGGATTCGCCGAAGTGTACACTGCCCACTAGGGGAGGAAACGTATTGATGAAGCCCGGCAAGGCGGATCGAGTCCGCACGATTGCATTTTTCCTATTGATCTTTCTCTTGGCCACGGTCCCGGCCTATTGTCAACGAGGGACCCTCGACCTGAATGTCGGCCAGACCTCCGACCGGTTCGGTTCTCTCGCGCCAGTCACCAGTGTGGTTTTCGACCTTAACGGGGAAGTGACGGTCATCAAGCCCTCCGCCAAGACTGGACGCCCAAGTGTGGTGGCTGGAGGCGAAGTCCGTGCTCCTGGCGACACGTCCAATCACTCCAAGGAATATGCCGTCTATGGTGGCGTGGCCTGGACTGTCCACAATCTTTCCATTGGTGTGAACGGTGAAGTCCGCAAAATTCTTATACCGCCGGCGACCGTGGATAACCAGATCCTCAATCGGTACAACATGAACCTGCTCGAGTTGCCCCTTGTCATCAAGTACAGATTCGGTAGTGGCAAGCGCGTCTTCGTGGAGTCACAGGGCTGGCCGGAATTCACTCCGCACTACAAAGCGTCGGTGCCAGTCGCTACGCCTCATCCGAATTTCGACCACGGCTACACCCTGCGCGGAACCGTCGGCTGCAACTTCGGCAAGTGGTGGTATGTCCAGGGTACCTACGAATCCCGCTACTTCAGTTTCAATAACAACAACGGCGGCAATCCGAGCGGCCTGTACAACTGGAAGAGCAACATGATCACCGGAGGCGCCGGCGTTCGGTTCTAAACTTAGCTGTCAGCTCTCAGCTGTCAGCTTCCAGCCGAAAAACGGCACGCCGAGGCTGCCTCAGCATTCGTGGATTTTCGAAAGCCTGGGACCAGTGCGCACTGGATCCGTTCTATACGACGAAGCCTGCGGGCAAAGGAACTGGACTCGGTTTGAGCGTCTGTTACGGAATCGTCAGGAAACGTGGTGGACACCTCGAAATAGAAAACGTGCAGCCGCATGGCGCGCGGGTAACGATCAAATTACCGGCCGCGGACGTGCCGGCACACCACTCCTGGCCGCCGTGGCCCGCGCCTAGATTCCGCAAGTCGCGGGCTGAAACACGGCTATCGGTCAGAAATTCTTTGAGGCAGTGCGTACGATTCCAGGTAGCCGCAGTTCGGGCAGTGGAACGTTGTGACCGGAACGATCTTGTCTTTCTCTAACTTGAGACCCGTCCAAAAGCTCGGCTGGGGCTCGCCCGGAGACCAGCTTTCTTGCTCGTATCCGGCGTGCGTTTTATCCACCACCCATCCGGGTTCCATGTGCGCGTGACACTTGATGCACTCGACCGGTCCTTGCATATCCAGATCTCCCAGGAAAGACTGCGTAGATAGGCGTCCGAATTATATACAGACTCCTTGCCTCGCACCTCACGCGCAGCGCTGTGTATGCTGTCTTGGTTTATGCTGTCTTGGTTTATGCAAACGAACGTTTTCACCCGGGTGATCGTTCTCGGCGTGCTCGCGCTTACAGGGCTTGCTTTCGGGCAAGCGCAGGCGCCGCCAAATACAAAGCCTGCGCAGTACTACTTCGTGCTCTTGGATCGTCCTGCGAACGCTCCCCAGCTGAGCAAGGAAGCGGGCGAACAGTTGCAGGAAGAGCACATGGCCAACATTCGCAAGATGGTGGCGGAACACAAAATGCTGGTCGCCGGCCCGTTCATGGACGACACCGTGCTGCGCGGCATCTTCGTGTTTCAGGCGGATTCCCTGGCGCAGGTGCAGCAGTGGGCCAACGACGATCCCGCCGTGAAGGCAGGCCGCTTATCGGCCGAGGTGCACGGCCCGTGGCTCATCGATCCTGGCGCGATTCACAGTCCGTCAGAGCCTCCCGGCATGGAAACATACACGCTTGTTCTCATGAAGAGCGGCGAGCACTGGAACGCCACAGCGTCAGACTTCGGCGATGCAATGAAGCAGCATGAAGCGTTCGTCCAGCAGATGACGGATCAGGGAAACCTGGCGGTTGCTGGGCTGTTCCCACGCAGCGATCCGGGCGAAGTACGCGGGGTCGAGATTTTCCGCGTCGGGTCGGAGCAGACTGCCAAGCTGCTGCAAGACGATCCCAGTGTGAAAGACGGTCTACTCAAAACGGAAATCCACCCGTGGGCGACAGGCAAAGGCGTCCTAGCGTCAGGACAACCGCTGCCGTAGCCAGACCCAACCACGTCGTGAGGACGAAGGCGAGGCCCGTCGAGACTGCGTGTCGTCACTGGTTGGAATCGACATCCTCTTGTACGCATTTGCGAAGCGAACGCGGATCAGCCAGAAGATCATCAACATCAGCGGCAGGAAACTCAGAAGAAGGAGTGCGCCTGTCTTACGCAGTAGATCCGGGAAGAGTTGTTGCCGTGCCATGAATATGGACGCTGCGGCGATGAACAGCGCAAAGCACATGCGCCAGAGATGCCGCGCGATCCGTTGTTTGCCAGAAATACCGCCGCGCAAGAGCATGCGAATGTCGCCCACGGTCGCAAGGACGGCTACGGAACCCATGAAGAAGTAAGGCCCAGGGGGATAGTCATATTTCAAGCCAGTCGGACTCATCGCCGCTGCGAGTCCTAGTACCACTTCGACGGCGGCGACAGCCCCGACAACCAGAAGCCCTCCCCAATCAAACATGCTCGTTTTCGCTTCATGGCGCTTGGCGGTCATCCACGCGGTCGCTACCAGATAAAACGTTACAGTTCCTCCCAGAATGTTGCCCGGCTGAGATTTCATGATCGCCAGAAACACTCCGGTTGACGACAGGCTGAGCATCGCGATCACAAATACGTTCCCCGCGAGGCCATGCTGGCGGGACCCTTTGCGCAGAAACACTGCCACAAATCCAGACAGCATTCCCAAAGTGCCAGATGCGATGTGAAGCAATAATAGCGGCGAGTACGACATATTTCTCTCCATGGCGCGAATCAGAGCGGTCCACGATGTCGCCGCAGTCGCACCGCAGCGAAAAGAAACGCGGCCGTAACTGCCAGCCCGAGCCACAGACCCGCGCTGGTCAGGAAATGACCTGGAGTGAGGTGCATGGCAGGATTGGTCGGGAAACTATCCGACATCGGCATCGCCTCCGGGCCGCCCGCAAAGCGGTTTCCTATCATTCCTCCGAAATACGAAGTGCCGAACGCCATCTTCTCGGCGATGCCGATCGCCAGCAACGGCACGGTGGCCCACAGGAATGCCGCGCGCCGCGCCCACGCTGAGACCATCAACAGCCAGCCATAAATGGGTGCCTGCCAAAGCGCATGAACCGTCACCAGGTGATAGAGCAGCAGCAGCGACATCTGGAACGGCGATAGCTGCGTCCACAGTGTCGCGACACTCAGGCCGCTGCCCGCCAGCGCTGCGCTGTTTACGATCAGCATGACGAATTGCGTGACCGTCGTGATGGCCCAACCCAGAAGCGGCACGATGACCAGGGGTACCGTCGCCTTCGCAAGTACCGTGGTGCGGTCAGACACCGGTAGCGACTTCCAGAACAGAATGCTGCGGTCCCGCCGCTCGCTCTGCAGGGCCTCGATGCAGTAGTAGAGTCCCACGAGCAATGACGCGAGCATGACCATGCCCGCCGCGTAGTCGTACGGTTGGGCGATCTTTTCGCGCTGGTGCATCGCGTCGAGCGCTAATGCCGCGCGCATACGGCTCGCCAGATGAATCGAACTGATCAGAAAGCCGACCAGAAAAACCCCAGCCGCCGCCAGCGGAGCAAGGTAGATCGCGCGGTTCTCCCACAGTTCGCGCCGCACCGACCAGTAGAACGGCTGGGTCGCCGACAGAACCGCGGGCGCGACTCTCTGCGATTCGAGAGGAGTTCCGTTCATGGCGTTCGCTTGCGTATTCATCTAGCCGCTCCTTGTGCCGGTCCGGCGGGACTGCCCGGCGTATTTCCCAAGACCGCAACAAACAGGTCCGCGATGCTGGGCGTGCGCGTGTCGCCGAGCGCGGCGAGTTGTTGGCGGTCCACACCACTGAACAGGAAAATACTGCGCCCGAGCATCTGCCTCTCATGCATCGGCTTGAGCGCCCGTGCCGCCGAGACGCGCTCGGGATTCACCATCACTTCCACGTAGCGCGACTCGAACTCTTCCATGTTGCAACTGAACACGACGCGGCCCCGGTCGATGAACATCAGATCGGTGAGCACGTCCTGGATCTCGTCCACCTGATGCGTGGTCACGACGATGGTGCGGCTGCGGTCGTAGTAGTCGTTCAGCAGGGAATCGTAGAACTGCTTGCGATAGAGAATCTCCAGTCCAAGCGTCGGCTCGTCCAGCACCAGTAATCTCGCGTCAATGGCCATCACCAGAGCGAGATGCAGCTGCGTCACCATGCCCTTCGACAATTCCCGGACCTTGCTGTCGCGCTTGATCGTGGTCTTCGCCAGAAATCCTTCCGCCTTCGCGCGGTCAAATCGCGGATGCACTCCGGCGACGTATTCCAGTACCTGCGAAACCCGTATCCAGCGCGGCAGCACCGCGACATCGGCCATAAACGACACGTCGCACATCACCTGCTCGCGCTGGCTCCAGGGATCGCGTCCCAGCACTCTGAGTTCTCCCTGATAAGGAGTCAGCCCGAGAATCGCGTTGAGCGCGGTCGTTTTGCCCGCGCCGTTCGGCCCGATCAATCCGAGGATGCGTCCTTCTTCGACCCGCAAATCGATGCCGTCCAGCGCAACCGTTGTGCCGAAGGCCTTGCGGAGACCGCGTGCTTCGATGCATACCATGGCTTCAGCGCTCCTTCTCTTCGGGTTTAGTCTCGGCCTTCGACTTCGCGGCATCCGGCTTTGCATCGTCAGACGACGACCGGCCCTTGCCCGCTCCATTCAGCAACTCTTCCGCCTTCAGTCCCAGCCGCTGAATGGTCGCCTGCACCCTGGGCCACTCTTCCGCAAGAAACTTCTGGCGCTCGCTCTGCAGTAGCAGATTGCGCGCACCCGCATTGATGAACATGCCGCGACCTCTCTTGCTCTCGACCAGTTGCTCGTCCACCAGTTGCTGATACCCCTTCAGGACCGTGAGATGGTTCACGCGATATTCGGCCGCCACCGTGCGCACCGAGGGCAGCGGATCGCCCTCCTTGAGCACGCCGTCCAGGATCATCGCGACCACGCGGTCGCGAAGCTGGCGGTAAATCGGCTGATTGTCGTTCCACTCACGGTCCATCATGGGTTCCCAATCACTTTACTGAACATACGCTTCCCGTCATTTCGCCCGCTGCAACTCCATGTGCGCCCGCACCGGCTTGTCCCCAGGCTCCATGTAAGTCCAATCCTCGGTGTGATGGTTCGCGTCGATCTCGGTAAAGTCTGCATGGTGCATGTGTCCATACTGCAAGCTGCCCGAGACATCGAGGAAATCGAAGTCCACCGTTTTTCCGTCGGCCAAAATCTTGCCCGCCATCCGCGGCCGGTTGCCGGCATCACAATAGTGCGTCAGCACCAGCCGGTCCCCATCCAGATAGACCATCGTGACCGGATGGTCCGGTCTGCCCATTCCCGTCATTTCATGCACGACCGCGTTCCCCATGGACGTTACACGAAGCGAGACCTGTATGGCCTTGCCGTCGATGTCAGGGTGGGGCGGCGTCGTGGTCACGTGACCTTCCCACGAGCCCTCCATCGTTTTGATTTTGTCGAAAGACTTTTGCGCGTCGGACTGCGCCACAGCCATGGCGCAGAGCGACAGTAGAACCAAGGGCACCAGCACTCGAAGGGACTTCATATTCATTCTCCTTAATACTTCTCTCGGCGGCAGAGTTTCCGTTCGCCCGCGAACTAGGCGCGGCCCGAATCACTCTCGCTCGCAACGCTGTTATAGTTAACTATAACACTATACTTAATGCAAGTGTTTTCTTTAGATTTTTTCAGCGGTGCAGACGCAGGTGCGAGGACGTACGTGTGCGAAGGTATATGTAGGGACGGACGCATTCGTCCGTCCCCCGAGCGAAGCGAAGGAAGGGTTTATGTGGCGCGGGCGCCCCCGCCCGCGTACTGCCAGGTGCAAAGACGCCCGATCGCGAGATGGGAACTTGGGCACCACCGGCAGCGCCCTCCGCAGTTCCTATTTCGGGAATCCTTCCCACAAAAACTCCCCATCTCCCGTTGCGATCGCTCCTCCCGCTCATAAACTATTCAAGAGTGTTTTCGATTTTCAAAAAAAGGCGGAGCCCCAAAAAGCTCCGCCCTTTTCGTCCAATCATCAGCGCATTCCTACAAGGAGTTTCCTATGTCCACCGGTGACCCCAACCGCAAACGCAAGGGCAAGAACAAACGCAAAGCAGAAAGGGACAGCAAAGGCCCGAATAAAAGCAAAGGTGTAGGTAAGGATAAAGCCAGCGCCAAAGGCAACCAACGCGAGCCCAGCAAGCCCGCCCCGCACAAAAATACCAAGATCACCGGAGAACGCTCCGAAGCCGGCTTCCTCTACAAAGCCGCCTACCTCGAATTCGGTATCGCCAAACCCTGGGGCGACAGCCTGCGCTACGACTTCATCCTCGACAACGGAGGCCGCCTCCACCGCATTCAAGTCAAATGCACCGAAGCCATCCGTGCCGGTGCCTACGAAACCCGCGCCACCTACACCACCGGCAAAGGACGCGCCCCCTACACCAAGAAAGACATCGACTTCATCGCCGCCCACGTCGTCCCCCTCGACATCTGGTACATCATCCCCGTCGAGATCTGCACGCCTGCCCCCATGCTCCGCTTCTATCCTCACCGCAAAGCCAAAAAAATGCGCCTCGAGTCCTATCGCGAAGCCTGGCACCTGCTCCAATCCCCGGAAGAAGCCATGGAAGCAGGGAAGAAAGGTAGGACGATCGACATCCAAGCCGTCGCCGAGGAAACCCACGTAGGGACGGACGCATTCGTCCGTCCGCCGACCGAAGCGAGGCAAGGTTCATGTGGCGCGGGCGCCCCCGCCCGCGACCAGCGAGGATCAAAGAAGGCTCGTCCTTCCGAGCGCAGCGGGATGATTCGCGAAGGCGAATCATCCGCGGAGTCGAGGAACCCTGCGTTTCATGCAAACGCTACCACCGCTCCCGACGCGATGCTCCAGACCTACCACGACCTCTGCACCAAAACCCCACCCGTACGCCTACCCAAATCCCAAGCCCCCTGGCCCATCCCGCCCCTAAGAATCCTCGCCACAAGAAAAGGAAAACATATCTTCCCGGATCCGCCGTCGTAAGCCGCCAAAGGAAGGCAAGATTCGAGCGCCGGGCTCTCCTCCCAATTAGGGAACGGTTAAGAAAAAAGCTCGTCGTAAAGATTAATTCTCTACCAATCTCTGTCATCCTGAGCGAAACGAAGGATCCCGTTCACGCCGGAAGCGCCACGGACTCCTCAAGGCGTTCTCCCTTTGACCAGAGCGGAGCCTCATGAAGGATCACGAATATTTCGTCTACATCATGTCCAGCCGCTCCGGCACGCTCTACATCGGTATGACGAACAGCATCTATCGTCGTGCCATGCAGCATAAGAGCGGCCAAATCGAGGGGTTCGCCAGTAAGTATCACTGCAACCGCTTGGTGTACTACGAGAGCTTCGATGACGTTCACCGGGCTATCGGAAGAGAGAAGGAGTTGAAAGGCTGGCTGAGGATCAAGAAGATTGCTCTGATTGAATCGAAAAATCCGAGGTGGGAAGATCTAGCCGAAAAGTGGGGAGCGCAAATGCTGTTCGCTGGCGAATCACTGAAAAGTACATAAACCTGTCATCCTGAGCGCAGCGAAGGACCCCGCATCTGCCCGCTGCTCCGATGTTGCGTCAAGGCATTCTCACGATGCTCCCCGCAGCAT
>Ga0182024_10013875_pt1 | contig 15656 bp, 14 predicted proteins | sample P32metaG_FD_120480 | JGI IMG/M metagenome (GOLD analysis project Ga0182024, IMG submission 120480) | Permafrost microbial communities from Stordalen Mire, Sweden - P3-2 metaG (Illumina Assembly) | ecosystem: Environmental > Terrestrial > Soil > Wetlands > Permafrost | place: Sweden: Stordalen... | reverse complement strand
TCGGCCATCAGCCGGCCTCGACCAAGCGCCACCACCTCAGCCACGAGCGCGCCGACATCGGCGCGTTCTCCGCGCGGGCCAAGGACATCCCGCCGGCGGAGCGGTGATCCTGCGCCATCTTCCCGCTTGCACGGAATGAGGTGAGGGCGGCGGCGAGAGAATCCGCTTGACATTTGTTCTTGTTTTGTTCATATAGTGTCGCGATGGCGACGCTTCTTCAAAGGCTCAAGCACTCTCTCGTGGCGCTCGGGACCGGCGTGCTCCGCCTGCTGATTCCCTGCAAAAGCAGGAGAAGCAGGCGCCCCGGCGCTGACGGGCCGGGCCGACTACCGCACCTCGACCAGCTCAAGCGCTTCCTTGCTCGGGCCCTCGATCATCGCGGCGCGGGTGTCGCCGAGCCGGTAAGGGCCGGCGAGGAACTTGACGCCTTCGCCCTTCAATTTGTCGACCCAGGCGTCGAGGTCGCCGACGCTGAGGCCGATATGGTCCTGGAGCTGGCCGAGCGGGCTGACCAGCGGCCGATCGCCCTGGTTGGCGTACCACATCATCGACACGTCGCCGAACTCGACCCCGGCGCGCGGGGTGCGGTACATGCCCTCCTGCTTCAAGGCCGGCCAGGTGCGCTCGGGGTGGCGCGGCACCGTGCAGTCGGCCTCGGTCAGGCTCGTGCCGTCATAGCCGGGGCGCAGCGGCGCGTTGAGGTGCTTCTGGTACCAGATGAGCGCGCAGAACGGGTCGTCCTGCCACATATGCACGTGGTTGAAGCGCTCCTCTCCGTGGTTGCCGGCGATCTCGAACAGCGCGTTGTCCGGCCCCTCCATATAGGCGAAGCCGCCGACCTGGGTCGGCTCGGCGTGGCGCGCCTTGGCCTCGGCGATCTGCGGCTTGGTGAGGCCGAGCGTATTGCCGATATTCGGCCAGGTGTCGCTCGAGACGAAGACCTCGCCGCCGCTCTCCTCGCGGTAGAGCGGCATCAGCTTGACCTCCGGTCGGTGTTTCCACGCCTCGACCGTGGCGCGCGAGTCGGTGACGTGCCAGCCGAAATGCCAGATCGCGCTTTGTGGCTGTTGCGGCGCCGGCCGGTCGACCTTGGTGAACAGGATCAGCACGTCGTTGTCGCAGCGCAGCGCCTTGTGACCGCCCCATTCGCCCCTCGCGGTGCTGGCGAATTGCCGCGTGTACCACGCGATCGCCGCGTCGGGGTCGACCGAATTCAGATGAAGATGATGAAACCCCGGGGTCGGCAGCATGGCGATCCTCCTCGAATTTGCCGGAAGATTAGCACCAAATTCGTCATTCCCGCGAAGGCGGGAATCCAGGGGCAACCCCGCCGTCGCTTGCCCTGGACCCCGCTTTCGCGGGGGCGACGAGAAGGGTTTATTGCTTCGCCAGCGCGCAGGAATGGTCCTGGAGTTCCTCGCCGGCGCCGCGGTCGGCGGTGGCGAGGTCGGCCTGGTCGCTCAGGATCACGAAACCGGGCGCGCCGTCGGGCAGGGCGGCGCCGACAACGACCAGCGTCTCCTTGTCCATCGCCTCGCGCGCGCCGGGGACACCATCGGCGAGGCTCTTGAACGGGTCGAGCCGGTCGAATGTCTCGCCCGCGACGCGGATCGCGCGGTAAGGGTGCCCGACGAGCGGCTCGGGAAACGGCGCCCAGCTGTCGCCGATCGCCGCCACGTTCCGCCGTACCGCGTCGCGCACCGCCGGGGCGATGCAATCGATGTGGATGTGCAGCTGGTTCTGGCTGCGGCCGTAGATCGAGTTGACCGCGAGGCTCAGCGCATCGCGCGGCAGGTCGCGTTTCGCCACATCGGCGGTGAAATGGCGCTGGCGCCAAGCGTCGGCGAAATAGTTGGGGGCGCCGGGGGCGAGCAGCGCCGGGTCCTCGATGCCGGTCACCTTCGCGGTCGGGATCGCCAAATATTGCGTGTCTCCGACGAGGTCCTTGAGGATCGCGTAGCCGTGCGCGTCGCCGCCCGCGATATCGACCAGCGCGCAGGGCGCGGGCTGCCCGTATTCCCGCTCGTTCGGCACGCATTTTTGGCTGACGATCTTCCACAGCGCGTCGGAATCGGCGCGGGCGGTGCCGGCGAGCCCCAGCAGCGCGAGCAGCGCCAGGAGGAACCGCATCGCCTATTCCACGACGATGCGCGGCGGCGCGCGACGGGCGCCTTCGCCCGACACCTTGCTCCACACCTTGGCGGCGATCTCGCGGAACAATTGGGCGTGCGGCGAGTCGGGGTCGGACATGGTGATCGGGCGGCCCTCGTCCGAGGTCTCGCGGATCGCCAGGTCGAGCGGCACCTCGCCGAGGAAATCGCAGCCCAGCCGCTCGGCCTCGCGCCGCGCCCCGCCGTGGCTGAAGATGTCGCTGCGCTCGCCGCAATGGGGGCAGAGGAAATAGCTCATGTTCTCGATAATGCCCAAGACCGGCACGTCGACCTTCTGGAACATGCTCAGGCCGCGGCGCGCGTCGATGAGCGCGATGTCCTGCGGTGTCGAGACGATGACCGCGCCGGCGAGCGGCACCTGTTGGGCCATCGTCAGCTGCGCGTCGCCGGTGCCGGGCGGCAGGTCGACGACCATGATGTCGAGCTCGCCCCAGGCGACGTCGCGCAGCATCTGATTGAGGGCGCTCATCACCATCGGCCCGCGCCAGATCATCGCGGTGTCCTCGGGCACCAGGAACCCCATCGACATGCATTTGATCCCGTAATTCTCCATCGGGCGCAGCGTCTTGCCGTCGACGGTGGTGGGCCGGCCGGAAATGCCGAGCATGCGCGGCATCGAGGGGCCATAGATATCGGCGTCGAGCACGCCGACCGAAAGCCCGTTCGCCTTGAGGCCGAGCGCGAGGTTGGCGGCGACCGTCGACTTGCCGACCCCGCCCTTGCCCGAGGCGACGGCGATGATCGCGCCGACTCCCGGCACCGCGCCGCGTTGCCCGGGCTGCGCCGCGGGTCGCTGGTCGTGGGCGTGCGAATGCGCATGCGACGCCGGGCGCTGAACGGGCGGGCGGGATTCCGCGGTCAGCACGGCGGTCACCGACAGCACGCCCGGCAGCGCCTCGACGGCGGCTTCGGCGGCCTTGCGCAGCGGTTCCAGGCGCGGGCCGCGCTCCGGCTCGACCTCGATCGCGAAGCCGACATTGCCGTCGCGGATGACAATGCCCGAGACCATGTTCAGCGCGACGATGTCGCCACCCCGCTCAGGGTCGCGCACCTGGCCCAGCGCATCAAGAATCTGTCGCTCGGTGACGGCGGCCATCGCGTTCTCCAGAGGGCTGCGGCGTGGAATTTAATCCAAATGCGGCCGGACCCGCGTTTGCTAACCGCAGATAGGCGCGGCGGCGGCACTTGACAACATCTACGCACACGCCCTCTATCGCCGCCAATCCGGCGAGCGCACTCCCGAAAGGCGTCAAGCGCGATGATTAGCCAGCGGGGAATCGATGAGTGAGCGCGGCGGCCCTTGGGGCGCCGGGCCTCGCGGCGGCAGGGGCGGTAGCGGCGGAAACGGCGGCGGAGGGGGCGGCGGCCCCTGGGGCGGCGGCCGTGGCGGCGATGGTGGCGGTGGCGATGGCGACGGACCGCCCCCGCCCCCGCGTGGACCCGGCCCGCGCCCCCCCGATTTCGAGGAAATGCTGCGCCGCGGTCAGGATCGCTTCCGGCGGCTCCTGCCCGGCGGGCGCGGCTCCGGCACCGTCATCGGCCTCGGCATCGCGGCGGTGATCGCGTTGTGGCTGGCGAGCGGGTTCTATCGCGTCCAGCCGGACGAGGTCGGCGTGGTGCTGCGCTTCGGTGCCTATGATCGGATCACCCAGCCGGGGCTCAACTACCATCTGCCCAGCCCGATCGAAACTGCGCTGACGCCGAGCGTCACCCGGCAGAACCGCATGGAGATCGGCTACCGCAGCAGCGAGGTGCCGAGTTCCCGTTCGGGCAGCAACGGGGAGGTGCCCGAAGAAGCGCTGATGCTGACCGGCGACGAAAACATCGTCGACATCAACTTCACCGTGCTCTGGGTGGTCAAGGACGCGAAATCCTATCTGTTCAATATCCGCAACCCCGAAGGCACGGTCAAATCGGCGGCGGAAAGCGCAATGCGGGAGATCGTCGGCGAGACGCCGATCGCCCAGGCGCTCGCCGAAGGCCGCGGCAAGATCGAGACCGATACCGAGCATCTGTTGCAGTCGATCCTCGATTCCTATGGTGCCGGGATCGAGATCACTCTGGTGCAGCTGCAAAAGGTCGATCCGCCCAACCCGGTCATCGAATCGTTTCGCGACGTGCAGCGCGCGCTCGCCGACCGCGCCCGGCTGCGCAACGAGGCCGAGTCCTACCGCAACGACATCGTGCCGAAGGCGCACGGCGCCGCGGCCCAGATCCAGCAGGACGCCGAGGCCTATCGCGCCGAGATCGTCGCCCGCTCGCAGGGTGACGCGGATCGCTTCACCGCCGTCTACAACGCCTACAAGGTGTCTCAGGACGTGACCGCCGAGCGGCTCTACCTCGAGACGATGGAAGAGATCCTGAAGAACAGCAACAAGGTGATCATCGACAAATCGGCGATGGGTCAGAACGGCGTGATGCCATACCTGCCGCTGCCGAGCCTTCCTGGCTTCGCCCCGCCGGCGGCCGCGGCCCAGCCCGCGACGCCGCCCACCGGGCCGGCGCCTAGCGGAGGAGGCCGATGATGAGCCGCCGCATTCTGATCGCCGTCGCGGTCGTGCTGGTCGCGATCGGCATCCTGCTGGATAGCTCGCTGTTCATCGTCGATCAGACCGAGTCGGCCCTGGTGCTGCAACTCGGCCAGCCGCGCCGCGAGGTGCGTACCCCGGGTCTCTGGGTCAAGCGGCCTTTTGTCGAGAACGTCGTGTTCTACGACAACCGCGTCCTCGATTTCGAGCCGCCGCCCGAAGAGGTCATCGTCTCCGACCAGAAGCGGCTGGTGGTCGACAGCTATGCCCGCTACCGCATCGTCAACCCGCTGCTGTTCTTCCAGACGGTGGGCACGGAAGACGGCGTGCGCGCGCGGCTTTCGGCGATCGTCAACGGCAGCCTGCGGCGCGTGCTCGGCAACGTGACCTTGTCGGACATCCTGTCGGTCAAGCGCGCCGGCATCATGATCCAGATCCGCGACGAGGTCGCCGACGAGGCCAAGAATTTCGGGATCACCGTCGTCGATGTGCGGCTGCGGCGCGCCGACTTGCCGGAGGAGAACAGCGAGGCGATCTATGCCCGCATGAAATCCGAACGTCAGCAGCAGGCGGCCCAGTATCGCGGCGAGGGCGCCGAGGCGGCGCAAACCGTGCGCGCCACCGCCGAACGGGAGCGCACGGTGATCCTCGCCGACGCCCAGCGCGACGCGCAGCGGGTGCGCGGCGACGGCGACGCACAGGCGATCAAGATCTACGCCGACGCGTTCGGCCAGGATAAGCCGTTCTTCGCCTTCTACCGCTCGCTGCAGGCCTATCGCAACGCGCTCAACAACCGCGACACCTCGTTCGTGCTCACGCCCGACAGCAGCTTCTTCCGCTTCTTCAATGGGTTGTCGGGCACCGCTTCCGGTGCGGCTCCATCGGCGGCGCCGCATTGAGACTGACCGCGCGCCGATGAGTGATGGGCGAGGGCGCGGCGCGACTGGCCCCTGATGCGCGATTTGCTGACCGCGCTCGCGCTCATCCTGGTTATCGAGGGCATCGTTTACGCGCTGATCCCGGACCTGATGAAGCGGCTGGCATCGCGCACGACAAAGACGCCGGCGCAGGCGTTGCGCCTCGGCGGGCTAGCCGCCGCCTTCCTCGGGGTCATCCTCGTCTGGGCGCTGCGACACTCGAGGTAACGGCGCGCTTGCCGCGGTTGCGAAGAATTCTGGTTTGCGGCGGCCTTCTCCCGTAATCTCGCGGCCAGCGAGGTCGGCGGCGCCGCGCGTGCGGACGCGCCCTTTGCTTGTCATTTAAGGGGAGTGGCGGACGGTGTTATCGATAACGAGTCTTCGGGGGTCAGCCGCGGCGGTGCTCGCCCTGTTGCTGATCGCCGTGCCGGTCATCGTTCCCGGAGGGCCGACCGTGGCGGCGCATCCCGCGCCCGACGGCTTCGCCGATCTGGCGGAGAAGCTGCTGCCGTCGGTCGTCAACATCTCGACGACCCAGACCGTGAAAGCCGAACAGCACACCGAAAAGGACAGTCCCGACCTGCCACAATTCCCGCCGGGCTCGCCCTTCGAGGAATTCTTCAAGGACTTCTTCAAGCACAACCACCAGCAAGGCCAGGGTCAGGGCCAGCCGCAGGCGGAAACCCGCAAGGCGACGTCGCTAGGGTCCGGCTTCATCGTCGACGCCGCCGGCTATGTCGTCACCAACAACCACGTCATCGCCGACGCCGACGAGATCACCGTCATCCTGCACGACAACACCAGCCTCAAGGCCGAGCTCATCGGCCGCGACACCAAGACCGACATCGCCGTCCTGAAGGTCAAGACCGACAAGCCGCTCATCGCCGTCCCGTGGGGCGATAGCGACGCGGCGCGGGTCGGTGATTGGGTGCTGGCGATCGGCAACCCGTTCGGCCTCGGCGGCACGGTGACCGCCGGCATCCTGTCGGCGCGTCAGCGCGACATCAATTCGGGCCCCTACGACGATTTCCTGCAGACCGACGCGTCGATCAACCGCGGCAATTCCGGCGGGCCGATGTTCAACATGGACGGCCAGGTGATCGGCATCAACACGGCGATCTATTCGCCCTCGGGCGGCTCGATCGGCATCGGTTTCGCGATCCCCTCGGCGCTCGCCCATGAGGTGGTGTCCGAGCTGATCACCGAGGCCGATCACATAGTGCATCGCGGCTGGCTCGGCGTGCGCATCCAGGAGGTCACCGACGAGATCGCCGATAGCCTCGGACTCGACAAGGCGCGCGGCGCGCTCGTCGCCAGCGTTAGCGATGCCGGCCCCGCGCAGGTCGCCGGCATCCAGCCCGGCGACGTGATCCTGACGTTCGACGGCAAGCAGGTCACCGATATGCGCCACCTCCCCCGGTTGGTCGCCGAGACCCCGGTCGACAAAATCGTGCCGGTCACTGTCTGGCGCAAGAAGGCGCAGGCCGATCTCAAGGTCAAGGTCGGGCGGCTCCAGGAAACCGAAACCGCCAGCGCTGAAACCGGCGTCAAGCCGATACCGCTGAAAAGCGACGCGGACACCGTTAAGGCGCTCGGCATGACCCTGGCCAACGTCACGCCCGAGCTGAAGGAGAAGTTCTCGCTGGGCGATGACGCCAAAGGCGTCGTCGTGGTCGATGTCGCGAAGGACGGCCCGGGTGCCGAAAAGGGCCTGCGGCCCGGCGACGTGATCATGGAAGCGGCGCAGGAAGAGGTCAAATCCGCGAGCCAGGTGGTCGGCAAGGTTGCTGACGCGAAAAAATCCGGTCGCAAGTCGATCCTGCTGCTGGTCGAACGCCAGGGCGATCTGCGCTTTGTCGCGCTGCGGCTCGATCAGGGCTGACCTACGCGTTGATGATTTCCTCTTCCCGATAGCCCTGCGCGTAAAGCAGCGCGGTGAGATCGGCGTGGTCGATCCTTGAGCGCGACGCGGCGGCGACCGCGGGTTTCGCGTGAAACGCGATGCCGAGCCCCGCCGCGCCCAGCATCGGCAGATCGTTGGCCCCGTCGCCGACCGCGAGCGTCTCGTCGAGCCGCAGCCCGAATTCGCCGGCGAGCGAGGTGAGCGTGTCGCGCTTGGTGGCGCCGGTGACGATCGGGGGGCGGACGGTGCCCGCGAGCTTCCCGTCGGCGATGTCGAGCCGGTTGGCGACGACCCGGTCGAAGCCGAGCTCCGCGCCGACCCGCTCGGCGAACACCGTGAACCCGCCGGAGACGAGCGCGGTCTTCACCCCGGCACGGCGCAGTGTCGCGATCAGCGCCGGCGCGCCCGGCATCAGGCGGATGCGCGCGGCGGCTTGGTCGAGCACGCTTTCCGGTATGCCGCGCAGCAGCGCCACCCGCTCGTTGAGCGCGCCGACGAAATCGATCTCGCCATTCATCGCCCGCCTGGTTATCTCGGCGACATGCGCGCGCAGCCCGAGAAAATCGGCCAATTCCTCGAGCATCTCGTTCTCGATGATCGTCGATTCGAGATCGGCGACCATGAGGCGCTTGCGTCGCCCCGCTTCGGGCTGGACGACGATATCGATCGGCCGACCGCCGATCGCCGCCCGCATTTCGGTCTCGATGGCGCCGGCGATGTCGCAGGCGGCGGGGCCAAGCCAATCGACCGCGCCGCCAAGACCGGCGACGCAGGACCGGAGCGCATCTTCCGCGCCCGCTCCCGCGATCAGGGTAATCGACTGCATCGGCTCACCGCGTCCTTCGAGACGGCGCTTCGCGCCTCCTGAGAGTCTGACTCGAAATCGGCAGCGTTGTCTCAAGCTCTTGCGAGTCTGCGCTGCGAAGCGGCCGTCTCGAAGGACGCAACGCCGTTTCGCAGCTATCGGCATTGATTTTCCCCGCCGGCGGCGCATAAACGCCTGAGTTCACGGGAGTAGGACGATGGCGACCAACAAGCCGAGCGTGTTCATCGATGGCGAAGCCGGCACCACCGGGCTCGGTATCCGTGCGCGCCTCGAAAAGCTGGCGTCGGTCGACTTGAAAAGCCTGCCCGAGGCGCACCGCAAGGACGCCGCGGCGCGGCGCGACATGATGGCTGAGGTCGACCTCGTCGTGCTGTGCCTGCCCGACGACGCGGCCAGGGAGGCGACGGCGCTGGCCGACAGCCTCGGCAACGCCGCGCCGAAGCTCTTGGACGGCAGCAACGCTCATCGCATCGACATCGCGTGGGAATACGGCTTTCCCGAGATGGTCCCCGGCCAGGGCGAGCGCATCGCCGGCGCGCGCAAGGTCAGCAACCCGGGCTGCTACCCGACCGGCGCGATCGGCCTCATCCGGCCGCTGGTCGATGCCGGGCTGATCCCCGCCGACTATCCGATCACGATCAACGCGGTCAGCGGCTATTCGGGCGGCGGCAAGTCGATGATTGCGGCGCATGACGGCGCCGGCGGCCCGGCGTTCGAACTTTACGCGCTGGGGCTCGAGCACAAGCACATGGCCGAGACGCAGAAATATGGCGGCCTGTCGCGCCGGCCTATCTTCGTGCCGTCGGTCGGGCATTTCCGCCAGGGGATGCTGGTGTCGGTGCCGCTGCATCTCGACACGCTGCCGGGGAAGGCGACCGGCGCCGATCTGCGCGCGGTATTGGCCGAGCGCTACAAGCGCTCGGTTTATGTGTCGGTCGTCGAGCCCGCCGGCAAGCTCGAGCCGGAGGCGCTTAACGACACCAACAAGCTCGAATTGTCGGTGCACGCCAACGAGGCCCGGCACCAGGCAGTGCTGGTCGCGCGGCTCGACAATCTCGGCAAGGGCGCCTCGGGCGCGGCGGTGCAGAATTTGTCGCTTATGCTGGGGCTCGACTGATGCTGGGTCTCGGCATCTGACGCTTTGGTTCGCCTTTATTTTCGTCATCCCCGGGCTTGACCCGGGGATCCACGTGGATGGCCGGGTCAAGCCCGGCCATGACGATGAGAGTTTATGACATTGGCTAACCCGATCCCTCGGCGCCTTATTCTCGGCGGCATGGCCGCAGGGGCCCTGTTGCCGCAATTGAGGAACCGTCCCGCCATGGCCGAGCCTGCGATGATCACCCGCCCGATCCCGTCGACCGGCGAGGCGATGCCGGTCATCGGGCTCGGCACCTGGCCGGTCTTCGATGTCGGCACGGACGACGCGGCGCGCCGGCCGCTGCGCGAGGTGATGCAGAGCCTCGTCAGCGGCGGCGGCCGGATGATCGACACCTCGCCGATGTACGGGCGCAGCGAGGGCGTGGTCGGCGACATCGTCGCCGGGCTGGGGCTGCGCGATAAGGTCTTCCTCGCCACCAAGGTGTGGATCAGCGGGCGCGACCAGGGCATCGCGCAGATGGCCCGCTCGGCAAGCCTGCTGAAAAGCCCGGTCATCGATCTGATGCAAATCCACAATCTCGTCGATTGGCGCACCCAACTGGCGACGCTGCGCGACATGAAGGCGAACGGAAAACTGCGCTATATCGGTATCACGCACTACACCACCGGCGCGCTTTCCGACCTCGCGCGGATCCTCGACAGCGAGGACGGGATCGATTTCGTCCAGTGCGGCTATTCGCTGGCGACGCGCGAGCCGGAAACGCGGCTCCTGCCGGTCGCGGCGCGGCGCGGGGTCGCGGTCATCGTCAACCAGCCCTTCGAGCAGGGCGATCTGTTCCGCACGGTGCGCGGCAAGGCGCTGCCCGATTGGGCGAACGAGTTCGATTGCGCGAGCTGGGCACAGCTTTTCCTCAAATACTTGCTCGGCGATCCGGCGGTGACGGTAGTGATCCCGGCGACCGACAAGCCGGACCATTTGGCGGACAACCTCAAGGCCGGCTACGGCCGCCTGCCCGACGCGAAGCAGCGCGAGCAGATCCGGCGGTTTTGGGATAGTCTTTAGCGGCTATTGGCCGGCAGCTTCGGCCGCGATTTCGAGCGAGAGCCTGGCGAGCTCGTGCCGCCGTCAGCCGCGCGCCATCGCGGCGGCGCGCAGGTCGAAGCTTTCGTCGGCAGCCTGTTGCGGCGTCACACCGCGGCCGGCGGCGAGCAGGCGGCGGGCGAAGGCGTGGTCGGCCGGCTTGTTGATCGACTCGATGCCGAGCAGCCGGTCGCCGGCATAGCAGAAGGCCGAATATTCGCCGCCCTCGTAATTTCCGCGCAGCACGACATCCTGGAACCCGGTGGTGAGCCCGGCGATCTGCAGGCGCAGCGCGCCTTGCTCGCTCCAGAACCAGGGCAGCGCCTCATAGGCGTGCGGCTTCCCGACCAGGCGGTTGGCGACGCAGCGCGCATGGTCGGCCGCGTTCTGCACCGCTTCGAGCCGCACCGGGTTGCGCTGCGAATGGCGTGACGGGAACGACGCGCAATCGCCGATCGCCGAGATATTGTTGTCCGCGGTCAACAGTTCTTCGTTGACGACGACGCCGTTATCGACCGCGAGCCCGGAAGCGGCGGCGAGCCCCTCATTGGGCACGACGCCGATGCTGATCAGCACGAGGTCGGCGGGAAGGCTCCTGCCGTCGTCGAGCACGACATGATTGACCTTGCCGCCCTCGCCGGCAAGACGCTCGACGCGCACGCCGAAGCTGAACTCGACCCCGGTCTGGCGGTGCGCCGCGGCGAAATAGGCCGAGCTTTGCGGGCAGACGACACGGCCCATCACCCGCTCGGTCAGCTCGACCACGTGCACGTGCTTGCCCTTGGCGCGGGCGATCGCGGCGAATTCGAGGCCGATAAACCCGGCGCCGATGACCACCGCGTGCTCGGCCGCCACCAGCCGCTCCTTGAGCGCCTCGGTCTCGGCGAGGTTGCGCAGATAGACGACGCCATCCAGTTCGACGCCGGGGAGCGGCGGCACGCGGTTGCGTGCGCCGGTCGCGAGCACGAGGTGATCGTATGGGAGCCGCTTGCCATCCGACAGGACCACGGCCCTCGCCGCGCGGTCGAGCGCGCCGACCGAAACGCCCATCGCCAGCTCGATCCGATGCTCGTCGAAGAACGCCGCCGGGCGCATCAGCAGCAGATCGAGGCCGATCTTGCCGTCGAGATAATCCTTCGACAGCGGCGGGCGCTGATAGGGCAGATGCGGCTCGTCGCCGATCAGCGTTATGCCGCCGTCGAACCCGTTCTGGCGCAGCGAGGCGGCGAGCTGAAACCCGCCATGCCCGGCGCCGACGATGACGACGCCCGCACTTGGCATCAGGTCTGGGTCTCCGGCATGTCGACGACGAGCCCGTCCATCGCCGGGGTCATCACGAGCTGGCAGGAAAGCCGGCTGTTGGGCCGGCGCGGGCTCGCCGTGCCGTCGAGCATCGCGTCCTCGCCGAGCTCCATCTCCGGCAGCCGCGACAGCTGGTCCTCGCGCACGAAGACATGGCAGGTCGCGCACATGCACGAACCGCCGCATTCGGCGACGATGCCGTCAAGCCCTTGCAGCACGGCGGCCTGCATCACGCTGGTGCCGAGGGGAACGTCGAGCGTCGTGCTGTTTCCGTCGTGGCTCACATAGGTCACTCGCGGCATGGTGCTGTTCATCCTGGCTTGGGGATGGGAAAACGATCATCCGAGCGTTACGCAATCTGCTGCCCGCGGTCGAGCATTTTCGAGTCGGTCGCCACGAGCCGGGCGCTTGTGTATAAATCGGCGCACGAGCTTGAACGGGGGCGAGCAATGAAGAACGGCTTCAAGGTCTGGGATTCCGACACCCATGTCGAGCCGTCGGCCGAGGTCATCGACAAGTATCTCGATCCGGGGTTTCGCAACCGCCTGCCCGAGCTTCAGCAATTCCGCACGCCGATCGCGGCGACGACGCCGGGCAGCTCGCCGGGGCGCCACGTCTATCGCTTCGGCCAGATTTCGTTCAAGCGCATCCTCGGCGAGGCGGAGCCGCGCCCCGAACATACCGGCCGCGCTTCGGTATGGATGGGCACGCAGCAGCCGCGTGTCGGCGTTCAGGACGACAGGGCGGACAACCGCATCGCCGACATGGATTTGGAGGGCGTCGACGCGCATTTCCTGATCCCGACCGCGTGGACCAGCCTGGTCGGCCATGAGGACCCCTCGCTCGAGACCAACGTGATCCGCGCCTATCACCGACACATGGAGAATTTCTGCGCCGGCCATCCCGGGCGCCTCACCAGCATGATCGTCGCCTCGGCGCGCGACCCCGAAGCCGCCGTCAAGGAAATCCGCGATTGGGGCAAGTCGAAATGGGCGGTCGCGGTGATGCCGCTGGTCACCAAGGACATTCCCGCCGACCACCCCGACCTCGAGCCGATCTGGCGGGCCTGCGTCGAGCACGATCTGCCGATCGCGCATCACAGCTTCACCTGGACGCCGCCCTATTTCCCCGGCGCTTTCGATTTGTGGGACAATATCTTCCTCGGCCGGCTCGCCTCGCACCCGTGGGGCGCGATGCGCTTCATCGCTTCGGTGATCGGCGGCGGCATCATGGACCGCCACCCCAGTCTGCGTGTCGGCATCCTCGAATGCGGTTTCGGCTGGCTGCCGTTCTGGGGACGGCGGATGAACGAGCAGTACGAATATGTCGGCAGCACCGCCAAGCTGAAGCACCACCCGGAGGACTACCTGAAGAGCGGGCGGTTCTTCTGCAGCATCGAGCGGCACGAGGGCGAGGACATGTTCAACCATGTCACCCAGTTCCTCGGCGATGACGTGCTGATGTACGCCTCCGACTACCCGCATTCGGAATGCCAGTTCCCGAACACGGTGTCGAACATCCTCGCCTGGAAGAGCATCAAACCGGAGGTTCAGAAAAAGCTGCTGTGGGACAATGCCAGCCGGTTCTTCAAGCAGGCGTGAGAAGATTCGTCACCCCCGCGAAAGCGGGGGTTCAGGGACAACCGGTACGTCGCTTGCCCCTGGGTTCCCGCTTTCGCGGAAAAGACGATTAGGGGTGATCGGCATCCTAGGCGGACGGCTGCGCCGCAGCGTCTCGCGCCATAGCAAATAGAGCCCGGAGCCGACGACGACGGCGGCACCCAGCAGCAGGTGCGTCGTCGGCAAATCGCCCCAAACCGCGAAGCCGAGGATCGTCGCCCAGACCAGCGACAGATAGTTGAACGGAACCACCGCCGAGGGTGGCGCCAGGGTCAAGGCGCGGGTCCACCAATATTGCGCGACGCCGTTGCCGATCCCGGCGAGCGCGAGCGCGCTGGCGTCGGGCCAGGTCGGCGATTTGAACCCGAACGGCAGCAGGAAGAGGGTGCAGACCGTGATCACGATCATTTGGTAGATCGTTAGCGTCTCGGTCGATTCGGTGAGGCTCATCCGCCGGATCGCCACCGCGACCGAGGAGATCAGCACTGCGTTGGCGAGGGCGAAGAAGGCGCCGAGCTGAAAGGTGCTGCGGCCCGGCTCGGTGACGATCAGCACGCCGACAAACCCGACTGCAAGCGCGGACCAGCGGTGCGGCCCGACCCGCTCCTTGAGGATAACCGCCGACAGCAAGGTCGTGAACAGCGGCGCGGCGAAGCTGATCGCCACCGCCGAGCCCAGCGACATCAGGCTGAAAGCGAAGAACATGCAGGTCATCGAGCCGAACTGCGAGACGCCGCGCTGCAGATGCGCGAGATAGCGCCGCGTGCGGAACACGGCGATGCCGCTTTTCGGTAGGATCACCACCGACACCGCGACGAGCGCGAAGAGCGCGCGATAGAACGCGACCTCGCCGACCGGGTAGATCGCCACCTCCCATTTGACGATGGCGTTGACCCCAGCGAACAGCACGGTCGAGGCGACCATATAGGCGATGCCGCGCGGGATCTGGTTGCGCCGCGCGCCAGTCGGGTCGAGCGCGGTCATCGGCTCAGGCTTTCACGCTGCATCGACGCACGTCCCGCATAAAAAAACTGCCTGCCCGTGTCGCCACGGACAGGCAGCCCTTTGGTCAAGCGTTGGTTGGGACGAGCTTAGAAGTCCATGCCGCCCATGCCGCCGCCGCCCGGCGGCATCATCGGCGCGCCCTTGGGCTCCGGCTTCTCGGCGACCATCGCCTCGGTGGTGATGAGCAGCCCGGCGATCGACGCCGCGTCCTGCAGCGCGTGCCGCACGACCTTGGTCGGGTCGATGATGCCCGCCTTGATCATGTCGGTGAACTCGCCCTTCTGCGCGTCATAGCCGTAGGTGGTGCTCTTGCTCTCGAGCAGCTTGCCGACGACGATCGAGCCGTCGGTGCCGGAATTCTCGGCGATCTGCCGCAGCGGCGCTTGCAGCGCCTTGCGGACGATATCGATGCCGACCTTCTGGTCGTTGTTGCTCGGGGTCAGGCTGTCGAGGGCGCGCGAGGCATAAAGCAGAGCCGCGCCGCCACCGGCGACGACACCCTCCTCGACCGCGGCGCGGGTCGCGTGCATGGCATCGTCGACCCGGTCCTTCTTCTCCTTGACCTCGACCTCGGTCGAGCCGCCGACGCGGATCACTGCGACGCCGCCCGCGAGCTTGGCCAGGCGCTCCTGGAGCTTCTCGCGATCGTAGTCGGAGGTGGTCTCCTCGATCTGCTGGCGGATCTGACCGCAGCGGCCTTCGATGTCGGCTTTCTTGCCGGCGCCGTCGATGATCGTGGTGTTCTCCTTCTCGACGCGCAGCTTCTTGCACTGGCCGAGCATCTCGAGCGTCACGTTCTCGAGCTTGATGCCGAGATCCTCGCTGATCACCTGACCACCGGTCAGGATCGCGATGTCCTCGAGCATCGCCTTGCGGCGATCGCCGAAGCCGGGCGCCTTGACCGCGGCGACCTTGAGCCCGCCGCGCAGCTTGTTGACGACCAGCGTCGCCAAGGCCTCGCCCTCGACATCCTCGGCGATGATCAACAACGGCCGGGAGCTCTGCACCACCGATTCGAGCACCGGCAGCATCGCCTGCAGGCCGGACAGCTTCTTCTCGTGGATCAGAATGTAGACGTTGTCGAGCTCGGCCAGCATCTTCTCGGCGTTGGTGACGAAATACGGCGAGAGATAGCCGCGGTCGAACTGCATGCCCTCGACGACGTCGAGCTCGGTCTCCAGGCTTTTCGCCTCTTCGACCGTG
>Ga0182024_10013874_pt1 | contig 15656 bp, 10 predicted proteins | sample P32metaG_FD_120480 | JGI IMG/M metagenome (GOLD analysis project Ga0182024, IMG submission 120480) | Permafrost microbial communities from Stordalen Mire, Sweden - P3-2 metaG (Illumina Assembly) | ecosystem: Environmental > Terrestrial > Soil > Wetlands > Permafrost | place: Sweden: Stordalen... | reverse complement strand
CGGGTCTATCCCCAGCTCAGCAAGGCGCGGATTAGGCTGCGACTCGAAATACCAGCTTGCAATGATCCCGGCGATCAGCAGCACGAACATCGCCGCCCAGATGTTCCAGGCATGGCGGGTGTTCTTGATCATCCGCCCGTAGTAGTAGACCAATCCCGCCGGGATGGCGAAGAAGCTGAGCACCTGGATGTAATCCGAGAACGGCGTGGGGTCTTCAAACGGGTGGGCGCAGTTGGCAGCAGTGAAGCCGGGGCCATTCAGCCCGAGCATCTTGGGAGCACAGAATGAGGCCATCGGCCCCTGGACGATCGACTGCGCCGCCGGTGCCGCTGCGCCGGAGGCGGTGGGGTCCACCAGCGACTTGATGCCAGTGTAACCCCGGAAGTTCATCGGCGTGCCCTGCCAGGCCAGGAAGATGGCGAAGAAGAAGCAGATGGGCAGCATCAGGTAGAGGGTGATGCGGGTCAGATCGACCCAGAAGTTGCCGACGTCTGTTGTCTGCTTCCGGCAAACCCCGCGCACGAGGGCGGCGGCGACCGCAATGCCGACGGCGCTGGAGAAAAACAGGTGCATCCCGACCGACACCGTCTGCGTGAAGTACGACATCGTCGATTCAGGGACGTAGCTCTGCCAATCGGTGTTGGTCATGAAGCTCGCCGCCTGGATGAACGAGAGCGTGTCGGACATGGCCGGGAGATTCTGCGGGTTGAGCTGACGCTGTCCCGGCAGCACAGCCTGCATGCGGAACAGCAAGTAGCTGATCAGCATGGTCACCATCCCGAAGACGAGCAGGGCAACGGCGTACTGTTTCCAGTTGTGCTGTTTCTTGGGGTTGACGCCGGCCGCGGCGTAGACGAGCCGCTCGACGGGACCAAACATTTTTTCGAGTATCCCCAGGCCCCCTTCTTTTTCCGGGTCGAGGACGCGCAGCAGGTAAATCCCCATCGGCTTGGTGATGAGCACCAGTCCGACAACGAATAAAAAAATCTGTATCCATCCGGCGGCATTCATGAGATCGCTCCTTGGTAGCCTCTGGCATCCGTCGATAGGCGACGGGGATGCGGTTGGCATTGGCAGGCCGTTTCAGGCGGCGGTTTCCGGCGCGGGGGTTCAGGTCGCGCCGGGGCGGTTGTCAGGAGCGCGGTTGTTGGTTCACTCAAATAGCTACCGGCCATGGCAAGAGTGAGCCGGAAGCGGTAAAAATGGGGCCGCGGCAAAGGTCCAATCGCAGCCGCGGCCCCTTATGGAAATGGTCCTCGGTGGCCGGGGGCCTCATTTCGCTGGGAAGTCGGCGTCCAGGGCCAGGTTCAACTTCAACACGTTCACGCCCGGATCGCCCAGGATGCCCAGGTCCGGTCCTTCGGTATATTTCTGAATATACTCCTCGACCTTCTTCACATCGGAGATGTTGCGTGCGCGGGCGACTCGCTTGGCCTGGATCAGCGCGTTCCTCACGCTGATGTGGGGGTCCAGTCCGCTGCCGGAATAGGTCACTGCATCGGCGGGAACCGGGTCGTTGGGGCCAATGCCGTCAGCCTCGGCAACGCGATAGGCGGCGGCCATGTCCTTGATCCCATCCCAGTCGCTTGAGGGGTCAGGCGTGCCATCAGCCTTCTTGGAACCGTGGATGCCATTGATCAGCTTGTCGCTTGTCGGGCCTAGGTTTGTGCCGCCCGAGTAGGCGGCGTTGTACGCGTTGAGCTGGGTGGCGTCGCCGTTGTTGGTCGCGTTGCTGGGCCGCTCGTGGAAGTACTTGTCAGATGTGAACGGCTGGGCCAGCAGCGCCGACCCGACGGCTTCGTCCGCTTTCGTGGCCTGGGTGCCGTCTTTTCTGAGCAGCGAACCATCCGCCCTCCACTTTAGTCCGGGCATTTGGGCGATGCCCCAGACAATCAGCGGATAGATGCCGCAGCAAATCACCCCCAGAACGAGGGTGCCGACGATGCTGGCGTAAAGATGGTGCCCCAGGCCGTCCGTGGATGGCTCGGCCGCCGCGTGCGCGGCAGATGATAGCGAGGCGGACTTGGGTTGGTTTGCTTGGTTTGGCACGGGAAGTCTCCAGTTTCTTGTTCTTGACTCTTTCGATTCGATGCTCAGGGTCGCCGCTCTTACCCGACGGGTGCAGGAACCAGGTGACACCAATTGACGACCAGATCGATCAACTTGATTCCGATGAAGGGGATGATGATGCCGCCCAGACCATAGATGAGCAGGTTGCGGCGGAGGATGGCGGCGGCGCTCATCGGGCGGAACTTCACGCCGCGCAGGGCCAGCGGGATCAACAGCACGATGATCACCGCGTTGAAGATGACGGCGCTGAGGATCGCGCTGTAGGGCGACTTCAAGTCCATGACGTTGAGCGGCTTGATCTCCTTGAAGGTGACCACCAGCATTGCCGGAATGATGGCGAAGTACTTGGCCACGTCGTTGGCGATGCTGAACGTCGTCAGCGCACCGCGAGTCATCAAAAGCTGCTTGCCGATCTCGACGACCTCGATCAGCTTGGTGGGGTTGGAATCCAGGTCCACCATGTTGCCCGCTTCCTTGGCGGCCTGGGTGCCGGTGTTCATGGCGACCCCAACGTCGGCCTGTGCCAGCGCGGGGGCGTCGTTGGTGCCGTCGCCGGTCATGGCGACCAGGTGGCCGGCGGCCTGCTCCTTCTTGAGCAGGGCCAGCTTGTGCTCCGGCGTCGCCTGGGCGAGGAAGTCGTCAACGCCGGCCTCCTTAGCGATGGCGGCGGCGGTGAGGGGGTTGTCTCCGGTGATCATGACCGTCTTGATGCCCATGGCGCGGAAGCGGGTGAAGCGGTCGGGCAGGCCGCCCTTGACGATGTCCTTGAGGTGGATGACGCCCAGCACGCGGTTCTGGTCTGCCACGACGAGCGGCGTGCCGCCGGAGCGGCTGATCTTGTCGACCGCGTCGGCGACCGCCGGGTGTGCTTCATGGCCGTTGGCGGCCACCCAGTTCTTGACCGACTCGGCCGCGCCTTTGCGCAACTGCCGCCCATTCATGTTCACGCCGCTCATACGCGTCTGCGCCGTGAAGGGTACGAACTCGGCGTCGGGGTGCTCGTGCAGTTCGCGCTCGCGGATGCCGTACTGCTTGGCAAGGATGACGATGCTGCGGCCTTCGGGGGTCTCGTCGGCCAAGCTGGAAAGCTGGGCCGCGTCGGCCAGTTCCTGTACGGTTACGCCGGGCGCGGGGACGAACTCCGTGGCCTGGCGGTTGCCCAGGGTGATGGTGCCGGTTTTGTCCAGCAGGAGCACGTCGACGTCGCCGGCGGCCTCGACGGCGCGGCCGCTCATCGCCAGCACGTTCTTCTGCACCAGCCGGTCGATACCGGCGATGCCGATGGCGCTGAGCAGCCCGCCGATGGTCGTGGGGATGAGGCAGACCAGCAGCGAAACCAGGACGGTGATCGAGGTCGCGGACAAGAGCTTGTCTACCGCCGCCTGGTCGGTTGAACCGTCGGGCAGCTTCAAATAGCTGGCCGTGTAGCTGATGTACGGCTTGAGGGTGATGATGACGATCAGGAAGATGATGGTCAGCGCCGCCAGCAGGATGTTCAGGGCGATCTCGTTGGGGGTCTTCTGGCGTTTGGCGCCTTCGATGAGCCCGATCATCCGGTCCATGAACGACTCGCCGGGGTTTGCGGTGACCTGCACCTTGATCTGGTCGGAGAGGACGGTGGTGCCGCCGGTGACTGCCGAGCGGTCGCCGCCGGCTTCGCGGATGACGGGGGCGGACTCGCCGGTGATCGCCGACTCGTTCACCGTCGCGGCGCCCAGGATGATTTCCCCGTCGGCGGGGATGATCTCATTGGCGTTGACGATGAACAGGTCGCCCTTGCGGAGCGTCTCGGCGCCAACGACGACCGTCGTGCCGTCGGGCAGCAGCTTGTTGGCGCTGGTGATGGTGCGGCTCTTGCGCAAGGCGTCGGCCTGGGCTTTGCCGCGGCCCTCGGCCATCGCCTCGGCGAAGTTCGCGAACAGCACCGTGAACCAGAGCCACAGGCTGATCTGCAGCACGAAGGCGAACGATTCGTGGTGGGCGTTGGCAAAGAACAGCTCCACGGTGGTGACGGCGGCCCCGACCTCGGTCACGAACATGACCGGGTTCTTGAGCATGGTCACCGGGTTGAGCTTCACGAAGCTCGACTTGATGGCCGGGAACATGATCTCAGGGTCGAATAGCGACCGCTGCTTCGCCTTGGGCGCGCCCTGGTAGGGGAGAACGTCTTGGGGGGGTTTCTCGAGTGTGGTTGTCATAGCAATCCTCTGCGGCCGGGATCAAACTTTGAGCGTTCGGTTTGGTTTCTTTGGTTGGATCGGTTCTTCAATAAAGCGGGTGGTTCAGGGCATTCATGATGAAGTGCTCGACGACAGGCCCAAGGCAAAGGGCCGGCACGAACGTCAGCGCTCCGACCAGGAACACGGTCCCGATCAGCAGCAGCACGAAGGTAGGACTGGCGACCGGGAAACTGCCGGCGCTGACGGGGATCAGCTTCTTCCTGGCCAGGCTGCCCGCCATGGCGATGATTGGGATGATCATGATGAACCGCCCGCAGAGCATCGCCATTGCCAGGGAGATGTCGTATTTGGGGTCGCCGTTGAAGTCTCCGCTGGTCGGATTGGCGGTCAGGCCGGCGAAGGCCGACCCGTTATTGCCGGTGCACGAGCTATACGCATACAGTATTTCGCTGAAGCCATGGGGGCCGCCATTGTTCAAGCCCTGTTTGGCCCAGCTATTGGAGCTGGAGCTGGCACTGGCGCTGGCATAGGCAGCGAAGCAGAGGATGCTGAAGGTCAGGATCAGGATGGCCAGCGAAGCTACCTTGACGTCATAGCTTTCGATCTTCTTGCCCAGGTACTCGGGCGTGCGTCCGACCATGAGTCCCGCGATGAAGATCGCGATGACCACGAAGACCAGCATGCCATAGAGCCCTGCGCCCACGCCGCCGAAGATCACCTCGCCGAGCTGGATGTTGATCAGGGGAACCATGCCGCCGAGCGGCGTGAACGAGTCGTGCATGCTGTTGACCGCGCCGCAGGAGGCGTCAGTGGTGATGGTGGCAAACAGCGCGGAACTGAAGATCCCAAAGCGGGTCTCCTTCCCTTCCATGTTGCCATTGGTCCCATCGGCGCAAGCCACGCCCAGTTGGGTCACGCGGGGGTTGCCCTTGGCCTCGGCCCACCAGCAGAAAATCGCGAAGGAGGCAAAGACCAGGAACATCGCCATCCAGACCGCCCAGCCGTGCTTCTGGTTCTTCACCGAGTGGCCCAGATACCACGTCAGGGCGCTGGGAATGGCGAAGATGGAGAGCATCTGGATCAGGTTGGACAAGGGAGTGGGGTTTTCGAACGGGTAGGCGGCGTTGGCGTTGAAGAAGCCGCCGCCGTTGGTCCCGAGCATCTTGATGGCGATCTGTGAGGCCACCGGCCCGCCGGGAATGAGTTGCGTGGTGACTGGCGGCGTGGCAGCGGCTTGCGTGGCGGCTGGCTGCGTTGCCGCTGGCTGGGTCGTGGCGGGCTCGGTCGATGTCGCGGCCTGTGTAGCCTGAGCCAGGGCCGCGGACGGACCGGTCGGGATATCACCGGCGGACAGGAACGTTGCGGCACTCGGACCGTTCACTTCGGCCAGCGCGGCCACAGGCTGCGTCGTCGCGGGCTGCGATGTCGGCTGCGTGGCAGGCGTCGCCGCCGCCGCCGCGGGTTGGTCGACGTACGTCGCCGCTGTGTACGGCTTGAAGTTCTGCGTCATCCCCTGCGACACGAGGAACGTCGCGTAAACGATGCAGATGGGCAGCAGCAGGTAAAGGTGGATGCGGACCAGGTCGGCCCAGAAGTTGCCGACTGTCTTGGACTTGTCCCGCGCGATGCCGCGGACCAGGACCGCCGCGATGGCGATGCCGATGGCCGCGGAGAAAAAGTTATGGATGACCAGCCCGACCATCTGTGCGAAGTAGCCCAGGGTGCTCTCCCCGCCGTAGCTCTGCCAGTTCGTGTTGGTGGTGAAGCTGGCCGCGGTATTGAACGCCAGGTGCGGGATCATCGGCGGAAAGGCGTTTGCATCGCGGAGCGGGCTGGTGCCGGTCAGACCGTAGTTGAGCGGCAGGTACTGCTGCGTGCGCAGGATCGCGTAGGTAAACAGCATGGAGACGCCGCTGAAGACTAGCATGGCGATCGCGTACTGCTTCCAATTGTGCTCGCGCAGGGGATTGACGCGCAGCAACTTATACAAGAGCCGCTCAACCGGCTTGAGGACCGGGTCGAGAAAGGTCTTTCCAGCCGGATCAAGCACCCTGCACAGGAAAATTCCCAGAGGCTTGGTTATGGCAAGCAGCAGGACAACATAGATTAGAAATTGTACCCATCCAGAAGCGAGCATTGTGGTCACCAAAGTCAGGTCGCAGGGGACCGTCAGGTCCCGCACTCGACATCCTCATTTCGATACGTTCGAACGCTTTGCCGGTGAGCCGGTCTCTTTCCGGCGATAAACTGTCCACCTTTGCAGCATCACAGGTCGCCGTTTCCTTCCGGTCCTCTCGATCGTGCAGGGTCATTCCTTGCCAGGTAGGCGCCGATCCCCAATCGTCCGGCGACGGGCGAGGTCCTGCGGGCCAGCCACCAGCGCCGGACGGCGATCAGCGACCAGACGCCCTCGACGGCGCCGAACGGCTAGGCGCCCTGGAGGAACCCGTACACCGACGCGGCGACGCACGCAAAGGCAAATGCCAGCACAAAAGCCGGGGAACGGTCTTCCAGGGCATAAAACACCAGCATGGCGGCGACCGCCGCCAGTCCGAACAACGTCAGGCCGGTCATTTAGAACTTCTCCGGGCGGATCAAAGCCACGAACAGATAGGCGATGAGGCCCAGGGAAACGATTCCGACAAGTATGTTTTCCACCATGGTTCAAAGTCTCCAACAGAGATTCACAGCTTTTCACAGGCATAGGTATAGACGATGCTGATGGCGAAAAACGCCACGGTCATCCCAACAAAGATCAAATCCCACACGATGTTGCTCCTTTCAATTGCTGTTCAGCGGTTATCGAAGTTCATACCCACGGACCCTGGGCGGTCATTTCACCAGCCGGCGTATCTGGTCGAGCTGGGCGAGGCCGATGCGGCCCCGGAAGCCTTCAAGCAGGGCCTGCTCGTCTCCGAACGTGATTTCGTCGCGGGACTCGCCGTATCGTTCGATCTCAAACAGCCGGCGGAGGTTCTGCCGCGCCGGCTCGTACTTCGGGTCGGAGGCGAGCGACTTTTCATAGAAACGCCGGGCACTGGCGCGGCGGCCGTGCGACTCGTGCAGCACGCCCGCGAGGTTCAAGAACGCCGGGTCGGTGTCCGCGATCGTGCCGGCTTTCATCAGCAGCGCTTCGGCCTGGGCGAACTTGCCGGCACGCAGCGACTCGCGCACCAGGTCGAGCACGTTGGTGTAGCTTTCGATCGGCTCGTCTGCCCAGGCGCCGGTTTCGTCCAGCACGCTGGCGATGCTCAGCCGCACGTCCTCGGGCGTGAACGGCTTTTCCAGAAAATCGCTGGCGCCCAGCCGCACGGCCTGAATGGCCGTCCGCACCGAACCGTGTGCGGTCATCACGACCACTCGCGGCGCGGCGCCCTGCGGCATCGCATGCAGCTCGGCCAGGACCGACATGCCATCCAGCACCGGCATCGCCAAGTCCAGCAGCATGAGGCTGGGGCGGTTGCGGCGGATGGCGTTCAGTGCCTCGCGGCCGTCCGGCGCCGTCTCTACTTCGTAGCCCTGCTCTTTCAGGCAAATCCGGAGCATCGTCTGGATGTTCCGGTCGTCATCCACAATCAGGATGCGCTGGGTTGGCATAACGACCTCTTCGTTTATCCATGCGGGTGGTGCTGAGCTATCTCGGCCGGCTCAGGCAGCCGTGCATACCAGACATCGGGCTCATCGCCGAGCGTTACCGGCTCCTGGCTCCGGCCGAACTGCTGCAATTCATAGTGCCGGCGCATGTTCTTCTGCGCCGGCTCGTACCGTCCGTCGAGGCTGATCGCCTTGCCGTAGAACTTGCGCGCCAGCCGCCACTCGCGGCGCGACTCGTACAACACGCCGAGCAGGTTGAAATAGGCTGCGTCGCGATGCGAAAGGTCGGCAGCCTTCATCAGCAATGTTTCGGCGTCGGCATACTTGGAGAGCCGCAGCGATTTGCGGACCCGGTCGAGGACGCCTTCGTACCCACCCGGCGGCAGGCCCAGCGTTCCCTCACCACTGTCCAGAGTGATGGGCACCGGCTCGGCGAGGGCGGCTTCGACCGCTTCGCGCACCTCGTCCGGAGAAACCGGCTTTTCAAGGAAATCGACCGCCCCCAGACGCGTTGCTTTCACGGCCGTGCTGATCGAGCCGTACGCGGTCAGGACGATGACTCGCGGCTTGCGGTTGGGCCGAAGGCTCTTCAACTCCTGAAGCACGCCCATGCCGTCCAACACGGGCATCGACAGGTCCAGGATCATGACGTCCGGCGTCCTGCGGTCGACCGCGGCCAGCGCGTCCCGCCCGTCAACCGCCTCGTCCACGGCATATCCTTCGGACCGTAGCGCGGTGCGGAGCATCAGGCGGATATTTGTTTCGTCATCGACGATCAGGATTCGTGCCGGTTCAGACGCTTTCATGACCCACCTCCTCGCGGTGCGCCAATCGGCCGTTGCCGCTGGCCAACTCGGATGTAGTGTATGCGTCCCCTTTACTGCGCTCCCCCTCCGTGGCAGGTGCATCGGCCTGGCGCAGCGTGAAGGTGACGCTGCTCCCTTGTCCTTCATGACTCCGCACCGAAATGTGCCCGCCGTGCGCTTCGACGATCTCCCGGGCGATGGCCAGCCCCAGGCCCGCCCCGGTCGTGCTGGATTGGCCCGGCACGCGGAAGAACCGCTCGAAGATCCGGTCCTGGTACTGGCGCGGGATCCCGGCGCCGGTGTCGGTCACCGTGTAGCGCACGGTGCCGTCCTCGGCGGCTGCTTCGACCTTCACATTTCCGCCCGGCGGCGTGTATTTCAGCGAGTTGAGCAGCAGGTTTGAAAAAACGTGGCTCACCCGGACGCGGTCGGCCAGCACCGGCGGCAGGTCGTCGGGGGCTTCGCTGGTGAGTTCCACACCCTTATCCATGTAGGCCGCCGACATCTGCTCGATCGCCTCGTTGATCAAGCGCTCGGCCGGCTCGGGCTTCAGGTCCAGCAGCGCGCGCCCGGACTGGATCCGCCCCATGTCCAGCAGGTTATCGACGATCTGGTTCAGGCGGTCGCTGTCTTCCCGGAGGGCCGAGAGGATGTCCCCCTGCTCGCTCGTCAGCGCGCCGATGCGCTCTTCCAGCAGCAGGTGGACGCCCATGCGGATGCTGGTGAGCGGCGTCTTCAGCTCGTGCGAGACCACCGACAGCATGCCACTCTTCATTTCGTCGAGCCGCCGCAGGTGAGTCACGTCGGCCAGGACCACGGTCACGCCCAGTAATTGGTGCGGGACACGGTCGGCGTCGATGATCGGCACCGCGTGGGGAAGGAAGAACCGCTCCCCGCCGCTCTCGTCGAGCACCTGCACCGCCGACTCGTAACCGCTCGGTTCGATCGGCTTATGGTCCCGCGTAGTGCGCTGATAGAGATCGGTCAGCCAGTTCACGCGCAATTCAGAGATTTGAGCGTCGGGCCGCAGCCCGAAGAGTCTCTGGGCGGCGGTGTTGGCCATCTCCACTTTCCCTTCGGGGGAGAGGATGGCGACAGCGTCCGGGAGGCTGTTGATGGCGTTCTGGGTCGTCTGTTGCGTGCGCACCAGCTTGGCGCGGTTGGTCCGGCGGTATTCGCGCAGCTTTGCCGCCATCGAGTTAAAGGCCTCGGCCAACTGGTGCAATTCGTCGGTTCCCTTGACCTGGACGACCAAGTCGAGGTTCCCCTGCTCGATCTGCCGGGCGGATTGAGTGAGCGTCCGTAGCGGTTGCAGGATCGAACGCGCGAAGATTGCCGTGAGCAGCACAGACAACCCGACGCCCGCGGCCGCCAGCAGGACCATCAGCTTGCTGGTGTCGTCGGACATGCGTTTCACCTGGCCGTCGATCGGCTTCATATTGTCGAGATTGAGCTTGATGACGGCCTGTGCCCCTGTTTTCGCGAGCGGCGCCAAGCGCGAGACCGCCGCATAGGCCGCCGCACGTTGCTCCGGTGATTTGTCCGGGGCGAGCAGGCTTGCGTAGGCGGCCCGATAGTTGTCGGCGGTCTTCTGGCCATGCCGGTTAGTGCCCGACCACACCAGGGTGAGGGCGTCGGCCAAGTCGCCCTCGCCGGGCAGCGTGATGTTGAGGTTCTCCAGGTCCAGATTGTCGTTGAACCGGGAAATGACCGGATCAGACGCCGCCCGGGCTGCGGCCAGGGTCGCGGCGTCCACGCCGCCCGGCTGGGCGTTGTGGTCGGCAAGTTGCCGGGCGAGGTCCCCGAGCTTGTCCACGGAATCGACCATCGCCTGGCCGTACTCCACGCTCCGCCAGTTCTCGTAAAGGAACTTATCCAGCGCGTGGCGGTGCTGCCTGAGGACGAAAATGCCAAGCCCGCTGACGATCAAGAGGATCAGCAGCATGCCGCCAAAGGCGAGTACGAGTTTTTGACGCAAACCCAACATGATTGGACCTTCCCGTGCTAGAGCGAAGGGGATGCCAGTCTCAGTCGGAATGATAATTCATGATGGCGGCGGTGGTTGCGGGAGGCCGGCGGATGCCGCGTTCTGTCCGGTCGTGCAAAATGCAAGATTGCCAGCTTCTCTGTAGTGCAGGATGCCGGATTATTCACCCCGGGGAACGACCGGTTGCGGGTGTCCGGCGCGCCCAGGCTGGGGGTCCGGCAGCGTGCTGGTGAGAGGTCTACTCCAGCTCATCCCAGTGACGTTCGGCAGCCGAGTGACGACGGCAAACCGAAAAGCAGTCCCCGGCATTGCATCGTACGGCATCCCGAAAGGCATTTTGCAATCCAAAAGATGTCCTTAACCCCATTCCCCGCGTTCCAACAGCGTGATAGGGACCGAACGACCCCATTGGTCCCAATGGCATTCGATTTGCTCAAACTATCAACAAGCGTGGCGAACGCGAAGATCTTCGGTGCGCCCTATCGCTCTGCATTGGCGGCAGGCATCAAGCTTGCGCCAGAAAGGATAACAATGTTTCACCGTCAGGTTGTTGGGTTGAGACACTCCATCGAGAATTTGATAGACGCGAAACTATGCGACGCGCTGAATCGTCGGGACGGACTGGCGCGCTTGATAGCGCACCGCACGTCGGGCGTGGCGTCAGCGGACATCCGCAGCGCCGAACGCGCGCTTGACACTACCTTGAACCGTTGCTTGACACCATCGGAACCCAGGGCACCGTTAAACGCACTTTCGAAGCACGAGGCTGAAGTGCACTATGATCAAAGGCACACGTTCACGTGAGGCGGACACGAGCGTGTGCGGGCATTCTACATGGTCTGTTTGACCACTTGGAGGAAACTATGAACGTCATTCATGCTGTCAGGTCGGTAGTGGGGCACGCCTTCCGGCCGTTGCACGCGGGTGCGCGGAAACTGCTTTCACACGACGTGCAACTGGCCCCGCGCAGCGGCGCCAGCCTGTCCCTGCAGAGTCCGGCATTCGAGGCCAACGGGGAGATACCGCGAAAATACTCCGGCGAAGGCGAAAACCTTTCGCCGCCGCTGAACTGGTCGGGCATTCCCGGCCAAACCCGGGAACTATTGCTCATTTGCGAGGACCCCGATGCCCCGAAGGTCGAGCCGTTCGTCCACTGGGTCCTGTATGGCCTTCCCCCCAGCCAGACGAGGCTGCCGGAAGGCGTGCCAGCCATGGAAGCTCTGGCTTCGATCACCGATGCGCGGCAGAGCAAGAACAGCGCCGGCGACGTCGGCTATACCGGTCCCATGCCCCCGGTCGGGCACGGCGTGCACCACTACCATTTCCAGCTTTTTGCGCTGGACGAGCCGGTCCGCGTGGACAACAACCCCGATCGCCGGGACCTGGCCGCGGCCATGTCCGGGCACGTTCTGGCGGTGGGCGAACTGATCGGGACCTATGAAAGGAAATGATGCGACAGCCGGAGATGACGTTTGCTATTCCGACCTACCGTTTGCGGGACGTGGCGGAAACGGTCGAAAAATACGATGAAAATTTCTCCCGCAACGGCCATGCCCTGGACCTGGTCGTCTTCGACGATTCCAGCCTGGCCAACCATGAGAAGTATTTTCCGCGCCTGGAGCAGACCAGGACCGCCAACGAGCTGCTTTATGTCGGCCCGCGCGAAAAGGAGCAGTTCGTCGCCTTTCTGTGCAAGAAGGTCCGGAATCACAGCCTTGAGCCCCTGGTCCGGAACCTCTTTCGGCCGAGCTACGGCGGGAACCGCAATTTCACCCTGATGTACACGCTGGGGCAACTCTTGATCAGCGCCGACGACGACATGCGACCCGAGGCGCTGATCGAGAGCAGCCCCGAATCGCTGGCCGAGGACGAGGTCTGCCGCGGGAAGCTGGCCAAGGCGTCAGACGACGGGTTCGTCCGCAAGTCGTTCGACCTGCTCACCTCATTCACGGACGTCCTCGGGCTGCCAGTCCGCAGCGCCCCGGCGAACTTCGAGACCGGTGAGCTGCTCATCGACACCTCGATGGACCTGGAGACCAACACCACCAAGGCGTTCACCCGCGAAAACTCGCTGCTGCTCAAAAAGGGAAATGTCCCGAAAAACGCGGTGGTCAAGATCGCCCAGACCTACCGGACCGGCACCAATGACATCGACGCGCTCGACTACGCGCAGATGTTCCTTGAGGACGAACGCTCCAAGACGGTTGAGGACCTGAATGATGTGTATGTTCTGGTGAACTTCCGGCCGGTCATCACCAGGCGGAACTGGAGGATCGACTGCGGCGTGGCGGGTTACGACAACCAGTTGGGCCTCCCTCCGTTTTTCCCGACGCGGCTGCGCTTCGAAGACTACATCTACCGGCTCTGGATCCAGCAGCCCGGCATCTGTTCCGCGCATGTGGACGCGGTGCAGACACACTTGAAGAACAACTACATGCGCAACCCCCTGGCAGCGGAAGTTTTTAATGAGGAGTTGTGCAGCCTGCTGAAGAAAAAGATCCATCGTAGCGTGACCAAGCTCGACGACCTGTCAATCAAGTTCGACTGTTCGACCGAAGTGAGCGCACTGGAGTCGGACGAGATCCTGCAAAAAGTAACCGCGCTCCACGACCAGGTCGTCAAGGCCGCGGCCACGACTCAGGACCCCGAGCGGAAACATTCTCTGGAGTTTTTTGCCGAGAACCTGGCTCGGGCGTTCTATGGGTTCGAGCCGGACTTCTTCCAGCAGAACGTTTCCCGGATCGTCGATGACGTGGTGAGCCAGATCCAGGCATCCATCGAACTGTGGCCGACGCTGATCGAGATCTGCTATTACCACAAAGACAAGAAAGAGTTTCCGCGGATCAGGGTTAAGAACAAAAGGCTGAAAGCGAAACAGCAGACTGCTGCATAAGACCGGACTCACTTATCCCACTGGCAGATGAACGGCGCAACTGCGCCAACCGGCCGATGGCCTGCATCGCCAGGCCGGTATTTCCCGCGGCGGCGGCCCGTACTGGTTTTTCACCTTGTCACCCCCTCACCTTGTCACCCTGCCATGCTTCACCCTGTCATTCCCTACAGCGGCCGCGAAATGACAAACTCCGCCATTGTATCCAACACCCGGCGGGCCTCCGAATCGGGCAGGGTCAGGAGCGTGCTGCGAGCTCGGTCCACCAGTTGCCTGGCGCGGTCGCGGGCATAGTCCAGCGAAGGGCTGGGGATAATCAGGTTCCTGATCCGCTCGGCACGGTCCGCGTCGGGGCTGCTTAGCAGCGATCGGAGCAGCGCCTGGTGCTCCGAGGGTGCGCAGCGCAGGAAATGGATCAGCGGCAACGTCAGCTTCCCCTTCTCGACGTCGATGCCCAGCGTCTTGCCGACGGAGCTCACGTCGCCGACGAGGTCCAGGATGTCGTCCTGGATCTGGAAGGCGGTGCCGAGCGACAGCCCAAACGTCTCCATGGCGGCGATCTGTTCCGGGCCGGCCCCGGCGAACTTCGCCCCCAGAAGGCAGCAAGCGCCGCACAGGCTCGCCGTCTTGCGCTCGATGATCTGCAGGTAGGTCTGCTCGTCCAGGTCCAGGTTATTGCGGTTGTCCAGTTGCAGCAGTTCGCCTTCGCAGACGCAGTTGGTCGTCCGGCCAATGAGCCGGCTGGCAAATTGCGAATCGAGCCCCGAGCAAAGGTGATAGCTGTGGCTGATGAGGTAATCGCCCAGCAGGACCGCCGCCTCGTTCCCGCGTAAATGATTGATTGTCGCACCTTTGCGGCGGAGCTCAGCCTCGTCCAGCACGTCGTCGTGCACCAGCGTCGCCATATGCACCATCTCAACGACCGTGGCGATCACGGTGTGGGCCTCGGACAACGGCCGGTCCCCCGAGCATGCCTGGCCGCTGAGCAGCACCAGGCAGGGACGCAGCATCTTGCCACGGAACCGGCTCACGTGCTTGACCAGGGCGTTCACGCAGCGCAGGTCACCGGACAACTCCTGATGGAACAGCCGCTCGACAGCAGCGAGTTGCGGTTGGATGCAATCTGTCAGGGAAGCCAGTGCATGTGGCATGCGCGTCTCCGGCGATCTACGTTTTTCCACGCTGACCCATGAGCAAGAGGAAACAGGTACGGGACCAATTTCGCCATCGGGTTTTTTGACCCGAAGGCCGCGGGATTATAGAAATCGCCTAACCCAACGCTAATGGCTGTCAGAAGTTTCGAAAATAATGAAAACGCATGGGTCAGCGGTCACTGGTCGTTTTGTTATCTTGCGACCGGTCCTCTGTCCTTGGTTCTTTGTCATTTGTTGGAAGGCGGAGTTCAGCGCCAGCAATGCGCTGAACTCCGAGACCCCGGTCCGAAGGACCCGGCGTGGTCTCAAACATCGAAGTCCGCGAAGGAAGATCTCCTTCCACGCCGGGGTCCTTCGGACCCGGGTCTCGAAGCGCGAGTACTGCTCCGAAGATAAATTGACGGCTTCAAGCCGTCACCCTGAGCGCAGCGAAGGGTCTCTTCTGCTGCCGAAACGAAGAGATCCTTCGCTGCGCTCAGGATGACAAGCACTTGCGTGCTTGCGTACCCGGGTTTTCATCCTCTTCAGTGAGAGGCCGGGCATCATGACAACTCCGGGGATGCATGACCGCCCGCTGTCCGGGGTTGCGCGCCATCTGCGTGAAACAAAACGGGATTCAACTCCCCAGGATCAGCTCAACCGCCGCGCCCACAGGTCATGCGCCATCGCGGCCGGCGCGGTGAGATGCCTTTCGTGGCCCGGGCGGTATTTTCAAGCGCGGACTAGGATGCCGAGCGGAGGCAGTACACTCGGACAAGCCGAGTGCGCAGCGCAGCGGAGCACCGGATCCTCCCGATCCTCAACGTTTCTCCTGTGCTTGACGACATCATCCGGGGCTCCGCTGCGCTGCCCCCGCGGCTTGTCTGTGTGATCCTTCAGGATTTGCAAATCCGTCCCCCGCCTCTAGCACACCCATGCGGCGGCGCACGACTAATCTTCTCACAATCGCTACCAAACACCAATACAAGCCTCATT
>Ga0182024_10013873_pt1 | contig 15656 bp, 14 predicted proteins | sample P32metaG_FD_120480 | JGI IMG/M metagenome (GOLD analysis project Ga0182024, IMG submission 120480) | Permafrost microbial communities from Stordalen Mire, Sweden - P3-2 metaG (Illumina Assembly) | ecosystem: Environmental > Terrestrial > Soil > Wetlands > Permafrost | place: Sweden: Stordalen... | reverse complement strand
TGCAATTGAGACGCAGTCTCATTAAATGCACGCTTTCGAGGTCGAGATGGAAGACTCTTATCGGATGGCTATCGCCTCAGGAATCGTTCTGGTCGCCATGACAGTTTGTCGTAGCGGTGGCTCGCCAGCCACCGAACCCTCTGCCGACGTAATCGCACCCACGACGCCATCGCAAATTCCCTCGGCGATGGTTCCGCCACCATCCCCTGTCTCCGATCAATCCAACGCCGACGTGAACCGCTATGGGCCGTTTGGGATCTACGACCACCGCAGTCTGTATGGCAAGGGCGTGTTCCCCGAGCCGTTCATGGTCGATGACTCCGATGGGGAAGTGAATGAGTTCCGGGTCGATTGGAGCCACCAGCGCGGCAAGGGGCAAAATGACAACATCACCACCGTGGAACTGGAGCATGGCAACGGCCTGTGGACGCTGGAACTCGAAGTGCCGTATGAATACGACACCTCCAATACCTACGACTCGGCGACACGGTCGGTGGACCATCAGCGCGTGAAAGGGTTTGACAACATCAACCCCGGCGCCCGCATGCCGGTTTACCAGTACGTCTCGCCGGACGAATCGATCGACACCACGTTCGGCGTGGCGATTGAAGTGGGCGTCCCTACCAACTCGCCGCTGAGCAAGAACACGGAGATAGTGCCCAAGGTCTTCAACGACACCCGCATCGGGGAGCATTTCACGGTCCAGACCATCCTCGGCTATTCCTTCCTGCGCGGCTCGGAAGCCACCGGCGCCGGGGAGCAGCATTTTGAATACGGCATGGTCTTCGGCTGGACCTTCCCTCACAGCGAACTGCCGCTGCCGGATGTTCAGGACTTCATTCCCGTCGTGGAACTGCAGGGGGCCACGCTGTTCAACACGCGCCAGGGGGGCGATGATAATCTGGTGGCGAACCTGGCGTTTCGCGCCAACCTGTTCTCAATCGGCCGCGTGCAGCCGCGACTCGGCGTCGGCCTGCTTCTCCCGGTCGACAAGGGCGCTCGAGATGACTTCCACTGGGGCATCTATACCAGCTTCGTATTTGAGTTCTAGGCTCTGTCTCAAAACTCATTGGGAGCGGCGGCGGGCCGGAAATGGCCCAGATGCGAGGCGGAGCGACGAAGCGACTCCACGCAACGAGTCGTTGAGGAGCGACAACGAAGCAGATGGGTCATTTCCGGCCCACCGCAGCCCCAATGGGTTTTGAGACAGAGCCTAAGTCAGGACCACGCAATGGACATGAATCGCAGACAATTCGTTCTCCTGGCGGCCGCTACTTGCACGGGCTGCGCCGGGCAAGGCGGTGGCGACACTGCTGCGGGGCCCGTCACCAAGGTCGTTGACGCTGGCCCGGCAGCCCTTTACACCGCCGACGGCGTCTACGACCACTTCCGGCACCAGGGCTTTTTCCTGGTACGGGAAAATGGCAACCTGACCGCCCTTTCCTCCGATTGCACGCATCGTAATTGCCCGCTTCGAGCGCTTCCCGACCGCACCTTCTCCTGCCGCTGCCATGGCTCCCACTTCAGCGAAGAGGGTGCCGTCCTGCGCGGACCGGCCACGCGAAACCTGCCTCAATTCCCAACTGCGGTGAACGACAGCCAGCACCTCATCGTTCAAGTCACCCGTCTGCATTTCGACGAAGAGTGATTTTTTTGGGATGCCCTCTCCGGAGAAGCCTTTTCCGTCGACGCGGCTCACGATGGCGAAGAGGGGCTCCGGCTTGCCCGTCAAACCCAATACGCCTTGGCAATCCTGGAAACGGACTTGCCCTTCCACGACGGGTTCTCGATCCTGAAAGAACTCCGGGAAAGCGGCGACTGGACCCCGGTCCTGTTCACCAGTGCCAGGGCCGCGGTTGAAGACCGGATCCGCGGGCTTGAACTCGGGGCCGAGGGTTACCTGGTCAAGCCCTTTTCCGTCCCGGAACTGGTGGCTCGGGTGCGCTCGGTGCTGCGGCGGATGCCCGTCGCACAGCCTCATGACCTCAAGGTCGCGGACCTGAAAATGGACCTGTTGCGGCAGCGGGCGTTCCGTCGCGGGAGCCGCCTTCCGCTGACGCCCAAGGAGTTCAACCTGCTGTCACTCCTGGCTCGTCACCAGGGCGAAGTCCTGACTCGGGAAACCATCGCCGAGCAGGTTTGGGACGCCCCCCTGGAACACGGGTCCAACGTGGTGGACGTGCACGTCCGACGCCTCCGCGCCAAGCTCGACGACCCGTTCAAAACCAAGCTGGTCCACACCGTTCGCGGCATGGGCTACGTGTTGCGGGAGCCGGAACCGGTGCATGCGTAGGGATCGGCCTACCTCGTCGCCTGATCGAAGAACCCGGTGTAATACAGGAAGCGGTTCTGGTTCAAGACCGGTATGCCGTACTCTCCCGCCAGAGTGAGCACGTCCCGATAGGCTTGCAACTTCTTCCTGAATTGGTCCATCTGGTACTCGCCTGGCGGCGTGCGCTGCTCTTCATCGGCCAGGTTGGGCATTTGCGGCTCCTTGCCCACAACCACAAAGTCCGTCTCCGGAGAAACCGATTTGGCGGGATCGCCTGCATCGGCAATCGGCTGGACCTGGCCGCCCCATTGCTCGATCAGACGCCGGATGACGTTCGCGTCGTCGGCATGGGCGCCGGTGCGCGCCACGTCGAAGTCGCCGTAAACCAGGAAGTTGAATTTGACGTTGCGGTTGTAGACCAGGTTGGCGATCAGGTCGCCCGGGCCGATGATCTCGCCAGGCTCTACATGCACGATGCGGCACTCCGCCATGTGATCGGAACCGATGCTGACGACTTCAATCGAGCCTTTGCCCGTGGGCGAATTGAAAGCATACTCGTCGGCCATGCTGCCGGCGAAGGCGGCGCTGCCGAATGTGAGCCGGCCGGGAGCCGAGCGGGCATTGCCTTGAGAGGCCAACGACGGGATGCCCTTGTTAGCGTCGTATACCTCGAAGGTCATGCCCACCGGCACCTGGTCCCCCTTGCCGAGGTTGATGAAGCACTCATCGCCGGCGACGGCTTTGATCTGGCCGGCTGATGCGCGGACCATGATGTCGCCCGGCAACGGGTTGGCCTTGTACTTGCGAAGGGCCCATTTCAGCCTCACCACTTCCTTGCGGAGGTCGGCGTTGTCGCGGTCTTTCTGGGCTGCCGCGACCTCGACGGCCGACAGTTGCTGCGCCTGGTTCCCCGCAATTTGTCGTGCGTTTGCCTGAACGTTGTCCAGCGCCCTGGAATGCTGCTCCTGGAACGCCGCAGCTTGCTGGTTGACCTTCGCGGCCTCCGCCTGAGCGTCGGCGATGGCCTGGTCCTTTTTCTCCAGGGCCAACTGATGCGCCGACTCGGCGGCCTTCATCTTCAAATCGTTGGCGTCCGCGTCGCGCTTCAGCCGCTCGCGCTGCTCGATGAGCTGATTGACGACGGCCGGCCACCGCCCGAGCGTGTCCAGCAGGCACCCGCCAGCCGGCACCGCCAACCCAGCCTTCCCGGCGGCCTCCTGCAGCGCCGCGTTCGCTTGCCGGTTGGCCAGGTCGGCGCGCTGCGCTACTTCCGGGCTGCTCATCGGCTGGCCGACTACCAGCACCGCCAGATCGCTCCGCTGCCCGCTCAGCACGTCATAGACTGACGCACCGCCAGTCGCCCTCGCCTGTTCCTTCAGGTTGTTGTACTCGGCGCTCCCCATCGCCGGCTCAGTCACCGCTTCGGTATACTTCCTGGTGACCTCACTGAGCTGATTTTGGAACTTGAGCGCCTCGTTGCTCTGTTTGAAGTAGCCCACGGCCAGCAGGCCGTTCAGAACCAGCGAGACGACGATGGTGGCGATCAACCCGGTGCGAGACGCCTGGGGTTGCGCGATGAGTCCGGCCATGGGGACCTCCGATTGAAGGGTGTGAGGAGCCTGGTGCGAATTTCGAAATCGGTGTGAACGCAAAAAAGGGGAACGCGACCAACGGCCGAGAAGAACGTTTTGCGAAAAAAAAGCCCCGCAGGATGCGCCGGAATTGAGGCAGCCAGGATTTCCAACGCAAGGTTCGGCCTGGTCGCACCGAACCATCGGACGACACTCTACAAACCGCACATTTGCACAGTCAAGATAATTCTTGCGTATAATCCGCCACCATGAGTTCCATTCAATCCCTGGGTATCGGGGCCGCGCGGCTGGGTATTCGCAATGAGCCCTCACAGCAGTACGTCATGACCCAGCGGCCGCTGCAAAGGGTGCTGGCGTTCCGCGGCCGAAGCATCGACGACGTCGTCAACAACTGGTTCGTCAAGAACGAAATCCTCGGCTACTGGAAGCTCCACAAGCAGATCGAACGGAGCGGCGAAATCGTCGAACTGGAACGACAATGGAATGGGCCCAGGGGGCCGTAGGCGGAGTGGGCTTCGGGTATGCCGGCGAGGGGTGGAGTGGAACACTCATGTCATCTGCTCTGCCGATGGTGCCGACCCGCACCCCGCACATTGATCGGCCGTCGCTCGGAGGTCGTAGCCGCAGGAGGCGCAGAAACCGACCGCGAGCCTCGATTGACCTCTTGGCGGCGAAGCCAGAAACCGCAAAGGACCATTGGGGCAGCCGCCGTTAGAGCCACCATTAACCAAAGGGGGAGCATTACCGCCTGCAGATCAAGTAAGGTTCGCCGGAGAGCACACGCTCAGCGAACCGCAGATGCCTGAAGCCGGCGAATTCCCTCCAGTTTCGATTCGGCTCGCCGCATCGACTTCGCCGGGCTGGGTTTCGCTGGTGACGTGGTTCGCGGATTGCTCATCCTCATCCATTCCAATTCTCTGCTTGACGCCACGACGAACGACGAATACCGTATATTTACCTAACTTATGAGTGCGCATCGATCGATCGGCTGCGGCCGTGCCGACGTTGTGCTGTCACCGAGCTAACCTAGAGGAGCGACACCATGAGCGGCACTGACCTGCCCATTCCGGCAAATTCCGGCGGCATCGAAATCTACCCGACGCAAGGTGGCAAGCGAGCAATCACCGTGCGCGTCGACGGGAATACGGTATGGTTGACGCAGGCTCAAATGGCGGAACTGTTCGAGTCGTCGAAGCAGAATATCAGCCTTCATATTCGCAATGTATTTGCCGAAGGCGAGTTACGGGAAGATTCAGTTGTCAAGGAATTCTTGACAACTGCTGGCGCGGATTCGGGACATCCGCTCGTCCGAAAAGGTCTTCTGGCGCAAGGTGCTGGACATCTATGCCACCAGCGCCGACTACGACAAGGACAACGACCTGTCGCAGCAGTTCTTCAAGGTGGTTCAGAATAAGATGCACTGGGCGGCGCACGGTCACACCGCGGCGGAGATCATCCACGCCCGCGCCGACGCCAGCAAGCCGGACATGGGCCTGACGAGCAAGGCCGGCGATCGGGTCCGTAAAGCCGACACCGAGGTGGCCAAGAACTACCTGAACGCCGAGGAACTGGACGCGCTAAACCTGATCGTCTCGTTCTACCTTGACTTTGCCGAATTACAGGCCAAGAGCCGACGCGTGATGACGATGGCGGAGTGGATAAAGAAGCTGGACGACTTTCTCAAGCTCAGCGAGCGAGACATCCTCACCCACGCGGGCAAGATGTCGCATGACGAGGCCGTCGCCAAGGCGCACGCGGAGTACGATCGATTTCGACTCATCGAAGCCAACAAGCCGTCGCAGGTGGAGGCGGATTTCGACGAGGCCATTCAGCGGGTGAAGCAGATTCAATCCCAGCCGGCGACACAACCACCAAAACGAGCACGGAAGAAGCGTGGGCGAGAGAAAGGTGATTTCATTTGATTGCTATTATTTGATGTTAGTGCGTTGCCCCGTCACTTCAACCAGTTCCGCCAGGTCCCACTTTACAAGGTCGTGATGCGCGCCAACGCCAATGGTGTTGTCGTGCCGGAGCCGCATGTTTTCTTCAAGGTTGATGTCGGAGTAATCGGTTTTCCAACTCGTCACGAGCTGGTCATCGAGCCATGCCTCAATGCCGGTCCTGCGGACCTTGACCACGGAACGATAGCGCCTGCCGGGGACCAGCCACTGCTTCTGGTGCTTGCTGGTTGGATTGTCGGTGTCGGTGTTGCTGATCAACCCGAAGCCGGAAATGGTGTTGACCCATCCACCGGTAAAGAAGATGAACTGCCGGCGGCCGCCGGAGCATATCTGCGCCACGTAAGTATCGCTGCCCGGGTCAACGACAAAGGCGGTGCGAAAGTCGTATTCCTGCGGCGGCGTATATCGGAACTCGACATGGGCTTCACCAGTCTTGGCGTCGCCAATCAGCGCCCCATTCTCCATATGCCACTTCCCATCGACGACATCGTTGGGGTCAAACAATTCCAGAAGATCAATTCGGCGGTGCGGTCCTGGCGAGGGAGTTTCGGCAATTCGCTTATCAACTGCCAGCCGCCTCCCTCCGCTCAGATTCGCCATCCCGGCCTGGTAGAGCGCGACGGCGTGTTGAAGAACGCTTGTCCGGGCCGGCGGGGGAATCTTGTCCGCCGCGTCCCACCATCCGTCGGCGAGGTTGGCGGCGGGCGCTTCGTCCGCTGGCCGGTGCAACTCGGCGAGCGCCAGGGCCTTCAATTGTGGATCGGTACCCTTGGCCAGAAATGGCAATCCACGCGCCCACTGGCCCCGGGTGAGGCAGTAATACCCGCCGACCGCCGCGTTGGACGCGGGATTGTCGGGGAACCTCTTCAGCTTCTCGAAACTCGTGGCCAGTTGCTGGCGGGCGGCATCGATTGCCGTGAACTCGCGGATTTGACTCACCAGCGTTGCTTTCAGGTCCGCATCCGGGATGACTGGTATCGCTCGCTGGAGACAGGAGGCGACTTTCCCGGCAGTCGCGAAATCATCCTCCGCCAGCAGTTCATCCAAAGCATCCAGCGATAACTGCACATTGGTAATGCTGACGACGGCCGCTGGCTGGGTGCCCCACACGTTCATGACGGCGTCGGCCCGCAGTCCAAGGGCGTCCACGTCGTAAGTCCGGGACAGTTGGTCGATCGCGTTAAAGCAGAGCCGCAGGCTCGCCCCGTCCTCGGCCGAGATAATCGCGTTGACCAGCAGGACGAAAAAATCGGCAGGGACACCCCGGGCCGTTGCGGCTTCGTCCAAAAGTGTTTTCGCAAGGTTTCGCCGGGCGGCGACCGAGCGGTCTTTCAATTGATCGGCCAGTGCCTCCTTCAGCAGCTTGCGGCTCCTGGCCTGATCGGTTTTCTCCGGGACACGGAGTTTGACCGCGGGCTTGGCCGCCGCGGGCGAGCCGACCGGCGAGCCGGAATTCGACGGCTGGGTCGAGGGCGCCTGAGCCGGGTCCGTTATCGGACGCGACGCAGGAGCGGCCTGGGGCGTCAACTCGGCGCCCGGCTTGGCCGCCGGGACAGACCGTTGCGGCGGCACGAAATCATCGTCGAAAAGGTTGCCAGCGCGTGCCACGTTGGCAAGGAGCAGGATAAGAAGGGAAATTGGTAAAATGCGCAACGCAACGGATGAGGCCTCACGCGACCACGAACGTGCGCGAACCCTGACAAACTTCTGAGTGTGCATGCGACTTCGCTCCAGCCTGCACCCACACAAGAATGAGCATCGCGACGGAGGGGAGAATTGTCAACTTTATTCGCCTTTCGCGCCCCCGGCTCCGTACGGTCCGGCGATGGCGGAGTCCATGAACAAAGCAATCAGAATTGCGACGTCGATGATGCCAATGCCGAACCACACATCGAAAGCAGCGTTGCTCGAGCTCGGCGAAGGCTGCCCTTCGTAGATAAAGACGATTCGGTCGGTGACGTTCAGGGCTGGGAACATCCTACTACCCATTTCTGCGACTGCCTCGGTGTTTCACCAGGATTTGCTGAAGGCCGCGGGCGAAGAGTTCGGCTCGGGTTACACCTTCTCGTTGTGCGTAGTCATCGGCGGCTGCCAGCAGATCGGGCGCAATGGTTATCAACACCCGTGCCGCCTTCTCGCCAGCCGGTTTCCGGGGCCGGCCCGGACCACGTCGGGCCTGGTTCCACGCGGCGCGCTCGTCGGGCGTCAAAGCTCGCGTTTGCTCGAACCCGATATCCTCCAGCTTCGCCGATGCTTCCGCCAACCGCATTGCCTTCATGGGGCTGGGCTTCGTAGGCCGCTTAGATTTGATGGTGTTCATCGTCGTCCTTTCTGCTTACGAAACTGCCGCTTCTGTTTCTCCGTCATTGGCATTGCGTGAAACACGTAAAGGACTCTCGCTCCCATTTGAAAGTCCATGATCTGTCCGGGTTGCAGCAGCGTGATGTCAACGCGATCGTCAGGCAGGTAGACGAACCCGACTTGGAGATGCCATCCGTCCGGGGTCTCGCCCCAGACGATGAACTTCCCGTCTCCTGCCGTTCTCGGAAACGGCGACATTGCGTGTTCCACCACATGTTCGGCTTCATCGGGGCCTACGCCGTGCTCCGCAATATGCGCGACGTTGTCGTCATCCCACTGGAAGATCACGAGTATCAGTATATACCATAAACCAGGCGAATTCAATGATGCGTCGGGTTGTCGGACCCTCACTCCCGTACATCGTTCGCCGCGGCAAGCCGGACCTTGGGCTTGTAGGCGTTGACGTCGAAGTGATTGAGAGCCGGCTGGATGGCCGGCGGCGGAGGAGTGAGCGGCGGCGAGGGCGGGATTTGCAGGTAAGCCAGCGATCGCTCGATCAGGTGCTTGGCGCCGGGGGCGGAGACGGCGCCGCCGTAGTGGCCCTTGGATTTGTCGGGTTCGTGGATGATGAACGCGACCACCAGCCGGGGGTTTTCGGCCGGGGCGCCGCAGAGGAAACTACTGGTGAATCTGCTGTCGCTGTAGCCGCCGGGGCCCTGGCTGATGTGGGCGGTGCCGGTCTTGCCGAAGATTGTCCAGATGTCGCTGCGGCCGCCTTCGCTCTCGGCGGTGGGAGCGGCGGTGCCGCGGATCGGCACGTCGCACATCACACGCCGAAGCTGCAGCGCGACGGCAGGGTCGATCACCTGGGCGGTCGGGCCGTTGGGGGCAAAGCGGACGCTGCCGGCGACCTCGCGGGAGACTTTGCCGTGGCCGTCGAGGATGCCGCGGATGAGCGTCGGCTGGACGAGCCGGCCGCCGTTGGCATAGGCGCAGAAGGCCCGGCAGAGCTGCATTGGCGTGACCATGATTTCGTAGCCCTGGGCGACGGATTCGGTGCTGTACTTGTTCCAGCGCCGCAGGGGGTTGAGCCGGCCGGGGTCTTCGCCGGGGAGTTCGATGCCGGTGGGCCGGCCGAAGCCCCAGTTGGCCAGGGCCAGGTGCAGCGACGGGTTGCCCATGCGTTCGGCCAGCATGGACATGCCGATGTTGCTCGATTTCACCAGCACGTCCCAGGTGACCAGCGGCCCGTAGAAGTGCACGTCGCTGACGGTCCGGCCGTACGGCGTCTTGTAGTGCATACCGGGGATGGGCCATTGCTCGTCGAGGCGGGTCATGTGCCAGTTCAGCGCGGGGCCCATCACGAAGGGTTTCAACGTCGAGCCCGGCTCGTACGGGCTGACCAGCGCGCTGTTGCGGCGGAGATCCGGCGGAGCGTCGTTGTTCTGGGGATTGAACGTCGGGTAGTTGGCCAGGGCCAGCACTTCGCCGGTGCCGGGGTCCATCACCACGACTTCGCCGCACTTGGCTTGGAATTTCTGGCAGGATGCGGCCAGCTCCTGCTCGGCGATGAGCTGGATGTTGGCGTCGATGGTCAGGACCAGGTGCTTGCCATGCTCGGGCAGCAGGTAATCCTCGGCGGCGACGGAAATGGGGCGGTGCTGGGCATCCTTGGCGGCGCGGACGTAGCCGTCGCGGCCGCTGAGGAGCTTGTCGAATTTCAGTTCCAGGCCGTCGAGCCCGTGGCCGTCGTGCTGGCTGCCGCCGAGGAGCTGCGAGGCAATGGCCCCCATGGGGTAGTAGCGTGAGTCGGAAGCGGCGACGCCGACTCCGGGCAGGGCCAGGCGCTGCACCTGGTCGCAGGTGGCATCGTCAACGTTGTCGGCGATTTTGAGGAACCGGCTCTCGAAGCGGTCGGAAAAGAGCTGGGTCAGCTCGTAGGGCTCCTTGCCCAGGACCTTGCCCAGCCGGGCGACCGCCTCGTCCATCTCGGCAAGGGTGTGGTGGTCCTCCAGAAAGACTTCCTGCATGTAATGCGGGTCAACGTAGACCGCGCGGGTCTGCACGGTGCCGGCCATGACGATGCCGTTGCGGTCGAAGATGTCGCCACGGCGGGCAAAGAGGACGGCCCGCTGGTGCTGCTGCCGCTCCGTCCGCTGGATGGTCTGCTGGCGCCCCAGTGTCTGCAGCCAGGCCACCCGGCCAATCAGCAGCGCGAAGAGAACGGCGACGCCCGACAGGGCAGCGCCCGCGCGTCCGACGGAGAACCTGGCATCATCTGGCTTGCCGCCCATGCACCGCCTTCGTCCGATAATCCCAAAGGTCTTATCGGCAAGACGGCGGCAGCGACGGGAGGAAAACTGGCGGCTTCAAGCCGTCAAACTTAGGAGTCTGTGACGGACCCTCATGCCGGCGCGATGTCGCGACCAACGACCGTGCCGACCGGCGTTGCACCGGTGCCTTCACCTGACTCGCCTGTCGAACCCGCCGCGGCACCGCCCGGGCTCTGCACCAGCGCCGCCACCCGTTTGCGGCCGCGCAGAAAACGCCCCATCAGGATCACGATGAACACCATCAGGGCGTACTCGCTGGCGGTGTGCACTTTTACCGCCGGTACCAGGAGGATCTTGTAGGGTGGGCCGAAGACCTGCGCCCAGATCCCGCCGCAGAAGTCGCTGACCTGCTTGGTGCGCCACAACTCGGCGTCGTGGACTCGAACGTAATCGTCCAGCCGCTCCAGGACGGCCTGCTGCTGGTCGATGGTCATGTCCGCCGGGTTGGGCGGGACGTGCAGTTCCTGGGCGAGCGCGGCGATGTGCGGCTTCAGCAGGTCGGGAATGTTCTGCCGTACCGAAAACGGCCGGCTGGCGTCGGCATCCCGGACCAGCGATGACACGCTCTGCAGCGCGCCGGCGTCCTTGGTGACGGCAAAGTCCATCTTGAACGCATCGAGGAACGCGCGTTCGTCGTCGGCGGTCGCCTGCGTCTTCTTCCCCAACGCCTCGACCAGCGGCACATAGTCAGGCAGGTCCTGTTCTGAGCACAAATGCAAATACGCGCACAGCGGCCCGCGGGTAAAGTTCTGATAGTGGAGCGCGGACGTCGGGTTGATGGCGAATTCTTTGGGCAGGCCGGGGATCGAGCGGATGGCCATGATGATCCGTGCGGCCGGCACCAGCGCCGGATGGATGCTCATGGCTTGGCTGCCGCGAATGCTGTAGTCGATGGCGACGGCGCGGAACTCGGGGTTGGTCTGCCAGCGGTCCACCCCTTCATTGAAGTTGCGGATCGCGGCCACATCGCGGTTGCTCAGGCTCAAATCGAGCAAAAGACATGCGGTGAACGCGGCGATAAACGCCCATCTCCCGAGGCGGGCCAACCGGGTGCGGGCGCGGTGCGATTCTTCAGCCATAACGGTCTGTTAACGGTTTCGTGCCCGGCAGGCAAGGCGCCGAAAGTTCGGGGCTGAGAGCCGGTGAGTCAGATTATTCCTAATTGCGGATTGAAAACGCTGGTTCGCTCGTTCGGGTGTAGCATGGCTTAGCGTTTGGCTCCAAGGCGCTGCCGCCGTCACAAATCCTGCTACATCAGACCGATATATGGAGTCATGTCGGTTCATGCGCGTTGAGGGGATTAAAATTCGGTGAGATCTTCTTGTTCTTGCGGGTTTTTGGGAGGCTTTTTTGGAAAGTTGTTCCAACGATACAAAAAAAAGAGCCGCGCGGACATTTGCCGGGCGGCTCCTGGGGTGGATTCGAGCTTTAAAGAACAGCGCTGGAACGCTCGACGCCCTACTCCTTCACCTCATATTCAGCGTCGATGACGTCGTCGTCCTTCTTTGCCCCGGCTCCGGCGGTGGTGCCGCGGTCGGTGCTGGCTTCCGGGCCGGGGGCGGCACCGGCGCCGCCGGGGGCGGAACCGGTCTTGTACATCTCTTCGGCCAGCTTGTGGCTGACCGTGGTGAGGTTGTCCATCGACTTCTTAATGCGCTCGCCGTCGTCGCTCTTGAGGGCGTCCTTGAGGCTGTTCAAGGCGTTCTCGATCTGCCCGCGCACGTCGGCGGAGACTTTCTCGCCGTAGTCCTTGAGCATCTTCTCGGTCTGGAAGGACAGGGCTTCGCCCTGGTTCTTCAGCTCGATGGTTTCGCGGCGTTTCTTGTCCTCGGCGGCATGGGCCTCGGCGTCGCGCTTCATCTTCTCGATCTCATCCTTGCTCAACCCGCCGCTGTTCTGGATCGTGACCTTGCTTTCCTTGCCGGTGCCCAGGTCTTTGGCCGACACGTTGAGGATGCCGTTGACGTCGATGTTGAAGGTCACTTCGATCTGCGGCATGCCGCGCGGGGCCGGCGGGATGTCGGCCAGGTTGAACGTCCCGAGCAGTCGGTTGTCCTTGGCAAACTCGCGCTCGCCCTGCAATACGTTGATCGTGACCGCGTTCTGGTTGTCGCTGGCGGTGGAAAAGACCTCTTTCTTGCTGGTCGGAATGGTGGTGTTGCGCGGGATCAACACGGTCATAACGCCGCCCAGCGTTTCCACGCCCAGACTCAGCGGGGTGGCATCGAGCACCAGGATGTCCTTGACCTCGCCGGTGGCGATGGCGCCCTGGATGGCGGCGCCGATGGCGACGACCTCGTCGGGGTTAACGCTCTTGTTGGGTTCTTTGCCGTGGAACAGTTCCTTGACCAGCCGCTGCACCATTGGGACGCGGGTTGAACCGCCGACCAGGACGACCTCGTCGATCTTCTCCGGTGCCAGCCCCGCGTCCTTCAGAGCATCGACGACCGGCTTGCGGCACTTCTCGACCAGCGGGGTGATGAGCTGCTCGAACTTGGTCCGCGTCACCGTGATCTGCATGTGCTTGGGGCCCGACTGGTCGGCCGTGATGAACGGCAGGTTGACCGTCGTCTCCATCGCGTTGGACAGCTCGATCTTGGCTTTCTCGGCCGCTTCCTTCAGGCGCTGCAGGGCCATCGGGTCCTTGCGCAGGTCGATGCCTTCGGTGCGCTTAAATTCGTCGGCGAGGTAATTGATGAGCACCTGGTCGAAGTCATCGCCGCCGAGGTGGGTGTCGCCGTTGATGCTGAGCACTTCGAAGACGCCGTCGCCGACGTCCAGGACGGAGACGTCGAAGGTCCCGCCGCCGAGATCGAAGACGCAGATCTTTTCGTTCTTTTTCTTGTCCAGGCCGTAGGCGAGTGCAGCCGCGGTCGGTTCGGGCAACACGCGCAGGACCTTGAGTCCGGCGATCTCGCCGGCGTCCTTGGTGGCCTTGCGCTGCGAGTCGTTGAAGTAGGCTGGCACGGTAATGACCGCGTCGGTCACCTTTTCGCCCAGGTAATCCTCGGCGGTCTTCTTGAGGTCCTGGAGGATGAACGCCGAGATCTGCTCGGGGGTGTAGTCCTTGCCGCGGATTTTGACTTTCACCAGTTCTTCGGGCCCGCCCACGATCTCGTAGGGCACCATCTTCTCTTCGCCCGCGACCTCGCTGTGCCGCCGGCCCATGAATCGCTTAATCGAAAAAACCGTGTTCTTGGGGTTGGTGACCTGCTGGTGCTTGGCGTTCTGCCCGATGAGCCGGTCGCCCTTTTCAGTGAAGGCAACGACCGATGGGGTAAGCCGGCTCCCCTGCGCGTTAATGAGGACTTTGGGCTGATCACCCTCCATCACCGCCACCACGCTGTTGGTTGTCCCTAAGTCGATGCCAATGATTTTTGCCATGATAGAAAGACTCCTTTAGGGCCGAGCATACCAGTCAGGCCCGGACCCGGGAACGGTCAAAGCAAAGGTTGTGCCATCATCGGCACGGTTTGAATTCTCCATAAGCGTGTCATGACAACCAGTTATGTCGGGCCGGTTACCGGACCCAGCCGTCTGGGATGGATCGCGAAGTGCCAAATCGACAGGCGGACACCCCTTGCTGCCACTCTGGCAAGTTCCGGCGCTCGGATCTCGAGTTGCGAGGTTCTTTGGGGCACCGGTCCTGCCGCTTGCCGCGTCGCAGATCGGTCATGTCGTGATTCCGAAGCACTTGGGGTGCAACCGATCTGCGACGCCGGCAACCGGCAGCATCGGTGCCCAGCCGCCCGATTGCCTTCGGCAGGGGTCATTTCTAAGATGCGCGAACATCCGGCGTTGTGGAACGAGTCCTTTCCCCTCGAAGAGATCCCCATGGCAGATCGCATTCGCTCGATTTCCGGTTCCGAGGCCGCCTTCGGGCGTGCCCGCCAATTGATGCCGGGCGGCGTCAGCTCGCCCGTGCGGTCATTCAAGAGCGTGGGGGGAACGCCCATCTTCGTCCGGGAGGGCCAGGGGTGCACGGTGATGGACATCGACGGGAACACCTACGTCGACTACATCGGCAGCTACGGGCCGATGATCGCCGGTCACACCAACGAGCGCGTGGTGGCGGCCCTGTCCAAGGCCATCGGGCGGGGGACGAGCTTCGGCATGCCGACCGAGGCCGAGAGCCAGCTCGCCAGCGTGATCATCTCGGCTCTGCCGGCCGTGGAAATGGTCCGGTTCGTCAACAGCGGCACCGAGGCGGCCATGAGCGCCATCCGCCTGGCCCGGGCGGCAACCGGACGCGACCTGGTCGTCAAATGCATCGGCTGCTACCACGGCCACGCCGACGGCTTGCTGGTTCAGGCGGGCAGCGGCGCCCTGACCCTCGGCACGCCAAGCAGCCCGGGCATTCCCGCATCCGTCACCTCCTGCACTCTGCTGGTTTCGTACAACGACCTGGCCGGCGCCAGGGCGGTCTTCGAGGCATACCCCGGGAAGATCGCCTGCTTCGCGGTGGAGCCGGTTGCCGGCAACATGGGCGTCGTTCCCCCAGCCGACGGGTATCTGCAAGGTCTGCGCGAACTATGCGACCGGCACGGCGCGCTGCTCCTGTTCGACGAGGTCATGACCGGCTTCCGCGTTGCCTGGGGCGGCGCCCAGGTGCGTTACGACGTCAAACCCGACCTGACCTGCCTCGGCAAAGTCATCGGCGGCGGCCTCCCCTGCGCCGCCTACGGCGGGCCTAAGACGCTTATGGAGCAGATCAGCCCCACCGGCAGCGTCTACCAGGCCGGCACCCTCAGCGGCAACCCGCTGGCCATGGCCGGGGGCCTGGCCACGCTGGAGATCATGCAGGAGACCGGCGTTTACAACGTCCTGGAGCGCCGCAGCGGCATGCTCGCCGAGGGGCTCATTGACGCCGCAGAGAAGGCCGGCGTGTCGATCGCGCTGAACCGGGTCGGCTCCATGCTCACCCCGTTTTTCATCAAGCAGAAGACCCAGGCGGTGACCAATTACGCCCAGGCCACCAGCGGCGACACCGCCGCCTACGCCCGCTTCTTTCACGCCATGCTGAACAACGGCGTCATGCTCCCGCCCAGCCAGTACGAAGCATTTTTCGTCGGCTTGGCCCATACCGACGCCCATATCGAATGCACGATCCGAGCCGCCGAGGCGGCATTCGCGGCGGTGGCGTCTGGCGGGGCGGCGGGACCAAAGCAAAGAGTTTGAACCACAGAGAGCACAGAGA
>Ga0182024_10013872_pt1 | contig 15656 bp, 17 predicted proteins | sample P32metaG_FD_120480 | JGI IMG/M metagenome (GOLD analysis project Ga0182024, IMG submission 120480) | Permafrost microbial communities from Stordalen Mire, Sweden - P3-2 metaG (Illumina Assembly) | ecosystem: Environmental > Terrestrial > Soil > Wetlands > Permafrost | place: Sweden: Stordalen... | reverse complement strand
CTAATATGCACCGCCAGAGGCCGTTTCCGGCCCATGATTGGACGAGCACTAGGGCACTACCACATACTTGAGAAGATCGGCGCGGGGGGAATGGGAGAGGTGTATCGCGCCCAGGACACCCAACTTGGCCGCCAAGTAGCCGTCAAACTCCTGCCATCTGGCTCGCTCAACCAGCGAGGAATACCGCAACGCTTCCGTTAGGCTGCGATATGGACAAAACTCTACCATCGACAAGTCTCAAACCAGGCGAGAGCGCTGGCATTGCAACCACGGTGTGATTGTGCCCGCCCGCCAGCGATGGACGCCCACGGGAATCGATCTACACGCTGGCGACGCGTTTGCCGCCACCGCTGAAGGAACGATCGTCACAAACGCGTCGGGTTCCACGGCCTCGCCGCAGGGCGTTGCTCCCGACTGCCGCGTAGCCGGAAGCGTGCACATCCCATTCGAGGCCCCTCAGTTACCGTGTTGGTCTCTACTCGGACGCATCGGTCCCAAGGGCTCCGTCTTCGAAATAGGAAACCGTGCCGATTTAGTGGCCACCTCTTCCGGTCAGCTGTTTCTGGGAATAAACGATAATTTCTTCGGAGATAATTCCGGAAACTGGACTGCACGGGTGACCGCAAATTCCCCGCCACAGAGCATCGCGGCATCGGACTGCGTCGCCGCCGGGAACACCCACGGCTTCGTTCGCATCGTTTCAGACACCGGGGTGTTCGCAGAGGTAAGCGGAGCGCACAAGATTCTAGCAGCCGCCCCGGGCTCTCTGCTGCAAGGCTCGGTCACCCTTCAGGTGGTTAATGGCGGTCCATGCTTCGCCATTGCTCCGCTGATCCAAACTTCCTCGTGGGGCAACCACGAAACTTCCTGGGCGCTGGTGAGCCCCAATGTTTCCTCGGGAGAGCGAAGTTTTACAGCGCAAGTAAGTGTTCGCGCGCCGCTCGAGCCTGGTACATATCACATTCTGTTCGCTTTCCAGATGGAGACCAACGGCGCCAGCGTAGCCTCAGCAACGTACTGGGCCAGAAACCAGAATGTATGGCACGACGGCAACGATATCGCCGACTTCAATTCCTCGCAGATTCGACACGCTCAGCAGTTTGGCTGCGCCATCGATTCCTATCTGACCGAGACTGGAATGCAACCGGCTTATATTCCTGCAGACGCCATAACGGTGGTGATCGGTATGCCCTAGCTCCGCCCACTCCCCGTAAGTCTGCACTATTTGCGCTTCAAATTCCGGTGTTGCCGGCCTGAAAGACCCCACAACGCGAGCGAGGTCTACGTCGGCTTCGCCAAAGTCTTCGACGATGAATTAGGACTGCGTGAAATGGCGATGGACTGCAGGTGGGCGGCCCGGGGACATTAATTGAGTGATATTTACGCTTGGGCCGGAATCACACGAACGTGTCTAATTCGCGTGGTGCGAACGCTGTTCCCGAATTCCAGGTGAAGCCCGCAAGCAGCGACGATGTCCTGCTTGATTGCACTTCCGCCCCAGGTGCAACCGCTAATGGCCATTTTTTGAGGCAATAGAGACTGGCAGTCGAACCACCCGCCAGAAACCAGATAGGCATCCACATCCAGCACCCAAATTGTGTACAGGGAGTTTCTGGTGGTGACCAGCACACGGTCGCCGGCGCGGAGATCCTTCTTTCGTACCTGTTCGAGGGATCGCCCTTGCGCGACCATGGCCGCAAGCGTTTGCACGGTGGCAGTCAATTCGGCTCTCCCAGACATTTTGCGCCGACCCGATCGGCGCGTCAACTCGCGGATGCTGCGGTAGACTCCAGCTGGGTGCCGGCGAAGCGCGCGGTGAAGATCGACGATGCGCGGCGAATCGATGCGGAAACCTCGGCGAGAGAAGGGGGAAGAGTGACAAATCATCGGCGGGCAAAAGCTGTGGATGGGCGTTGTGCACCAACCGGTCGAGGATCCCGTCGGCCAGCGTGGGATCCCCGATTTGCTCGTGCCAGCGGGACACCGGCAGTTGCGCGGTCAGGATCATCGAACGTGTTTGGTAGCGGTCTTCAGCGATCTCCCAGAAGTCCCTCCGCTCCGATTCCGCCATCGGAGCCATGGCCCAATCATCGATAACCAGCACGTCGATCCGGTTCAAGCGTTTGAGCAGTTGGCGAAGACTGCCATCGGCTCGGGCCATGTTTAGATCGCGGAACAGCGCTGCGGCCCGGGTGTAGTGAACCGCATAGCCATCCCGGCAAGCCTTCTGCGCCAGTGCCGAAGCTACGTAGCTCTTCCCAACGCCGGTTGGTCCGAGGACGAAGATGTGTTCGTGATTCTTTACCCACCCAGACTCTTGGGCCAGCCCACGGATCACACTCTTATTCAGCCCCCGTTCCACGCGATAGTCGATGTCCTCCACGGAGAAGTTCCGGCAAGAGTTCTATGAGGAACTCCAGAAGGCACTCCGGGAATTCAAAGACGCAGAGCAAAAAAGATCGCGGATTCAGGAAGTGGCGGCATGGCTGTTCGATACGAGCCATATCACGGTCCAATAGGGGATCACCTATGAAGGCACGCCGATTGAACGGTTGTCGCCCGGTACACGCGGCATTGTGCTTCTGCTCATGTACCTAGCCTTGAACACTCAGGATAGACGACCCTTGTCCATCGACCAGCCTGAGGACAATCTTGATCCTCACTCGGTAAACAGCGAACTCGTGCCACACTTCCGCAGTGCGAAGCAGCGGCGGCAGGTCGTCATGGTGACGCGTAATGCAAATCTCGTCGCGAATACCGATGCCGATCAGGTGATTATTGCGACATCTGAACAGAGCGGCGATGGAGGACTTCCAAACATGACCTACACGACTGGGAGCATAGAGAACCCGAAGATACGTGAATCCATCTGCAAGCTACTTGAGGGCGAATGAGTTGCTCCCCGTTTCTTGACCGTACTCCCATAAATATGGGAAAATGGCTGGATGAGGAAGACTACCTTAGAGATTCCTGACGGCATCCTTCGTCGCGCCAAGTCCGTTGCGGCTGAGCGCGGCATTCCGCTCCGAGCACTGATCTCGGAGGCCTTGGCCGACAAGCTGCGCGCCGAAACGAAGGCCGGCAAGCCCTGGATGAAGACGTTCGGCAAGTTGCGCCACTTGCGAAAGGAGACGGCGCGAATCAATCGGATCATCGACCAAGAGTTCGATCAGGTTGAGAGTGAGGACCGACAGTGATACTGGACACGAACGGACTGTCAGCACTCGCCGATGGCGAATCCGCCCTGGAACCGATCCTTCGCGGTGCCACTGAAGTCGCAGTTCCGGTTATCGTCTTGGGCGAATACCGATATGGCATTGGGCAATCACGAGACCGCCAGAAATACGAACAGTGGCTCGACGAGTCCCTTGGGAACTTCCGGATTCTGGACGTGGATGAGGAGACCGCCGCGTCCTACGCGAGGGTTCGCATGGAACTCAAAAAAGCGGGAACCCCGATTCCTTCGAACGATGCGTGGATCGCGGCGTTATGCCGTCAGTATAAAAACTCTCTTTTGAGCCGAGACTGCCACTTCGACTTCGTGGCGGGCATTCAGCGAATCGATTGGTGATCGCGGATTGTTGGGAGAAGTAGGGGAGCCCGCATGCTCATCGGGTGCTCGGAGCTCTGTGCCGCGATTGCTTCGGAACACTAGCTCGCGCACGGCTATATTTCGCGGACCGACGGTGTGGCATTCTCAAAGATGATTTCGATCTGCGTGCCGTACCCGACGTGCGCATCTTCCGCGGGCTGCACGTTCCCGCCAGCAGCCATCGCCAGCCACACACAAATCCACAATCGACTAAGGATCGGCCACAAAGTTCCGGCAAACCTCCGCAAGAGAATGTCGAAACGAAACGCAGGCATGGTGATTGCAGTACGAATGGAGGTCTCCAATTTTGCCGTGTGAATGCGAAACCATACTACCAGGCGGGCCCATCAGACACCCTTGCCTGATTCGCTCTCTGACTGCTTTGGCATCGCCCGCGTGAACCTACCATGTTCACACCTAAGCGCAGGGTTACGGTGCTGTGGCGGGCGGTTTCTATAAAGGAGGATGTCAAGATTTTCTGGTTCAGAAGTTCCCCGCCATTCGCGGATCTGCTCCGTTTCCCAGCGTGCCTCGCACCCTTCCGCGCAATCCATTTTGCATTTTCCACAAAATTCGCGAACCGCGAAACGGCGACTTGTCCTATCATCGAAAGCTACTGACTCGTGGCGACTGATACTTCTATCCCTGATGTGGTTTCGGCCTGGGCTCCGCTCCGCCGGCCGCTGTTCCGCAGTCTTTGGATCGCCTCCCTGGTGTCCAACCTCGGCGGCTGGATGCAAGACACCGCGGGCACCTGGCTGATGGTCTCCCTCACTTCGTCGCCTCTGCTCATCGCTTTGATGCAGACCGCTGCTAGCTTTCCGGTGTTGATTCTGGGGCTTCCTGCCGGTGCCATCGGAGACATCGTCGAGCGCCGCCGTCTGCTGATTTTCTGGCAGTCGTGGATGCTGGTGGCGGTGTTGATCCTCAGCGTCTTCACGTTTGCCGGCATGATCTCTCCGTGGGCGCTGTTGATGCTCACCTTCTTGCTCAACGTCGGCGTGGCCGTGAACGGTCCGGCGTGGCAGGCGGCCGTCCCGGAATTGGTTCCTCGCGCCGAAGTGCCCAACGCGGTGGCCATAAACAGTGCCGGATTTAACATGGCACGAGCTCTCGGTCCTGCATTCGGCGGGCTGATGGTGGCGATCTATGCCAGCGCTTATAAAGGCGCGGGCAGTGTCTTCTTCCTGAATTCGCTGTCGTTTCTCGCGGTGATCTGGGTGCTCGCGCAATGGAAGCGTTCGCCGCTTTTCAAAAGCGCGCTTCCCGCGGAACGCTTGTTCGGATCGATGCGTTCGGGACTTCGCTACCTGCGCCATTCGCCGCCGCTGCGCGCGATTCTCATTCGTTGTTTTGCATTCACTTTTGCGGCGAGCGCGGTGTGGGCGCTGCTCGCCGTGGTGGCCCAGCGCGAGCTGCACCAAGGCGCGATGGGCTACGGCATCCTGAACGGATGCTTGGGAGTGGGCGCGGTCTGTGGCGCGGTGTCTCTTCCCAAACTGCGCGCCAAATATTCGGCGGACCAAATCGTTTTTACGGCGTCGCTGTTGCTGGCCGGCACGCTCGCGACCATGGCATTCGCACATTACGTTGCGCTGGTGGTTTTCTCGCTGATCGCCGGCGGCTTTGGCTGGACCACCGCGATGTCCTCTTTCAATGTCGCGGTACAGCTTTCCGCACCCGCCTGGGTGCAGGCGCGCGCGCAGGGCATCTACCAAATGATCTATCAAGGCGGAATGGCGATCGGCAGCGCGCTGTTTGGTTACCTGGCCGAGCATCGCTCCACGCCGGTGGCGCTGGCCGCGGCCGCAGTGGCTTTGCTGGCTGGGCTGCTTTGGGGAGCTCGATACGGATTGCCGCACGGCGTGCCGCCCGATCTGGATCCTTCGCCGAGTACCGCGCTCAGCCTGGAACGGGAGCCGAAACTTGGCGATGGCCCAGTTTTGGTCACCATCGAGTACCAGGTGAGTGCGGATCAATATGATGCGTTCACTCGAGCGACACACAAGTTGCGTGATGTCAGGCTTCGCGACGGATCGATCCGCTGGGGCACGTATCAGGACACTGCCCAGCCGGGACGGTTCGTCGAAAACTTCGTGGTAGAGTCGTGGCTGGAGTATCTGCGCCAGCGTGAGCGAATGACGGCATCCGATCTGCTGATCCGCGATCACGTGCGGAGTTTTCATCAAGGTGACGAGCCGCCGGTTGTATCGCACATGATTTACGCTAGGCCGTTCGCGCGTCCGGGATAGTCAGGTCGCACGCGAAGATAGGGAAGTGCGCCCCCCAGAAAAGCCAACCCAAAAAGACGAACCGTTCGACCTGCCGATGGAGCAATTCAACGCACCCGTGTGCCGGTTCGAGCCGAAGGCAGTGGCCATGAGGAGTCCGGGATTACTGGGTATCCGGAGTTTGCCGATCTTGGATAACGGAATGTGTATTTGAATCCGGATATCCCGAACCCACAGGCCATTTGACCGCGATGGTCTGCGCCAACATGCAGAATTGCGCGCTGGATCAGGGGTTGGCGACTACGATCGGTCAAACGAAGACCCTGCGCTGGGCGACCTGGCTGATTGGACTCCGTACCTGCAAAATCGAAGCAAACTGACGCTGAACGATGTGCTGCACTTCTACGTTCAGAATTCGCAGCTGGCGGGGCAGGCCTTGCTGCGGAATGCGCCGATGGAATTTCAGGGGATGTCGCTGACGGATGCGGATATCGCCAACCTTGTTGCGTTCCTCAAGACACTTACCGAAAGCTACGCCGATACGTAGACCCGCTTCGACCCAACGCAAGTACCGTCAAAAATCGCACCCCTAAAACCGAAGGGCGCGGCGGCGACCAGCGAATTCAAACCCAGGAAGTCCAATTCAAACCAAAGTCGTGGCTACAACTTCCCCTGTGAAAATGGGGCCCGCTCGCCCTAAATCTACTGAATTCACCGTATAGATCCATGGTGGCGGCGGCGCGTAGTGTCGAAGACATGAGAGGAGCACCACGCGACTCTGAAGAACCCCGTGGCCCGGCGCACGGAGCAGGCCCGCGTACTACTCCCTCCTACTCAAAAGAGTCCTCCCGGGAGAAAACTGCGATGAATAGCAACGCTCTAAAAAGTCTGTACATCGACGAACTGAAGGATCTGTACAGCGCTGAGAACCAATTGATTAAGGCGCTGCCCAAGATGGCCAAGGCGGCAACGTCGCCAGAATTGAAAAAGGGATTTGAAGAGCACCTTGAGCAGACTCGTGAGCATGCGCGGCGCCTCGAGTTGATCTGTAAGAGCTTGGGTGAAAGCCCCAAGGGTAAAAAGTGCAAAGGAATGGAAGGGCTGATCGAAGAAGGCAGCGAACGCATTGAGGAAGACCCGGGCGACGAGGAGTTGGACGCTGGTCTAATTGCGGCAGCCCAGCGTGTGGAGCACTACGAGATCGCCGGCTATGGCTGTGTTCGCACCTACGCCGAATTGCTGGACGAGGGCGACGCGGCCAGTTTGCTGGAAGAGACTCTGGAAGAAGAAAAGGAAACCGACCAGAAGCTTACCGGGCTGGCGGAAGCAATCAACGTCGAGGCTGTCGGAGCCGGCAATGAAGAGACCAAGGCAAAACCGACCGTTGTCTCGATGAATAGGAAGGCGAAAGCCGCGCGTGCATCGTAACGCAACTTTCGCACGGACGATGAAGGAGACAAGGAGCCAGGAGCAGCACATTTATAGCGAGAGTCTAAAAGGAGAATCCAAGATGGCAAACGAAACGACCAAGAGGCAGCCTGACCAGCAAGACTCGACCACCGGTTCCAAGACCGGATCGGCCGGACAACAGGCAACTCAGGGAAGCCACGACACGCGGAAGGCCGAGGAGCGTTACGGCAGCCATCGCGATCCGCACGTTCCAGGCGGAGCTGGGTACGCGCAGCAGAACCCGCAAGGGAAGCAGGAAACGCAAGAGCAGCCGGGGCAGAGCCGCGAACGCCGGGGGGCGACGGGTGAACACACCGGGAACGCGGGGTCGCAAAATAATCCACCGCCGGCACAACAGGGTCAACACGGCGGCTCGAGTCAAAATGCTTCCAGCGACGCGAAGAGGGTGCATCAGGATGAATCGAAGAAAGAGCGCCGCTAGTCGATAGCGGAGCAATGGTGCGGGAGGAAGTTTTGCGACTTTCTCCCGCGCTATCATTCCCGGGGAATGGCACGGTTCAAAATCTTGCGGACGAGGTGAAAGATGAAATTTAACAACAACAGAATGTCGGAGACGGCGTTGGCGTTTGCGGCGGGGATCGGCATTGGCGCGTTGATCGGGTTGGTGTTCGCGCCTAGTTCGGGCGAGGAGATGCGCGACAACTTGCTCGGGATTGCGCGGGATGGGATGGATGACGTGAGTGCACGGGGGCGGCGGTTGGTAAAGGGCGCGAAGAAGGCTGTGGAAACGATTGGGGATGATTTCGCCGAGGTGGCGGCTGAGGGAGGGCGGGCGTACCGTGAGGCTAAGAACGCGGCATCGTAGCCGTTCGCATGGGGTGCTTAAAACCAAACGCCAGCCGACTCGGGTCAAACACCCATCCTTCGCAAAACCAGGGAAGAGTGGGAAAAGCTAAAGGCGTCGAACCGGAATTCACAGTCTGCGGTTTTGAGTCGCGGATATTTTGGCGGTCTTAGTTTTTGACCGCCCCGTGTGGCGGCGCTGCCATCCAGTTAAATCGCCGCCTAGGTTTTTACTGGAGTCCAGACTTGCATGGGGGTTTCTTCGCGGTTGGCCCATGCGAAGTAGGGGATGAAGGTTAGCGGTACCTTTTTGGATTTGCGATCTGAGCCGGAGTAGCGGTAGTAGAGTTGATTGCCTTGTTCGTCTTCTAGTGCCAACCCGTTTCCGCGCAGCACGCTGACTCCACCTAACAGATCCCTTTCGAATGCGGGGTGAAACTGCGATGCGCCTCTGGAGCCAATGTCCAACGCGACCTCGCTGAGTTTTACTCCTTGCGGTTGATCGATTTGTTCCATGCAGTAGACCAATGGGCCGCGCTGCAGGGCGACGCGGCCGTCATCGTCTACCACTTTTTCGTTGGCCGCGATGGCTTGCGGAGTCATGTCCAGTTGGAGCTGGATCACATCGCCGGCATTCCAGCGGCGCTTGATGGCCATGTATTCGCCGGGCTTCGCTCCCAGTAGCGGCTGCTTGTTCACCGCGACTTGGGCGTGGTCGGTCCAGGCCGGAATACGGAGGTAAAACGTAAAGTCAGCGGAGGGTTCGGGCGTGACGGTGATTTCCACGCTGCCGTCCCAGGGATAATTGGTTTTCTGCGTGACTTTCAGTCCGGTACCGTTATCCAGGCGCCAGTTGAGTTCGGAATTGTCATACAGGTGTGCGTAAATTCCGTCCGCGCTGGTGCTGTAGAAATAGCCCGGGAGCGCGGCGAAGATACGCTCAAGGTTGGGCGGGCAGCAGGTGGTGTCGTACCACGGATTGCGGATCTTGTCGCCGTTGGATGGATCGAACTCCAACGGATTGCGATAGCAGTACAGCGTGCCGTCGAGTGACATTCCGGAATTGATGCCGTTGTAGAGCGCGCGCTCGATCACGTCGGCGTAACGCGCGTCGCCGGTGGCTGCCAGCATGCGCCAGTTCCACATCATGTTCCCAATGGCCGCACAGCTTTCGCCGTATGCGCGCAAGTTGGGCAGCTCGTAATCGTCGCCAAACGCCTCGCCCTGGCCGCGCGCGCCGACGCCTCCGGTAACGTACATCTGCGCGGTAATCAGGTCATGCCACAGCGTCTCGAGCGTCTTCCAATAAGTTTGGTCGCCAGTCTCCAGGTAATAGTCAGTCGCGCCGCAGCATGCGTACATCGAACGCACCGCGTGGCCTTCCAGGCGCCTGCGCTCGGTGAACGGAGTTCCGCTGAACATGTAGACGTAATCCCACGGCCGCATTTCGATGCGGGTGTCGCCGTGCAGGATGTAGCCGGCGAGATCGAGCTGGCGTTTGTCGCCGGTAAGGCGATACAGCTCGATCAGTCCCATTTCGATTTCCGGGTGGCCGGAGAGGATCGGCTTTTTGTCGGCGCCGGGCCCGAAATTGGGAATCAGAAAATCGTCGACGAAACGAATGGCGGCGTTCAGTAACCTGCGGTCGCCGGTGCCGCGATAGTAGGCGATCGCGCCCTGCAGGAAATGGCCCATGCAGTAGAGTTCGTGTCCGGTCTGCTGGGTCTTGGGCTGCATGCGCAGATCTTTATGGTCGTCCTGGTAGTAGGTATTCAGGTAGCCGCTCGATTCCTGGGCTGCGACCACGGTGTCGATGATTTTATCCACAGGCGGCTGCAGATCGGGGCGTTCTCCCGACTGCAGTGCGAAGCCTACCGCTTCGGTCCACTTGTAAATATCGGAGTCGGAGTACACCGGTCCGCGCTGCGGGGACGTGCTCTTTCCTTCCAGGCGCAGGAAATTATCGAGCCGGCCGTTGGTAAGCAGAAGTTTTTCCATCGACGGAATGCTTTTGGCGATGTTAATTTCGCGGCGTTTGCCCCAGAAACCGTCGGTGATCGTTACCGCGTGGACAGGGACGTTTTTCAGCTTCGCGAAAGGGGAGTGGGCTAGATTCAGGATGCCTTGGTCTTTCCAGTCTGGGTTCGGGGCTAGAGTAACTTGGGCTTGTGCGGCTGCGGCTGCGGTCGCGGTTGCGGCGGTTCGATTGACCGCTAGGGCGGCTAGGACGCTGTGGGCTGGCAAGAACGAGACGGCGGTTGCGGCTGCCGCAGCAGCGGAAACGAAGTCTCGGCGGGAAAGGTTTTTGGATTCGGTCATTGGAATCGATTCCTTTCTTATCTTAATTTGTCGCGCCGATCATAACGCAAGTGTTCGCACAGGGCCCTAAAAACCAACGGCCGTTCACACCTGGCGCGCTTAGTTGGGCTGTGCCCCGGTTCAACTCGAGCCAATCTGGGTCGTGACCGCGTTCGTGTGGAACCTCATTAAGTAGGATGCCAAAAGCATTAGGACCGGATCGATGGGATGACGGTAGCGGGGTTGGACTAAGGTGAGGTAGTAGGTTAGCGGGAAGACTAGCGCGAAAATTGCTAGCGGCGCGGCGTATGGATTGCGGCGGCGGAGCATGGCGATCAGTCCGGCCAGCGCGGTTACGGGGATCGCTAGATTCCACGCTAGTACCAACCCGGGCCAGAAGTCTGGATGGCGCAGGAAATCCCGGATCGGATGGGGCATGGCACCTGCGGACGTGTTTGCTGTCCACATGGCGATGAAACGGCCGGCGGTGGAGCGGGCGGTCTGCATCGGATGGGAGCGGATGAAATCCGCTCCACGCTGCATTTTTTGGTGCATGTAGGCGATCTCGCCCTGGCTGGCGTATAGGGCGCGTTCGGCGGAGTTGTCAATTGGATGCAGCCGGCCGGGCCACTGACCGGGCGTGAGGTCGTTGTTTCCCAGCCATAGTTGCAGGCCGAATACTGAACGCAGCGGGACGAAGGCGTGGAACGCGCGGTAGTTGCGGATGGTCCACGGCGCGCAGCAAAGCAGCGCGATCGTCGCGACGATCGCGGGTTTCGCGATGACCGCGGCTACGGCGGCGACCGGCTTCGCCGGGCGTGCCGAGCTGCGCTGCGCGTCGCGCAGCGCCAGCCAGAACAGCAGGAAGGGCAGCAGCGCGAGCAGCGTGGCGTTGGTCATCACGGCCAGACCCCAGAGCAGGCCGTAGGCGCCGGCGTCCCGCGTTTGGCAGCGGGATTCCGAGAGAGCGAGCGTGGCCCAGAGAATCGTTGCTGCCAGCAGCGCGGAGACGCTGGCGTCGGAGATGCTTTGAAACGGCAGGATGATCGCGTTGGGGAAGAATGCCCACAGCCAGGCGGCGCCGGCTCCGACGGCCAAGCCAGCGATCTTTTTTCCGGAGTAGAACACCGGGAGGCAGGTAAGCGCTGAACATGAAATGTTCAGCGTCACTGCGGCGACGAACGATGGAAACGTGTAAGCGCCGAACAGCTGGAAAATAGTGGCCAGCAAGTACGGGTAGACGGGGGTGTTCCACGCTGTGGGGCCGGTTGGGTCGCGAAGCGGGGAAGCGAATCCGAGGCCGGTGAAAATCGAGTACGCAATGTTTCCAGGCTCAAACAGGAACGGAATCGTGGCCAGCGCGCGGTGCGTGATGTGGAGTTGTTGCTGCCAGGCGAATCCGAGCCGCAACATCAGGGCGACACCCACGATTAGCGCGGGCGCAGTGAGTGCGGTAATGAATTTCTGTTTCACCGTTAGCACCGGGCGCTAAAAACCAACGGCAAACGATCAGCGCGCTGGCGGCCTGGGCGGAATCTCCGCGATTGGGAAGGGAGGCACACTGGCCCCAATTGTGGCAATCTGTAGGTGGCGGTGGTGGTTCTAGCCGCACGGGGAGAGTTGCCGTTGAGCCGCGCTACGATCATCATCCGAGGGAAACTCCGCGTTGGCAAGGAAGCTCGGCGTCGCGCGCGGAATGCCGCTGGCGCGCCGCCGGTAGAGAAAATAATTCCCGACAAGCGTCTGAAACCGCCCAAGCACAAGAAATCGCCGCTAGAAGAGCTCGACGAATGAGAGTTCAAGCAATCCCCGAGCGAAATCCTGGTTTCCGAAGGCTTATCCGCACGAATCGCCCTGCTCGCTGGTTACGTCTTGATGTACCACGGCACGTTCAACACCACTGTGTGTTCGTTGCCTTTCACTAACAGCATGGCCTTCAGCAATGAGCCGCGCTGGTTGTGCATCACAAAATGATACCAGTGCTGTTCCACCAACTCCGGGATAACCACCAGAATATCGCGGCCCGGCTCCTGCGTTTCGAGATCCAGAATATAGTGAATGATCGGTCCAACCACCTGGCGGTAAGGCGAGCGCAGTACGTGAATCTGCGGGACTGGCAAGCCGGCGCGCTTGGCAGGCTCCTCCACAAATTGCTTCCAGTGTTCCAGCAGATCGTCCTGTTGTGCTTCGGAGTCTTCGTCGCTGACGACGTGCAGGCAGCGAACTTCCTCGGCGATGCTGATGGCCACTTCCACCGCGCGCTTGGCCACGCGGTCCCACGCTAATACCGGCACGATTGCTAGCGGCGGCTTGCCACTGGTGGTGTCGATAGGCGCGGCGATTCTGATCTCTTCGGCGACGGTGTCGTAGTGGCGTTTCACGGCAACCATCACGCCGAAAAGCGTCGGGATCATTATCGCGGTGACCCACGCGCCCTCGGTGAACTTTGCGACCAGCACGACCAGCAGCGTGCCGCCGGTGGCTATCGCTCCCAATCCGTTCACCAGCATGCTGCGGGTGGCGCCGTCGCCTCCGTGCGTTCTCCAGTGCGCGACCATCCCGGCTTGCGAAAGCGTGAATGCGAGGAACGCGCCCACGGCGTACAACGGAATCAAGCGGTCGGTGACGCCGCCGAAGAGCACCAGCAGAACTGCCGATAGTGCCGCCAGCGCGTACACGCCCTGTGTGTACACCAGCCGCCGGCCCCGGGAACGAAACATATGCGGAAGGTAGCTGTTCTGGGCGATGGCCCGGCAGAGGCGCGGAAAATCGGCGAAGGCGGTATTAGCGGAGAGCGAGAGCACCACCAGCACCGATCCGATCGCCACGTAGTAGAAAGTGCCGCGTCCCGCGACGGCTGCGACCAACATCGATAGCACGCTCTGATATCCCGGGCGCGAAGGGTCGGTGGCGGAGATGTTGTATGCGTGGACCAGATAGGCGATTCCCGCGAGGAGCACGATCAGCATGCCGATGATTACGGTGAGCGTTCGCTGAGCGTATTTCACGCGCGGTTCGCGAAACGCGCGCACGCCGTTGCTGACCGCTTCCACACCGGTCATCGCGGTGCAGCCATTGGCGAAAGCTTGCAGCAGCAGCCACAAGCCGGCAGTGGCGACGATGGGAACTGCGGCGGCTGCGGGAGCGACTACGGGGTGGGGATGCCCGCCGGCCATCACCGTTTTGTAGAGGCCCATCAGGATGGCCAGCAGCAGGCTGCTCAGAAACAGCCAAGTGGGTACCAGAAAAAATATTCCCGCCTCGCGCACGCCGCGCAGGTTGACGATAGTGAGAAGCACCAGAATCCCCAGGCAAATTCCCAGGCGGTGCTGCAGCAGGCTGGGAGCCGCGGAAACTAGCGCGCCCACGCCGGCGGAAATTCCCACCGCGACGGTCAGAACGTAATCGATCATCAATGCGGCGGCAGCTAACAGCCCCGCTACCGCGCCGAGGTTTTCCGACGCAACGGTGTACGAGCCGCCTCCACCTGGGTAAGCTGCGATGGTTTGCCGGTAAGAGAAGAAAACGATGGCCAGCAGAATGATGATGGCCGAGGTGATTGGAACGATATAGACGATGCCGGCGGCGCCCAGCGGCAGCAGCAGAGTGAGCGCAGCCTCGGGTCCGTACGCTGCGGAGCTGAGCGCGTCCAGGCCAAAGACGGGAATACCGGCGGATGTGCCGATCTGCTCGCTGCGTTCTTCCGACGTGGGGATCGGCTTACCGAACAGGAAATTGGTGAACGGCATTGCGCCTCAGGGCCGCGGAACAGCGGCTGCTCAGAATAATGCGGTTAGCCTCGAAAGGGAATCCCAATTAGCCCTTACGATCGTGGCAGACCGCTTGCGCGGGCGTCCGTTCCGGCAGTCGTGTTTAGCGGGAGTGTGGTGATGGCCCGTGTGGCGGCGGCTAGGACCAGGAAAAATGCCAGCCGCGAAACCGCTGCTCGACGCGGGTTTGCCGCGTGCTTTCCAATCTGCTACGCTTCTTAACGCCAAATTACGGAGAGGTGTCCGAGCGGTTTAAGGAGCACGCTTGGAAAGCGTGTGTAGGAGAAATCCTACCGTGGGTTCGAATCCCACCCTCTCCGCCATTTCTGCAACGCCTTTATTTAAGTTCACCGCGGGTGTTGAGCCGAGCGTGTGTAATGGTAGATTGACTCAGTCGGTGTCGACGCGCTCCGCCTCTTTGGACCCGCGTGTCCAATGCTTCTTACTCTTGAGGTGTTCGAATTCCTCGACGAGGAAATTTCGGAAAGCGCCTACAGGTCACGGAAGCTATCAATGCCGATTTCATGGAGGGGAGCGCTGCAGCAGTACGTTAGCCGGCTGCACCACCTCCACGTAAATAAGAAGGAAGTCCGGGTATACGATTGCGCAGATGTCCAAGTTGCTACGCTGGCTCGGATGTACGAGAAAAGGCGGTCAGGCTATGCGGCCCTTGATTATGCGATAGTAGATAGTTTCGACGACTAAGTCTTAATGCGCTGCCTCTAGGGGCTCCCAAGCACGGTGCCCTTCTGATGTGTACCTGGAGGATCATTCATTCAATAGCGTACTTTCAGAAGGATTGCTGCTATTCAGGTTAGAAGCGTTGGTGTCTATTTTGTGATACCGGCTCCTACAATACCAGGCTCGTATATTGAGCGAAGATCGTTTTTCTGTGAAACGCCCTGGGTCCGAGCGGATGCTTGGAGCTCCGCTTCGCGGCCAGCCGTGCAGGGCCGCAGCCTTCCTACTGGAAGTTTGCTTTCACTGCCGCGCGGCAACGGTCTCCAACGGTCGCACGTCCCGATCGACCTTTGCGGCGATCTCGTCCTCGGCAATTTCCAGCTCGTAGCGTGTCTGTAGATTCATCCAGAAGGTAGGGCTGTTTTTGAAGTAACGCGCGAAGCGGAGTGCGGTGTCCGCAGTGATGCCGCGGCGCCCATTGACGATATCAGCGATGCGCGTCACCGGGACGCGCAAATCCATCGCTATTCTGTTCATGCTCAGGCCGAGAATGGCCATGAACTCCTCGCGGAGAATCTCTCCTGGATGTACCGGCTTGAGTTTCTTTGCCATTCGGTCTTCCTAGTGGTAATCCGCGCACAGGCTTCGAGCTGGCATGAGGGAGAGGATACGCTCTCCACCAGCTTTCTGGAAGCTGCGAAGCAATCCGTGTCGTTAGCACACGATATGTCCGGTCTTATTAGCACGTGATATGTCCGCTTTATAGCAGCGGCCAGGGAACAAGATACGTGCCTGGAGACAGGCATGAATTGCTACCCGAAGGCCGCCTTG
>Ga0182024_10013871_pt1 | contig 15657 bp, 14 predicted proteins | sample P32metaG_FD_120480 | JGI IMG/M metagenome (GOLD analysis project Ga0182024, IMG submission 120480) | Permafrost microbial communities from Stordalen Mire, Sweden - P3-2 metaG (Illumina Assembly) | ecosystem: Environmental > Terrestrial > Soil > Wetlands > Permafrost | place: Sweden: Stordalen... | reverse complement strand
CTAGCCCAACCTCTCGAACCGCCGTGTACGGACCCGTTCGCACGGTGGTGTGGCAGGGGTCGGCAGGTGACTGCCGCCCCTATGCCGATCACGATACAGGGAGAATCGGTCGGGATGAAATCGACGCTTTCGGATGGCAGAGGCGGCCGGGCAGGTGAGATAGAATTGCGCCGTGAAGCCCGACGCAGAATGTTCCAAACAATTGCTAGCCTTGTTAACGTCCGCAAATTGAGGCTTGGCACCGTAAGGAGAAGACAACATATATGGATGGCATGATTCCAGACAAGAGGCCAGTTGTGCGCTTGGTTGAGCAAGCGTACGAAGGCAAGCTTTGCTTGCCGGCGTTTCAGCGCGATTTCGTGTGGCGGCGGGACGAAGTCGCCGATCTAATTCGGTCAATCATGCGGAGCTACTTTATCGGATCGCTGCTTCTGCTTCGCTGCGACCCGCAGGATGCTCCATTTAAGCCCGTATTTCTGCGTGGCGCAAAACCGTTGTTCAATGTCCCGCAGCCTGAGCTTCTTATACTTGACGGCCAGCAGCGGCTCAGTGCTCTGCTTTACGCCATGACGGCTCCTGGCCTCAGTCTCAAGGATTCAAGCCAGCGGCGCTGGTTCTTTGTTGATCTCGACCTTTTCGTTTGCGAGCCGGACAATGACGAAATCGTTTTTGATCGGGCCGCGCGCGAACTGGATGGTCTCGACACGACCGAAGTACAGTATGTCCAACATACTCTTCCTTGCACCAAGCTACTCAAGTCCAAGGATTTTATGTCGTGGCGAGACGGCCTAGACGATTGGCTGAGAGATAAAGATCCCGAAGGCCACAAGCGTTTTAGAGACAAGGAGCGCGATGCATGGACTCAGGCCGTCAATGACTTTCAGAGCTTCGAGGTACCACTGGTGGAGCTTCCGCGAGTAGTCGATTCTGAACCGGAAGCTCTGGGCCGGATATGCGCCATCTTTGAAAAACTGAACTCGACCGGGGTCGCACTATCGGTTTACGATTTGCTGACCGCCCGCCTTTATCGTTCAGGCATCAAGCTCCATGACCTTTGGGATGAAGCTTGCAAGAAACATAAGCTCCTGAATCAGTGGTCGAGAGGTAAAGCGGACACGAACAAATTTGGGGTTCTGGCGTTACGGACGCTTGCTCTTCTTCGAGGTCTCGATCCCAAACCGCGCATTCTGATTAATCTCGCGCCCGAGAATTTCGAGAAGGACTGGCAGCGTGCCGTGGGGGCCATCGAGCGGGGGTTAGAACTCATTACCCACGTGGGCAATGATGGCTTTGGCGTTTTCCATTCCAAGTGGTTGCCAGGTTACGGTCTATTGCCTGTTTTAGCTGCCCTGCGCTCCGAGATCGAAGACCGGAAGCTTGGAGAAGAACCCCGCGCTGATTTGCGTAGGTGGTATTGGTCGAACGTGTTTCTGGAGCGATATTCAAGTGCGGTCGAAAGCAAATCTCGAAAGGACTACGCGGAACTTCTGGCCCACTGGACGGAAGGCCAGCCTGCGCCTGCGGTTTTCACGGAGGCGCGCAATCGGATAGGTGCGGAAGGTTATTCCGTGCGAGACTCCGCCAGCCATGCAAGCATGGTCTACAGCGGTGTGTTTTGCCTGCTTGCGCTTCGCGGCGCGCGCGACTGGCGGCGGGGGGAGAGCATCCAACTCCAGGAGCTTCAGGACCACCACATTTTTCCGCGCGACTACCTGAAGACGCATGGACTCGATAAGGGAGTCAACAGTATTGTCAATCGAACACTGATCAGCGATGAAACAAATGGAAAGATTAAGAACAAGGCCCCTGCCGAGTACTTGGCGAGCAAGGAGATATTCCCTTCTGGCCCAAAGGATTCGCTGCTCTCGGCTCACTTCCTAGGCTTTGATGCCGTGAAAGCAATGCAACGAGGAACTGCAGATCTTTCCGATGAGGAGTTATCCGTCGTGTACGAGGACTTCTGTCGGGCGCGCGAGCAGGCAATCGTGGCAGAAATTCGTAGACTTTGCGTTTTAACCTAGCTCTTAGAGCCAAGGCAGCTTAGCCAACTGATAGTCGGCGAACTCGGCAATGAATGCTTCTGCCCAGGCTGTTGCCTCAACGACGGCATTTTCAAGCTCGTCGATCTTGAATGTCAACTTATGCCAATGCCTGTGTTTCGCATAGGCATCCTCGAACATCCAGGTCGCACCTTTCCCTTCCTCCTGTAGGACCACGGTTACGCACTCTGCGGCTTTAGCAATGTGCGGGAATTCGTACAGATGCCCGGACGCTTCCGTGTTCTCGACCAGGACGAATTTCGATGAGAGCGCATAGCGCATTACCTTCTGAATGACACTCTCGCCAAGGCGGTCCGGTTGTTCCTTGACGATGTATGTGTAATATCCGAGTTCTTCCAGTTTTGCCGCGATCCTCTTCAACCGGTCCAATGCAGGCCCGCTGTCCTTGCCCAGGATCAGAATGGAGTCGGAGTTCTCCAGGATCGAATCCGCCCGGCTCCAGACCAGATCGAAGGCGCACTTTATCGAATCTGCGACCGTGTCGGCATGCGTACTGCGCGGGAGCTTGAGTTGCCAGCGCACGTAGATGTGAACGTCTTCATCGTCCCGTGTCGGATCGGCGAAGGGATGCCCCTCATGCGCGAGCCGTCGGACCGCTCGTTCCATCGCTTCTGCGAATGCATAGGCGGAGAACTTGTGCTCCCAGTATTTCGTGTAGAGGTGCTCCTGGATTTCACAGACGAGAAACTCATCTTCGCGCCATATTGAGGTCTCGGGGAAATAGTCGTCAAAGACCGAGATGCGGGCATCTTCGGGCATGTTCTCCAGATCGAGTCGCTTGAGTTCTTCGATCCGGATTGGCTCACCCTCGTCGTCCCGGAAATCTTCCCATCCGTCGGTCGTCGCTTCAGTATCTTCTTCGAATTCTTCGGGATCGTTCATAGTCATCGGTGCCTTGGGTGGGGAACATGGCGTGTATTTCTCTGAATTGTTCACCTGCCCCGTTTCGCGAAACGAGCGGCAATCTGTCAGTGACCAGTCTAAGGCTGGTTGAGCCACGCGACCAAGGCACTCACTTGCTGGGCCGTCAATACGCGCCCTTTGCGAGAAATAATGTCGATTGCGCGGGCACCCTGAACACCAAGAATCGAGCCAAGTGTTGTAAGAAACGTCGGAGCAAGACGGCGAATTTCATCGGAAGTCAGCATCCTTGACTTCGCTTCACTGCCGACAACGTAATGCCGCTTGATCTTGTCAAATTTGTGCCTGTGAACACCGCTGTCGAACCTGTTATATTCCCCTCCAGCCTCAACGATTATGTTCCCGTTCGGCATCTTGTTACCCATACGCTTGCTGCGAAGATCAGGACGTCGGAATGCTTCAATATGCGAAAGTGTCTCTGCGATTTTGAGGAACCCGAAAATCATTTGTGGATGCCGTCCCCGTCGCGGCAAAACGAAAAAGACGAAGTCCCCGACCTCGGCTCCCGCACGAAGATCATTCCGACAAATTCCCCATGTCGGTGGTGAGGTCCAAAAGTGTGGATCGTTGTCAATCCAGGCCCCCTATTGGCCGCAGACAGAGCGATTCACGGTCTCGAAGTCGCTCGCGATATAGATGTAACCTTTCACGGAATCCTTTAGCTGACCTGGTACTTGGTCTCTCATTCACCATGCATGGTGCCTCTTAAGCTTACTCGGGTGTGGATACACCTCTATAAGACAGGCGTACCGCGACGCCATCTACTGTCCAACCTTTCTGATCTTGTTATGCAAGCATAGCGCGGTTCCATGAAAAATACAGACGCAGTTGCTGGAAGAGACATTACGAAATCCATGAACTAAAGTTGTCGAAACCATGGTGAGCAACCCAGTCTTTGACTGGTATCCAGTGTGAGAGCCTCAGGTGTTTTCCTCGATTACCCTCTGGCTGCAGAGGAACCGGAAATGGATCGAGATCAGAATAGTAGGCCCATTTTCCGTGTTTCCATTCCGTAGGCTTAGCGCTCGTGCCGTCGGCGCTGATTTCCAGGCCAAGGTTTTTAAACGGATTTGGTCCGAGAGGCTTGGTCTTCTGATCCCTTCCTTTAATGCCGTTGATGTGAATTCCGAATGCGCTATTGCCACGTTCTATGCTCTTCATGATTTCGTAACGCACCCAGCGTCGTGCCCAGGTATCGCTTCCGATGAGTACAACGGTTACGGAAGTATTTTGCAATTCTGCATTGATGAGCCGCTTCAGGGCTAATGGGCCCGTCTTCTTGGCCTCTTCCCAGATCGAATGGTCGTAGTAGCCAGCAGATTTCACGCCGCCGGTGAAGTTGTGTCTGCGCACAACATTGGCGCGGAAGTCGATCACGTCCTGGTAATGAAATGCAAAATAAACGCGTTTTGGCATGCTCATGCCTTCTGCAGATGATCGATAAGCCTCTGGATGATAGCCCTGAGTTCATCCGGAGACTTGGATATGTCGCCGAGCTGCTGAAAATCCTTGCGGAATGCAGCGGTGGCGTTCGGATAAAAGCTGTCGATGCCTTTATTCACCTCTGCCCACAGCTCCGCCGCCATAAATCCGGTCGTCCCGACAGGCAGAGGATGAACACCGGCGCTTACACAAAGGTCAAACTCCTGTTTCATGCCGTTAGACATGACCAGGTTTCCCGTGGCGTCGCGCTTGTTGCCAAAAAGAAAGAGGGCGATGCCGGCATAGTCAATCATCGCTTTTCTGTATGCCGTCCATTGATCGGCAAGGCCTGCCGCCCCGGTTGCGACTTGCGGGAACGGGCGCATCACAATTTCCTCGTCGGAGATGGTCTTCCCCGCGTCACTCAGGTGGGCGAGTGCGCCGTTGATAACGGCACTGCCGACGCCGACGCCAAATCCTGTAATGATCCGGTTCTTCCTGGAGGCAATCTGGTGGCTGAGCTGGTGCACGAAACCTTCCGCATCGGTGCGGGACCAGGCGCCGTATTCATCAGCGGCGCCGGAAATGAATATGGAGGAGCGTTTGTAGGTCGCCGCGACACTGGCGAGAAGATCGGTGATTTGCGCATACTCATCAACGAGAACGGTATAGATGCTGAATCGCTTCAGATCCCGGATGAAATAATCCTGTTTCAGTTCCCGGTACTTGAATTCCTCATCGGATTCGTCATTCTTTTTCGAGACCTTCCTCTGGATGCAGTAGTGATGGCGCGCGTGTTGTTCGTATTGAACCCGGACCCGGCTCAGGATGTAGTCGATGTTTGGATCGGTGAAACTGAAGCCCAGAAAGAGAAACGTCTTCTCGACGAGATCGCCGCGCAGTGCCGATACAAAAGCCCCCATCTTCAGCGGATAAGCTTCGTAGTCATCTTTACTGATGACGGCGTCTGCCGGGTTATCAATATCGCCGTGCATCTTGTAAACGACGACATCACGATCCGGCCTTGTAACAGAGAGCTGTTTCAGCGCGTATTTCACGTCTGGAACTTTCTTGGCCTCTTCGAGAGCCTTCTCGATCAACTTGTCGTAGTTCGTCGTCCAATAGGTGAAGATGGGCAGGCGGGCCAGAATCTGATGATTCTTTGTTGGTGTCCGGGTCGGAGAGAAATGATTGAATATGGCCTGGGTAAGCTTCGTCTTGCTGCCGCCCGCCTGATTGCAGTGATATTGCGCCAGCGTGACTAAGTCATGCTCCCTTTCAGGATCGAGCCCGAGATCCTGAATAAGTTCCCTGAGGAGACCAGGCCAGTCAACATAACCCGAATCCATCGACAATCCGGCGCCGGCGAAGACTGCCGCGTTCTTGTTGTGCAGTTCGCGAGTATATTCGCGTATGAACGTGGATGAGCTAATGGCTTCGGAACTCATAACGCTTTCTCCAGTCTTGGAACAAGGCCCTGGCTGCAGGCGGTACTAGCCTTTCGGATGAGCCTTCTTGAATGCGTCCTCCACCCAGTCGCCAAACTTACTCTGGTCCCACGTATAGCAAGGCGCGCCAGCTTTAGTCAGGCGTGCCGGAGCCGCGCCCTGCGTGTCGGTCTTCCCGTCCTTGTCCTTTATGCTGCTGATTTTGATTCCCAACAGTCCATTACCGCGTGCGATGCTTTGTTCGATTTCGTAATCCACAAATTTCCGCGAGGCTGTCTCTGCGCCAATAAGCACGACCGTTACACTTGTCCCGAGGAGCCCTTTATCGATCAGCTTCTTGACATCCGCATCACCCTTTTTCTTCGCGTCTTCCCAGAGGGAAGCATCATGAAATCCGGCAGCTGCAGAGCCCTCGACAACGCCGCTGTTTCTCACAACATTTGTGCGCCAAATGTCGCGTTCATAGTGAAAACTGAAAAACACTTTGCGAGCCATACATTCCTCCCTGGTTGGTTGTTATGAAGCGTTGGACTGAGCGGCCGGTAGGCATTGATGCGCTCCAGCCGCGTGATATCCCCAAGAAAAGGCGCGGGAACGCGCATAGACAAGCCAGCGCATTGTCTATTAACCAATCACGGTCTCCTTCGTACCCGTGGAGTTCTGACCCAGCTGAAGCGGCGAGGTGCTGGTCAGGCCGATGGCCATAAGAACCTCGTCGTAGGCGTGTTTCACCGGCGCCTGTTGCGTGAGCAGCTTGGTGCCCTGAATGATGTTGCCCTGCCATATCGCGGCGTCGCGCTTCCAATCGACAATTTGCGGGTCCCCCAGCTTTTCGGCGTAGTCCTTCCACTTCGTCGCCAGCTCGGCATTCGTAAATAGTTTGTGGCCGATCCTGCCGATGATGTTCAGGCCAGTGGCCGACAGGCAAGTCCAGCCTTCTTCCCGTTTCACGGGAACCTGGCTGATTTCAAGGGTTCCCACCGGGAGCTTGGCAATCTCGCGCCACACGGGGATCGCCGGTATCGACGGGTTGGCGTTCCAGCTGTAGCTAGCGCCGTCTTCGCCGGCGGGCGTGTCCTTGGTGAAGCCGGTCAGGTAATTGATGTACTCGACGAACTTCTGGACAGCCGCGTTGTACTGCTCCTCCTGGCCGAGAAGCTCAACTGCCCTTTTTTCGAAATCAAGATCCGCTATGGCATAGCTGCCGGCAAGCAGTTCCTTGACGAGCTGCCGGAGCTGGTTCGCCAGAAACAGAAAGGTCGATTTCTTACTGAGCGTCTTGCTGGTGGGGTCGATCCGGCCTTTGAAGAGCGGGCACATGCGTTCGAGATCGCTGACCAGCTTGTTCGCCGGATTCCGACGGTCATAGACCGCAAGCAGGCTCGGCGGCAGCGGCTTGGTCTTGCTGCAATCGGCGAAGTCCTGGTGGATCTGGTTGAGGTCAGTTTCGCAGGTGATCATGATGGCGACGGCATCGCTGGCGAACTTCGCTGCGGTTGCCTCGTCCATCTGATCCATTGCTTGCACAATTCCGGTCCTCCGGTGCTGTCCGTCGGTGATGGCGAGCGTCGCCGAACCGGGGATCACCAGATACCCAGGATTGAAATCCGACGGATAGTCGGGAATGTAAAGGTGCACGCGGTGCTGGATATTCAACGAGAGGGGCGGGATGATATAGGCTTTCTCGTAATTCTCCAGGATGTACTTTGCAATTGACTGGGAGTGCTCTGGAAGTTCCGGACGGTTCCATGCCGCCTCCGCGTCGCGCATCGAGCCGCCTTTCTTGGCGGATTTCGCGGAGCGGGATTCGAGCCTGTTTCGCACCCAGCTCATTGGCAACGCGCCTGTGGCGACGGTGCGTTTGCCTTGCCGGAACGCAACGACCGGAATGGAGAGGGCGCCGGTATTTCCGGCTTCCAGGCCGGCGGCGCGATTAGCTTCTTCAAGAGTCGGAAACCTCTTCAGGGTGACGAGCTCACTGGTTGCTTCGATCATGATTTCTCCTTTTTGTGCTGGCAATTTGTGCAAACTCTGGTGTTGGGAACCGCAAGCAATCGCTGTTGCGGTACTGGCCGGTTGCAGCGGGCGCAACAGACGGCGCCGATGGAACCCGGTTCCAATGTGTGCTGGGAGCGCCGAATGGAAAGCGCCACCCAGAAATTCCCGCCATCCTCGGACTCCGGAACCTGGTCCGCTGCGTCCACGGGCGTTTGCAGGACGAGATAGCCGATGACATCGTCAGGGCAGGGATGGAGCAGACTGTTCCATGTGAGGCGCATAGTGCCGATGGATCTGGGCTGCAAGTGCGCCTGAACCTCGGAGGAGGAGTCGAAAACAAGTGCGGTTGTGGGGATCACTCCGGCGACCACGAGGTTGTTAGGCTCTATTCTGAGCGACTTGATTTGCAGGACGACGCCGCCGGTGTCCGCTGCTTCGAGCAGCGCTTCCTGTTCGGCTGCCGGGAGAGAGGCGCAGAACTTGTGAAACAACGGTGCATCCAATAGGGTCTCTTGTGTCACCAAACAAATATAAATCAGCGTAGTACGTTCTGTAAAGCGGTAGGTACGTTGAAAAGCGCACGTACTTCGCGCATAGCTAAGATATTTCAGAAGTTGAACCGGCTAGAAAATATTTCCGATCTGCTGCAAATCACGGCTCGAATCGAAGTCGCACCCGTCAAAGGGGGGGCATCATTCAGTCTCCGCCGCGTCCAGAAACTTCCTCAAGCGTTTGTTGAGATTCGTTTCATCCTTGGTCTCGCACTCCCAGATAACAAGGGACTTCCAGCCAGATGCAGTCAATGCCGCAATACTTTTTTCGTCCCGAGCCAGGTTGCGCGCTAGCTTCGGCATCCAGTATTCCAGATTGGACTTCGGCACATGCGCGACTTTGCAACCATGCGAGTGCCAAAAACACCCGTGCACAAAGATCACCTTGCGGCGCGATGTAAAGACAAGGTCCGGTTTTCCGGGGAGTTCTTTCTTGTGCAGTCTGTAGCGGTAGCCGAGCCCGTGAACCAGACGGCGCACGGCCAGCTCCGGGCGCATATCCTTGCTGCGGATGGCGCGCATATTGGCACTGCGGTCCACGGTTCACAGCTCCGCAGTGATGGCTTGCTCGTACACCTTCGCAGGCGGCAGGTTCTTGGGAGCCGTAAAGGCAAGGGCAACCTGGTCAACGGTGGTGGTCGTTTGCCCGCCAAATACAAGGGCGCGGATTTGGCCGTCAGGCACTTCGGGGCCCACGTCATAACGCATCAGCGTGACTGAGCCCGGCTGCTGGTGGATCTCTTCAAGGTTGCCGCCAAGGCGCTCCGCGATTTTGTTGTAGACGGGCGTCGGGCAGACAAAGAACAGCCCTTTTTGGCAGAGCGGCTCACGGCGCAATACATGGCCTTTATAGATGATCTGCGGAAGGATGCGCTTATTGACGTTTTCCCAGTTCGGATTCGCGGTGCTCTTGCCCGCGAAGGAACCATGTTCCAGATAGGCCGCGCGCTCTTCGCGGTAATTCCCCGTGGTGTCGATGGACTGGACCTCAATGGCCACGAAGCCGAGCAGCTTTCCTGCGGGATCGACATGCGCCAGAATCCAGTCCACGAAATACGCGCCTCCGGTTCCTTTGACCTTTTTTGCGCGGCTCGGAAGCCGCAGCTCCTTGCCCCAGCGTTTTCCGAAGACGGCAATCGCGGGTTTGCCGGGATTGCTTGCGCGGTAGCCGGCGAGCGCGCTGCCGGTCATCAGCTCAATGCCGCCGCCGAATGCCTGATCGGCAACATCCTTGAGAATTTGATAATTGCCTGCATACAAGCGGATGGGGCAACAGATGACCGGTCCGCTGGTCTTAGGTTTCAGCGTGCACATGCCGCTGATAAGGCCGTCGCTCAACGTCTTGGTGCAGGTCTGGCCCAGGAACGGGCAGCGCAGGGAACGGCGCGCTTCTTGTGCTTCGGCAGAGGCATCGCGCGGGCTGTAGCCGAAGAATTCGAGGATATTGCTAGCCATGTGCGGCTTCTGTCTCGGCAGCAGGAACAGCACCGTGCGCTTCAAGGTGTGAGCGGATTTGCAACGCGATGGCTTTTGCCATCAGCACAGGAACGGCATTGCCTACCTGTTCGTACTGCGAAACGCGGGGGCCGAGAAAGCGGTAGGTATCGGGGAAAGACTGGAACCGCGCGGCTTCGCGTACAGTCAGTGAGCGGTCCTGATCGGGAAGAAAGACGGTTCCCCAATGCGGATCGCATTTGGTCATCACGGTGCCGGCCAGACCGCTGTTGCGGAGCCGGCCGTAGCGCTTGGTGTGGTCAGACTTGCGCGCCCGCTGCATCCCTTTGGGCAGCAGATCATGCGGAATATCCCGCCACGAGCCGCCCGGCTTGACGTATTTCATGCGCTCGAAATTCTGCTTCGAAAGCTTGGCGGCGAAATGGTTATAGGTCACGCCCTCCGGATTGCGTATGGAATGGGCGTATTCACTCGCTTTCTCGCTGGTGTAGCCAATCGTTTCCGCGCCTTCTCCCATGGCAAGGCGCGGCAGATCGCCGATGGCCTGGCCGACCGTGACAGCGGGCTTTAGCCGGTGTTTGTCGGATTCGGTGAGCTGGAAGGTAAGCACGCCTCCGCCGCCCCGGAAGTTGGCACGGCCGGCCGCATAGTGGGTGGGCTCCGGCAGCGTGATTTCGCCGAATCTTGAGCCGAGCAGAATGAGGCGCCAGCGCTCTTGCGGCACGCCGTAATGCGCTGCAAAAAGGATCTTCACTGTGACGTGGTAATCGAGGCGCACGAACTCGCCAAGAATGCGATCGAGAACCTTTCCGTCGCCCAGTGAGAGCAGGCCAGGCACATTCTCAAACAGAAAAGTCTTCGGCTCGAATTCCTTCAGGAACCGTACATAGTCCTTGAAAAGTTTGTTACGCGGATCGGAGAGGAAACGCTCCGGGGCGTTGATGGAAAACCCCTGGCACGGCGGACCGCCGGCGAGCACGTCCAGCTCGCCCTTGCGGATTTTCAGCTTTGCGCGGATTTCGTCCGGTTTTACGCGTTCGACGTTTTTGCATTCTGCCCAGGTGCCGGGATGATTCTCCTGAAAGGTTTCGATAGCTTCAGGCATGCAGTCATTGGCATAGAGGCACTGGTATTGGGCTTCCCGGAAACCTTCGGTGATTCCGCCTGCCCCGCAGAACAGATCGATGGTGGAAAGCAGCGGTTTGAGGCTGTTCGCTCCATGTGATTTCTTATCGGCCGGATAGACCAGCTTGAGATTTGCCGTGCGATTTTTCATTCCCTATCTCGCCACTTCTGGTTGAACAGAGGCCCTCTGTCTGTGATCCATTTCTTTGCCACAGTCCGCATGACCTAAGCAAGTGATTCTTTCCTCCTTGTCCTGCGTGATGTGTTCAGCCTCGTTTGTATGCCGCGAGGTTAAGCAAGAGAAAAGCGTGGCATGGAGGATTTCCGTCCAGTTTCCTTATTTCCTTATCAGTGGCATACGGATATTCCCTCCGTATATGGTGCAGCAATTTACAGCATGCTGATTCAACAACATGCTCCCTTCATGCTAACCGGAACCTCTGAGGGAAACAGGTGACGAAACTCCAATTCGTGCCATGGGTCAGGCAACGGGCTGACCGTTAAGTTGTTGCAGAAATCAGGAAACTCTAGGCGGAGCCGAAAGCAGACCATCTGATGTGGTGCGAGACGGCATTGAAAGATCAATCAAGCGCCGCGCTCAGGCGAGGTTCGGGCGATTGATTCTTATGCGCGGAGCATGACCACCGCAATCCTCGCGTTCCATCGCGTCGAGAACCATGCCGATTTGCTCATGCACGGTTTCCTCACCCACGCTGATTTCAGAAAACAGCCTGTAGGTCTTTTGACAAGCGCCACCCTTCGGGCAGGCGATGGGATGATCGTATGCCTTGGCAAGCTCCCATGAGGCAAGCTCGGCTGCGTAGTCCTGAAGGCGGTCTTCTCTATAAGCGACGGCGCCGTACAGTATCGGCATGATCGTTTCTCTTCCCGGCAAGAAATTAATGAAATCATGGTGCGGGCGGAGGGACTTGAACCCTCACGGACCTTGCGGTCCAACGGATTTTCTTGCCATCTGCGGCTTTCACCGCCCTGGGCGGGATGCGTCATGGTGACGCCCCGCCAGGTTTGTGGTCTGGACTATCCCTTCACCATGGCCGTCAAGGCCGCAGGTGCTGCCCGCCTAGTCTCTACACCTTCCCGTCCGGAGTGCTCCGTCCGGGCTTGGCTCGGGATCGCCATTTCACAGGGTTCCCCGAATTTGAGCAGTTCTGCATCGCCGGTTTCCCGGCGAGCACTCAAGTTTGCCTTAAGTCCGATGCGTCTGCCGATTCCGCCACGCCCGCGTGGCAGTTTTCAGTATAGCCTTACGCTTTCTTGCGGGGTTCCCCGTCCGCTTTCTTCGACGGCTTCTTCTTTCGGATGTTGATGGCGGCGGCATCAAGGCTGGTCTTGATGTGCGAGGCGTAATACTTTTCGATCATTTCGACGCTGGTGCGGCAATTTTTCGCGATCTGGTAAATGTCAGCGCCTTCCATCAGGCGCAGACATATATATGTGTGCCGCAGGCTGTACGCCGTGCGCGCCTGACCTTCACGGTCCGTCTTCAGATTCTCTTCTTTAAGGATGGTGTTGAATAGCTGCCGGTGCGTTTTCGGAAAAATCAGATCGGTCGGCTGCGCCTGCTGCTTCTGTTCAGTCTTTCGGGCTGTGTTTCTGTCTCTCAACCGCTCGAAGGGCCTGACTGCGCCGGTGGTGCTCTTGCAATAGCCGACACCGCGCTTGCCGCGCACTTCGATTTCAAGGATGGTTTCCTGGCTGGCATCGTCTTCGACGATGGTCACGTCACGGAACTGGAGGCGGCTGCATTCATCCGGTCGCAGGCCTGTATTGGCCATGAAAAGCACATAGTCATGGAGCTGTTCGGATTCCCACTTGTAGCGTGGGTTCTTCGGATGCTGCATCCGTTTTCTGGTCGCTTCGTAGAGCTTCTTGTATTCCTCCGGGGAAAACCAGGCGCGGTGCGAAATCTTCCCTGATGCCCGGTAGGGCTCCGACAAGTCGGGAAGATATTGCAGCCACTGGTGACGCACTGCCGTCTTGAGCGTCTGGCGCAGCGTCACGATTTCCTGGTGCATGGTATTCCGGGCCGGCGGCTTGCCGCGCTCTTTCATCGCTGTTTCGCGGCGGTGAATGCGGTACTCCTGAACCTGACCGGGATTTATCTTCGAAAGCGCCGTTGGGTCGAAACCACCTTCGTGAGCAGTTGCGTAGCTGGGGGGCGCTCGTGCTGCTAACGCATGCGCCGGGCGAAGCGCAGGTGGACTTTGATCAAGTTCTGGTTGCGATAGGCGGCGTCAAACAGACGGCACACTACCTGCCCATGGCCACGCCGCACTTCGCTGGCTGCTTTGTCGTGGCGCTTCGGGTGGGGCCATAGAAGCGCTTCTTGAAGGACATGTTCAGGAATCTTCCTATTTCGGAGGCACGCCAGTACTGATCCTCTATGACAATGCGGAATCGCGGTGGCCATGATCTGGGGTAGCGAAAAACGGAGTGTCAAGGTGTTTGCGGCTAACGGGGGTACCTACGGCAAAAACCGGAGTGTCTGTATGCGACTTGAAGTTGCCCAGAAAATCAGCATATTGCCCAGAAATTCAGCTAAAACAGACACTTATTAGGTTAGGCAAAGTCGGGGCCGCAGACAAAGACAACGTTCTGTACGAGCACGTCGGACAGGCATTCGAAGCAGTACCGCTCGCGCATGGGAAATCGGATATGTTCAGCTACTTGTCGCTGGAACAACCTGTTCGGAAGGACCATCCATTGCGTGCGGTGGATGCGATGACGGATGAAGCTCTGGAGTGGATGTCGTCGATGTTTGACGCGATGTATGCTTCCGGCGGCCGGCCATCGATACTCCGGAGAAGTTGCTGCGGGCACAGCTTTTGCAGATGCGGTATTCGGTGCGAAGCGAGCGGCTGCTGATGGAGGAGATCGAATACAGCATTTTGTACCGCTGGTTATTCTGATTCAAGCCGAGGAATTCGAAGCTGACAAACCTGATCCCGAAGCGCACGGGATTTATCATCTTGTCGGCGAATCGCCGCCTAAATCTGCAGATGCTCACTGACGTGCATGACGAGTGGGTCCCGCTTGCTTCTTGGATCGCAGATCATCCTCCGACCTTTGCTCACGTTCAATCCTGTAAGAAGGAGGGATCAATTTGTACTTGCCGACGCGCAGCGTTTCATCGAGAAAGTCTGCCCAGTCTTGAATCATGTATGTTCGCGGGATGAGATACTTAGCGTGATCGTAGGCGCCGCTGACCTTGTCCTTCTTTTGGTGTGCCATTTGTGTCTCGATGTACTCGTGCCTGTGTCCGCACTCATGCATGATCGTGGATGCCACGCCTCTGAATCCGTGACCGGTCATTTCTCCCTTGTAGCCCATTGCCTCAAGTGCCTTGCAGATGGTTCCGTTGCTCATCGTCGGATTCTTCGGGCCCTGACCTGGAAAAAGGTACTTGCTCATTCCTGAAAGCGTCCGGAGGAGTTGCAGAACCTCGATAGTTTGCTGTGCCAACGGAACAATGTGTGGGAACTTTTTTCCCTTCATGTGCTCTTTGGGAATATTCCACCGCTTTGCCTCGAAGTCGAACTCCGACCACTCCGCGCAGATGAGCGATTCAGTCCTTACAAAAGTCAGAGCCATCAGTTTCATTGCAAGCCGGGTGAGAGGATTACCATGATACAGCTCGATCTTCTGTAGCAGTCCTGGGAGGTCTTTTGGTTCGATGCGGGCGAAGTTCGCGACCGTATGCGATTTCAAGAGGTCGCCAGGCAGAGTATCGGCGAGGGGGTTGCTCTCGATATACCCCTTCGCTTTCGCGAAACGCAGGATTTGCTTCATCTTCTGCAGCGCGCGACGCGCAAGATCTGCAGCTTCACGATCGTCTTGGATTCCGGTGACAATGTCGGCCAGCTCAGACGCCCTCAATTGGTCGACTTTGGTCGCACCGATCACCGGCAGAATATCGCGTTCCAATCGGTTTTTTACGGTAGTGACGTACCGCTTACTTCGATTCTTGCTCCAAGTTTCCAGCCATTTCTCAGTGAGCTCCGCAAAGGTTGGCATTGCGGATGCTTTTCCGGCCTCATGTTCTCCACGCTTTTTTGCTTGCTTGTCAGCGGCTGGATCAATCCCAACTCGCTTCAGTGCGCGGGCCGCCGAATGCAATTCCCGCGCCTTGGCTAGCGTGACCAACGGTTCTTGACCGTAGGGACCGTAGGAGAGGAGCTTTTCCTTTCCATTGAATTCATACGACCAGCGCCAAAGCTTTCCGCCGTTCGGTTGGACAACTAGGTAGAGGCCACCCCCATCGCTCAGCCGATAGTCTTTCGTCGTAGGCTCAGCGTTCTTGATAGCCTTGTCCGTAAGCTTATGAACGGTCTCCATCTTTCGGACCAATCGGGGGTATGACCCCGTTTCTCTCTACCGATGAGATCGAGACTACCCCCGGTCTATACCCCCGGTCAAGTCCGGCTGCACATGGAGAATCCTGGAGGGCTATGGACTACTTTTACCTACTTTTCAATAAGTTGCATTTGGCGAGAGGACGGACGTGGAGAGCTGCGGACCGCTATGGATATAAGCTGGCGGAGAGAGGGGGATTCGAACCCCCGATAGAGCTTTTGACCCTATAACGGTTTAGCAAACCGCCGCCTTCAGCCACTCGGCCATCTCTCCGTTAAGTAAAACCGCTTTGTCTTGAATGCT
>Ga0182024_10013870_pt1 | contig 15657 bp, 15 predicted proteins | sample P32metaG_FD_120480 | JGI IMG/M metagenome (GOLD analysis project Ga0182024, IMG submission 120480) | Permafrost microbial communities from Stordalen Mire, Sweden - P3-2 metaG (Illumina Assembly) | ecosystem: Environmental > Terrestrial > Soil > Wetlands > Permafrost | place: Sweden: Stordalen... | reverse complement strand
GATGGGCCGCCCCAAGTTCCTGATGCTGGACGAGCCTTCCCTCGGCATCGCCCCGCGGCTGATCGGCACGATCTTTGAAAAAATCGTGGAGATCAACCGGACCCAGGGCATCACCGTGCTCCTCGTCGAGCAGAACGCCAATCTGGCCCTGGAGGTGAGCCAGCGGGCCTACGTGCTGGAAACCGGGCACGTGGCCATGGCTGGGCCCAGCGCCGAACTGCGGGCCAATCCCCAGCTCAAGGCCGCCTACCTGGGCGCCTAAGCGCCGCCCCGAGCCGATGATTCCGTTCGAACACGCGCTCGCGCTGCTGCTCCTCACCGCAGCCCTCAGCGTGGTCGGCCGGCGCCTGCCCTGGCCGCAGCCCATCACCTATGTCGCCGGCGGCGTCGCCTTCGGGCTCCTACCGGGGTTTCCGAAGGTCACCCTCGATCCGGGATTTTTCTTCCTCTGCTTTTTGCCGCCGCTGCTCTTTTCCGACGGCTGGCTGATGCCGCTGCGGGAGTTCGTTAAGTTCAAGCGCTCGATCATCCTGCTGGCCACCGGGCTGGTGCTGTTCACAACGGCCGTGGTGGGGCTGGTCGCCCACGCCCTGATCCCCGGCCTGCCGCTGGCGATGGCCTTCGCCTTGGGGGCGGTGATCTCGCCGACGGACGCCGTCGCGGTGAGCGCCATCATGGAAAAACTCAAGGTGCCGACGCGGCTGCGCACGATTCTGAGCGGCGAAAGCCTGATGAACGACGCGACCGGACTGGTCGCCTTCAAAGCGGCGTTGGCCGCGGTCGTGGTGGGGACGTTCTCCTTTCACACCGCGCTTTGGAAGTTCCTGCTGCTGGCGATCGGCGGATTTGCGGTCGGGCTCGTGATTGCCTGGCTGGCCGGCCTCCTGCGCACCTTGCTGCGCCGCGCCCAGAGCAGCGACTCGTACATCGAAGTCACCCTCTCCCTGATGACGCCGTACGCGGCCTACCTCGCCGCGGAGGCCCTTGGCCTCTCCGGCGTGCTCGGCGTGGTCGCAGCCGGGCTCTATTCCGGCTGGCGCGATCCCCTGCACATGGACGTGGATTCCCGGCAAACGGCCTACTCGGTCTGGAGCGTCCTCCTGTTCTGGCTGAACGGCCTCGCCTTCATCCTCCTGGGGCTCCAGTACCCCCATCTGCTGGCGGAGGTGCGCGGCGATGCGACCATTCCGCGGCTGATCGAGTACGTGGCCATTGTCTCCGGCGTGGCCATGGGGGCGCGCATCGCCTGGTTTTTCCCAGGCGCCTATCTGCCGTTTATTCTGTCGGCCCGGGTCCGGAAGAACGAGCAGCGGCCTTCATGGCAGGCGGTGCTGGTCGGCGGCTGGGCGGGCATGCGCGGAGCGGTCACCTTGGCCGCGGCGCTTTCGATCCCGCTGCTCCTGCCCGACGGCACGGCCTTTCCCGGGCGCGACCTGGTGATCTTCCTTTCGTTCGGAGTGATCGCGACGACGCTGCTGATTCAGGGCACGACGACCGAGTGGCTCATCCGCAAATTGCAGCTGCAGGAAGACCCCACCCGCCAGCAGGAGGAACACCTGGCCCGCACGACGGCGGTGGACGCGGGGCTCGCCGCCCTCCGCGCCTTGGAACTCGAGGTGACCGCGCCCGAAGAGTCGGCCGCCCTGGGCCATGTCGTCGCCGAGTACGAGCACCGGCTCGCCTCCCTGGGCGCCGCCGGGGAAAACCGCACCCATGCCCGGCGGCGTCGCGCCGCCGAGAGACGCTTTCGCGCCGCGGCCCTGGACGCCGAACGGGCGGCCGTGGACGATCTGTGGCGCCGGGACATCATCGCCGACGAAGTCCACCGCCCCCTGCAGCAGCTCCTCGACTACGAGGACTCGATGCTGCGCTCGGCGCCGGTGCCCGAAACGGACTGAGGGCCCTTATGCGGCGGCTGGCTGGCAAGACCGGTTGCACGATCCGCAGAAGTCACCGCGACCGACTTGCTATTATCCTCCGCATGATCGCACTCCCACCCGAAGGCTCGATCGTTGACACGACCCGCAAAGCGGGAAAAATCGCGTCCATGATTAGCAATTTGATCAAGAGCGCGATGCGCGAATCGATCGAAGCGTGGGTGACGCCGCAAATGGAGGGGATGAGGGTCGAACTCAAAGCGCAGATTGCCGCGGTGGATCAAAAATTGTCGGCGCGCATTGAATCGATGGACCAGAGGATTGGCGCCTTGGGTGTCCGGACGACTGAATCGATTTTGGGGCTGAACCATCGGATCGATACCCTTGGCGCGCAGTTAAATCAGCGCATTGATACCGTCGGGACCGAATTGAATCGAAAGCTCGATGCGGTGGGCGCGCAGCTGAATCAACGCATTGATACCGTTGGGACCGAATTAGATCGAAAGATCGATGCCGTGAGCACCCAGCTGAATCAGCGCATTGATATTCTCGGCACCGAATTGAATCGGAAGGTTGACACCGTGGGAGCTCAGTTAAGTCAGCGCGTCGATGACCTGAGCAGCACCGTGAATCGACGGAACGATTCCCTCGGCGAACGCCTCGACCATCGGCTCGACGAACTTTCCCAGCAGCAGGGCCGCATCGTCGAAGAAGTCGCCTCGCTGAAGCGCGATAAGGAATCGGCCGCCGATCTCACCCGCCGGGTCACCCGGATCGAAGATCGCCTCTTTGCGGGGTCGAGCTGAAGCGAACGCGGGGAATGCGCCCCGCGCGAATTCGAGGTGACTTGTTATTATGGTCCCTCATGATCCCAACCCCAACGGAAAGCTCGATCGTTGACACCACCCACAAGGCGGGCAAAATCGCGACCGTGATTCGCAATTTGATCAAGAGCGCGATGCGTGAAACGATCGAAGAGTCGGTTGCGCCGCAAATTGACGAGATAAGGGCCGAACTAAAAGGGCAAGCGGCGCAAATTGCGGCGATGAGTGATCGGATCACAGGGGTAAATAATCGGCTCACTGAATCATTTCTCGGTTTGGGCCAACGGATCGATTCCCTCGGCGCGCAGTTAAATCAGCGCATTGATAGCGTCGGGACCGAATTGAATCGAAAGATCGATGCCGCGGGCACGCAGCTGAATCAGCGCATTGATAGTATCGGCACCGATTTGAATCGAAAGATCGATACCGTGGGAGCTCAGCTGAGTCAGCGCATGGATACCCTCGGGACCGAGTTGAATCGAAGGATTGATGCCACTGGAGTTCAGCAAAATCAGCGAACCGATGATCTGAGCGGCACACTGAACCGCCGGTTCGATAGCCTCGGCGAACGCCTCGACCACCGGCTCGATGAACTGTGCCAGCAACAGGTTCGGATCGTGGAAGAAGTCGCCTCGCTGAAGCGCGACAAAGAATCGGCCGCCGATCTCGTCCGCCGGGTCACCCGGATTGAAGATCGCCTTTTTGCCGGGTCGAGCTGAAGCGGGCGGGGAGAGCGCTCGCCGGAAATGCGCTCATCGGCGCACTCGAGGTGACTTGTTATTATGGTCTCGCATGATGCCGATTCCAACGGAAAGCACGATCGTTGACACCACCCGCAAGGCGGGCAAAATCGCGTCCATGATTCGCAATTTGATCAAAAGCGCGATGCGCGAAACGATCGAAGAGTGCGTCACGCCTCAGTTGCAGAGATTATCTGAGCGAATAGACGGATTATCGGCGCGCATTGATTCCGTGGAACAAAGGATTGACGGGTTGGATGTCCGGACAAATGAATCGATTTTGGGGTTGAACCAACGGATCGATATCCTCGGCGCGCAGTTAAATCAGCGCATTGATACCCTCGGTACCGATTTGAACAGACGGATCGATACCCTCGGCGAACGTCTCGACCACCGGCTCGACGAACTTTCCCAGCAACAAGGCCGGATCGTCGAAGAAGTCGCCTCACTCAAACGCGACAAGGAATCGGCCGCCGATCTCGTCCGCCGGGTCACCCGGATCGAAGACCGCCTTTTTGCCGGGTCGAGCTGAGCTCGTCCGCGGGCCTTTCCCGGGACCGATCCGGTTCTCAAGTCGCTGTCGGCCGATAATTTGCGTCGGTCCGGGGCCGCCGGCAATCCATCCTCCCGGGTTGCCACTCTTGATTTTTTCCCCAAGGTGGTAAGATATCAACCCTCATGCCCACTGACACCGCTCCCCAAACCTTTGAGTTCCAGGCCGAAATCAAGCAGCTGCTGGATATCGTCGTCCATTCGCTCTATACCGAGAAAGAGATCTTCGTCCGCGAATTGGTCTCCAACTCCTCCGACGCGCTGGAAAAGCTGCGCCACCTGCAGCTGACCGAAAAGGAGATCTACGACGACAAGTTGGAGCTGGAGATCAATCTGACGACCGACGACAAGGCGAAGACCCTCACGATCCAGGATTTCGGGGTCGGCATGACCCGGGCCGAATTGGTCGAAAACCTCGGCACCATCGCCCATTCCGGCTCCAAGGCCTTCCTCAAGGCCCTCGGCGAAACCGGCAAAAAGGACGTGGGCCTGATCGGGCAATTCGGCGTGGGCTTCTACGCCGCGTTCATGGTGGCGAAGACCGTCACCGTCTATTCGCACTCCTGGCGCAAGGACGAGCCCGGCCAAAAATGGACCAGCGACGGCTCCGGCAGCTATTCGATCGAGGAGTCGAGCGGCGAGCGCCGCGGCGCCAAGATCGTGATCGAGCTCAAGGACGACTGCTCCGAGTTCAGCCAGGATTGGCGGATCAAGGAAATCCTCGAGCGCTACAGCGCCTTTGTCTCCGTGCCGATCAACCTCAACGGCAAACGGATCAATACCATCCAGGCCCTCTGGCTCCGGAACAAGAACGAGATCAAGGAGGAAGAGTACACCGAGTTCTACAAATTCCAGGCCCACGCCTACGACGAGCCCCGCCTGCGCCTGCACTTCAGCGCCGATGCTCCCCTCTCGATCAACGCCCTGCTCTTCGTCCCCAAGGACAACACCGAGAAGCTCGGCATGGCCCGGCTGGAGCCCGCGGTCGCCCTCTACTGCCGCAAGGTCCTGATCGACGCCAAACCGAAGGACCTTCTGCCCGAGTGGCTGCGCTTCCTCAAAGGCGTCGTCGATAGCGAGGACCTGCCGCTCAACATTTCCCGCGAGACCATGCAGGACCGCTCGCTGATCGAGAAGCTGAGCAAGGTCATCACCAAGCGCTTCCTCAAATTCCTCGATGACGAGGCCAAGAACCGTCCCGAGGCCTTCGCCGAGTTCTACTCGGAGTTCGGAGTCTTCCTGAAGGAAGGCGCCGCCTTGGACTACACCCACAAGGACCAGCTGGTGAAACTGCTGCGCTTTGAGTCCTCCCTCACCGAAAAGGGCAAGACGACCTCCCTGCCCGACTACGTGTCGCGCCTGACCGGCGACCAGAAGGAGATCTATTACCTGATGGGGCCCAACCGCGAAGCGATCGAGTCCGGCCCGTATTTGGAAGGCTTCAAGGCCCGCAACCTCGAAGTGCTCTTCTGCTACGAGGCGGTGGACGAGTACGTGATGAACCACCTGCGCGAATTCGACGGCAAGAAGCTCACCGCCGCCGATCACGCCGACGTCAAGCTGTCCGACCTGCCGCAGTCCGCCGAAGGGGCGCTCAGCGAAGCGGACGTGAAAAAGCTCGTCGCCTGGCTGAAGGAAAGCCTCGGCGAGCGGGTCGCCGAGGTGAAGGCCAGCGAACGGCTCGTGGATTCGCCCGCCTTGGCCCTCAACGCCGACAAGTTCACCTCCCCCCACATGCGCCGCATGATGAAGGCGATGAACAAGGAAGGGGCTGACTCTCCCCTGCGGGTGAACCTGGAAATCAATCCCCGCCACGCCGTGATCAAGCGCCTGGCCGCCACCGCCGAATCCAATCCCGAGCGCGGCAAGCTGGTCGCCGAGCAGATTCTGGACAACGCCCTCATCTCCGCCGGCCTCCTCGACGACACGACCAAGATGGTCCAGCGGCTGTACAAGCTGCTGGAGACGGTCTAGGCTCGGCAATGCCCCTGCAGTCGATCAATCCGGCCACCGGCCGGCCGATCCGTTCCTATCCGGCCCCCAGCGCCGCCGCGACCGAGCGGGCGCTCGCCCGGGGGCACGGCGCCTTTGCCGCCTGGCGGGCGCTCCCGATCGCGCGCCGGGCCCGGCATCTGCGCGCGCTCGCGCGCGAACTGCGCCGGCAATCGAGCGCCTTGAGCGCGCTGGCGACGGCGGAGATGGGCAAACCCATTGCCCAATCGCGGGCCGAGGTCGCCAAATGCGCCACGGTGTGCGAATTCTACGCGGCGCACGGGGCGCGCCTCCTCGCGGACCAGCATCCCGAAGGTTCGCCCAAAGGCTCCGCCGTCGCCTTCGAGCCAATCGGCATCGTCCTGGCGATCATGCCCTGGAATTTTCCCTTCTGGCAGGTCTTCCGGGCCGCCGCTCCCGCCCTCGCCGCCGGCAACACGTTCCTCCTCAAGCACGCTCCCAATGTCCCCGGCAGCGCGCGGGCGATCGAAGCCCTCTTCGCAAAAGCGGGCGTTCCGGCCGGGGTCTTTCAGTCGCTGCTCGTCCCCAACGCCGCCGTGCCGCAGCTGATCGCCGATCCCCGGGTCCGGGCGGTGACGCTCACCGGCAGCACCGGCGCGGGTAGGCACGTCGCCGCCTTGGCCGGCTCGGCCATGAAAAAAGGCGTCTTCGAACTGGGCGGCAGCGACGCCTCCCTCATCCTCGCCGATGCCGATCTGGACCTCGCCGCCGAAACCTGCGCCGGCTCCCGGCTGATTAACAGCGGCCAGAGCTGCGTCTGCGCCAAGCGCTTCATCGTCGTGGCCTCGGTCCGCCGCGCGTTTGAGGAAAAGTTCTCCGCCCGCCTCCAGGCCCGCACCGTCGGCGATCCCCGCCAGGAGGAAACCCAGGTGGGGCCGCTCGCCCGGGCCGATCTCCGCGACAATCTGCATCGCCAAGTGCTGGCCAGCGTGAAGGCCGGCGCCACGCTCGTCTTCGGCGGCCATCCGCTGCCCGGACCCGGTTACTTCTATGCCCCGACGCTCCTCACCGGCGTGAAACCGGGCATGCCGGCCTATGACGAGGAGCTCTTCGGGCCCGTGGCCGCGCTCATTGAGGTCCGCGATGAAGCCGCCGCCATCGCGACGGCCAACGACTCCCCCTATGGGCTGGGGGCGTCGGTCTACTCCAAGAACCTAAAGCGCGCGCGGCGGGTAGCTGCGCAAATCGAAGCCGGAGCGGTATTTATCAACGATTTCGTCAAATCCGACCCCAGCCTCCCCTTCGGCGGGGTCAAGCTGAGCGGCCACGGCCGCGAATTGGGCGCCTACGGCATCCACGAATTCGTGAACATCAAAACGATCTGCGGGGCCTGAGCGGGGAGTCGGGAACCTAACCGGGGTTTACCCGGTATATGGGCGGCTCAGGGACTTTGTTACATTCGGATGCGCTTCCGAAACAGGCTCGTTTTGAGTCTGCGGTCGCTTAGTTTGGTCCTTCTGTCCCGATTCCTGCCGCGCTATGGCTTCCCGCTCTCCTTCCCGAAAAAAATCGCCGGGCTCCCCCTCCAAGACCGCCCCCATTCCGTTCAAAGCCGCCTATTTCAACCGCGAGCTGAGCTGGCTGGCGTTTGACCGGCGGGTCCTGGAGCAGGCGCAGAGCCACCGGCATCCGCTCCTGGAGCGGGTCCAATTCCTGGCCATCGTCAGCTCCAACCTGGATGAATTTTTCGAGATCCGCGTCGCCGGCCTGATGCAGCAGATGGATTCGGGCCTGACCGAGCCCGGTCCCGACGGTCTGGCGCCCCAGGAGCAGCTGCGCCGGATCCATTCGGTCGTCGCCTCGCTGGTCGAGGACCAGTACCGCACCTGGCAGCACCTCCTCGTGCCCGCGCTCGCCAAGGAAGGCATCTTTTTCCGCTCCGGCCCCGATCTGTCGGCCAGCGAGCGGCACTGGGTGCAGGCGTACTTTCGGGAGCAGGTCTATCCGGTTTTGACGCCGCTGGCCCTCGATCAGGCCCACCCTTTCCCGCAATTGGGCAACAAGACGCTGAACATCGTCGTCTCCCTGACGGCGCCCAATGCCGCCAATCCGGAGCCCTTGGTCGCGATCCTGCCGGTCCCCCGCATCCTCCCCCGCCTGGTGGCGATCGCCCCGTCGAACCGCGGGCCCCAGCGCTACATCTTCCTCAGCGAAATCATCAAACTCTGCGCGGGCGAACTCTTCCCGGGCTACCAGCTGACCTCCGCCCACGCCTTCCGCGTCACCCGCAACAGCGACCTGTACATCGACGAGGAAGAGGCCGAGAACCTGCTGAAGAAAATCGAGGAGGAGCTGCGCAATCTCCGGCGCGGCGCCGCCGTCCGCCTGGAAGTGGAGCACGGAATCAGCGACGACCTCTTCGCGACCCTCTGCAATCACCTGGATCTCTCCCACGAGTACGTCTTCCGGCTGCAGGGTCCCCTCAATCTCCTGCGGCTGCAGGCCCTCTCCAGCATCGACCGGCCGGACCTCAAGTACCCGCCCTTCGATCCGGTGAACGCCTCCCCCTTGCGCGAGCCGGCGACGATCTTCGAGGTGCTCCGCCGCCAGGACGTGATGCTCCACCACCCCTACGACGCCTTCACTCCCGTGGTCGACTTTGTCGAGCAGGCGGCGCGCGACCCGATGGTGTTCGCGATCAAGCAGACCCTCTACCGGACGAGCGGCGACTCCCCCATCGTCCGGGCCCTGATGGAGGCCTCCCGCAACGGGAAGCAGGTGACGGCCCTGGTCGAACTGCGGGCCCGCTTCGACGAAGCGAATAATATCCAATGGGCGAAGCAGCTCGAGGAAGCGGGCGTGCACGTCGTTTACGGCCTCGTGGCCCACAAGACCCACTGCAAGCTCTGCCTCGTGGTCCGCCAGGAGGGCCGGGAGATGAAGCACTACGCCCACATGGGCACCGGCAACTACAACCAGAAGACCGCGCGCTTTTACACCGATCTGAGTTATTTCACCTCGCGCAGCCAATTGACCCGCGACGTCGCGCAGCTCTTCAACGCCCTCACCGGCCTTGGGCGCTCCCCCACCTTCCGCAGCCTGCTCGTCGCCCCGTACAATCTCCACCGCCGGATCCAGGAATTGATCGCCCGGGAGGCCGAGCACGCCGCCGCGGGCCAGCCCGCGCGGATCATCGCCAAGATGAACGCCCTGGTGGACAAGGCGACGATCGACGCCCTTTACCGCGCCTCCCAGGCCGGCGTGAAGATCGACCTCATCGTCCGGGGCATCTGCTGCCTCGTCCCCGGCATGCCGGGCCTGAGCGAGAACATCCGCGTGCGCAGCTTGGTCGGGCGCTTCCTCGAGCACGCCCGCGTCTTTTACTTTGAGAACGCGGGCGGCGAGCCGGCCGTGTACGCCGGGAGCGCCGACTGGATGCCCCGGAATTTTATCCGCCGGGTCGAGGCGCTCTACCCCATCGCCGACCCGGAACTGCGCCGCTGGGTGGCCGAAAAGCTCCTGCCGGGGGAACTGCGCGACACCGAAAACGCCGAGGAATTGCACTGCAACGGCGCCTACCGCCGCGTGACCCGGATCAAGGGAGAGGGCGCCTACAACCTCCATGCCCAGTTGATGGCCGGCGCGCGCCGCCGCTCCGGCGAACTGATCGCCCGCGAATCGGCCGGGAGCTGACGCGCCGCGCGGCGCCGCATACGCGGGGCCTGCGTCTGACCTTGATCGGGGAGCGAAAAGCGGTAGCCTCGGCGGTCCGCTTTCCTCCCGTGCGCAACCCCAAATTACCGGCCCTAGTCTGGGCGCTCTGCGTCGTCGCCGCGCTGGTTTCGATCTTTGCCCTCGGGCCGAGCGGCTCGCGGGTGGCCACCCACTTTGGGCCGGCGGGCGGCGCCAATGGCTGGATGACGCCGCTCGCCTACCGGGTCTCGTTCACTTTCTTTACGGTTGGCTATTCCAGCTTCATCATCGCGATCTGCTACGCCCTACGGTTTTTCCCGGCCAGTTCCCTGAACGTGCCCAATTCCGATTTCTGGCGAGCGCCCGAAAATTACACTTTGGCGTGCCGCTTCCTGTTCCAGAGCTCGTTTTGGTTCGGCGCCCTCTCCGCCCTGTGGGCCGCGGCGCTCAACTTCCTCGTTGTGCGGGCGAATCGGTCCAACCCGCCCCATTTCGGCCTCGCGGGCATTCTGGTGCTCACCACCGTTTACCTGGGGATCACCGTCGTCTGGATTTTCTCGCTCGTCGGCTACTTCCGGCGGCCCATTCAAGGCGACCGAATTCGATCTGCTTTAGGGGAAGGCTGAAAGGATGCGCTTGGCCGGTGGCAACTTGTAGCCCCTATCCTCGCAAGCTGGGTGAAGGTATCATGCTCGCGCATGCATCGGACGAGCACGTTACCGCCTAACTGAGGACTCGCTGGAACGTTTGCATTCAATCGGTTATATTTTAAGCTGGATTTTGTCAAAATAACTGATGTGTTTTTTTGACAAAACTAGTATGAAAAAACGACATCAAAGCATTGATGATAAGATAATCCGGTCAATTAGCGCCCGGATACCTGCTTCCGTTTTTTCTACCAAGGATTTTCTGGTGTTTGGCAATCCTCCGGCCGTCGGCCAAGCCCTAGCTAGATTGGCCAAGGCGGGTACGCTGGTTCGCGTGCGCCATGGATTATACTATCTCCCGCGCCCTCATCCGACTCTTGGCCAGACTTCACCTGACCCCACCGCCGTAGTGGATGCCTTGATGAAGGGTAACGGAGCCCGATGGCAGTACTCCGGACCCTATGCCGCGAACCGGTTGGGACTTTCAGAGCAGGTGCCGGCCAAGATCATAGTGCTGACCGATGGTACTCCGCGCCGGGTGGCCTTGGGCAAGTTGACCCTGATTTTCCGTCATGTGGCGCCCCGCAGCCTGCTCGGGTCCGGTCGGCCTGCCGGCTTGGTGATCCAGGCGCTGCGGCATTTAAAGAAGATCGGATTAATTTCCACTGCGGTGGCACGGCTGCGGCAACGGCTCGACGCCGCGACCAAGACCGATTTGACGGCGCTCGCTCCGAGCCTGCCGGTCTGGATGCAGCCGATCATCGGAGACATCGCCCGCCCGATTGCAGCGTCATGAATTCGATGCCCGGCACTGGCTATATCGAACGCGAGGTGAAGATCGAGTGCGGCGCGCGTTCCGATTCGTGGCCGGCCGAAGATCGACCGATCCAGCCGTATATTGTGGCGGCCTATCCCGAAACCATTCGAGCGGCCGTAGTGTCCGTGCGCGCACTATCCATCGAGCGGACTTTTTGGGAGAAGGCGACCATCCTGCATGCGGAGGCTAACCGCCCGCCGGATAAGGCGACCCCCGGCAAGTTTTCCCGGCACTACGCCGACCTTGCCGCCTTGGCCGAACATCCTGCCGCCATCGGTGCGGTCGCGCGCGAAGATCTTCGCGCCCGAGTCGTCAAGCACAAGCAGGTCTTCTTTGCCGCAACGTGGGCCAGGTATGAGACCGCCGTACCCGGGACATTTTTACTCGTGCCGCCCGAGGCAAGGCTAGCGCAACTAGCCGCCGACTATCGCGAGATGCAAATCATGTATTTTGGCGAGCCGAAGCCGTGGCCTAAAATTGTGCAGCGCCTCCTCGCCCTGCAGGAAGTGCTCAACCGGCTCCCCGCCTGATGGCAAACCATCGGCCGCATCTGCGTGGTTCCTTTCATCCTCAGACAGCTAATCTAGCCCCACTCGATCCACCGAATCGTCGCGGCTAAGCTTGCGCTCGAGTTCGTCCATCGCCGGCGGAAAGGCAGCGGCCAAATCGACCCCGTGCAGGCGCGCGAGGACGAGGATCGACCACAGGCAGTCGCAGAGTTCGTGTGCGAGCTTTTCGTCGGCGCCCGGGACTTCGCGCAGGCCCTGCTTCGCCATGACCAGCCGCATCAAGTCGCCCACGTCGACGATAAAGCCCTGCATCACGTCCGCGGTCTGCCACACCTTGCCCCCCTGCTGGCGGGCCAGATCCGCATAGCGGTCCCGAATCTGCATCGCCCGGTCGGAAAGCTGCGCAAGCGTCATGGCCCGTTGTCCAGCTGCTTCAGTGGGTCTGCAGCCCGCGCACGAGGTCGCGGACCGCTTCGACGCCGGGCACCGAGCGGAAGACGATCTCCGCATCCGCCGCGGCGGCCGAGGAGAATTCGATGTCCCCCACCCCCACCAGCCCCGCGATAAAACTCTTCTTCACGGCCAGGCTGCGAATGTCCTGCACGCGCACCTCATCGGAATTCTTGGCCCAGAGCCCCCGCTCAATGATCACCCGCGTCGCGGTCACCGTGTAGGTGCGGCGCGACCGATCGATCATGATCCACAGGATGATGCCAAAACCCACCAGCACGATGGCGAGCAGGACGCCGAGCACCCAGGCCCAGAAATAGTGCCAGTTCGAGGGATGGCCGGTCCAAAGAGGTTCTTCCGCGTCCACAGGTTTCAACGACCCCGAGCGGGGTGCAGTCGTTCCCCCCGGGCAAGTAAATTCACTTCTCGGCGCCGGCGAACGGGCTCGCTTCCTCGCGGCCGGCCTGCTTCCCCCGCCGGCGGACCGCTTCCCGCAGGAGGAATTCGATCTGCCCGTTGACGCTGCGCAGTTCGTCCGCCGACCAGTTCTCCAGGGCCCGCCAGAGCGACGGGTCGATCCGGAGCAGGAAGGCTTTGCGTTCGTCCGATGCCATCGGCGCGCTTCAGGTGTAGAGGGTCCCGGTGTTGAGGACCGCCGATTCGCTTTGAAGGGCGACGTAACTGGTATAGTTGTCCACGTCGAAGCTCGCCTGGGCGGTGTCCCGCACCCGCCACACCACCACCGCGGCGATCTCAATCGGATTGCCGCCCTTGTCGTTTACCTTGAGTTTGTCGCCGTTCAGATTGCGAGCCCGGAGGGAAATCATCTGCCGCCGGTTGAAGGGACTGGCCCAGAAAAAGCCGCTCGAGCGCACCGTGCCCCGGTAGGCGCCAAAGAGCAGCAAAACGGCCCCTTCATTCGGCTGCAGGGAGAAAAAGCCCGGCACGATAAAGAGCCCGGCGACCACGAGCAGGGTGGCGATCACGCTCGCCCAGTCGCGGGCCGTTTCCATCTCCTCGCCGCCATGGAAAACGGTGAGGATAAAGGCGGCCGCCGCCGCGAAAAAGCAGACCGCAATTGCGAGCATTAGCCAGCCGCTGATTCCGTCCAGGACGCGTTCGTGACTGGCGGAGGTGGGAGAGGAGGACGGGGTGGTCATAGGGGGTTCGTTAGATACCTAAATGATATCATTTAGGTATCTCGTCAATCGAAATGCCCCTGCCTCCGAAAATCCCCTATATGTTTTTTTAACAATAACTTAACTTCCTTATTGCTCAGATATTAAGGAGGGGCCGTGATGGCGACGGTGGGGTTTCTGGCCCGGTCATCCTCCGCCGCGGCACGCCCCGCCCGCGCGCCCCAGAAATAAAAAAACCGCCCGGCACAGAATGCCGGGCGGTTCAAAATTGAAGTGGTCGCGCTTCTTACGAAACGTGGCCGGAAACCAGCTTCGTCATTTCGAACATGCTGACCTTGCCCTTGCCGTTGAAGACGGCCTTCAAAGCGGGGTCGGCGTTGATCATCTTACGATCCTTCGCGTCCTGGAGTTTGTGCTTCTTAATGTAGTCCCACAGCTTCTTGGTGAGCTCCGTGCGGGGGAGGGGTTTGGCGCCGACGACGGCGGCCAATTGGGCGTCCGGAGTGACCGGGGCCATGAACTTCGCATTGGGTTTACGAGCGGATTTTTTAGCCATAATGAGTTTGGGTTTACGAACGCTTCTCTTCTAAAGCAATGCTTTTCTAGAGGGAAAATGGGGCAACTTCCGAGGAAAAAATCACGCGAAAGTAAATTCAGGTCCGATCGTCCATCTGCACAAACTGGCGATGCAGCGCCGCGTAGTGGCCGCCTTGCGCCAAAAGTTGCGGGTGCGTGCCGCGCTCGACAATCCGGCCCTGATCCAAAACGAGCACGAGATCGGCGTGCCGAATCGTGCTCAGCCGATGCGCGACGATGAAGCTGGTGCGCCCGCGCAAGAGCGTCACCAGCGCGCGCTGCAGGCGATCCTCCGTGAGCGCATCGATGGAGCTCGTCGCCTCGTCGAGGATCACGATCCGCGGATTGGCGAGCAGCGCGCGGCAAAAACAAATCAGCTGGCGCTGCCCCACCGAAAGCCCGGCGCCGCGCTCGCCGAGCTCGGTGTGAAAGCCCAGCGGGAGCGCCTCGATCAGATCGCGGCAGCCCAGGCGTTCCGCCGCGGCGGCCACCTCCGCCTCGGTCGCCTCCGGGCGGCTGAGGCGGATATTTTCCAGGATGGTGCCGGTGAAGAGAAAATTCTGCTGCGGCACCATGCCGGTCTGGCGGTGCAGCGAGTGGCTCGTGATCGTCCGGATCTCGTGGCCGTCGACCAAAACCTCGCCGGCGGTCGGCAGATAAAATTTCGCCACCAAATTGATGATCGAACTTTTGCCGCTGCCGGTGTGGCCCACCAGGGCCACGGACTGGCCCGGCTCCGCCGTGAAGTTAAGCTCATGCAGCACCAGTCGGCCCGGCACATAGCCAAAGGATATAGTCCGAAACTCCACCCGCGCCCCCAGCGGCGAATCGGTGGCCTCGGCCGCCGTGCCGACCCGCGGGTCGGGCAAGGGCTGCGCCGTGGGATCGTCCTCCCAATCCGGCGGAATATCCACCAGCCGGAAAATGCGCTCGGCCCCGGCCATGGCCAGGAGCGCCACATTGTATTGGTTGCCGATCGTTGTGATCGGCGAGAAGAACTGGTTCACCATCAGGAAAAACATGATGAGGTGCCCGATCTCCATCGAGTGGTGGAAGACGCGCATGCCCCCGAAGAGGAGCAGCACCGCCACGAAGAACTGGCTGTTCAGATCGAGCAGCGGCGCGAGGATCGCCGAGGTGCGGGCGAGCGCTACATTGTAGCGGGAGTGATCGGTGAGCAGGCTGCGAAAGAGCCCCGCGTTGGTCTCCTGCCGCACAAACCCCTGGGTCACCCGAATGCCATTCACCGATTCGGCGAGCGTCGCGGTGACCCGGCTGAAGCTGTCGTGCGCCGCGCGCGTCAGGCGGCTGAACTTCATCCGAAAGTGATTGTTCACCAGCCAGAGGATCGGCGCCATCGCCAGCACGACCAAAAACATGCGCCAGTCCCAGCAGGCCATCGCGACGGCGGAGAAGATCATCTGCCCAAATTGGATCGTCGTCACCGGCGCCACGTCCTGGATGCCCGCCCGCACCGCCTCCACGTCGCTGGTCACTCGGCTGATGATCCGGCCCAGCTTCATCCGGTGGAAGAAGCTCATCGGCTGGCGCTGCACCTTGGCGAAGATTTCCTCCCGCAGCCCGTTGACCACCGTCTCGCCGATCTCCAGCGCGTAGCGCTGCCGGAAATGGAACATCCCGTCGGTGATCACCGCGAGCACGGCGTAGGCCAGGGTCCCCAGGAAGACCCGGTGCAGATTGCCCTGCATGATCGGGCCCCCGATGATCAGGGAGGCGATGAAAACCAGCGCCGGTAGCTGAGCCGAGCGGATGATCGTCAGGGCGATCATCACGCGGACCTTGCCTTTGACCGGCCGGGTGTAGCTGAACAGCCGCCAGATGATGCCCCACTCCAGCGGCTTGATCAGCTCCTCGTCGTC
>Ga0182024_10013869_pt1 | contig 15657 bp, 13 predicted proteins | sample P32metaG_FD_120480 | JGI IMG/M metagenome (GOLD analysis project Ga0182024, IMG submission 120480) | Permafrost microbial communities from Stordalen Mire, Sweden - P3-2 metaG (Illumina Assembly) | ecosystem: Environmental > Terrestrial > Soil > Wetlands > Permafrost | place: Sweden: Stordalen... | reverse complement strand
GCCATCGGCCCCATGATCGACAGCGCGATCATCTGTCTGGAAAACACGCACCGCCATTTGACCCTGGGCGCCTCGCCCGAAAACGCGGCTCTGGACGGCGCCAGCGAGGTGGCCATGCCGGAGCTAGTGTCCACGTTGTGCACCTTCCTCGTGTTGTCACCGCTCGCGCTCATGCCGGGTATGGGACGCTTCTTGTTTCTGCCCATGACGCTGGCGGTGATGTTCGCCATGACGTCGGCCTATTTTCTGTCGCGGACCCTGGTGCCGTGTGCCAGCGCCTTTTTGCTTTCCCATCATGGACACGAGCATCACGAGCCGCAAAACGCCGTTGCCAGGGCCTTTGCCTGGTGGCAAAAGCAGATCGATCGGGGGATCGAGTATTACGTCAAGGGCCTCGACGTGGTCTTGCGGCACAAGGCCATTACCATTGCCGGCAGCTTTTCCATGCTGGTGGTCACGCTGGCCGTGCTGGTGCCGGTGATGCGTCGGGATTTCTTTCCGGAAGTGGACTCGGGGGCTTTCGAGATAGCGGTGCGTGCTCCGTCCGGAACGCGCATCGAAACGACCGAAAAACCCTACGTTGAAGAAGTCGAGAATTTCATCAAGAAGACGATCCCCAAAGAGGACCTGGAATTGGTCGTCTCCGAACTGGGACTCACGGCTGACTGGTCCGCCGCCTACACGGCCAACGCGGGCACCATGGATGCCATCGTGAAAGTCCAGCTCACGGAAGAACGCAGTCAAACCTGCCAGTATTACATTCACAAGCTGCGCGAGGGGCTGGCGAAGGATCCACGTTTCAGTGCGCTCGAGTTCTCCTTCGATTCCGGCGGCCTGGTGCGCGGCGCCTTGAACGAGGGCGTCTCCTCGCCGATCAACATCCAGCTCCGCGGCAAGAAACAGGATGTCCTCTTTGCCATCGCCGACAAGATCAAGAAAAAGGTCCAAACCATCGACGGCGTCGTCGATGCCCGTGTCATTCAAAGACCCAATGCTCCGGAGCTGACCATCGTCGTCGATCGCGCCAAGTCCGCCAGGCTTGGTTTGACCCAGGACGACGTCATGAAGAGCGTCATCGCGGCAACCAATTCGAGCATCACCTACAACAAGAAGAATTTTTGGATCGATCCCAAGAACGGCATGCAGTATTTTGTCGGCGTGCAGTATCCCGAAACGAAATTCTCGACGAAGCAGGACATCTTGAACATCCCGATCACCGGGGCCAACCAGGACGTGCCGGTCCCGCTGGGCAACCTGGCCACATTTACGGAAACCGAGATTCCCACGGAAGTCCACCATGTCAACCTGCAGCCGGCCATTGATCTGACGATGAACGTGGAAGGACGCGACCTGGGACATGTGAGTGATGACGTCGCTGCGGCCCTGGCTGAGTTCGGTAAGGACGTTGGCGAAGGAACCTGGCTCCCCTACGATCCGAAGTCCAAGACGAAAGCCACCCTGGAAGGTTCCAAGATCCGGCTGACCGGGGAATACACGCGCATGCAGGATACCTTCCGCAACCTGGGACAAGGGCTGATCCTGGCCTCCTTGCTGATATACTTCCTGATGGTCGCGCTGGATAAATCCTTCATCGTGCCCCTGGCGGTCATGATGATCGTCCCGCTTTGCCTGATCGGCATCTTGCCGATGCTGTTCATCACCGGCAGCGCTATCAACGTGCAATCCTTGCTCGGGTTCATTTTCATCGTGGGCATCAAGGTGGCCAACACGGTGCTTATGACGGACTGCGCCCAGGAGCTGCGCCGGCATGAAGGGCTCAGTCCGCTGGAGGCAATTCGCAAGGCGGCATCCTTGCGTGTCCGGCCCGTGACCATGACGGCTTTGGCGGCGTTCTTTGCCATGATTCCGACGGCGCTCGCCCTGGAAAACGGCAGCGAAGCCAATGCCCCGCTAGCGCGCGCGATTCTTGGAGGACTTATCGCCGGGGAACCTGCGACGCTGTTTGTCTTGCCCGCGCTTTATGCCGTACTGGTGCGTGATAAGAAGACGAAACCCGATCGATGACCAGTAACTTCCTGCAGGACCTTGGCCTCCATCTTGGAGCTTCCCATGATCACCTTCCCGTGCAGTGGTTGCAGCCAGAAGCTTCGCGTTACGGACGACCTGATCGGCAAGGAGGTCAAGTGTCCGAAGTGCGGCGGCAAGACTCGCGCCGCGGCGACGCAGCCCGTCACCGTTGACATGGACGATGCCCGAACGCTGCCGCCGCTATCGCAACGTGCTGCGGGTGAAGACGCTGCCACCGTGCCGCCAACCCCGGACGCTGACCAGCCCACCGTACCGCCGGCAACCCCGAAACCCAGCGACGCCTTCACGCGAAGTTTCACCGAGGACGATGCGCCGGCAGCGACCGGCGAAGTGTGCATCCCCGGTTACGAATTGCTGGGCGAGCTGGGCCGCGGCGGCATGGGAGTCGTTTACAAAGCCCGCCACCTGAAGCTGAATCGGCTGGTGGCCCTGAAAATGATCCTTGCGGGCGGCCACGCCGACGCCGCGGACCTGGCTCGCTTCCAGATCGAGGCGGAAGCGATCGCCGGCCTGCAGCATCCCAACATCGTCCAGGTCCACGAGGTCGGCGAACACGAGGGCAAACCCTTCTTCTCCCTGGAGTTCTGCGGCGGCGGCAATCTGGCCAAGAAGCTCGGCGGCACTCCCTTGCCGGCGCGGGAAGCGGCGGCGCTGACGGAGCTGCTGGCGGATGCCATGCAGGCGGCCCACGACCGGCACATCATTCATCGCGATCTCAAACCGGCCAACGTGCTGCTGACGGAAACCGGCGTGCCGAAGATCACCGATTTCGGCCTGGCCAAGAAACTGGACGATGAAGGCCAAACCCAATCCGGCGCCGTCGTCGGCACCCCCAGCTACATGGCCCCCGAACAAGCGGCGGGAAAAACCAGGGAGCTTGGCCCCGCCGCCGACGTGTACGCTCTGGGGGCGATCCTGTACGAATTGCTCACGGGCCGTCCACCTTTCAAGGCGGCCACACAGATGGAAACAGTTTTGCAAGTGCTCGCCAACGACCCCGTGCCGCTGCGGAGCCTGCAACCGAAGACGCCTCGCGATCTGGAGACGATTTGCCTGAAATGCCTGCGCAAGGAGCCGGCCAAACGTTATGCCACAGCGGCGGATCTGGCCGCGGACCTTGGCCGCTTTCGTAACGGCGAACCGCTATTAGCCAGGCCGGTGGGGCGAGTGGAACGCGCCATCAAATGGGCCCGCCGACGCCCAGCCGGCGCCGCGGTCGTGCTCGGCGTATTGACCATTCTGCTCGGCGGCTTGACCGCGGTCGCCGGCTGGGGTTGGCGAACCGCCGAAACAGCGCGCAACGCGGAGGAGAGCCAGAAGCTCTTGGCGGAGCAGGCCCGTGAAATCGCGGAAATTGCCCGTGATAACGAAAGGATACAACGCGAAGCGGCCGAGAAAGCTCACGGCCAGCTCGCCATCGAAGGGGAGAACCACGCCGTGGTGGAATACGGACGGACAATTCAGTTTGCCTACGATTCATGGCGGGACAATAACTTAGGAGCCACCGTGGCCTTGCTGGAGAAAACGCGTCCCGATCTTCGTGGCTGGGAATGGCACTACGTTCAACGATTGGCCCACCTGGACATCCTGACCCTCGAAGGAGGTGCTGGATGGGTGAATTCCGCTTCGTTCAGCCCGGACGGGACGCAGATCGTTACCGCAAACGGTGACTCGACCGCACGAATCTGGGACGCGAAGACCGGAACGAAACGGCTGCGCCTGGATGGACACAAGAGCATCGTCACGACGGCGTCGTTCAGCCGGGACGGAACCCGCATCGTGACGGGGGATGGCAAGGGATCCGTGAGGGTGTGGGATGCGAAAGCCGGGACCGAGCTGCTAACTCTCAAGGGGCACACAACAAAAATCACTTGCGCTACGTTCAGCGCTGACGGGAGTCAAATTGTTACCGCCAGTGACTCGACCGCGAAGGTATGGAACGGCAAGAATGGGGCAGAGCTTTTCGATCTCAAACTCAAAGGGCACACCGCGGTTAATTCGGCTTTGTTCAGCGCGGACGGAACCCGAATCACTACGGCATGCTTTGACGGCACCCTCAACGTATGGAACGCGAATACTGGGGCCGAGATCCTCACCCAAAAGGGGCCGCCGCCGGGCGATGTGTCGCTTAGCACGGACGGAACCCGCATCGTGACGGGGCATGGCGACGGAACCGCGAGCGTGTGGGATGCGAAAGCCGGGAGCAAACTGCTCATCCTTAAGGGACACACACGTCGTGTCAGGTCCGCGTCGTTCAGCGCCGATGGGAACAGGATTGTTACCGCGAGCGACGACCAGACTGCGAAGATTTGGGACGCAGAGACCGGCGACGAGCTCCACACGCTCAAGGGGCATACGGGCTGGGTGATGAGGGCAGCTTTCAGCCTGGACGGGAGACGCATCGTTACTGCCAGTTTTGACCAGACAGCGAAGGTTTGGGATCCGAAGGCTGGAGACGAACCATTTACGCTCAAAGTACGTCCGGCGGGAATAGGGGCGCAAGTGGTCCAGGCGTCATTCAACTATCACGGCACGCGAATCGTCACTGCAAGTGGTGGGGCCGCGAAGGTTTGGGACACGAAAAACGGGGTCAACCTCCTCATCCTTCCGCACAACAACCTTGTAATGTCGGCATCATTCAGCCCAGACGGAAAGCGAATCGTCACGGGCAGTCTTGACAGGACGGCGAAAGTGTGGGACGCCGAAAGCGGGGACGAACTCGTCACGTTCGAGGGCCACAAGGAGCAGATTTATTCGGCGTCTTTCAGCCCGGATGGGGCACGGATCGTCACCGCAGGGAGGGACCTGTCCGCGAAGGTGTGGGACGCGAAATCTGGAGCCGAAATTGTCAGCCTAAAGGGGCACACGAACAACGTGCTGTCGGCTTCGTTCAGCCCAGACGGAACCCGAATTGTAACGGCGAGTTGGGATTGCACCGCGAAATTGTGGGATGCGCAATCCGGAATGGAGATCTTCACCCTCCGAGGACATCCGACCGCATCATTGAGCTCGGCATCGTTCAGTCGAGACGGCACACGAATCGTAACAGCGAGTTGGGATAATACAGCGAAGGTCTGGGACGCCGCAACTGGAGCGGAACTTCTCACGCTCAAGGGGCACACATTCTACCTGACCTCCGCCGCATTCAGCCCAGACGGGACAAGGATCATGACGGCAAGTTGGGACAATACGGCGAAGGTGTGGGACGCGAAATCCGGGGCGGAACTCCTTACGCTCAAAGGACACTCAGGCACCGTGTTTTCCGCGTCCTTCAGCTCGGACGGAACGCGAATCGTCACCAGTGACGATACTACCGCGAAAGTGTGGGACAGCAGGCCTATCCAAGCGGAGCACCAACCGCCGGAAAAGACTAAGGCACCACTTCTCGCTAAGGCAGAAGAGATCCACAAATTCGTGGGCCACGCCGGCCTCGTCCATAACGCCGCCGTGTCCGCCGATGGTAAGACGGCGGTTTCCGTCGGCAGCGATAGAACCGGGATCGTCTGGGATGTCGAAACGGGGCAACTACGTCATCGGCTGATTGGTAGCCCGGACCAACTCTACGCGGTCGCGATTTCGCCCGATGGGAAGGTCGCCATGACCGGCGGACAGGATTTTGTCTCTCCGAAGGGGAAGAGTGATTACAAGATTCGAGGGTGGGATACACAATCGGGCAAACAGGTTCAAGCGCTGGCCGGCCACATTACGATTGTGTCCAGATTGGCCACGACAAAAATGGGCCAGCTCTTCGTTTCCTCGTCCTGGGATCACACGGTTCGGCGCTGGAACCTCATCGAAGGTGGCGAGTCGGAGCTGCTTTTCCGGCTCAATCAACCGGTTTGCGCTCTCGCCATGGACGCGGCCAGTGAGCGGATCGTAGTCGGAAATCCGCAGGGTTCGATTGCCGTTCTCCGGGAAGGCGATGCAAAGGCCATCTGGATTTCGGCGTTGCCCGATCCCGTCGAAAATCTGGCCTGGGTTTCCGATTCGACCATTGCAGCTGCGGGAAAGGGCAAGACCCCCGTACTGATAGACATCCTTACAAAAAATCGGATCGCTTTCGTGGGCCATACGAGAAATGTCGATGCCATCGACGCCATTCCCGGCGGCAAATACGTCGTCACCGGCAGCGACGACGGCTCGGTGCGGGTATGGAATGCAGCGGACGGCAGCGAACTCAGCCGTTTCAACCCAGGCTGCGGCATGATCCGCGCCGTCCGGGTGTTGCCTGACGGGCAGCGCGTCCTCTGCACCGGCAGCGACGGCACCCTGCGACTGTGGCGTTTGCCGTTGCCAAAGATCGGATCACCCTGATCTCGTTATGTGAAATCGGCTTCAGGGATGTAAGGAGTTCTCGGCAGCGTCATGATCGCCACGGAACTGCAACGTGACCGGCTCAGGGCGCGGTTCACGCACGGCCAGCTCGACGATCTGGTGCGCCGGGGAAAGATGACAGACGGGGTCGGTGGCAGCCGGGTCGCCGGTCAGGAGAAATGCCTGGCAACGGCAGCCGCCGAAGTCCGTTTCGCGCCGCGCGCAGCTCCGGCAAGGTTCGGGCATCCAGTCGGTGCCGCGAAAGCGCTCAAACACCGGCGCCGCAAACCAGATCTCACTCAAGGACGCCGACTGCACGTTGGGGAATTCCAGGCCGGGAATCTCGCGGGCCGTCTGGCAGGGCAATACGGCGCCGTCGGGAGCAACCGTCAAGAACGCCCGGCCCCAGCCATGCAAACACGCCTTGGGATAGGTTTGAAAATAGTCCGGCAAGACGTGCACAATTTCCAGGTGGGGCATTCGGCGCCGGGCATCGGCAACCTGCTCTGCGGCCCGCTCCACCTGGACGCGTGTCGGCAGCAAGGCGGCGCGATTGCGGAAAGCCCAACCGGTATATTGCACATGCGCCAGCTCCAGACGGTTCACCTGCCATTGGAGGGCAAGCTCAAGGATGGCTTCCAGGTGATCGAGATTGAGCCGGTGCAAGACGACGTTGAGCGTGACCGGGAATTGCAGCTTTCTGGCAATCTCCACGGCGCGGCGTTTCTTTGCGAACGAACGCCGGCCCGCCAGCCAGTCATTTTCAGCCGCGCCCGCATCCAGCAAGCTGATTTGCAGGGCATCGAGCCCGGCCGCGGCAAGGCGCTCCAGGACGGCTTCATCGGCCAGGGTCGCGCCGGTGCTCAGATGGGTATAGAGGTCGAGTCGGCGGGCACAGCGCACCAGCTCGGGCAAGTCACGGCGCACCAGAGGCTCGCCGCCGGAGAAATGGACCTGCACCACTCCCAGCGCGGCCGCCTCGGCCAGCACCCGCTGCCAGGTTTCCGTGTCGAGTTCCTGCCGATAGCGCTGCAGCTGGAGCGGGTTGCTGCAGTAAGGGCACTGGAGCGGACAGCGGTAGGTCACTTCGCAGAGCAGGGCCAGCGGTCTAGGAGTCGGCGTCACGGAGCAATCCTTTCTGTGCCAGGCGCTGGAGAAATTCGCACACATCCTCAAGTGTGGGGCAGGTTGCCAACCTGCCTGTCTCATCTTCGGCGCCAGAGGCAGGTTGGCAACCTGCCCCACCATACATTTCGGTCAGAGCCGCGAGCAGTTCGTCGATCGGCCGACCATCGCAGAGACGCACAATGGCGGCGCCGGACTCATTCAGCACCATCATGCCTTCGGGAAAAACCAGCTGGTGCTGGCCGCGCAGCTCGTCCCAGCGATAGCGAGCGTGGCGGACAAGTTTTGGGCGGTGCATGGTCATTGGTCATTGGTCATTAGTCATTGGTTAGAGCCAATGGATTTCAGGTAGGCGTTAAGTTGCGGGCCAAGTTTGTCGAGCAGACTTCTCAGTATCTGAATCTGCGATTCATTAAGCAACTTACGCCGATAGGCCCGACGAAGCCAGTGTCGAGTTTCACAGAGGGAGCCACGGGCGATGCGGACGAAACGCTTGTTGTCCAAATAGGAACCGCGGCCACTCCCTTCCGCAATGTTGGCTCCGATACTGTCGGCACAACGAATGATCTGCTTGCCGACGGTATCTTTGGCCAGGATATCCCATGCTTTGACGATGACCCAGATGGTATCCGCTATTTCCTCTGCAAGTTGATACACCCGCAAGTTTTCAAACGGTTGACTCGCCATCGCCCGATCCCAACTAATGACCAATGACTAATGACTAATGACGAAACAGTGATAGTCCAGGGCATCGAGCTGAGCGCCCAGGATGTCGCACTTGATCCGCAGGGCCGCCACAGCCTTTTCCTGTTCTTCACGGGTGCGGCAATGCTCCAGAACCAGCGCCAGGCCATGGTCGCTGTCGCGCCGGGCCAGCGCGGGCCGCGCGCGGAAGTACGCCAGCGCGGCCGGGTCGATCCAGGTGTAATGCTTCTCGAAGGCGGCCAGGCGCTCGGTCATCAGCGCGGGGGCGAACAGCTCGGTGAGCGACGAAGCCACGCCTTCGATCCACGGCCTTAAGGCGACGAAGTTCACGTACGCATCGACGGCAAAGCGCACGCCGGGCAAGAGCAGACGCTCGCTCTCCAGGTCGTCCCGGCTGAGGCCGACGCCCTCGCCGAGACGCAGCCATTTCTCGATGCCGCCGGGATCATGGTCCGTGCCGTCATGGTCGAGGATGCGCCGCACCCAGAGACGGCGAACGTCGCGAAGCGGACAGCGTGCCAGCAGCAGGGCGTCCTTGATGGGAATGTTCTTCTGATAATAGAAGCGGTTGGCCACCCACAGGCGGATCTGCGCCCGATCCAGCCGGCCTTCGTTCATCAGCCGATGAAACGGGTGCTTGTCATGGTAATGCAGTCGACCCACCTGACGCAGTTGTTCGGTGAACTCTTCCGGCAGCCAGGCTTGCATGGACTCACTCCGTGGGGCAGGTTGCCAACCTGCCGGGGCGTTAAGGCAGGTTGGCAACCTGCCCCACGAAACCGCCACCGCTACAAATCGAACATGTCGCCGTCAGCCCCTACGTGAACGCCGCTGTCTGTAACCAAACGGAATTCAGGTCCTGCCTCGTTCAGCATCGGATTGGTGTTGTTGATGTGAACGAACAACCGCTGACACTTGCGCCCAGCCGGCCCGTTCAGCTGGTCTAGCCACGCCAGGCTGCCTTGCGGGCCGCTCACGGGAACGTGACCCATCTCAAGGGCCGTGCGCTTGCCAAAGCGCAGCGGCTCGTCATTGGACCAGAATGTGCCATCGAGGAAGATCGCATCGGCCTCCCTGGCCAGGCTCAGCAGCGGCTCACTCAGGGAGCCGACGCAGGGGGCGTACAGCAACTTGCCGCCCGTTTTCAGGTCCTCAATCAGAAGACCGATGACCGACCCGGCAGCGTCCGCGGCGTTCTCCGTGACGAAGCGCGGCACGTGCCGCTCGACCTCAAACGGCAGGAAACGCAAACGGCCTTCTGGAAACTCCGGGTCGGTTAGCGCGATCGGGTAATTCAGCCCCAAATCCAGACGCAGCCCACGCCAGACCGGACCGGCAAAGCTGGCCAGGAGCGGTTCGAGCGGCAGATATTGGTTCAACCAGCGCCGCACCAAATCGGTGCTCAGGATGAAGAACCGTTCCCCCTCGCGCAACAGCAGCAAACCGGCGGTATGGTCGATTTCCGCATCGGTCAGCACGCAACCCTTGATCCCCTGACCACGGTCCTTCCCTGCCGGCGGACCCAGGGGAGGGAACGCCAGGATCTGCTGGCGAATGTCCGGCGAAACATTCAGCAATATCCACGACCGCTCGTCGGTGCTGATGGCGACCGACGACTGCGTGCGCGGCCGCACGCTGGGCGAACCGGCACGGGCCGCTTCGCAATTGGCACAGCGACAGTTCCACTGCGGCACGCCGCCGCCGGCTGCCGAGCCCAGAATGCGAATACGCATGGGTGTCAGGCTTGATTTTCTCGTGGGGCAGGTTGCCAACGTGGGGCAGGTTGCCAACGTGGGGCAGGTTGCCAACGTGGGGCAGGTTGCCAACGTGGGGCAGGTTGCCAACGTGGGGCAGGTTGCCAACCTGCCGTAATTGGCGAGGATGGCAGGTTGGCAACCTGCCCCACGCTGTCCTCCGTGTTCACATACGCGGTCACTTCCATGTTGAGAGTGATTTCCTGGAAATCGGGTTTGGACCATTGCATGGACCGGACTCCTTGAAAAAGGGAGGGTGTCATTCCAACGTCATCAGGTACGCAAACAGATCGTGCAATTCCTTGACGGTCAGGTGCTCGATAATGTTTTCGGGCATGAGCGATTTTTTCATGACGGAGACTTCGTCGAGTTCGCTCTTGTTGAACGAGTGAAATCGGCCGTCGATTTCACGAAGCTGGACGCTGAAGTTGGTTTCATTGACGCGCAGGCCAATGATGACGGCTCCGGCTTTCGTCACGACCTGCAGGGCCTCGAACTGCGGATCGATGTCCTTGGAGGGCTGGACGATGGATTCCATGATGAACTCGGAGGCCCGGCGGCTGGCAATGCGGTCGAGGGCCGGACCGACCCGGCCCCCCTCGCTGTCAATGGTGTGGCACTTGGCGCACTGGACCTTGCTCTTGGGATCGAAAAAGAGGTGCCGGCCCGCCTTGGGATCGCCCGCCAGGTAGGGCTTCCAGGCGGTCCCCGCGGGAGCGCTTTGCAGGCTGCGAATGAACAGCAGCAGCTTGGCGATCTGATCGTCCTTCAAGGAATCGCCCATTTTTTTCATGGTCGTTTTGGGCACGCCGTTGCGGATGACGCTGACGATGTCGCTGTCGGTGCTGCCGTGCGCAAATTTCTTTCGGGTCAGGTCGGGCCCTTTGCCGCCACGCCCGGCGCCGCCGTGACAGCCGCTGCACAGCCCGCGAAAGAGCGCCTGCCCCTCGGCCAGGTCGGCGACTTCGGCCGGGGTCGGTTCCGCCTTGGGCTTGGCTGTGTCGTCTTTGCCGGCGAGCGCTGCCGGGTGCCGGGAAGCCAGCGCGGCCACCAACGAGACGCTGCCGAGCAATCCGACAGCAAACAGCAGCCATTGATACTTCTTCACGATTTCCACCTGCCGCGGCCGAGCCGCAACCGCAATCAAATTGGGCCTAATTGGGTGCAATATAAGGAACGTGCCAGCGGGCGAAGACCTTCGCCAGCTCACCGGTCCGGGCCAATTCGGCAAAAGCGTCGTCGATGGCTGTCTTCAGTTCGGCATCGGTCTTGCGAACGACCGCACAGATCGGGAAACGGTCCACGGCCGCTCCCTCCTGGAACGTGAGCTTTCCCGGCCAATTTTGCTCCGCAAGCCATTGGCTGCGCGCCGAGATCACGTAGCCGGCCTTGACCTCGTTCTTGGCGACCGCCTCGAGGATGGCGTCCAGGCTGGGATAAGACGTCAGCACGGTCGTCTCGGGCAACCCGCGCACCAGGGCCCCCTGCTCCAGGGCCAACGGCTCGGCGCCGAGCTTTTCCACGCTTGGCAAAGCGCCGGCGGCGCTGGATGCCACCAACCGGTAACTGGTCAGGTAATAAGGCCTGGAATAGAGCACGCGGTTGGCGAAGCGGTCATCGGGCATGACTCCGAGCATCACGTCGCAGAGCTTGCGCGTCGCCAGCTTCGAGGGATAGGAATCGTGGGCCGAGTACGCCCAGTAGATTTTCAAGGATACGCCCAGTTGCTTGGCCAGGAGCCCGGCAAGTTCGTAATCGAGCCCGGCAGGCTTCGGATGCACCGTCGAAAAAGGGAGATTGCGCTGATCGAGGCCAACCACCAGGACTCCCGCGGACCGAACCCGTTCAAGGCCGCCGTATGGATTCTTGGAGGTCAGCACGCGCTGCATCTGCGGCTCCAGGCCGCGCTGGAACACGGGATGGCGAATCACGTCGCCTTCGGCCTGTTCTTTCTCTTTCTTTTCTTCTGGGAACGGCGGATAGTACGGCATGTGGTAACGGGCCAGGGTGCGCTGCACGGTGCCGTCCTTGATGAGCTTGGCCAGGGCGGCATCGACGTGCGTTTTGAATTCGTCATCCCCGTGGCGCATGGCGATGGCGATGTTCCAGTGGTCCTCCGGCACGTAATTCGGGACCAGCTCCACGGCGAAATCGGGCGAGGTATGGACCAGCCAGGCGACGTTGGCCCACAGATACGCATAATCGACGGAGCTGTCATGAAGCCCTTTGAGAACCGCCAGTTGATTGCGGTACAGGGTGCGCAGGTAGCCGCGCTGGCGGAGTCGATAATCGGCGAGCGACCCAGCCTCGGTGGCCAGCCGCCTTGCCTTCTCTCCCTTGAGTTCCGCCAGCGCCTTGACACGCGGGCCGTCCTTGCGCACCAGCAGCACGTAGCCGGTGCCATAGTAGGGTTGCGAGTAAATGATTCTGCCCGCCAGTTCGTCATCATCCTCGACGGCGTTGTCGTCGATGGCGGCGCCGAAGGCCAGGTCGCTGTCGCGGTCGAGGAGTTTGCCGATGGCCGTGGCCCGGTGGATGTCCAGCCAGTCGATGCGCAGCTTGACGCCCAACTCCTTGGCCAGCGCCCGCAGCAGCTCCATGTCGAACCCAGGGCGATCCTCCTTGGCGCTGGAATAGGGCAAATTGGCGGGGTCCATGCTGACCGTCAGCACGCCGCGCTCCTGAATGCGCTTCCAGGTATTGAGGGAGGTCGTCTTGCGGGCATTGTTGGTAAAGGGCGGACGGAAAGCCACGCCGTGAGCGGCGTAGACCTTGCGGATTTCTCCGGATTCCGCCAGCTCGGCGAGGGCCTTGTTGAGATCCACCACCAGCCCGGCGTCCTTGGCCCGGACCGCCATGGCCATGTTCCAGTGCTCGCGCGGTACAAAGTCCTTCACGAGTTCCAGTGTCAGCTTGGGATGGTGATGAAGATACCAGGAGGCGAAATCGGCGTCGAGAAAGCCGGCGTCGAGTTTTTCCTGGTGAAATTGCTCCAGGAGATCTTCGCGCGTCTTGAAATGGCCGATCATGTAATCTTTTTCCGGGAGGGCCACGGTCCCGGCCACGACGCCGACGCGTTTGCCGCGCAGATCAGCCAGGGAGCCGATGCCCTTGGCGCCCTGAGCGATCACTAGCCCAAACTGGCTGCCGGCGTAGGGGACGCTCCAGGCGATGTCCTTGGCGCCATCGGGGTCGTGCGGCTGGCCCAGGATGAGGTCGCAGCGCCCCTCGCGCAGACACTTGCGTGAACATGCCGGGCTGGCGCACCAGTGGACTTCCAGCTTGCGTCCGAGGTTGGCGGCGACAAGCTCCGCCAGGGCTAGATCCAGCCCTTGAAGCTTGCCGTCGGCGGCTTTGCCGGTGCGCGGCATGGCCGCGGCTTCGGCGCCGACGATGAGAGCCTTCGGTTTTTCCTGGGCAGAGGCGGACGGTACATGGCCAAGGCTGGCCAGGAGGGTCAGCAAGGTCAGAAAGTCTTTTGTCGAAAATGTCATTGGATTCTCTGTTGAAAACTCTGGTACAATCTCGTTATGGAAAAAGCCAATGCTGTACTCGATCGTTTCCTGGAGCCAGTGCGTGAAAGCCTCACTCCCGCACAGGCCAGGAAACTCGTCGATTTTCACGCTGACGCGGCCACTCAGGCCAAGATTAATGAATTGGCCCGTAAGGTCAATGAGGAACCTCCACGGAAATGGAACGGGCCGAATACGAAGCCTTCGTGGACGCGGGAGACTTCATCGCCATTCTGCAGGCCAAAGCACGGGAAATCCTTGCAGGGAAATAAGGTTAGGCCGCCCCCGCCGTCTCGGTGGGGAGGAAACTAAAGTATTCCCGCACTTCAAGTTGCATCCGGTCAATCTCTGCCAGAAAGCCGGAAACCGCCGCGCGGTAATTCACAGGATTGGTTTCGGTCCTGCGCAGATGCGCGACTTGTTGTTGGAACCAGGTGATGCGCTCCAGCGTCGTTTGCAGCTCTCGGTCGTTCGCGATCATGCCTCTTCTCCTACAATTTCAACAATGCCCCGTTGGCCGCCTTCGCGGCGCGCTTGCCAGTATTCTATCATCGCCTGCTCCCCACCGATCGCTCCAGACCGCTTGGTCCAGAATACGCTCGCCCCGAAATGCGCATCGGCTTCCATGTGCTGAAACACCAATGCGGCCTCGCCCGTCACGGCTGCCAAGTCAAAGGAGTTCTGCATCAGCAGAATGATGTCAACGTCGTTGGGATCAACCTTCGCGGTGACAAACGAGCCGAACACGACGAACCGCGCCAAATGTCCGGTCGAAACCGCGAGTTGATGCAGGCGGTTCAGCCTCGCTGCCACGGCACACCGCTGAGCGGAACCTTGGCCGAAACGTTCGAGAGCATCCCGCAGCGTCGCTCGATGGACGCCGGGCGGAAGGTCGCCTACCTCGTTGAACGCCGGTAAATTCACAGCTAGGCCCGACCCTTCAAGTCTCGTAGTAGCCGCTCTCCAATCCTTGCTGGAGCCAGAACACATTTAAGCCGGTGTCTTTTTCTCGTGGTGTCGCCGCCGCGACCCTACGCTGATACGCAGATCCTCTCGAAAAATGGCAGCTACCGCGGCATTGGCCTCTTGTTCCACCAGGCCCCAAGGAGCGGCATCGCAGTCCAAAACCTCGATGGTAGCCACGTACCGAACCGGCCCCGGTGGCAGCACGGAGACATCTGATGTCGGCGGGTGGATGCGGACATGAGCATCGCCGATCCGCGCATAACGCCAAGCGTTCCGCATCAAGGTGCCGAACTGCTCAGCGGTGCAACTTGATGGCATTGGGCTTATTCCTCCTTCGGCAACGCGAACACAAACACCGTATTGCCCCGTCGCGCATTCCTTAGCCACGGAGCCCCATCGCCGGCAAACCCAGCCACCCAGCCGCCCCAGCCCACGCACACGGCGATGTACTGCCGGCCATCCAGCGTATAGGTCACTGGCGAGGCGTGGTGTCCGGAGCCGCACTGGAAGGTCCACAAAACCTTGCCGTCATCGGCGTCGTAGGCGGTGAAGAAGCCCTCGGCGTCGCCGGTGAAGACCAGGCCGCCGCCGGTGGCCAGGACGCCGGCGACCATCGGCGAACGCGTCGCCACCTCCCATTTCGACTTGCCGGTGCGCACATCAATGGCCTTGAAGGAACCGGAAGCCTGGTTGTCGATCAGCGTCAGGGCGCTGCCCCAGTACGGTTGCCCCTTGATGAAGAAGGCCTTGCCCGAGGTGAACTTGGCGCAGTTGTTGATGACCGGCACATAGGCGCATTGCGTGCCCGGATGATAGGCCATGGGGTTCCATTCCTTGCCGCCCGCCGCGCCGGGACAGACGCGGACCCCTTTTTCCGTGGGCAGCGCCTTGGGATTGACGAAGGGCCGCCCCGTTTCCGGATCGAGCCCGTCCACCCCCTTGGTGCGATCGGTCCAGGTCACTTCGCAAAAGGGTTTGCCGTAGATGAAGCTGCCGTTTTCGCGGTTCAGGCAATAAAAGTAGCCGTTGCGGTGGGCCTGCACAATGGCTTTGATCTTCTTGCCGTCTGGATGGTCGAAATCGACCAGCACCGGTTCATTGACGCCGTCGTAATCCCAGACATCGTGGGGACTGGCCTGGAAGTGCCATTTGTAGGTGCCGTCATCGGGGTTGAGGGCCAGGATACTCACGGTGTAGAGGTTGTCGCCCTTGCGGACGTCGCCGTTGAAGTC
>Ga0182024_10013868_pt1 | contig 15657 bp, 14 predicted proteins | sample P32metaG_FD_120480 | JGI IMG/M metagenome (GOLD analysis project Ga0182024, IMG submission 120480) | Permafrost microbial communities from Stordalen Mire, Sweden - P3-2 metaG (Illumina Assembly) | ecosystem: Environmental > Terrestrial > Soil > Wetlands > Permafrost | place: Sweden: Stordalen... | reverse complement strand
GGGCGGAAGGCTCCTCCCTAAACATCCTCCAGGAACGAGACCCCCGGGGCGGTCTTGAGGGCGCCGCGGATGGAGGGGTCGAGGTGATAGCGGCCAGGCAGGCGCATCTCGACTTCGCGGCCGGCGCCGAAGGCGGCGACGAGGATGACTTCGCCGCCGGGGCCGCTCGCCGGGCGCAGGCGCTTCTTGATCGAGGCGACCTCGGCGGAGGCGGGCGAGAGATAGATACGCAGGCCCGCCGCGACCTCGGCGATCGCCTTGTCGAGTGGCGCGGCCTCGTCGCCGAAGAACCGCACCTCGCCGTCGCTCGCCTTGGCGCGCACCTTGATGAGGATGGCGCGTCCAGGCTCGAGCAGGTCGCGGCAGCGGCGCAGGGTCTCGGGCGGAAACAGCACCTCGTACTCGCCGGTGGGATCGGAAAGGGTGACGAAGGCGAACTTGCCGCCGCCCGACTGGGCGGTGCGTTCCTGGCGGCGGCGAACGACACCGGCCATGTGGAATGCCTCCGCGCCGCTCCTCGCCTGGGCCAGGGCGTCGACGAGCAGGGTCGAGCGGTGGCGGCGCAGGATCTCGACCATGTCCTGCAGGGGGTGGCCGCTCAGGTAGAAGCCGACCGCCGCCAGCTCCTCGTCGAGTTGGTCGACAGGGTTCCACGACTCGGTGGTCGGCAGGCGCGGCCGCGCCGCCTCGGAGGCTTCGCCAAACAGGGTCTCCTGGGCGCAGGCGCGGTCGGAGGCGACGCTCTGGGCGTAGGCGACAAGGGTGTCGGCGGAGGCGACGATCTGGGCGCGATTGGAGTGCAGGCCATCGAACGCCCCGGCCCGCGCCAGGCTCTCCAGCGAGCGCTTGTTCAGGTGGCGCGGATCGATGCGCTCGAGGAAGTCGAAGAGACTGGCGAAGGGACCGGCCCGCTGCCGCTCCTCGACGACCTGGGCCATGGCTTGGGCGCCGACGTTGCGGACCGCGCCTAGGGCATACAGGACAGCGCCGTCCCGCACCTCGAAGTCGGCGCCGCAGCGATTGATGTTCGGCGGCTCGACTTTCACCCCCTGGCGCCGCGCGTCCTGGTAGAACACAGCCAGCTTGTCGGTGTTGGAGATATCCAGGCTCATCGAGGCGGCGAAGAATTCCACCGGCGCGTTCGCCTTGAGCCAGGCTGTCTGGTAGGCGATGAGGGCGTACGGCGCGGCGTGACCCTTGGGGAAGCCGTAGCCGGCGAACTTGGCCATCCGGTCGAACATCGCCCCGGATTCCTCGGGCGTGAGACCATGGGTGGCGGCGCCGGTTAGGAACCGCGCCCGCTGGACGTCCATCTCCGACTTCTTCTTCTTGCCCATGGCCCGGCGCAGGAGATCGGCCTCGCCCAGGGAATAGCCAGCCAGAATCTGGGCGATCTGCATCACCTGCTCCTGGTAGACGATGACGCCGTAAGTGTCGGCGAGCGCCGGCTCGAGGCCGGAGAGCATGACGACCGGCCGGCGGCCCATCTTGCAGTCGACGTACTCGTCGATGGAATCCATCGGCCCTGGTCGATAAAGAGAGATCAGGGCGCAGATCTCCTCCACCGAGTTGGGGCGCAGTTTTCGCAGGGTGTCGCGCATGCCCTGGCCTTCCATCTGGAACACCCCGACGGTGTGGCCCGAAGCCAGGAGTTCGTAGCTCGGCGCATCGTCCAGCGGCAGGCGCTCGAGAGCCACCCCCGCGCCGCGCCGCTCGAGATGCTTCACCGCCCGGTGCAGGACGGTGAGGGTCTTCAACCCCAGGAAGTCGAACTTCACCAGGCCGGCGCTCTCGACCCACTTGATGTTGAATTGCGTCGCCGGCAGGGCCGAGCGTGGATCGCGGTAGAGGGGGGCCAGCTCCGTCAACGGCCGGTCGGCGATCACCAGGCCGGCGGCGTGGGTCGAGGCGTTTCGGTAAAGGCCCTCGAGCTGGAGGGCGACGGTCAGCAGGGCGGCGACCGCCTCGTCCTCGTCCCTGGCGGCCCCGAGGCGCGGCTCCATTTCGATCGCCTTGGCGAGCGTCACCGGCGCGGCCGGATTGTTGGGGACCATTTTGGCCAGGCGGTCGACCTGGCCCAGCGGTAGCTGCATCACCCGGCCGACATCGCGCAGGACCGCGCGCGCCTGGAGGGTGCCGAAGGTGATGATCTGGGCGACGCGGTCGGCCCCGTACTTCTCCTGGACGTAGCCGATCACCTCGTCCCGCCGCTCCTGGCAGAAGTCGATGTCGAAGTCGGGCATCGACACCCGCTCGGGATTGAGGAAGCGCTCGAAGATGAGGCCAAAGCGCAGCGGGTCGATGCCGGTGATGAGCAGCGACCAGGCGACCAGCGAGCCGGCCCCCGAACCTCGGCCGGGACCCACGGGAATGTCCCGGGAGACCGCCCACTTCATGAAGTCGGAGACGATCAGGAAGTAGCCGGAGAAACCCATCGACTGGATGACGCCGATCTCGCGCTCCAGCCGCTCCCAGTACGGACCCTCGCCGCCGTCGTCGTCTGATGGCGGCGCGGCGTCCAGTCGGGCGCGCAAGCCCTCTCGCGCCTGCTCGGCGAGCTCCTCGGCCTCCGGGCGCCCGGCCTTGGTGGGAAAGCGCGGCAGGATCGGCTCGCGTTTGCGCACCATGAAGGCGCAGCGGCGGGCGATCTCCAAGGTGTTGTCGGCCGCCTCGGGCAGGTCGGCGAAGAGGGCCCGCATCTCGTGCGCCGGCTTGAAGTAGTGCTCGACGCTGACCCGGCGCCGATCGTCGGCGGCAAGGTAGGCTCCGTCGGCGATGCATAGCAGAGCGTCGTGGGCGGCGTGGGTCCGAGGCAACTCGAAATAGACATCGTTGGTGGCCACGAGCGGCGCATCGAAATCGTAGGCCCACGCCACCAGGCTCGGTTCGGCGAGCGCCTGTGTCACCAGGCCATGGCGCTGCAGCTCGACGTAGAAGTGGCCCTCGAACACCCGCTGCATCTCTTCCAGCGTCGCCCTCCCCTCGCTGGTCCGGCCGGCGGCGAAGAGCGGATCGACTGGCCCGTCGGCGCCTCCCGAAAGCAGGATCAGACCCTCGGCATGGGCCCGCACCCTTTCCCAGGAGACATGCGGCTCGGCGTTCGAAGGGGTCTCGAGGAAGGCGGCCGAGGAGAGCTTGGTGAGATTGCCATAGCCGGTCTCGTTCTGCGCCAGCAGGACGATGGTCGGCATGCGCGCCCAGCGCTGCGGCGGTCCCTCGCCGATGCCGGCGATCGGCAGGGCGCAGCCGACGATCGGCTGGACGCCGGCGTCCCGGGTCAGCTGCGAGAACTCCAGGGCCCCAAAGAGATTGGCGCGATCGGTGAGCGCCACGGCCGGCATCCCCGCATCGCGCGCGAGCGCCCCGATGGCCTCGGCCCGGATCGCGCCCTCGAGCAGTGAATAGGCCGAGCGCACACGCAAGTGCACGAACCCCTCGGCCGGCGCCATCATTCCCCTTCCCTCCTCACCGCCCCGCATACGCGTAACGCCTCCGCCGACTCACCCGGCCAATTGGGCGACCTTGCAGACCATCCAAACGAACGACGCCACCGAAGCAAGCGCCAGCGACTCCCGAGCCAACCGAATCATGGGGACATCCTCCAGGTTTGTGCCTCGAGGAGGGTTGTTCTTGTTTTGTTCCCAAGTCAATAGCCCCAAGTTTTGGGTAGTGCCTCAGCGCCATCGCTCCAGCCGACGATCGCCGCCCGGCGCACTTTCAGGGCGTCCATCACCGCGACGACATCGGAAGCCATCAACTCATAGGTGAAGGCTCGGGCATCGCGGCTGCCGCGGCCGTGACCGCGGCTGTCGATCATTATCGCCCGGTAGCCGGCGTCGGTGAGGGCCGGAACCTGGTCTCCCCAGTATTCGCTGTTCGCCAGCCCGCCATGCAGCAGAATCACCGGCGGCCCGGCGCCATAAGACGCCCAGTAGATGCGCGCTCCATCGTGACCCACGAACCCCGAGGCCCTGGCTGGCGGCAGGGGGGCCGGCGCCGGCAAGGTCTCCCAGAGCGCGGGGGCGCGACCGATGGCCGGCGCGCTCCCGAGGCCGACAGCCATGGCGGCGACGAGGACCGCCGATAATCTGGGCAAGGTCAGGTCGTCCTGGTGGTGATGGCGCTGCGGAACTTCAGGGGATCGGCGATGGTGTCGATCGGGTCCCAGCGGGCGCCGACACCGTGGATGGTGACCTTGCCGTAGCCCAGCAGACGGCCGAGGATCCCCTGATCGACATCGACGCTCTCGACCTTGTCCTCGTTCATCTCGACCGTGTGCAGGGAGATGATCCCGCGCTTGACGATCACCCGGCGGTCGGTGACCGCGAACTCGGTCGTTGCCCGAACGATCAGCCGGCCCAGGAACATCAGCACCCCGAAGAGCACGAGGAACCCGGCCAAGGCGTAGACGAACTTCGCCTGGTCCGGATCCATTCCCGAAGCCCGCGCCCAGATCGCCACGGCGATCCCGGCAACGATGGTGAGGATCGAGGGCAGGAGAATGATCCAGTGCAGACGGGCCGTGGCCAGGACCGTTTCCCCCGGCATGAGGATGCGACTGACATACGACATTCATGAACCCCCGCGAGCGCTGTGCGCGCGCCAGGGCCGCATGTTCCCCCATCGCCCGCCGCTCGGCAACGCCGGAGGAAGGGGTCTCAGCTCAATCGGATGTCGCTCCAGGAGAATCTCCCCGGCGAAAACGTCTCGGACGTGACGCCGAGGTCGACGAGGTCGGGGGGGATGGGACGGCCCAGCGCCAGGGCGGCCCCGAGGCGCGAGGCGGCGGGCGAGGTCTGCATGCCAAAGCCGCCCTGGCCGGCGAACCAGAAGAAGCGCGGAATTCTCGGGTCATAACCGAATACCGGAACGCGATCGGGCGCGAAGGTGCGCAGCCCCGCCCAGGCGCGCGCGACCCGGCGGACCTGGAAGTCGAGGACCGCCTGGATGCGGTCGACGCAGATGGCGATGTCGATTTCCTCGGGGGCGGCGTCGAGAGGCGCCGAGGGCGTCTCGTCGGCGGGAGACGCCAGCAGGAGCCCGGACTGGGGCTTGAAGTAGAACTGTTCGGCGACATCGATCACCACCGGCCACTGGGCGGTCTGAAGCTGGCCGGGCGGATCGATAAGGATCGCGGTCCTGCGCTTTGGCTGGAGGCCGATGGGCGCGGCGCCGGCCAGGGCTCCCACAGAGTCGCTCCAGGCCCCGGCGGCGTCCACGACAACGACGGCCTCGATCGTCTCACCGCCGGCGAGGCGCACCTTCCAGGCGCTCCCGCCCTGCTCCATGGCTTCTATCCCCGCTCTCGTCCTCAGCTCGACGCCGCGGGCCCTCGCCAGCCTCACGAACCCCGAATGCAAGGCGTTGGTATCGATGTCGGCGGCGTCGGGCTCGAAGACGGCGTCGGCGACCGCCTCGGCGCGCAGGGCGCCGACCACCGCCCTCGCCTCCTCGCCGCTCATCATGAAGAACCGCGAGCCGCCCGACCGCAGCTCGGCGACAGCGGCGTCGAGGGCCTGCGCCTGTGCGCCGCTGGCGATGGTCAAACACCCGCGCCGGGTGAGCAGCGGATAGTCGGCGAAGCCTTCCGGCGGCGCATCGAAGAAGCCGCGGCTGGCCGCGGTCAGCGCCCGCACCGCCGGGGCGCCGTAGGATTCGATATACATCGCCGCCGATCGCCCCGTCGTATGGTAGCCCGGCGCGTCCTCCTGCTCGACGACGAGCACGCGGCCGTGCGCCGCCAGCTCGCAGGCGATGGACGCCCCGGCGATTCCACAACCACAGACCAGGTAGTCGAAAGACGTCACGCCGGCCTCTTCGCCGCCAAGGGGCGCCTTCAATAGCCGCCCGCCCGCCCCTGTCCACCTCGGATCGGTCGGCCTAGAAGGCGGGCGCCATGCGCATCTTCACCGCCACCTTGTCGACCGAGACCAACACCTTCTCGAGCATCCCCACCGGCTGGAGCTGCTTCGAGGAACGGGGAATCGAGCGCGGCGCCGGCGGCGTGACGCGCGATGGCGCCGGCGGACTGATGCGCCTTTGGGGTGAAATGGCCGCCGCCGACGGTCACGAGGTGGTCCACAGCCTCGCCGCCGACGCCGCTCCGGCGGGGCGGACGGTGCGGGCGGTCTACGAGGCCTTGCGCGACGAAATCCTCGCCGATGCGCGCCGCGAGGGCCCGTTCGACGTTGCCCTCCTTCTGCTCCATGGGGCGATGGCCGCCGACGGCTACGACGACTGCGAGGGAGATCTGCTGACCGGGCTAAGAGCGGTGGTCGGCGCCGAGACGATCATCGGCGTGGAACTCGACCTCCATTGCCATCTGACGCCGGCGATGATGGAGGCCGCCAATGTCATCATCACCTTCAAGGAATACCCCCACATCGACGCCGGCCGCCGGGGGCGGGAGCTGTTCCATATCTGCATCGGCGCGGCGGCGGGACAGACCCGGCCGGTGATGGCGCTCTTCGACTGCAAGATGGTCGGGATGTTCCCGACTCCGGAAGGGACCATGGCCGAATTCGTCGCCGAGATGCAGGCCCAGGAGGGTCGCGACGGCGTACTCTCGCTCAGCCTGGGGCACGGCTTTCCCTGGGGCGATGTCGAGGGCGGCGGGGTGAAGGTCCTGGCGGTGGCGGACAAGGATCTCGCCGGCGCTCAGGGCGTCGCCCGCCGGTTTGGCGAGCGCTTCTTCTCCCTGCGTCACGAGGTCACCAGCCCCGGACTCTCCATCGACGATGCCCTGGACACGGCCCTCGCCGCACCGGCCGGGCTGACGGTGATCGCCGACAAGGCCGACAACACCGGAGGTGGCGCTCCGGGCGATTCCACCTTCTTCCTTCGGCGGGTGTGCGAACGGGGCCTGAGCGACGTCGCCATCGGGCCGCTGTGGGACCCGGTGGCGGTGCGGTTCTGTCTCGACGCCGGCGTCGGAGCGAAGCTGCGGCTTCGGATCGGCGGCAAGTGCGGACCGGAATCGGGCGATCCGGTGGATCTCGAGGTGACGGTGCGCGGTGTGAGCGATGATCATGTGCAGCGCGGGCTGGGCGCCCTCAGCCATTTCGGCAAGGCCGCCTGGATCGAGTGCGAGGGCGTTCACGTTGTCCTCGTCGAGCGGCGCATGCAGGCCTTCTCGCCCGATCTCTTCACCAACATCGGCCTGCCTCTGGAAGCGATGCGGATCGTGGTGGTGAAGTCCTCGGCCCACTTCCGGGCCGGGTTCGCGCCGATCGCCACGGCGATCCTGACCACCATCGGGCCAGGGACGCTGTTGGAAAACTACGACGCCCTCCCCTATCGCAAGCGCGACCTCAACTACTGGCCAAGGGTGGAGGACCCTTTCGCCTCGGCGCCTTGATGGCAGAGGCCCACGCCCCGGGCGCGACGCGGTCGCGCGAACCATTTCAACCAGGCGGTCGCAGCGCAGGCCGGTGACGGCGTGGGTGGATGTCGCGCCGCCTAAGTAATAGTCAGCTTCCCTCGCTCAAAGACGAGAAGCAAGGAAGACAGGATGAGCGTCAGTGTCGTTGTCGTCCGGGCTCAGGAGCCGGAGGACGTGGCTGCCCTCACCGAGGTGCTCAACCAGCCGCGCGCCATCTGGGGGACGCTGCAGCTTCCCTACACCTCGCTGGCGGGGCGCAAGGCCCGCTGGGAGGCGCGGCCGACGCGATGGGGCGACCTGCGTCTGGTGGCTCTGGTGGAGGGCAAGATCGTCGGCTCCCTCGGTCTCGACCGCTTCGAGGGTCGCCGCAGCCACGCCGCTGCGTTCGGGATGGCCGTTCACGACGACTACACCGGTCGCGGCGTCGGTTCAGCCTTGATGCAGGCGATGATCGACCAGGCCGACAGGTGGCTGGGCCTCAAGCGCCTGGAACTAACGGTGTGGACCGACAATCACCGGGCCATCGCCCTCTACGAGCGCTTCGGCTTCGAACGCGAAGGGGTGCTCGAGGACTACGCTCTGCGCGACGGAGTCTTCGTCGACGCGTTGGCTATGGCGCGCATCCGAAAATGACGGCGGTTCAGAGAAACGGCAGCAGCATGCCCGTCCGGCGGGCGTAGGCGTTGTAGTCGCTCGGCCCCAGTTCCGCGCGCAAGAACCTCTCTTCGAGGCGGGCCTTGATCCAGCAGCCCAGGGTCACCAGGGCGAAGCCGGCGGCCGAGGTCCAGGTCCCGGGCAGCGCCGCGGTGGCCGCCGAAGCGATGATGATGCCGGTGTAGATCGGGTGGCGGACCAGGGCGTAGGGACCGGTATCGACGATGCGGTGGCCCTCCTTCCGGGTCACCGAACCGGACCAGAGGGACCCCAGGTGGAGGCGCGCCCACCAGCAGAAGGCAAATCCCGCCACGGCGAGCGCCACGAGGCTCCATTGCGACCAAATGGGCGCCATCCGGTACGAGATCGGCGCCGCGCCGCGCCAGTCTCGGTCAAAGAGGAGCGCCACTCCGATCAGAGTGATGACGCGATAGGCCACTTCGGAACCGAATCTCGGCCTCGCCTGCGTCCGCGCCGACCATGCGGCGGCGAGGAACCATGAGAGGGCCCAGGCGGCCCACACCCCCTCAACAGCCATCTGCGGCGACATCGAACCTCTAAGCCTCCCAAGCCCGTGATGCGGCCAATATTCCCGCCGCGCGGATCGTGATAGATTCCGGCTGGGCTGTCTTGCCGGGAACCGGAGCAGGGGACTTTTCAATGAACATCGGGCGTCTCTGTCTTGTCGCCGGGCTGGCCTGTCTGGCGCCGCTGGTTCTTCGCGCCGACGCCTCGACCTCGGACCACTTTGCCTACGTCGGCTGCGGCCCGTATCCGGGACCCCACACCGCCTGGCGGTTGGGCGATGGATTCAGGGTCGATCCGGACGTCAACAGCGCCACGCAATTTTGCAGGCCTGGGGCGAAAAGCTCTTGCCGATGGATCGTCTACGCTTCCCCCTGGGGCAAGTGCCGGGCCGCGAGGCTCGACAGCGGCTGGAACTGGCACTCGGGTTTCGACGTGCGGGATCTAGCGGCCGACAACAGCCGCGCGGCCGCCGGCCCGGTCATCAAGACGACCGTGATCCACGTCAAGGATCCGGCCAGCGGCAACGCCACGCACGTCAGACGAAGCGGTCCCAAGCTCTTTTCGCTCACGACCTCCTAGCTAAGCTAGACCTCAGACAGCCTCCGTGTAGACGTACTCGTGCTGGCCATCGCGGATGACCAGCGCCCGTTTGCCGGACCTCGTGGCGACGACGAACTCGAAGCCGCTGGTCGCCGGATCGACGGTGACGAAGGAGATCGTGCCGTCGTCGTTTCGGCGCGAGGCGACGCGGCTTTTCCAGGCCCCGAAGTCGAAGACCACCTGGCCAGCCTCGCGGTGGACGGTGATCCGGCCGAGTTCAGGGCTGACGTAGGCGCCGGCGAGATCGGCGGCCGGAGCCGGCGCGGCGGGAGAGACCAACCGCTGTCGCTCCTTGGCGATCTCCGCCTGGTTGCGGGCGGCGGAGGCGGCGACATCCCCCGCCGCCTCCGGCTTGCCGTCGTAGAGGACCTCGAGCAGGCGGCGCATGAACGGCCGCAACAGATATCCGCCATCGTCGGCGTTGGTAAGAATGACCGCCCCCACGCCCGCGTCGGGCACGAAGATGATGTCGCTCTTGAACCCGGCCATGCTGCCGCCGTGGTGAATCACCAGTACTCCCCAAGTCCGGTCACCCTCCAGGCCCATGCCGTAATAGGCGTCTTCGCCGGTCGCGACGCCCGGCGCGCGCCGCACCAGCAGGTTCTGCGCCGACACCAGGCGCCGGCCGTCGGGGAGCCTTCCCTGGTCGAGCTCATCCCCAACGTAGCGGATGAGGTCGTGGGCCGACGACCAGGCGCCGCCGGCCGGTCGATAGGGCTCGACCATGTAGTTGAAATCCATGCTCGCCACGGTAGGCCGGCCGTCGATGTCGTCGCCGTGCGGGCTGGCGTGGTCGCCCGAGAGAGCGCGCGCCATGGCGAACGTGGTGTCGCCCATCGCCAGTGGATCGAAGATCTCTGTCTGCATCGCCGCGTCGTAGGCAGCGCCGAGTTCCAGGTCGGGATTGACTAGGTGGCCGCCGATATAGCCGGCCGCCGCCGCCATCAGATTATTGTATTGAAAGACCTCGCCAAAACCGCTCGTCGGCTGGGTGGCGGCGAGTTCATCAAATGTCACCGATGCCGGCGTGTCGGGGCGGGTGTCGAAGATCCAGTCGAAGTCCTTGCGCGGCAAACCGGTGCAGGCGCAGACGAGATGCCGCACCAGCACCTTCCGGGTGGTCTCGGGACTGCCCAGGCGGAACGAGGGATAGACCTCGGTCACCGGCTCGTCCCAGGTGAGTTTGCCCGCATCCACGAGTTTGGCCAGCAAGAGCGTCGACATGCCCTTGGTGTTGGAAGCGATCATGAACAGGGTATGGGCATCCACGGCCTGAGGCTTGCCAAGCTCTCGCACGCCAAAACCACCCTCGAAGACCACCGCGCCGTGATCGATGACGGCGACGGCCGCACCCGGAACACCCAGCTGCCCGATCGAGGTCTGGACGAAACTCTCGAGGACGGCGAGGCGGTCGCGGTCGAGAGCGCGGGCGCGGCGCCCGGCGAAGGTTTCGCGCTGATACCCCTTGGGCCGCAGGCTCTGGATGATCAGCTGGCCGGCGGCTGCCCGCTTTTCGACCGTCGCCTGGCTGCCGTCGAGGAGGGCCACGGTCCAATGGCCCCCGCTGCGGAAGGCGAGAGCCTCGACCGCCACATGTTCGTTAGGCGAAGTCTCGTAATCGAGCACTTCGCGCTCGTCCCAGCCGTTTCGCGGCGGCCGAGCCGTCATGAGCTTGAACGGATGTTGCGCCGGCGGGTTGTAAAGGCGCCAAGCGGCATCGACGGCGGCGCGGGCGTCGGACGCCTGGGGGATGCCGGCCAGGACCACGCGGGCGTCGCCTTCAGGGGCCGTCAGCACCACCAGAGAGGGGCGGCTCGTGACCGTCCAGGCCCTGGGGGCGGTGAAGGTCGCGCCCGACGGCGCCAAGCTCGCCGTGTCGGCCGTAAGGGGAGCCGGTGGGTTGGGGGACTGTTCGGCCCTGGCTATGCCAGCAAGCACCGCCAGGGCCATTGCGGCGCAGAACACCAGGCGCATGATCAAGCCTCCCCTCTCGAGCGAGAGGCAAACTTCGCCCGGGAGCCAAGACCGCGCAAGGTGTCGCTTGGGTGGCGCGCGGCCAACCTATCGATGCTTGTCGACGCGGCCTATGCTGAGCGGATGAAACACGATCCGCATCGGGAGCGGCGCCTCGAATTTTGGCTCCTTCTGGCGTCGGCCTTCGCCATGGGTGGGATGCTGCTGTTCCTCGTCCCAAACCACAGGATCTCCGGAGCCCTGGCGCTGGGCATCGTGGCCGTCCTCATAGTCAAGCACGTGGGTCTTCTGATGATTGTGGGCTCGCCGTTGATCGGCGCCTTGAGCGCGGTGCGCCGGAGTCTCGCTATCGCGTGGCGAAAGCCTTGCGCGGAACCGCGTTAGGCAAAGGCCCGGTGGCGATGGCGCGCGCCGACGACTTCCAACGCGATGGAGCGGTGATCCTGAGAGCCGTCGTCGCTCCGGCGCTCGTCGACTCGCTGCGAAAGGGGATCGACGACAACATCGCCGCACCCAGCCCGCGGGCGAAGATAGCCAGCGGCGCGGACGATCCGGGCCGATTCATCGAAGACTTCTGCAACTGGCGGACGAACTCGGCCTATCGGCGGTTCATCTTCGACTCGGGGCTGGCGAAAATCGCCGGCGAACTGATGGGCAGTTCGACCGTGCGGCTCTACCACGATCACATGCTCACCAAGGAGGCGGGAACGGCGCAGCGTACGCCCTGGCACCAGGATCAGCCCTATTACAACGTCGAAGGGCGCCAAGCGGTGAGCTTCTGGATTCCCGTCGATCCGGTGGCCCGCGCCTGCAGCCTCGAGTTCGTCGCCGGCTCGCACAAGGGGCCATGGCTGATGCCCAGGAGCTTCATGGACGCTCAGGCGAGGTGGTTTCCCGAAGGCAGCCTTGCCGACCTGCCCGACATCGACGCCGATCGGGAGGCACACCCGATCCTCGGGTGGGATGTGGCGCCGGGAGACGCCGTCGCCTTCCACATGCTCTGCCTGCACAGCGCCGGCGGGACGAATCGACGACGACGGGTCTTTTCGCTGCGTTTCATCGGCGACGACGTGACCCACGCACCCCGGCGTTGGCCCACCTCGCCGGACTTTCCGGGACTCGCCGACGAGCTGGCCGCCGGAGCGGCGATGGACCATGCGCTGTTCCCGGTGGTCTGGCGCGCGGCGGCGTGACGAGCCGACAGTGAAGGCCGGCGCGCCGCTCGTGATCGCCGGGGCGACCGGCTACGGCGCCTGGCCCGCCAACAGCCTCGAGGGCGCTCTTCAATGCCTGGCCGCGCCGGTGGACGGCATCGAGATCGATGTGCAGATGACCCTCGACGGCCATATCGTAGCCCACCACGACTATCGCCTGCGGCCCGATCAGACGCGCCTGGAGGGCCAGTGGATCGAGGCCCCCAGCGCGCCGCTCAAGCAGCTGAAACTGGACACCCTTCGTCGTTACGACGTCGGCCGCTCAAGGCCCGGCTCCGCCGCCGCCGTCCGGCATCCCGGCCGCAAGGCAATGGACGGCGTCCGGGTGCCGACGCTGCGAGAGATCATCGATGCGCTGAAGGGCGCGACCGGCCCTAGACGGTGGACCTACATCGAGATCAAGACCGATCCTCAGGATCCCGATGTCGCTCCGAACCCCGAGAATATCGTCGGGGCGGTATTCGACGTTCTGGAAGCGATGAACTATGGCGCCCATGCGAAAATCATCGCCTTCGACTGGAGGGTCCTCAGGCTGGCGCGAGAGCGCGGCCCAAGGACCGCCGCCGCCCATCTGACGATCCCGCGGGCGCTTCAAGGTGACGTGCGGTACGACGCGGAGGGGCGGTCGCCATGGCTCGATGGTTTCGATGCGATGGACCACGGCGGCTCCGAACTCTCGGCAATCAAGGCCCACGGCGGCCGCGAATGGTCGCCCCATTTCACCGAGATCACAGCCGAGCGCATCGCCGAAGCCGCCGATCTTGGGCTGCGCGTCGGACCCTGGGGCCTCTCCAAGAGTCGGGATATCGCCCGCATGGCCGAATTGGGAGTCTACAGCTCGACCGTGTCCGGACCCGATTGGGGTAGCTGAACGGACCGGTCCTATTACCGACGGCTGAAGGTCAGATCGCAGGGGCGGCCCTCGACGCGCTTTCCCGACCCGCTGGCGTTCTGGAAGGTCGCGGCAACGTGGTAGCCGTAGTCTGTTCCTTTCGGCGCCTGCCCGACGGCGAACTGCGAGGCGCCGACCAGGCCCTTGGCGTACAGTCTGGCCCCCCCGTCGGGCTGGATCTGGCCATCGAGGACCAGGTGTCCGGGCTCCCCCTCCCTCATGCGCTCTCCATGCAGGCGGCCATCATGAATCGTGGTCGGGACATCAAAGGAATAGCCCAGGGCGCCCGCCGCGTCGGGGCAGGAAACCGTCGTCGTCCAACTTCCGTCGAACCGGTTCGCGCTTTGGGAATTCGCCGACATCGGCGCCGCTTGGATCATCGCCAGTGTCAAAACCACGTATCCGATCCGCATCTTTTCCTTCCCCTTGTTGCGCCGCTGGCCGGCCAAAAGATCGTTCATGTCCACCCTAAGTCAAAACCCGCGCTTGTTGAATCGGGGGAGATTGGACTTCCGTTTCGAAGTCTAGGAATCCGTTGGCGCCGATTCCTGGGAATCCGCCAAGCGCTCTTCGGCCGAGGCGATCATGGACTGGAAACGCGGATCCTCGCGGATGGCGTCGAGGTCCGGGTCCTTCTTGGCGTGGTTCAGCCAAGTATAGGTTGTTCTGGCGAACAAGGGCCCAAGCAACTCCAGTGCGGCGTCGGTGTCGTTGAGCTGGACCGTGAGCGCGCAAGCGAAGTTGTAGCGCATGTTCATGTTGTCAGGATCGATCAGCAGCGCGCGGTCTATCCATTCCCGCGCCCGCTTGGTCTCGCCCAAGGTTGCAAGAGCGGTCACCGCGAAGCCGATCGCCGAGCCGTTGCTCTGATCCTGGGCCACGGCCTTTTCCGCCCGCTCCAGGGTCATCCGCGCCGCCCGCCGCGCGCCCTCCTCGTCGCCGAGCGCATTGCAGCAGGATTGCACCATTCCGGCGGTATGGAAGTCAGCCTCCATCAGCCCCGCCGCTTTTTCGTAGTAGCGGACCGCGTCCTCGAAGTTGCGCTCCCGGAAACTGACGTATCCGGCGCCGAGATTGACCTCGTAGGACTCGGGATCGAGGCGAAGAGCCACTTCGATCTCGGCCTTCGCCTCGGCATGCCGGCCCTGTTCGCGCAGATGCCTGGCCTTCACCGCATGGGGTTCGGCGAGGTCGGGATCGAGCAGGAGGGCCCGCTCGGCGGCGGCGAGGCCGTTGTCGGCTCTGCCGTACCTGAAGTGGAGGGAGGTTTGCGCCCGGGCCATCAGCGCCCAGGCGCGGCCATATTCCGGGTCGATCTCAGTGGCGCGTCGGCAAAGGCGCAGGATCGCCTCCTCGCGCCGCACATCTCCCAGGTTGCCGCTGACATAGTACTGCCGGGCCATCAGATAGAGGTTGTAGGCATCTGGGCTGATCGTCCCGCGCTGCTCGATGGCCTTCTTCTCCTGGGGCAACAATTCGAGCTTCAGGGCCGCGACCACGGTCTGCGAGATCTCGTCCTGCAGGGCAAAGATGTCGGTGAGGTCGCGATCCCAACGCTCGGCCCAGATGTGGTCGTTGGTGGCTCCGTTGATCAGCTGGGCGGTGATGCGCACCCGACCGCCGGCCTTGCGTACGCTGCCTTCGAGCACATGGCTGACATTCAGCTCGCGCGCGACCCTTGGCAGGTCGATGTGCTTTCCCTTGTACTGAAAGGTGCTGTTGCGGGAGATCACCGAAAGCGCCGAGACCTTGGAGAGATCGGTGATGATGTCCTCGCTGATCCCGTCGCTGAAATACTCCTGCTCGGCATCGGCGCTCATGTTGGCGAACGGCAGCACGCAGATGGCGAGCTTGCGGACGGCGGGCGCGCGGCGCTGAGCGGCCGCCGGGTGGTTGGCGGCGCCGACCAGCTCGGCGATGCCCGACACCACCTGTCGCCAACCCGCGGCGTCGGGGTCGCCGGTCCAGCCGGCGAGATCGGCGCACTGGATGCGGTCGAAGGGCATGGGAAGGGAGGTGTCGTCGAAGGTCAGCTGCACCAGCTTGCCCGCCGCCCGCGCCCGGTCGGCTTCGGACTGCACCCATTGGGATTTCAGGGCTTCGGCCGACCACACCACCACCACCGCCTTGGCGAACCGGAGCCGCTCCTCGATCACCTCGGCATAGGGACGATTCGCCGGAAGTTCGTCGTCCCGCCAGACGTCGTATCCCATTGCGCGCAAGGCGTCGGCCACCTCTCCGGCTTGGACCGCGGTCGCACGAGCATAGGATATGAAGATATCGGACAATTTTTGAACCTGTGGCGCCTCGCCCGCCGACCCTATCGAGGACGATCAGCCCGGAGCAAGGAAAAGCTCATCTGAGGCCTCGCCACGTAAGAACAAGTGTTGGTTAACCAAGACCGTTAGGCGTTT
>Ga0182024_10013867_pt1 | contig 15659 bp, 9 predicted proteins | sample P32metaG_FD_120480 | JGI IMG/M metagenome (GOLD analysis project Ga0182024, IMG submission 120480) | Permafrost microbial communities from Stordalen Mire, Sweden - P3-2 metaG (Illumina Assembly) | ecosystem: Environmental > Terrestrial > Soil > Wetlands > Permafrost | place: Sweden: Stordalen... | reverse complement strand
GCATCGCCACGTGGACGTGCACTTCGGGACAGGGAGCCACATCTCCGAAGCCCAGTGGCCGGTCATCGAGCGCGCGGGCAACGACGCGTTCAAGCGCGGCGCCTGGGAAGAGGGCGGAGCGGACATCTTTCGCACGGCCTCCCGTGCGGTCAGCGGGTCTGGTGGCGCTGCGGCGCCGGCGACCGCGGGTGGCGGCCTTCTCGGGGCGCTCCCGGTCATCCTGCTCATCGGAGGGGTGATTGTCGTCGCCGGCCTCTTCTTCGCGCGTCGTCGTTCGCAGCCTTATGGCGGCAGCTACGGGGGCGGAGGACCCTTCCAGGGGGGTGGCTCCGGTCCTTACTACGGACCGGGCGGCGCGCCCGGGGGCGGAATGGGACCGCTGGGCGGCGGGGTCATCGGTGCCGGGCTGGGAGGCCTGGCTGGCTACGAGCTTGGCAAGATGGAGGGCGAGCGCGAGCGCGCACCGGGGGGCGGCTTCGGCAACGCCTCGGGCGGAGGGGGCAACGGCTCGTTCGACGAAGGCGGTGGCGGGTCGAGCTGGGGCGACTCCTCGGGAGGCGGTGGGAGCGACTTCGGGGGCGGTGACGCGGGTGGCGGAGGAGGCGATTCCGGGGGTGGTGGTGATTCGTTCTGACGACGAGTGACGTCCCGTCCTTGCGGGGGGGCTGGCCGCGACGGCGTCTACCCTCGTCCCACCTTCCGGGTCGACGCCGTGCTGCGGGCGAGTACCTCTTGCAGGTACCCGGCGGTGTGCGAGCGCGCGACCATTACCACCTGCTCGGGCGTGCCCGCGGCGACGATCTCCCCTCCACCTTCGCCGCCCTCGGGTCCGAGATCGATGACCCAGTCTGCGCACGCGACGACGTCGAGGTTGTGCTCGATGACCACGATGGTGTTCCCCTGGTCTCGAAGGTCGGTCAACGCCGTCAAGAGGATCTCGATGTCCGCGAAATGCAGCCCCGTGGTCGGCTCGTCCAGCACGTAGAGCGTGCGTCCCGTGGCCTTGCGCGAGAGCTCCCTGGCTAGCTTCACGCGTTGCGCCTCGCCGCCGGAGAGGGTGGTCGCCGGCTGCCCCAGCGTGAGATACCCGAGACCCACCTTGCGCAGCGCCTCCAGCTTGTCGGCGATTCGCGGCACCGCGCCGAACAGCTCCGACGCCTGCTCGACCGTGACGTCGAGCGCGTCGGCGATGGAAAGGCCGCGGTACTTCACCTCCAGCGTCTCGCGGTTGTAGCGCCGCCCGCTGCAGGTGTCGCAGGTGACGAAGACGTCGGGCAGAAAGTGCATCTCGATACGAAGGACGCCATCGCCCTGGCACGCTTCGCAGCGGCCGCCCTTCACGTTGAAGGAGAAGCGACCGGCCTTGTAGCCGCGCGCGCGCGCGTCGGGCAGCCCGGCGTAGAGGTCGCGCAGAAGGGCAAAGATGCCGGTGTAGGTCGCCGGGTTGGAGCGGGGGGTGCGGCCGATGGGAGCCTGGTCGATGGAGACCACCTTGTCCACGTGGTCGAGGCCTTCCACGCGATCGCAATCGCCGACGGGCGCAGTGGCGTTGTAGAGCTTCGCGCGCGCTGCGGGGAGGAGGGTATCCACCACCAAGCTCGACTTGCCGCTGCCGCTCACTCCGGTGACGCACGTGAAGAGGCCCAGCGGGATTTCGGCCGTGACGCCCTGAAGGTTGTGCGCACGGGCACCGACCACGCGCACCACCTGCTTGCCGCGCGCTTTGCGCTTCAGCGGAACCGGGAGCTGGCGCTTGCCGCTCAGCCACGGCCCGGTGATCGATTTGGGGTTGACCATGAGCTCGCCGGGCGTTCCCTGCGCGACGATTTGCCCGCCGTGCACCCCTGCCCCCGGGCCCATGTCGACCACATGATCGGCGCAGAGGATGGCCTCGCGATCGTGTTCGACGACCAGGACGGTGTTGCCGAGATCGCGCAGGCGCACTTGCGCCTGGATGAGGCGCGCATTGTCTCGCGCGTGAAGTCCCACGCTCGGCTCGTCGAGCACGTAGAGGACGCCGACCAGGGCGGCGCCGATCTGCGTGGCCAGGCGGATGCGCTGCCCCTCCCCGGAGGAAAGCGTTTGCGCGCTGCGGTCGAGCGTCAGGTAGTCGAGCCCCACGTCGATGAGAAATCCCAGTCGCGCCGCCACGGCCTTGAGCAGAGGCTCGGCGATGGCGCTCTCGCGGGGGCCGAAGGTCTGGCCCGAAGCCTCGCCGCCGAGCGCCTCGACGAACTTCCGCACGTGGCGGAGCGGCATGGCCCCCGCCTGGGCGATGTCGCGTTCCCCGAGCTTCACTGCCAGGGCCTCGGGACGAAGGCGCTTGCCCTTGCAGGCATCGCAGGTGCGCGTCACGAGAAAGCGCCCCAGCTCGTCGTCGGCAATACCGCCCTCGCTCGCCTCGGGGTCCTCGGCGTCGGGGTCCTCGCCGCGCGTGTCGGCCAGCGAGGCGAGCCGCTGCTCGAGCCGCGGCACGATTCCCGAGTAGCCCTTCTTGCGTCCCTTCCCGGAGGCGCCCGCGAGGATACCCTTCTTGTGCTCCTCGGGGAGCTTGCCCCAGGCCACGTCGGGGTTCACGCCGAGCATCTCGACGGCGCGCACGGCCTCCGTCGCCAGCGCCACGCTGCCCCGACGTCCCCACGCCAGCACCACGCCCTCGCGCAGCGTATGACGCGCATCGCCGATGCATCGCTCGGGGTCCACCACGTCGCGCGCCCCCAGCCCGTCGCACGCCGGGCACGCGCCGTGGGGACCGTTGAACGAGAACATGCGCGGCTCGATGGGCGGCAGCGAGATCCCGCAGTCGATGCAGGCGAAGCGCTCGCTCATCCAGAACGGCTCGTCGTCCCCGGCTTGCGCGAGGAGCCGCCCCTCGCCGAGCTTCAGCGCGAGTTCCACGCTGTCGGTGAGGCGCCCCTTGAGTCCCTCCTTGAGCACCAGGCGGTCGACCACCACGTCGAGGTCGTGGGTCTTCGATCGGTCGAGCTCGATCTCGTCGCCCAGGTCGACGACCGAGCCGTCGATGCGAGCGCGCACGAACCCTTCGCGACGCAGCCGCTCGAGCTCCAGGGTGAGCTCTCCCTTCCGCGCGCGCGCGATAGGCGCGAGAATGGAGAGGCGGCTCCCTTCCGGCAGCGCGAGCACGCGGTCGACGATCTGCTGGACCGTCTGCGCTTCGATGCGCTTGCCGCAGCTCGGGCAGTGCGGGACGCCGACCCGCGCGTAGAGCAGGCGCAAGTAGTCGGCGATCTCCGTCACCGTGCCCACCGTCGAGCGGGGCGACTTGGAGAGCGGTCGCTGCTCGATGGCGATGGCGGGGCTCAGCCCTTCGATGCGTTCGACGTCGGGCTTGGCGAGCTGCTCGAGGAACTGGCGGGCGTAGGCGCTGAGCGACTCGACATAGCGCCGCTGCCCCTCGGCATAGATGGTGTCGAAGGCCAGCGATGATTTCCCGGAGCCGCTCGGCCCGGTGAAGACCACGATTTTCCCGCGCGGAAGGCTGACGCTTACGTTCTTGAGGTTGTGCTGCCGCGCACCGACGACGACGAGCCTATCCACGGGAGACCAAGCGTTCTCCGGTAGCACGGGTCCGCCGACGCCACCTCCCCCATCGACGCGACTCCCGGACAATCAGGCATCTCCCCGCCGCGGGCGGTTTCTGGTGCTTTCTCCCTCGAGAGCCGAGGCCAGGTCGCGCCAGATGTCGTCCACGCCTTCAATGCCGACGCTCAGCCGCAGGAGCCCGTCGGAGATGTTCGCGGCGGCGCGGTCGGCGGCCGGCATGCTCGAGTGGGTGGTCGACGCCGGATGAACGAGCAGGCTTCGCACGTCGCCGAGGCTCACCGCGTGCGTGATGGTGCGGACGCCGTCGAGGACTCTTCGTCCTGCGTCCAGCGTGGACTCTCCTCCCGGCCCCGGCCGCAGCTCGAAGGAAAGGAGCGCTCCGTACGCGTGCATCTGGCGCCGCGCCAGCGCGTGCCCGGAATGGCCCGGGAGCGACGGATGGTGCACGACGGCCACGGAGGGATGGCTAGCGAGACGCGCGGCCAAGGTTGCGGCCGAGGCGCATTGCTGGCGCTGCCGCAGAGCGAAGGTGCGGAGGCCCCGGGAGACGAGGAACGCAGTGAAGGGCGAGATGACGCCGCCGAAGCCCTTCACCACCAGATCGCGGACGCGCGCGACGTGCTCGCGGTCGCCGCAGACGCAGCCCCCGATGGCGTCGCCATGGCCGCCCAACCCCTTGGTCATCGAATGCACGACCAGGTCGACGCCAAGCGCGCGCGGCGTTTGTGCGAAGGGAGTGGCGAAGGTGTTGTCGGCCACCGTCGAGAGGCCGCGCGTCTTCGCCAGTGCGACGATGGCAGCGATGTCGGAGACGGCGAGGTTGGGGTTGGCGGGGGTCTCGATGTAGAGCACGCGCGTGCCGGGACGCAGCGCGGCCTCGTAGGCGCCGGGGGTGGTGGCGTCGACGAAGGTCGTCTCGATTCCGAAGCGAGGGAGGCGCTCGCGCAAGAGGCGGGCGCTCTCCGCGTACATCGAGCGAGGGGCGACGACGTGGTCGCCCTGTCCGCAAAGGGCGAGCAAGGTGCCACTGACCGCGGCCATTCCGCTCGACGTGGCGCAGGCATCCTGGGTCCCTTCGAGCGCGGCGAGCTTCTCCTCGAGCGCCTCGACCGTGGGGTTTGCCCAGCGGCCGTAGATGTAGGCGTCGCTCTTTCCCTGAAAGGCGTTCGCCGCCTCTTGAGCACCGGTGAAGCCGAACGCGCTCGAGAGGACGATGGGGACCTCGAGCGCCTGGGTCGTGGCATCCGGAGGGTCGCCGGCGTGCACGCACAGGGTGGCGAGGGCGGCGGCGCGCCCATCGAGCTGTGCAGCGTACGGAAGGACATCGTCGATCACGGGAGAGTCAGGGTAGCAGGCAGCGGCAGGAGGTCGCTATTGGGGGGGGAATCCCATCGCGGCAGTACCGCGTGATAGGCTCCAGTGGATCGATGTTGAAGGTCGAGTGCGAGTCGTGCAAGGCGCCATACCAAATCGATGAGCGGCGCGTGCCGCCCACCGGTCTGAAGATGCGGTGCCCCAAGTGCGGCCATTCGTTCCTGGTGACGAACCCGAACGCGACCCCCGGGCCGGCCCCCCCGCCGACCCCCGTGGGGGCACCGAAAATGCCCGTCTCGGTCAAGCGCACCACGATGGGGGTGGCGCCGCCGCCGTCGTTGGCCGCCCCGCCTCGACCTCCGCCGGCGCCGCCGGTCCCGACGCGGCCTTTGGTGCCCGCGCATCTTCCTCCCATGCGCGCGTCGCTCCCCTCGGATTTTCCCGCGGCGCTCGGCTCGCTCGACGAGTCGGATCTTCCGGTGGTCTCGGCGGGTCTGCCCGCCGTCGCTGCGAGTCTCCCGGCGATGCGGGGTTCGCCGCCGGCGGCGCGACCGTCGGCAGGGAAGGGACCTCCGCCCCCCCCCGTGCCCAAGATGCCTGCCGGATTGAACGACATGCATCTCGACTTGCCCGTGGTCGCCTCCGATCTGCCGACGGCCAAGGCTGCACCCAAGCTTGCGCCTCCGCAGGTGGCCCCCGTTCGCGCACCCATCGACCTCGATCTTCCGGCACGCCTGTCCGATCTTCCCGCTCGTCTGTCCGATCTTCCCGCCGTCAAGCAAGGGAGTGACGTCGTCGACCTTCCCGTCGTCGCGGCCGACTTGCCGGTCCCCGCCGCATCGCTCCCCTCCGTCGCGGCCGCGCTGCCCTCGCCCGCCCCAGTGCTCCCCTTGGTGGCGGCAAGCTTGCCGGCGAGGGTCTCGGTTCTCCCTGAGGTGGCCCGCGGCTTCGGGGAGATAGACCTGCCCCACGTCGCTGAGGTTTCGCCTTCGGTAATGCCCACGGAGCACCGCCTCCCCGCGCGCTCTCCCTTGCCGCCGTCCGGCTCCTTCGGGGAGATCGAGCTTCCTCGAGAACGAGCTTCGGTCCCCTCGGTGCCGCCTGTCCAGGCCTCCGCGACCCACTCCGCGGACTTCGGGGATCTGGATTTCGGGGACGCGCCTCGCCCGGCGCGCGCGACCCCGAGCGCTCCCCGAATGGCACCCCCCGCGGACGGAGGCGTGGTCACGTTCGGCGAGGTGGACTTCGGCGGTGGCGACGGACGGCATACGGGCGCGGGTTCCATCGGCATCGACGCGCCCGACTCCCGCGCGGACCGGCCTCCCCCGGGCGCATCCGACGCACGCGCCGCAGCCACCGCGCCCGTCTCCACGTCGGCGCGCCAGCCGACGGCGCCGCGTGAAAGACCCGAAGTCGCGCGGCCCAAGCGCTCCTATGGCAAACCTATCTTCGGGGCGCTGGTTCTGGCGGCGCTCCTGGGCGGCGCGGCGCTGCAGCTCACCGGCTACGGGGCGTTCGGCTATCTGGTCATCGGCGACGCCCTCCACTCCGGCGAGTATGCGCGCGCGACGTCGGGGGCCATGGCGGACGCCGAGAAGTCCCTGGGCCTGGACACCTACGAAGCGGCCAAGAGGGCCGTCGATGCCGCGTTCACCGCACACACGAGGACGCCGCGCGCGCGCGCGCTAACCGCCTACGCGGCGCTGGTGGACGCAGCGACCTCGCTGCGGTTCGGGAGCGACCCAGCGCGCATGTCTCACGTGAGCCAGCTCCTGGCCGAGCTCTCTCCCAACGAAGCGCCGAAGTACGCCGACGTCGCGGTCGCGGCACAAGCTGCGGCCGACGGGGATCTCGACAAAGCGCGGCGAGGGCTCACTGCGGCGAGCCTTCACGACGTCGGCGATCCCGTCCAGTTCGACGTGGCCTTGCTTCGGGGCGACGTGGAGCTCGCCGCTCGGGACGGGAGCGCCGCTCTGGTGGCGTTCAAACACGCGGTCGATCTGTCCGGAAACGACGCCCGCGGGCACTTTGGGCTGGCCCGGGCTTACGATCTTCTTGGCGATCCGAAAAGCGCACGCAAAGAGGTCGAGGCCACCCTGGCCCTCTCGCCCCAGCACCCCGGGGCGCTCACGCTGCGCGCGCACATGAAGGATTCTCCCACCGACGAAAAGCAGGCGCTGAGGGATCTGACGATCGTGCTGGATGGCGCGGCGAGCGCGAAAGCGTCGCCGGCCGAGCTGTCCAGAGCATACGTGGCGAGGGCCTGGGTCCACCTGGATCGTGGTGCGGCCAGCGAGGCCCGCGACGCCTTCGCCGAGGCCGTGAAGCTGAACCCGCGCAACGTCGAGGCATTGAACGGCGAGGGCCGTCTCTTGCTGGGCGAGGGCCGCTTCACCGAGGCGCTGACGCGTTTCGGCGCCGCGCTGCAGTACGATCCAGCGTCGCCGGAGACCATCGCCAATGACGCCGAGGCAAAGATCGCGCTGGAGCGCTTGGCCGATGCCAAGCAGCAGTTGGTGGATGCCCGGCAAAGGTTCCCTCGAAGCATCTCGCTGCTCCTCTTGCTCGCCAAGGTCGAGCAGCACCTCGGCAACAACGGCGCGGCGGAAGCCGATCTGCGCTCGGCGATCTCGTTCGTCGAACCCGCGCAGCCGGACGCCGTGCTCCCTTACGTCGCGCTCGCGGAGCTCCAGGCGTCGCGTGGTGTCCTGTCCGACGCGTCGGCCACTCTCGACGCAGCCCGCAAGTCTCTTCCGGCCTCGGGCATGCTGGACCGCGCTTTCGGTGAGGTGAGCGAGCTGCAGGGTGAGTACACCGCCGCCATCACCGACTACACGTCCGCCATCGCCAAGGATCCGAGGGACGTGGCGACGCACTTCCGGCTGGCGGTGACGCTGCGGCGCGTTCGCAAGTTCGACGCCGCTGGCGCAGAGCTCGACCGGGTGGCCGCGGTGGACGGGGACTACCCCGGTTTGGCGCTGGAGCGAGGGGTTCTCTTCGAAGAGTCGGGGGACGTCGAGAAAGCCATCGAGCAGTTCAAAAGCGCGCTGGCCAAGGCCCCGGACGATCCCGACCTGGAGCTGCGGGTAGGGAGTGCGTACGTGGCCATCGGCAGGCCGGACGACGCGTTGCCAATGCTGCGCAAGGTGCTGGAGAAGCGGCCGAACAGCGCGGAGGCGCATCACTACATCGGTCGCGCGCTGATGCTGAAAGGCAGCGGCGACCAGGTCGAAGCGCTTCGGTATCTGAAGAGGGCGGTCGCTCTCGACCCCAACCGCGCCGAGTTTCACGTGTACCTCGCCTGGGCAGCCAACGATGCTCAGCCCGCACAGCTCGAGCTCGCCGGCGACGAGATCGACAAGGCCCTGGCGCTCGACAAGCAGAACGCCGAGGCCTACTGGCAGAAAGGCGTCCTCGAGCACATGGAGGGAGCCATCGACGATGCCATCGGTGACGAAAAGCACGCGCTCATGCTGCGCCCCTCACGCTACGAGTCGCACGCGACTCTGGCCGAGTGCCTCGAGGACAAGAACGACGAATCGGCGGCAGCGGCGGAATGGGCCAAGGCCATCGCCGGGGACGGGAACGTGCACCAGTCGGACGGCACGGTGCCGCACCCCTACTGGCGTTTCCAGTTCGGCAAGCTCTTGGCCGAGCATGGCCAGGCAGGCGCGGCGCTCCCGCTGCTCCTCGCGGCGTCGGCCGGTGCGGAAAAGATGGACCTGCGGCCCGGCTGGCTCGGCCCGCTGGAGTTTCTGACCGCCGAAGTGCTGCGCAAGAGCGGAGGGCGCAAGGCCGACGCCATCGACCATTACCGCCGCTTCCTCGAACTCGCGCCGGTCAGCTCACCCGACCGTGCGGACGCCCACGCCGCGCTGGCGCAGCTCACGGGCGCCCGCTGAGCTCACCGAGCGCGTCCGCCATCCGCGCGAACGCTTCGACGTCGAGCGTTTCGCCGCGCGCGGTGAGCGAGATGCCCGCGCGCGAGGCGGCCGCTTCCAGCACCGCCAACTCTGGCGCGAGCCGCGACCACGCGTTGCGCAGTGTCTTGCGCCTCGCCTGGAAAGCGCCGCGCACCAGCGCGCGGAATTGCTCGGTCTCGCGCGCGTGCGGCGGCCGTAGGGGGACCAGCTCGACCACGGCGCTGCTCACCCTGGGGGCCGGGTGGAAAGCGCCGGGGGCAGCGTGCAACACCACGCGCACGTGGAACGAGGCTCGCACGAAGACGGTGAGGGCTCCCCATTCTTTGGTCCCGGGTCTCGCGCCCAGGCGCGCGGCGACCTCGTCCTGCACCATGAAGACGACGCGCTCCACCCGGCCCGCGTGCTCCATCGCCCGGCGCAGCAACGAGCCGGTGATCGCGTAGGGCAGGTTCCCGCAGAGCACGCGCGGCGATCCGGCCTCGGGGGCCCCGAGCAGGGCGACGAGATCCACGGTCTGCGCGTCGGCCTCCACCACCCGCACGCCCGTCTCGGCCAAGTCCCGCTCGAGCAGCGGCACGAGATCTCGGTCACGCTCGATGGCGACGACGGTACGCGCTCGCCGGGCCAGAAGAGTCGTCAGCCCTCCCGTGCCTGCGCCGATTTCCACCACCCGGGCACGACCCACCTCGTCGTCGTGGACGCAGGCCTGCGCGATGGCGAAGACGATGGCCTCGGCAACGAGGAAATTCTGCCCGAAGCTCTTCTTCGGGCGGAGGCCAGCGTGGTGCAGAACGGCCCGGGGATCGCGCGTCAAAGCGAACCCTCGCGGACGCCGACCCGCTCCTCCGGCGCGACCCGCCGGGTGCCACGCGCGAGCACGCGCACTCCCAGGCGACGAAGCATGCGCTCGCCCCTCGTGCGCATCGTCTGTGCGCGCAGGCGCACCGCGTCGTCCACCACGTCCGCCACGGGACTGCGGCGCTCTCGATCGGCCCCCACGCCTGCGTCGTAGGCGGGCAAGCTCCAGCGCACTTCGATGCGACGCCGGCGCAGCGCCGCGATCGCCTTGGCGCTCGTCTCCGCGCGGGCCGGCGCAGGCGCCCACACGTGCACGACGCCGGCGCGCGGTTTCTCCGTGGCGAGCTCGTCGAGCACGTGCGCCAGCGTGGTCTCCGCGCGCTCACGCTCCCCGTCGAGGCGCGGGGGCGACTCGATGCCGAAGGAGGCGAGGTAGTGCCGCAACGACTGCTCGCGTGGGGTGCGCGCAAAGGGAAGGTGCGGGGCGAACGGCGCGCGCGCCCGCAGATTCTCGGCGCGTGCCGCCAGCCCGTCCAGATCGCCCTTGCGCACGTCGGCCAATCCGCGGAGGTCCAGCGGTCGCGCGTGCTCGGCGACGCGCTGAGCCACCTCGAGCTCGTCGAGGGCCGAGCGATCGGCGTCGACGCAGCTCGCCGCGCTGGCCAGCGCCCCGGCAAGTACCTCGCCGTGCGCTGCGCCCTGGCCCGGCGCGATCCACGAACGCAGGCGCGATGCCGACACCGTCAGGCCAACGCGATCGCCTCCTCGAAGGTGGCGCACCGCGACCGCGGACAGCTCCTCGACCGCGCGATCGAGGGGCGAGGTGCCCGGACTTCCCGCCCACAGCTCGACGGACGCATCCAGCACCAGCCACACCACGTCGCGCTCCTCGCGCTCCATCTCGCGCACCAGGAGTCGACCGCGCCTCGCGCTGGCCTTCCACGCGATGCGCTTGAAGGGATCGCCCGGCACGTGGTCTCGGAGCTCGCGCATCTCGTCCCCGGCGCCGGCCAGACGGGAGGGTCGACCGAGCTCCGAGGCGCGCCGTGCTCGCCCGCCGCGTGGCGAAGCGAGGAACGCCGCAAAGCTCGAAGGCAGCACCTCCACCCCCAGCGGGTTCGCGAAGAGAAGAGGCACCTCGTAAAGTCCCTCGCCGCCGAGCGGCGTCCCGCGCACCTCGAGCGCGAGCCCGTGCACTCCCCAGCGGCCGACCCGCTTGGCGTTCACGGTGATGTTCACCCGAGCGCGCATCCCGGCGGGCAGGTCGATGATCTTCGGCTCGACCTCCGCGTCGAGCATGCCGGACACGAGCGGGCGGATGGCCACCGCCCGCACGGCATCGGCGCCTCGGTTCCGTAGCTCGCCCTCGAGGACGACCGTCGCTCCTCGCGCGAGACGCTGGACCCGCGTCGATCCGGACCACACCATCTCGAATCCCGATGCCCTGAGGCGCGTCACCGCGACAAGAGCAATGGCACGCCCCAGCGCGACTGCGAGAAGCATGGCACCCCCGAAGGCCACGACGGGCGCGAGTCGCGCCGCTGCCCCCAGCGCGACCAGGCCCGCTCCGGCGATGGCGACGTGGAACGTCGAACGGGTGGGGTGGAGCTGCACGATCCGCCAGTGCCGGGCTAGATCGCGCGCACGCCGCGGCGGTAGCTCACCTTGGACAGCGCCTCCTCCACGACGCGCTCGCGCGCCCGAGGCTCTGCCTCGCCTTCCGCGGTCATCACCATACGGTGCGCGAGGACGCTGGTGGCCACGGTCCGCAGATCGTCCGGCGCGACGAACGGGCGACCGCCGATGATGGCCCAAGCCTTCGCTGCTTGCACGAGGCCGAGCGAAGCGCGCGGGCTCGCGCCGAGCGCCACGCGGGGGTGGCTGCGCGTGAAGCCGGCAATGGCAACGGCATAGTCCATCAGATCGTCTTCCACGTAGACGCGGGCGGCGATGGCCTGGAGCTCTACCACGTCGCGCGCATCGAGCACGGGGCGCGCGGTGGGAGGGTCGATCCCGTGGGTCTTGATCATCTGCGCTTCCTCGCGCGGGGTCGGGTAGCCCATCGAAACGCGCACGAGAAAGCGATCGATCTGCGCTTCGGGCAAGGGGTAGGTCCCCTCGAGATCGATGGGGTTCTGGGTGGCGAGGACCAGGAAAGGCAGCGGCAGCTCGAAGCGATCACCCTCGATGGTGACCTGCCGCTCCTGCATGGCCTCGAGCAATGCGCTTTGCGTCTTGGCGGGGGCGCGATTGATCTCGTCGGCGAGGACCACGTTGGCGAAGACGGGACCGGCGCGCAGCGTGAACGTCCCGTCGCGCGGCGAGAGGACATACGTCCCGGTGATGTCGGCCGGGAGCAGATCGGGCGTGAACTGGATGCGCCGCGCGCTGCAACCAAGCGCCGTCGCGAAGGCCTTGACCAGGGTCGTCTTGGCGACGCCGGGGACTCCTTCGAGCAAGGCGTGGCCGTGCGCCAAGAGCGCCACAAGGATGGTATCGACGGGCCGGGAGGAGCCCACATATACGCGCCCGACCTCGCGCCGAACGTCGTCGATCCGCTCGCGGGCAGCGGCGATCTCGTTGGTGTTCGCGGCGGCGGTCACAGTGAGCTCCGCTTGGGAATGTATCACGGGCGTGCTGCGCCGACTTTCTCCGCCCATGCGTCGAGCAGCTCGCGGACGCGCCCGGCGATAGCCAGCACGTCGGCATCGCGAACCCGTTCCGCGGCCGCGCGCCGGCGCACGAGGAGAAGCGATTCGATGCGAGCCAGATCGACGAGCAAGCGCTCCAGCCTCACGACATCGCTCTCGTCGAGCAGCCGCGCCGCGCGGGCCCGGATGACCAGCTCGTCGTGTGCCGGGGGAGGATCCAGCCCTAGTGACGTCGACAGCGCCTCCTCCAGTGCGCTCTTCATCTCGAGTATCGCCAGCATGCGCGATGTGCCGGGGGCGCCGACGATGGCGGCGTGGCCTGCCACGCCTCCCTGCGCCACGGGCGGCAGGCGGCGCACGTAGCGAGGAATGACCGCCTTGTGCGGTCGGCCTGCCCGCGCGCCAGTCCAAGCCACCACGCCGAGCCCCACGGCCAGCGCCACGAGGTAGGCGGCCAGCGGCGGCATGCCACCGCGCCGAAGCGTCTCCAGCGCGTCGGTCAACACCCGCCGCACGGTCCCCAGTGCCCGTCCCCCCCGCTCGTCGTCACCGAAAGCTCCGCGGAGATCGAAGTCGCCGGAGAGGATGTAGAGTGTGCCGTCGCGCTTGCCCCAGGAGTCGTCCTCCGTCACGTAGCGCACGAGCGAGGCACACAGCGTTCGATTTCCCGAGTACCGCAGCATGGCGTTGATCCCGACGGACGCGTCCCCCACGGCCAGCAGCCGCCCGTGTCCCACGGCACCGGCCACCGCCAAGAGTACGTCCGGCTCGCCGTCGCCCCGCACCACCAGCACGGGCGAGAGGCCCGCGTGCTCCAGGCCGGTCGCGTGATTGGTCACCACCCGTGCGACATCGCGCACGGCGGCGTGCGCGCTCGCGGGCTCGGCGATGGCGAGAGCGGGGTTGTTGCGGAGCATCTCGGCAGGACGCCCGGGAAGGGGGACCCGCCGGATGCCGAAGCGTGCCAGCAAGCCGTCGCCCGCTCCGTAGTCGTCGAGGAGTACCAGGCGCCCGCCCGCCCGCATGAAGGCGGAGAGCTCGTCGGGATCGACGAAATGATCGGGGTGAACGAGGATGATGCCGTCCTCCCGGCGGAGCGCGGGCATGTTCAGGGTGGAGGTGACGACGACGCGTTGCAGTCCAAGCTCGGCCTGCGCCATGCGGACGAAATCCGAAAGCCCCTCCCAGTCCTCGCCGCGCGCGTCGAAGGGCGCCGCCGCAGACGATCCGGCGGTCGCAGCCGTGAGGGCCATCGTGAGGAGCACCATGGCAAGGAAGAGGGGGAAAGCGCGGCGGACCAAGCCGCGCCCTCCGGCCGATGCGAGAGGGACGCGAAGGCGCACGAGCCGCACGAGCACGTCTGCGAAAGTGGCGAGGCGCGTCACGACGGGGCCGTGCGAAACCGGTCGTGGGATCGGGCGAAGGCCAGCGCTCAAACCTTGACCGTGGCACTTGCGTTGCTATTTATGCAAGGGAACGCAAGGAAACGAAGGAGAGGACGCGGCACGGCAAAGCGTTCCTTTTGTCCTTAGGAGGTCTCCGCATGCTGCCTCCGTTCATCATCGAGCAGATTCGGCAACGAGAAGAGGAGCGGGCGCGCCACGAGCAGCCCCAGCTGGAGCTCCCCATCGATCGTCCCATGCCGCGGGGGCCTCAGGCGCCCGACGAGAGCGCGGAACGCGGGGTCATCATCATCGACCTCATGGGGTGAGAGTGGCTCGACACTCACGCTCGCGCTGACTACGCTCGCGCGCGTCATGAAGCTTTTCTTGCGGGCAGCGCGCCTCGCGCTGAGCGCTGTGGTCGTCTCCGCGGTGGTACCGGCCTGCTACACGGCGGGTGGCGGCACGCCTCCGCCGACGGCGAGCTTCTATTTCCCCACAGGCCTCGCCGTCTCGACGGGCGGCAACGTCCTTTACGCGGTCAACTCCGACTTCGACCTCCAGTGGAATGGCGGAACGCTGCAGAGTTACGACCTCTTCCAGATCCGTCAAGACGCTGCCACCCTCATCCAGGCCAACATCGATTGCAGTGCGGCGGCGAACCCTGCCCTGTGTCCGGCTCCTGCGCTCCCGTTCCTCGAGTCTTGGCAGCCCAATTGCGCGGAGGGGTTGCCGGCCGCACCCACCAACGATCTTTCTGGCGAAGGGCTTCTGCTCGGCCAGGCCTGCGCTCCCGCCGTCGACTCTTCGACCTACGTGCGCGATTCGGCCATCATCGGCGCGTTCGCGACCGACCTCCAAGTCTCGATCCTGACCGGCCAGCCCAATCCGGGTCAGTCGCTTCCGAGCAGCCGCCTCTTTTCGCCGGTCTCTGGGAACGCAACGGTGACCTGGGCCGACGTGACGAGCGACGATCCCGGCGTCGCCCCGCAGGAGCCCAGCGACCTCGCTTCGTATGCGCCGTTCGCGCTGAACTGCGGCACGCGGACCGATGGGCGCTGCGACGCCGATCACGCCGCGGGCGACGATCCCTCCGAGCCCGGCAACACGCGCGGCCTGACGCTGCCCGGCGAGCCCTTCGGGTTGGCGCAATCGCAGGACGGGACGGCGCTCGTGGTGACGAGCGAGACGGAAACCGAGACGTCGCTCCTCTCCAGCGGCCTGGGCGCCTCGCAGAAGCTCGCCTCCAGCCCGGCCATGCAATTCATTCTCGCCGGAGTGCCGAACGGGGGAGTCGGCGTGGCCGCCGTTCCGCACGACCCGCTGGCGGTCACCCGCTGCGAGGACGTCGCCGACCAGCAGCCTTGCGTCCGGCAGGCCTTCCTCCAGACCAGCCGTGCCAGCACCGAGCTCGACCTCCTCCGCTACTACGACGACTACGGAGCGTCGCTCTCACGACCCTTCCTGGAGAAAGAGCAAGCCTACCCCATCAACTCGAACCTGCCGGGGACGGACTCGCGCGGGATCGCCATCGACGCCTCGCCGCGCATCGCCTGCGAGGCGCAGCCGGGGTTGACCGACGCCGAGAAGCTCGCCTGCGCGCAGTTGCCGGCGCGCGTCTTCATCGCCAACCGCACGCCGGCGAGCGTCATCGTCGGGACCCTCGGCGCGTTTTCCGGGAGCGGCGACGGAACGTACGATCCCGACGCTTTCCAGGCCAAGGGCAATATCTCCCTGCCCGTGGGGCCGTCCAAGGTGTACCTCGCTCCGGTCATCATGCACCGTGGGGACGGGACGCCCTACTACCAGCTCGAGCTCTTCGTGGTGTGCTTCGACAGCAGCACCGTCTTCGTGATCGATCCGGAGGACGCGTTCAACCTGCTTCTGGCCCCCATCGGCATCATCAGCACCGGGGTGGGGCCGTACGCGCTCGCCTTCGATTCCTTTTCGCTGCAGGACGCGGCGACCAACGCCGTCGTCGCCGCGGACAAGCGGACGGGCGCGCGTCCCGGGCTCTTGCCGTATCG
>Ga0182024_10013866_pt1 | contig 15660 bp, 13 predicted proteins | sample P32metaG_FD_120480 | JGI IMG/M metagenome (GOLD analysis project Ga0182024, IMG submission 120480) | Permafrost microbial communities from Stordalen Mire, Sweden - P3-2 metaG (Illumina Assembly) | ecosystem: Environmental > Terrestrial > Soil > Wetlands > Permafrost | place: Sweden: Stordalen... | reverse complement strand
GACGGCAATGATCGATCGGCCCACGTTGATGTGCGAATGATCGAAGGTCACTTGGCTTCCTGCAGTCGGCACTCCCAGAATCGCGCAAGTGCCGCCGAAGGGCTTCAGCATCTTGACCGCCGATTCCAGGGCGCGCGAGTTTCCGCTCGCCTCGACGCTGTAGTCGACTTGACCGAGCGCCTCGAGCTGTTTGCCGTAATCTTGTGCCGCTGCCTCGACGGTATGGGTAGCGCCGAGCGATCGGGCAACCTCGAGCCGCGAGGCAACCCGGTCCACCGCGATGATCCGGGCGCACCCGGACAACTTCGCCGCCATCACGGCGGCCAAACCGACGGCACCGCACCCGAACACCGCGATCGACGATCCCGGCGCGGCCTTGAATACGTTGAGCACGGTGCCGGCACCGGTTTGGATCCCGCACCCGAGCGGCGCCAGAATCTCGAGCGGTGCCTCCCGGGGCACCTTCACGGTATTGTTCGCGTAAGCCAAGGCGTGCGTCGCGAAAGAGGACTGGCCGAAGAAACATCCGCAAACCGAGCCCTTGCCGTCCTTGAGCGTACGTGACCCATCCTCGCGTCCGCCGCTGATGGCGAGAAGCATGAGTTTCTCGCAGAATGCCGGCTGCCCTGCGCGGCATTTGGGACACTCTCCGCAATAGGGAAATGTGAGCACCACATGATCGCCGGGCGCGAGATGCGTTACGGACGAGCCGACACGCTCGACGATCCCCGCGCCCTCGTGCCCCAGCACGATGGGAGTCGGCGCGGGCAGATCCTGATGCACGACGGCCAGGTCGGTGTGACAGATGCCGGCTGCAACGATCCGGACCAGGACCTCGTTCGGCCTAGGATCGTCGAGTTCCAGCGACTCGATGCGAAACGGTGCGTTCGCCTCGCGTGTGACGGCTGCTTGGATGAGCATGCGCTATAGCTGAACGAAGACGGACTTGGTTTGCAGGTAGGCTTCCAGGCCCTCGCGTGCGAACTCTTGACCCCAGCCGGATTGCTTGTGTCCGCCGAATGGCATGGACATGTTCATCATGAGCTCGCAGTTCACCCAGACCGTACCGGCCTGAAGCCGCTGAGCCACCAGGTGCGCACGGCTGATATCGCGTGTCCACACTGCCGCAGCCAAACCGTAAGTCGTATCGTTCGCGGTTTTGAGCACGGCATCAAGATCATCGAAGGGCATCACCGTCAACACCGGACCGAAGATCTCTTCGCGGACGATGCGCGCATCGGGATGCGGATTCGCGATCACGGTCGGTTCGACGAAGTATCCCGTGTCGCCTCTGCGTTTGCCGCCTGCGACCACCTCGGCGCCGGGTTCCACGCTGTCGATAAAACTCATCACGCGTTTGAGCTGCTTGTTGGAAATCAGCGGCCCGATCTGCGTACTCCGATCCAACCCGCTGCCGAGCTTCATTCCTTTGGCGATATCGGCAATCCCGCTGACCACCCGATCGAAGACCTTCGTTTGCACGTACAGGCGGGAACCCACGACACAGACCTGTCCGGAGTTTATGAAGATTCCCCCGGCCGCGCCGGGAATCGCCTGGTCGAGTGGCGCGTCGTCGAACACGAGAACTGGCGATTTGCCGCCGAGCTCCAGGGTAACTTTCTTCAAGTTGCCCGCCGCCGCCTGAACGATGAGCTTGCCGGCTTCTCACGAGCCGGTAAACGCGATCTTCGCGACGCCCGGGTGGCCTGCCCGGGCGGCGCCTGCAGCGTGGCCAAAACCGGTGACCACGTTGACGACGCCCGGGGGCACACCCGCTTCCAGTGCGATCTCGGCGAGCCGCAAGGTGCTGAGCGGAGTTTCTTCGGCGGGTTTGATCACGCAGGTGCATCCCGCGGCAAGCGCAGCCGCTACCTTCGTGCATGCGAGCGACAGCGGAGAATTCCACGGCGTGATCATGCCCGCGACGCCGACGGGTTCCTTCAGCGTAAATGCATGAACGTTGGACGGCCCTGCCGAAATATCGGAGGTTTGTCCGTTGATTTTCGTACACCAGCCCGCGTAGTAGCGGAACGCCTCGGCGCCCATGGAGATCGTGTACCCGGCGAGCTCAACGGGCATGCCGTTATTGAGACTCTCCAGATTGGTGAGGTCGGAGGCGTTCTTGTCGATCAATTCGGCGACGCGCCACAGAATCTTGGCGCGTTCCTGCGCGCCGAGATTCAGCCATACTCGGCTCTCGAATGCCCTCGCCGCCGCCTTGACCGCCCGATCGATATCGGCTCGCTGGCCAGAGGGCACCTTCGCGATGACCTTGCCGGTGACCGGATCGAATACGTCGAAGTGTTCCCGCGCCTCTGCCTGTTCCCATTTGCCATCGATCAACATGAGTTGCGGACCACGAGAGGCGCGCTCGAGAATGTCGGACACGTCGTGCAATACAGCTGCCATGGCGGCTCCCCTGAAGTTGTTGCCGGACTAACCGGCGCGCGTATGAAGACGAGCGTTGAGGTGCAGCAGGCCGCGCTGCCCTACGGAATTCGTGAATTGGGGCGGCTCGTCCAGAATGTCGATGCGGTCGAAGCGGCGCACCAACTCCGGGAAGAACTCGCCCAACTGCATCTTTGCCAGCAGGTGGCCGATGCAATGATGCAGCCCGGAGCCGAAGACCATGACCTGATCGGTGGCGCGCGACATGTCGATCGTTTCGGGATTGGCGAACACCCGGGGATCCCGATTGGCGCCGGCGATCATCAGAAACACCACATCGCCTTTGTGCAACTGCTGTCCGTGCCACTCGAAATCCTCGACCACGATGCGCGGCATCATCGTCGACATGGCCACATAGCGCATCAGCTCCATCATGGAGTTGCCGGTCGCCTCCGGGTGCTCCCGGATGTATTGACGCGCTTCCGGGTGGCGTGCCAGGGCAAGAACACCGAGGCCCATCGTATTCATGGTCGTATCATGGCCGGCGATTAGCGTCACCTGACACATGTTCTTGATCTCGTCGTCGTCCAATACGTCGCCCGCCTCGCTGGCCATGATCATTTCCGAGATGAAATCCCCGGTTGGGCGGCGGCGGCGCTCCGCAATCTCCGCCGAGAACACCTCGTCCATCTCGGACATTGCCTTTTCCATGTCATCGAGCATGGAGGCCACCGGTTGCGCCGCGCCGAACGAGTTCATCGCGAGCGACCACTCCTGCAAGCGCTCCAAGTTCTCCTCGGGCACTCCGAGAAGTTTCATGATGACCCGGCCGGTGATGGCTCGGGCGACCTCGTTGACGAATTCCACTTCCTGCTTGTCTGCGGCGCGATCGAGGATCTTGTTGATGGTCGATCGCGCGAACGGCCGTACACTTTCGATGACTTTCTTGCCGAATGCGCGAGTGAGCAGCTTGCGGATTCTGGTGTGCTCCGGCGGATCTATGTTGACGATCCAGTGCGGCACGCATTTCAGGACGTGCGGGATGCGTTGCGCCTGCTCGTCCTTCGGGATCAGGTCCAGAAGCCGCGTGAACCGGACGTTGCTCAAGGGCAACTTTCCGTCGTAGGCCTGATAGACGTCCGCGTGCCGCGTGACGATCCATGCGCCCGCCGCTTCGCTCCAGGCAACCGGGGCCGCCTCGCGCACGATGTTGAGCCGGTCCAGCAGTTGGTTGCCCAGGACCGATGCTTGCGATAAATCCAAATTGGCGATGCGCTCGATGCTCTGCGCGCTCATGATGAGCTTACCTCCTCGCGGACGATTCCATATGCTACCATACGCCTGCATACGGTCTGTTGCCAGACGCTTTTCAGAACATAAAGGAAGGCTCCATGTACCCCTTGCCTGAAGGCTGCTTTGCACCGCGAAATCAATGGTATGTCGCTGCTTGGTCCAAGGACATCGGACGCGAGCCGATCGAGCGCTGGATTCTGGACGAGCCCGTCGCCCTGTATCGCCGCGAATCCGGCGAGCCCGTGGCGCTTCACGGTCGCTGTCCACACCGTTCATTTCCGCTCGGTAAAAGCCGCGTGTCCGGCGACAACATCGCGTGCGGATATCATGGCATCCAGTTCCGTCCGGATGGCTCCTGTGCCGGGATCCCAAGTCAGCGGGCGGTTCCAAAGGCGTGCGCCGTCAAATCATATCCGGTCATCGAGCGCTGGGATTGGGTGTGGATATGGCCGGGGGAGGCTCACCTGGCAGACCCAACCCTCATTCCCGACCACTTCCAGATGGGCGCAACCGACCCCGCGTTCAAAACGCATAGCGGCTGGTACGCTTTGATTCCGGGCCGGTACATGTTGATGCACGACAATCTGTTCGACCTGACTCATCTGCCGCATCTACACCTGGTCTCACTCGGCGCATTGAGTGAAACCAAGCCTTCGCGGCTGGACCAAGGTCCCGGGTGGATCAGCAGCACCTTCGACTACCTCGACATCGACCCACCGGCTTACGCCCAAAGGACTTACGGCTACAGCGGTCGAGTCGACCGCGTCGCTTGTGTAAAATTGCTGTTTCCGTCGGTCCATGTGGCCACGGAAGAATATCGCAAGGCGAGCGCTGATCCTGCGAAACCCGGCGAGCTGCTGGGCGGCACGCGCCATTTCCATGCGATCACTCCCGCCACCCGTCATTCTTGCCATTATTTTTTCGCGGGCGCGTCGAACGCGAACCACCCGGACCCGGAGTTCTATCGAACCAGCGTGACCAACGTCTATCCCACTCTGGTAGAAGACATATCCGCGACGACCTACATCGAGGAGATGATTCAGAAGCTGGGTCATGTTCCGCCCGAGATTCTGCTGCGCGCCGATACCGTGTGCGTGGCGGGGCGCCGCATGTTCGAGGACGCCATTCGTGCCGAACAGGCGGGAAAGCAAGTCCCGCGCATGACCGGACCCGTGGATCCCACCAACTCGCTGCTGAGACAAAGTGCGTGAACAGCGCTGAATGGCCGCAAGCGCGCATGCCAGGTCAAGTACTCAAGATGAGCAGCGGGCCCAACCCCCCCGCGAGACACATGACTCCAAATATCCACCCGAACAGCTCAGCGTAGCTGCGCAATCCAAAATAGCGTGAGATGAAGTAGGCGAACACGTCTCCCTCGGCGCCCAGCGACATACCTACAATGAGCACCGCGAACGGAGCGAGCGACAGCCATTGGCTGTACAGCATGAGATAGCCAACCGCCGGCATGACGAACAACAGCATCGCGACCACCGGTCCGTAAAAGTGGTCGAGCAGACTGCCCGATAGGAAACGGCCCAGGATGATTCCGACGCCGAGCAGGGCCGCGCAAGGAGCGATGCTTCGCGGCGATAACCCCATGTCCGTGAGTATGGGCTGCAGATGAATCACGACCGCGCTGATTGCGGGAGAAAATAGCAAGGCTGCCGCCGCCATCGTCCAGAAGCGGTGGTCTCGGATGGCATCGCCGGGAGCCGCGCCCCAGGCCATTGCGGCGGCTTTCTCTTCTCCAACGGGCTTTTCGGGACGCATCAACCAGATGAGCGGCACCGGAATCAACGTGGCCAGTCCGCACGCAAGATATCCGGCTTGCCAGCCCCAGTTCGCGATCACGTGGGACAATACGAGCGGAGTCACGACGGCTATGACCCCTGATCCGGCCATCGTCATCCCCAGGGCCAATCCTCGGGACCGCTTGAACCAAGTACTGACGAGGCGCGTATAGGTGACGGAGGTCGTTGCGGCGCCTCCCAAGACCACCAACGAGTAGCCGACGTACAGCGAAGACAGTGATCCGCCCACGAGCGCCAAACCGGAGAGCGCCATAGCGAGCAGGATGACCGACGGCGCAGCCAACCGCCGGACCCCATAGCGATCACAAAAGTGTCCGATGATCGGGCCCGTGAAGAAGTTGCCGACCACGAGGATTGTCCCTGCGATCCCGATCGCACCGCGGCTCCAGCCGAACTGCGCATGCAGGGGTGAGATGAACGAGGACAACGCATAGAATGGGATGCCGCTCAATCCGCAGGCCACGCCCGCGGCCGAGGTCAGCAGCACCCGCCAGCCCCTTCTGAATTCGCCGAGCTCCGGGCCGCTCATCGAGCCCTTGGGTCAGGCGACGGATGGCAGCGGAACACGTGCCGGATCATTGGATTCATCGATGATCCACTTGCACATGCGCCGGACAGGCTCGATGCCGTCGTGCGGACCTGCCATCGCGGCCTTCAGCATGTACCCCAGCGAGGTCAGCCTCTGAGCCCCATTGAACACGAGTCGATCGCGGATCTCCTCCTTCAACGAATCGGGATAGATCCCGATCGTCTGCGTATAGGAATTGACCGAGCGGATCGGTGTGTCGATTTCGCTGAAGGGTACGAGGTTGGCAACGCGATCGGTCAACGATGCCGCGAAGTCTACCGGCTCCGAGCTTTGTGAGACGATGATCGCTCCCTCGCCGCCCCCTCCATAGATTTTGTGATCCTCGCTCATCAGGCGCAGCGACTGCAATTCTTCCGCCAACTGTGGCGGGAGCCGGCTCGCGGGACCGCTGACACGCGCTGGAAGCGCCAATATCGCATCGAACAACAGGCGGCCAAACCGGTTCGCTTTGCTGACGCCATCGGATTCAGTGCCCGTCTGTACATACACGACTCGCGCGCTCGCGCAGGCCTGCTGGTTGAGATAGCCTATGTCGATCGCGAGTCTGCCGGCGACTTCACGCATGGTAGCTTCATCGACGAATGCCTCGCGCCCGATGATGGACGAGGAAAGCTTCGGATCCATCGCGACGAGATCGATGCCCGGCTGTATATACTTGGTAATGTGCGCCATGGATGCCGCGCCGCCCCAGGCGACGATCTTGTCGATGTGCTCGGGACGGTAGAGAGCTTCTTCGATCTCGGTATCCCCGCCTTTCCAATAGGCAACCGACAAGTGTCGAGTAATGGGATGATCGGGCGCCATGTCGATCATCGTGCGCGCAATCGCAGCAGCCGTGGCGGGATCATTGGAAGGCGTCTTGAATATCGCATCGCTGCGTGTGATTGCGTTGCGGACCACTCCCATGACGGAGGGCACCGGAACGTTGCCCGCCAGTACGTGTACGGAGCGGACCCCGAAGGCGCGGACGTTTGCGATGCAGCCGCTTGCCATACGCCGCTCCACCCAGCCGTCGAGATATTTAACGCCGATGGTATTCTCCGCGTGCTCGCGGACGACTTCGCGCCGGTATGACAGGCCGATGGTCGAGTAGAAATGCCGTACCACATCGACGCCCAGTCCGGAGGTCAGAATCGAGATCTCAAACGCCTCCTGCAAAAAGGAGTTCTTCTTCAGATCCAAGAGTGTGCCGAGCTGGTCGAGGTAGTCGAGAATCTCCTCGAAGGAGAGGACGTGCAGCTCGGCCAGTCGCGAAGGCGTCGACAACGTCAGCTCGGCGAGATGCTTCTTGACGTCCGCCGTGGCGAATGCGGCTCCTCCCCGCCGGCCGCCGAACTCAAGGTCTCGGTCCTCGATGATGCGTCCGCGAATGATCAAGGGGATGTGAAAGGCCATGCGATTCCCCAACGAATCAGTCAACAACCGCGCTCATGAATTTGAGGGCATTCTCGTGCACCGCAGGGGCTCCGGCACAAGTGATCTTATCGTCGCCGCCCTCCAGCTCCGAATATCGGCGGATATCGCCGTCGATGAACGCGCCGCGGCGCCCACAGCCGCAGCCGCCTGAATAATTCAACCTGATCTCGTCGCCGCTGAGAAAGCCGCCCCACCGCAACTGCGCGGCAATGTCGATGAAGCCGAAACGGCCGGTCTGCGCACCCCTGCGCGGCAGTATCGCCCCGGTCAGCGGATCGATCGCATAGGCGATGATGTTGGGCGGTATATGAAAGCGTCCGAGGGGACACATGCGAGTAATTCCTGATGCGGCTTCCGACATGCCGAACCCGGTGCGCGGATAGCGCACGCCGCAGAAGCGCTCGACGAGCGCGGGATAGTCATCGGGAAGCTTGCGCCCTTTCGATCCGCCGGCGAGAAACATCAGGCTATCGGCGGCGAACAGGTTCTCGAGGCCCCGAGCGATACCCGCCACCGCTGTCTCCGCCACCGGCGGCACGACACCGTTCAGAATGACCCGCCGGCCTCTGAATTGGGTCGACATCAGATCGAAGAACGCCTGCAACTGCTCGGGCATCTCAGCTTGCTCTTTGATGAAACTGGCGCGCCGATTCTTCAGCCGCGAGGACAGCTTCAGCTTTCCAAGCTCGCCCCGGGCTTCCGCATTTTGAAGCCGCCCGCCCAGGGAAAGCATGTCCGCGCTCAGCCGGCCTGGATGTGTGGTAACGATCATGCCGGGATCGCCTGCGTACAGATGGTGCTCGACCGAATCGAGCATGCGTGCAAATGCCATCGCACCACGCCGGTGCCCGAACCCGATGATCGGCAGCTCTCCCACCCCGGTTACGTGCGCGTCGGGTTCATCACCGAAACCTTGAAAAAAACGCGCGAATCCCATTGCTGCCGTATAGGTCTCGGATACGCTCGCCGGAATGAACGACAGCTTTCCGGTCGTTCCCGACGAATGGCGCAGACGAAGCGGCGTACGGGCATCGAGAAGGTCGATCCACTCGTCGATGCTGGCGCAGCCGGAGGCATCGACGCCTGATAGGTCGATTGCGGTGAGCGTGGATACCCAGCGAGTCATCCGATCGAAATCTTCACTCTCGATCGCAGACAGCGGATATGACTTGTACATCGTGTGCGGAAACAGCAGCAGCGCCCCATCCTCGATCGACCGAATCTCCCTGAGCCCCTGGTCCTCGGCGAAGCGCCCCAGCACCGGAACCTTGTTCACGAGAGTATCGAAGCGCATTTGCAATGCACCAAGCTGAATCTCTTCCAATTCGGCAGGATGCCATGAGAACTTCTCCGTAGTCGAGAGCTCGACGATCCGCTCCGGATTTCGTTTGATGGCCTCGTCATCGACACCGGTGCTTAATGCGCGCGCAGCCTGCAAGGTCGTTCCCTTATTTGAAGATTCGCCTGTCTCAAAATAGACTAGACTATCTAGTCTAGTCAATCAATCGCCGCGTCAGTCAACCGAGCGTGTGAAGAGGATGGTCCGTGTTCAAAAAACGAGCCGAACGATCGAGTGAAGCGATCGTCGCAGCCGCCAAAGCAGCCTTCCTTCGGGAAGGCTATCAGGCTAGCATCGATACCATCGTTAGCGAGGTCGGCATCGCGCGCCAGACCCTCTACAACCACTTCAAGGACAAGAAGGCTTTGTTCAAAGCGGTCATCGAATCGGTTGCCGGCGAAACCATGCGCGAGCTTCGATCTTTGAGCTTCACGGCCGACGTCGAGCTGAACGAAGCCCTGCGGCGATTTGGCGAGGCCTATATGCATGGCATGCTGGATCCCGAGAACCTCGCGATGACGCGATTGATCAGCTCCGCCGTCCAAGAATTCCCGGCGGCGGGGAAAATCGCGTACGAGGTGGGTTCAGAGCGATCGATCGCGGCATTGTCCGCTTATCTCGAGGGGCAAAGGAAAGCGGGCAGGATCCGCTGCTCATCGCCCAGGCTTATTGCGGAAAGCTTCTTCGGCGCCCTCGTGGGACCGGCCCGGTTTCGTTACCTGCTCGGCATCCATGTGGAAAGCTCGCCGATGCAGCGGCGTGACTACGTTGCGGAAATCGTCAATCTCTACGTGCAGGGCCTGCGCCATCGAGCTTCGGCGAAGCGACCTGTCCCAGCCTCATGAGCGAAGCGCCAAGAACGCAATGGCGCCTGCTGGCGCTCCTGTCGAGGGCCTCTGACGACGCCCGCGAATTGCCGAAGCGTCTCGCGATGCGACGCTCCCGATTGGCAACGCGCTTCGGCAAGGAGGCCGAAATTCTGCTCGGTGTCAGACGGGCCGACGACCCCTTCTCACGAATCGGGGGAGATCGGAAAATCGAGTCGGCCGACGCTATTCTGCAAGTGAGCTGGCCGGAGGTTTCCACCGCCTTGCGACGGAGCGACACCTTGGACGGCTTGAGCCAAGAGCTTAGCGACGATTTCGATATCGCCCAGTCCGCCCTCGCGGTTGGCACGGCCTACCTCATGGTGGAGCGGAAAGGGGAGGTGTTTTGCGCATTTCTGGGACGGCGCGATCCCAAAGTCACCCTCCGCGAAATGCGGGAGTGGTGGCTGTACCATCACGCGCCGCTCGCGATGTCGCTGACCGTTGCGCGCGCCCCGCATGGTTACGACCAGTTGCACGTCGATCCGGAGACTAGCCGGAAGGCGGCGGATGCGGCAGGATTCCCCTATGTACCCTACGATATGGCCGATTCCCTCTACATCTCGGATCTTGGCAAGTTCGTGAGCGGAACGGCCGACCCTGAAATCGCAAAGAAACTCTACGAGGATGAGGTCGGATTTCTGGATCACACGTCATGGCGCGGTGCGTTCACCGATACCGTTTAGCGCAGTTGGAGGTCGAGCACTATGGCAATCGAATATGCAATCCCCAAAAGTTTGACGCGCCAGGCCCGGGTATATGACCTGGGATTACCGTCGGGCGCCGTACCCCGCAAGGTCGGAATGCTTGCCAATGGATTCCCGGACGCGGAAAAATATCTTGCCAAGCAGGCCGAGGCACTGGCTCCGCACTGGCCCGGCACCCACTTTCGCATCAGCAAGAAAGCGGGCGCCGACCAATTGAATATCGGCATTCAGGAGCCGCTGCTGTCGGAGATCGTCGAAGACTGCGATGCCGTGGTCATCGCCTGGGGCCATTGCGGAAGCTGCACCTCGGGGATCGCGCGCGATGCCATTGCCTTCGCCGAGCGCGGAATTCCCTCGGTCATGCTGGTCTGCGAGATATTCTGGGAATATTCCGCGTGGATCGGCGAAGCGCTCGGCATGAGCAATCTCGCGAGAGTGCGGCTGCCCTTCCCGGTTGCGGGTACCGGGGAGACCGCGCAGCGTAATTGCGCGCAGCGGATCGCACCCGAGATAGTTCAGAATCTCCACAAGATTCAATGCTGACCTACGACCTCGCGGAAGACGAGGAAGCGGCACTCGAGCGGTTGCATCGAGACCAGTGCACCGATGGTCTGCCGGTGGTGATCCCCACTCGGCAGCGCGTCGAGGTCATGGTCCTTGCCGGCGGCTATGACGGTGATGTGTCGCTGGGCGCGGTCGGACCGAGTCAGGCCGCGGCGACGATCGAAGCGGTGGCTGCGAATGCGGTCATGGCGGGGTGTCTTCCCGACCATTTCCCCATCGTCATCGCCGCGGTTCGGGCGGTGTGCGATCCCCGGTTCGACCTCACGGAGATCCAGGTTACGACGCATCCGATCACGCCCATGATTTTAGTCAACGGACCGGCACGCCTGCAGGCGGGTATGTCATCCGGATACGGCGCTTTTGGACCGGGCCACCGGGCCAATGCCTCGATCGGACGCGCGCTGCGGCTGGTTTTGATGAACATCGGCGGCGGTCGAGCCGGCATCTCCGACATGTCCGTGATGGGAAGTCCGGCAAAATTCACGTTTTGCGCGGCGGAAAATGAAGAGGAGAGCCCGTGGGAGCCCTTGCATGTCTCGCGAGGCTTCAAGGCGGAACAGAGCGCGGTCACGCTGCTCGCGGTCGAGGGCCCGCACTCGGTCCTCTGTGCACCGATGCCGGACGACTGCACTCATATGAGCGTGAGCGCGGTCCTCGATGCCGTCGGCAGCGCTTTGGGTGGCCTCGGCGCCAACTCAACTTATCTCGGCAAAGGTGACGTGGCCGTGATCTTCAATCCACAGACGGCCGAACTGCTCGCATCCGGCGGACTCACACGCCGTACGCTACAGGTCGAGCTCACCGCCCGTTCGCAACATTCGCGCGCGGTATTGCGCGCGCGCAATCCCTTCCTGATTCCCGCGGGACCGCCGGAGGAGCGGTTGCCTCTCCGAGACCCGGAGACCATCGTCGTCGCAGTGGCGGGAGGACGCGGGAACTATGTGATGGTCTGCCCCACCCTCGGCGCCAGCCTGCATCACCATACCTCGCTCACGCGGGAGATCGAGATCAACCAGTCATGCGCGCTTCCGGGGATCGCGTAGCGTGCACTCTTCACCGACGTCTGGTCAGACCGTCGCACCGCCGTCCACGGGAAGGCCGACGCCGGTGATGTAGCTGCTGTCTTCCGAGGCAAGGAAAAGCACGGCATTCGCGATTTCCTCCACTTGGCCGGCGCGGCTCATCGGAATGCGGCTGAAGAACAATTTAAGCTTGTCTTGCGCATTGGCGAACCCCTTGGCGGTCAGTTCCGTCATCACCAGGCCGGGCAACACCGCGTTCACTCGGATCTTGTGCGCAGCTCCGTCGAGCGCCGCCTGTTTCATGAGCCCCATCAATGCATGCTTGCTGGTGTAGTAACCCGATGCCCGGCCGGCGCCGCCCCGGAATGACGCCGAGGATCCGCAGATGACGATCGAGCCGCCGCCGCGCGCCTTCATTGCGCGGAATTCATACTTGGTGGCGTACCACACGCCGGTGGTGTTCACGGCCATGATCTGCGCGAACATCGCCTCGTCCGCCTCGTCGATGGCAGTCGAGGTGTCGCCGGTGATGCCGGCGTTGTTGTAGGCGACGTCGAGGCCGCCATAGCGCTCGACGGTCGCGCCGACCATCCGCTTGACCGACTCGGGATCCGCCATGTCCGCCGGGACGAAATGTGCCTCGCCGCCCAGCTTGCGGATGTCCTCGACGGCTGCTGCGCCGACGTCCGGCCGGCGGGCGGCGATCACTACTCGCGCGCCCTCGGCCGCAAACGCCTTGGCCGTCGCGAGCCCGATTCCCGCTGAACCGCCGGTCACAAGGGCCACTTTGTTCTCGAAACGGCGTCGCGGGGAGTCAGGCATCGGGCGATTATCCTCCGAACGGGCCCTTCATGTCACCGCCGAGCGCGCAGGCGTTGCCAGCTGCGCTCGAGCTCGGCCCAGTTGAGTTCCCAGAACTCATCGAACGACGGCATGGTGGTTGCCGAAGCCATCAGCACGCTGACCATCTTGTACAGCAGAAACATTCTGAAGTATTCCCAATGCTCGATGAGACAGCCGCTCTCAGTCTCGTAACGCAGGATGTAATCCTGCTCGGACGGTGCGTCCACGACGTTGCCGGCGAATTGCATCTGGATCTCGGTCATCCAGACCATGAGCGCCAAGTCTGCCTCCCCATGACCGAGGTAGGCGAGCTCCCAATCGAGCGCGGCGACGACCTTGCCGTCCCGAAACATCAGATTCGAAAACTGCGAATCTCCGTGCACCAGGATGGCCGGGCGCAGCACCGCCGGCTGATGCTCGAGCAGCCATGTGAAGGCGCTTCGGATGCGCGCGAGCTTGGGCTCACCCGGTCCCGAGCTCTGCTCGGCCTCTGTCATCCACCACCGTAATTCACGTTCCAGGGGAGTGTTCCCGGTTCCGCGTGCAACGAGGTGTGGCACCTGCTCCGCTCCCAGGCTCGAGCGGCGCAGGTGGCCGTGAAAACCCACGGCCTCGAGCATCATGGCATTGCGGTCGGATGGCGAGGCCCGAGCCAGCAATCCTTCGCTGAACATGCCGGCTGCCGGGACATCTCCGAAGGTCCGCTCCATCACGTAGCCTTTGACGCCCAAACGGTCGCCTTGCGAGTCGATCCATAACGGTGCGGCGGCCGGCAGGCCAGCGGCGTGAACCGCTCGTCCCGTCAGGAACTCGTCGGTGAAGCTCTTCTGCTTGATCAGTGTGCGACCCGGCGCATAGCGCACGACGAGCTGCCGCCGCTCGGCGCCGGCCCCTACATCGATGTTCGCACACAGCAGCGCGATGCCGTTGCTGCTTCCAGCGCCCGCGGCAGGATATTGAACGTCGACGATATCGACGCTCCTCACTTCCTTGTGGCCTGCGATGAAATCACGCAGGCGGCCGGGATCGATCCGCAGCCAATTGGCCTTCGCCAGCCGGGCGTTTTCGTCGAGGGCGCTATTTTCCATATTCGGCGCGCAGGAGTTCCGTCTCGAATACGCGCTCCGCGTCGCCCCGAAAGTAAGACCGTTCCGTATGTCCGACGCCGATCTTGCCGTCACATTCAAACAGGCTGGGCTGCTCTACGTTGGTCATGAAAAATTCGGTGTTGCCCGTCGGAATACTGGGCAGAAAGTGGCTCATCAAGGCGCCGTAGGAAAAAAATGCGAGCGCCTTGGGAACGCCGACGATGGTCATCGTTCCGAATTGCGACTCCAGAATCAGCTCATACTTGCCCAGGATATTGGCGGAAGACGTGAGCCGGGGAGCGGAAACGATCCGAGCCGGGACGAACGCGCCGTTTTTGTGGATCTTCGCCTCCGACATCGCCTCGGTGTCCTTGCCATCGTGCAGATGCCACACCTGATAGAGCGCAAACGAATCGCCGCCCGGGAACTGACCCTGGATCCAGGTGTGCCCGCGAAAATTCTCGAGATAGCGTGGTCCTCTGCTATGGTCACGATAGCCGACACCGTTGAAGGCATGGTGGCGGTCGAGGTGGCGGATGGTGCCGCTCACTCGACCGAGCTGCTCGGTGTGCCAACGCGCCCAGGTGGTATTGTCCGCTTCCGGGTAATACCACATGGCCGAGACGCCCTCGAACAAAAGATCGACCTCGACCTTGTCCAGCACGTTCGTATGACCCGGGGGTCCGACCACCTGCTCGAGCGCGATCGGCTGCATCGGGCCCGAATAGAGGATCCGAATGCGCTTGCCCGGCTCTTCGCAGATCAGTCGCTCGCAGGCCACGACCGGCCCGCGTGAGCAGTCGCCGCGGCCGAACGATTGCGCCCAGAGCACATCACCGCTGGGAAGCCAAAGTATCAGCAGCTCGCGCAGAACTTCCGGATCCTTGATCCAGCGGCCGATGTGCACATAATAACCGAGCCGGCTTCGGGCATCGTATCCCGTGTAGCAGAAGTTCTCGCTCATATGCGGCACATTCGGCAGCTTTTCGAGCACCGTCTCGTCCGCCATGGGCACATCCCAGGTGAACTCCTCACTTCTGAATCGCTTCATGGGCATTCCTCCGGCATTGGCTGAATTTCAAGTCTCCACTTGCGCGGCGGACGTGACCACCGCCGCCTTCACGAACACCGCCGAGGCTACCCAGTAGATCGGGATGACGATCGTGATCCCCCAGCGCAACGAGTCTTCGCCGTGGGCGGCGGCGAAGGCGTCGCTGGCAATACCCACGAGCAGCGGGAACAGCGCCTGCCCCAGCAGGCCGTTGACGAAATTGAATATCGCAGCCGCCATGCCGCGCACGCGCGGACCGGCGACGGTCTGCATCGTCGCCGTCAACGTGGGAGCGTAAAGTACGCTGAGCGCCGCATGAAAAAATGTCAAGACCAACGCCAGGCGCAAGGAGGGCACCCAGAGCAGCGCCAAATCGAGCGGCGCGAGCATCAAATTGGCGCCCACGCACAGAAGCAGCGAGCGGCTGATGGACTTGCGTCCGATGCGATCCCCTACCCAGCCGCCGACCAGCATCCCGACGATCATGCCGGAGGCGAGACCCGGGCCGAAGAACATGCCGATCTCCGTGAGCTTCATGTGATGGCTACGTATGAAAAACTGCGGCAGCCATTGCATGATCCCGAGGTTGCCGAAAACCGCGAGACCGCTGGCGAGAACGACCCAGCAATAGGCGCGATTGCCGCGTAGAAGTTGCAGCGATTCACGTAAGGTCACGGTGTGTT
>Ga0182024_10013865_pt1 | contig 15660 bp, 15 predicted proteins | sample P32metaG_FD_120480 | JGI IMG/M metagenome (GOLD analysis project Ga0182024, IMG submission 120480) | Permafrost microbial communities from Stordalen Mire, Sweden - P3-2 metaG (Illumina Assembly) | ecosystem: Environmental > Terrestrial > Soil > Wetlands > Permafrost | place: Sweden: Stordalen... | reverse complement strand
TAATTCCCGACGTTTGCACCAGCTACGCCCTGCCGCTTGCGAGTTGGCACCCGGTCGCCTCGATTTCGACCGACAGGTCCTGCCGGCACAAGTCAGCGTGCAGGTAGAGAGCCTGCGCATTTTCACCGAGCGCGGCGCGCAGCTCACGCTCGATGAGCGGCTGATCGGCCGCGTGTCGCACATAGGCTTTATAGCGAAGCTCGCTGATCGCAAATGGTGCTTGAGCCCCGGCCCCGCGGTTCGCCCCGTCGAGAAGAGCCTCGATGTTGCGCAGTGTCTCGCGTGTTTGCGCCGCGGCGTCCCCAATATGCACGGTCGCGTGCCCGAGGATGCTCGCCGTGCCGGAGATGAAGAGCATGCGCCCATTCGGAAAATCCACGACACAGGCGCGCGAAAACGTTGGGCTGCGCGGACTATAGGCAGGAGGGTAATGGTAGGCGCTCACCTGGCGCGGATTCTCGATGACGGTGGGCGCGGTGGCGCTTGCGAGAAAATAGATCATGAGTGGCGTGCCGCGCGGGGAGCCAACGCCGCATGCCGCCGGTACGGCGCCTTCAACCGCACGCGCGCAGGCGATGAAACCGTCCTGACGTGCGCTGTTGAATTGCCAGTAGCGCTCCGAGCCGTGTGACGTGCCATTGATGTCCGGCAGGAAATTCCATACGCGCACCAGGTGCGGCATCGCAAGCGCGTCCACCAAGGCAAATATCTCGCGGTAGGCGAGTTCGGTCGCGCGCTGCAGAGCGCTGGTCTCGCCGACAAGCGCGCCAAGCTCGCTCTCCGCGATGCTCAGGCGGCCAAAAACGACTCCTGCAGCCACTCGATATTGAATCCGCCCGCGCGTGCCCGAGCGCGCAGCGTGCGGCGCGTGCCAAACCTCATAGCGCCGAGCGCTCGCACCCAATACAGGCGTCGGCACGCTTGCCATCGGGATATCCGCACTGGGCGCGCTCGGCGCCGCGGCGTCAAATGCGGCCACTCCCAGCACGTTCTGCCACCACGCTGCCGGGCGTTCGGCAAATTCGGCGAGTGACAAATAATCGAGTTTGAGGACGGAATCTGATTCCATCAGCTGGCGGTCATCTGCTCGGGCTCGACGGGCATGCGCTCTACCAGAAGCGTTGCAGCGGCGGACCCGGCCGGGCCGCCGCCGATCACGAGGACATCGGTGTTATTCAAGGAATCTATTTGCGACGGAAGACAACTCGTTGAATTCTATCGTCGGCGCAGGCGTCGGTCCAATCCATGAGCTTCGCGCGCATCGCGCGCAGCACTGTGAAATCGGCGCGTTTCTTGTGCGATGAGCCACTATCATGGCGCCATGGAGGCACCCGCGATCACCCGGCGCAGACGGCCGTTCCTGGCACCCATTTGGCTTCCCGCGCTTGCGGGATTGGTTGTGGTGGCGTTGGGGGTCTATGCCTACAGCTGCGTGAGCACGACGACGATCGTCGCCGTCCGCCATGCGGAAAAGGCGCTGGGCACGATCGATGACCCGCCTTTGGCTCCTGAAGGCGAACAACGTTCTGAGCGTTTGGCCCTCATATTTGGCGAACGCAGCGGCGCGGGACACCTGGATGCGATCTACGTCACCGACACGCGCCGCACGCAGCAGACTGCTGCGCCACTTGCCGCGCGACTGCATCTCGTTCCGGTGGTACTGCCGGCTGCAGACATTTCGGGCGCAGCCGCGCGAATGCTCAAGGAGCACCGTGGCGGCACGGTCCTGGTCGTGGGCCACAGCAATACGCTGCCTGAGCTCATACGTGAGCTCAGCGGGAAGCTCATCGAGCCCATTCCCGATGATGACTACGGCGAGATTTACGTGCTGAGCGTGCCGCGCTTCGGCAAGACAAGCCTCGTGCGCATGAAGTACTGAAGCGGGCTCTGATATTTGCACTGCAGAATCAGTGTGCGCTGATGGCCAGCGCGCGGCGGATAAGAGCCATATGCCGGCCGATGCGAAAGTCCGCCAGCACCGCGGCGCGAATGTGGCGCGCAGGGTCGATGAGATAGGTCGCGCGCCGCACTCCAAAGCCGAGCGGACCGTACACGTCGTACATTTGAATCACGGACTTCTCCGGGTCTGAGAGCAGCGTGAACGGCAGTTTGTAACGCTCGCGAAATTCGAGGTGGCGCGCGCTCGACTGTGGACTGACGCCGGCGATCGTGAGTCCTCCGCGCAGGATCTCAGCGTGCAGGTCGCGAATCGAGCAGGCTTGGCGCGTGCAGCCCGGTGTGAAATCAGCCGGGTAGAAGTAGAGAACCAGCGAGCCGCGATTGAGGAGCGTCGTGAGCGACGTGTCGCGTCCAACCTGATCCGGCAGCGTGAACTCTGGCGCGCGTGTACCGATGTCGAGCATGTGCACTTCTCTTATGGGGCTCGAATACCGATGATAGCGGGCGAGCATTCAGTAAGTTAGGCCAAAACCACACTGTGCGATGCTAGAATCGCCGCCCGCGAGTGGGGCGGTAGCTCAGTTGGGAGAGCGTCGCGTTCGCAATGCGAAGGTCGAGGGTTCGATCCCCTTCCGCTCCACCAATTCAGCTTCGCTGTGCACCGTGTCCGCGGCCGCGAAATAGCCCGTCCCCGTAGCTCAGCTGGATAGAGCACCGCCCTCCTAAGGCGGGGGTCGCCCGTTCAAATCGGGCCGGGGACGCCATTCGCGAAGTGCGTCTGCCATGTGAGCCGTGCAGTGTGATCCGGCTCACACACTTGACCACGGCGGGCACCGGCTGCACGGCTAAAATAGCAGGCATATCGATAAGAACGGATAGCACATAATAATGGCACGGCAGTCGCACGATATTCGCTCTGCGCCAAGCGCCGCGGAGCGCCGCGCTGCGGTCGAGAGGCGCACACGGACTCTGCGCGCGCTTCTGTATGGGAGCTTCAAGCCCCGGCGCCGCGATTCGCGGCGCGACAAGGATGTGGGGTTCGCGGCCGTGGATTGGCATCAATCGCGCTGGCTTGCGGTTGCGCTGCTGATTGTCATCTTGTCGTGCGCCGATGCCTTCTTCACGTTGACGTTACTCGACGACGGCGCCTACGAGGCGAACCCCTTCATGGCAAGGCTGCTCGACGGAGCGCCGCACTGGTTTGCGCTGGCTAAAATCGGCCTGACTTCCGCGGGAGTCATCCTCCTGACCGTGGTTGCGCGCACGCGAGCCTTCGGGCGAGTTCCGGTAGGCTTCGTGCTGTATGCCGTACTCATGGGTTATGCGACGCTGGTCGCGTACGAGTATTGGCTGTGCGATCATCCCCTGCTCGGGCCATGAGTCTTGAATCCACACCTCTTTACGCCGGCAACGCCGACTTCCTAGACACGCTCTACGAGCAATATCAGCGTGATCCAGCGAGTGTTGCGGTGCGCTGGCGAGCGCTGTTCGACAGCTGGGGCGCGCCGCAGCCCGCCGAGCTTCCCCTTAAGCGCCAGGCGCCAGGCGCAGAGAGTAGCCCGAGCGCGCCGCTACCGACCGCGGACGATGCCGCCACTGCCAAGCAGGCCGCGGTCTCACGGCTCATCCAAATCTGGACCAACCGCGGCCATTTAATCGCCAAGCTTGATCCTTTGGGCTTGATGCAGCGGCCGCGGCCACGCGTGCTTGATCTGGACTACTTCGGTCTGACACCGAGCGATCTTGAGCGCGAGTTCTTTACCGGCAGCCGCACGGCGGCGATTCCCGCGCAGATGAAGCTGCGCGACATCCTGGCGCACCTTGAGCAGATCTACTCAGGACCCATCGGCGCCGAATTTGCTCATGTGTCGGATTCTCACGAGCGTCTGTGGCTGCAGGACGAATTCCAGGCCGGGCGCGTCGGGCACATTTTCAGCGTCGCGGAACGGCGCGATCTGCTGTGGCAGCTGACCGTGGCGGAGGGTCTGGAGCGTTATCTGCATACGAAGTACGTCGGCCAGAAGCGCTTCTCACTCGAGGGGGCGGATGCGTTCATCGCGCTGCTTGATGACCTCATCCAGCACAGCGGGGTTGCGGGCGTCGAGGAAGTCGTGATCGGCATGGCGCACCGCGGCCGCCTGAACGTGCTCGTGAACCTCCTCGGCAAATCGCCCTCGGTCATGTTCTCTGAGTTCGAGGGCAAATCGGAGAGCGCGCCGGCGCGCGGCTCTGGCGACGTCAAGTATCACAAGGGTTTCTCGGCGGATCTGCGCACGTCCGCCGGCAACGTGCACGTCGTGCTCGCCTTCAATCCGTCGCATCTGGAGGTCGTGGACGCGGTGGTCGAAGGTTCGGTCCGCGCTCGTCAGGAGCGCCGCGGCGATACACTCGGCGAGCGCGTACTGCCTGTCCTCGTGCACGGCGATGCCGCTTTCGCCGGCCAGGGAGTCGTGATGGAAACGCTGCAGCTCTCGCAGGCGCGCGGCTTCTATACCGGCGGCACGATTCACATCGTGATCAACAATCAGGTGGGCTTCACAACCGCCGACCCGCGCGATGCGCGCTCCACGATGTACAGCAGCGACGTGGCCAAGATGCTCGAGGCTCCGATCTTTCACGTCAACGCTGATGATCCGGAGGCGGTGGTGTTCGTGGCGCGTTTGGCGCTCAAGTATCGAGAGCGGTTCCATAAGGATGTGGTCATTGATCTCGTGTGCTACCGCCGTCATGGCCACAATGAAGCGGATGATCCGGCCGCCACGCAACCTCTGATGTATCGCGTGATTCGCCAGCATCCGACCGCGCGCGAGCTCTATGCCCAGCGACTCGTCAAGGAAGGTATCCTGAGCGAGTCCGATGCATCCGCAATGGTCGAACAATACCGGCAGGGGCTGGACGAGGGTCGCCCGCAGGCACGAGCGTCGCTCGGCATGATCGGCAACAAGTACACGGTCGACTGGAGCGCGTACTCGCAGGTCGACTGGACGGAGCGCGTGCAGACCGCCCTGCAGTTGCGGCGCTTGCGCGCGCTCGGACAACGCATCGTAACTGTCCCGGACGGCTTCACTCTGCATCCGCGCGTCGCAGCGCTCATGAGTAACCGCGCGCGCATGATTGCAGGAGAGATGCCCCTTGACTGGGGCTGCGCGGAGACGCTGGCATACGCGGCGCTTTTGGAGGACGGCTTCGCCGTGCGCCTGACGGGACAGGACAGCGCGCGCGGAACCTTCTTCCATCGCCACGCAGTGCTGCACGATCAGAACAGCGACCGCACCTATATTCCTCTGCAACACGTGGCCGAGCGCCAGCCGCGCTTCGAGGTGATCGATTCGGTGCTCTCCGAGGAGGCCGTCATGGGTTTCGAGTACGGCTATTCGACGACGGAGCCTAACTCGCTCGTGATTTGGGAGGGTCAGTTTGGGGACTTTGCGAACGGCGCACAGGTCATCATCGACCAATTCATCAGCTCAGGTGAGGCGAAGTGGGGTCGGATGTGCGGCCTTACGCTCTTTCTGCCGCACGGCTATGAAGGGCAGGGGCCGGAGCACTCCTCCGCCCGCCTGGAGCGTTTTCTGCAGCTGTGCGCCGAGTCGAATATGCAGGTGTGCGTGCCGTCAACGCCTGCGCAAATGTTTCATGTGCTGCGCCGGCAGATGCTGCGCCATTTCAGAAAGCCCCTCATCCTAATGACGCCGAAGAGTCTGCTGCGGCATGAGCTGTCGGTCTCCGCCCTGCAGGATTTCACGCGTGGTGGGTTCTGTAATGTGATCGGCGAGATCGACGATGTGGCGGCCGAGTCCGTGCGCCGCATCGTCTTCTGTGCCGGCAAGGTCTATTTCGACCTCTTGAAGGCACGTCGTAAGGAAGGCATCCGCGACGTTGCCCTGGTGCGTATCGAACAGCTCTATCCTTTCCCGGGCGAGGAGTATGCGGCGATCCTGAATCGGTACCCCAACGCGCGTGAGATCGTGTGGTGTCAGGAGGAACCGCAGAATCAGGGCGCCTGGTATCAGATCCGCCATCGCCTGCAGGAATTTGCGGGCGCGCGACGCGAAGTGCTGTACGCGGGCCGCGCATCAGCTGCGGCGCCCGCCACAGGGCTTATAAAAGTGCATGAGACCGAACAGCAGGGGATCGTGCAGGCTGCCCTGCACGCCAGTGCCGCGGACGATGGGGTTGCGGAGCCGCCGAGCGCGCCTGCCGCCGCCATCGCCTTGAGGAAAAGTTCATGACGACTGAGATCCGTGTCCCGCAGCTTCCCGAATCGATCGCCGACGCGGTGATCGTCGCATGGCATAAGCAGCCCGGGGATCCGATTCGCCGCGATGAGAATCTCGCGGACCTGGAGACCGACAAGGTCGTCTTGGAAGTTCCGGCGCCCACCAACGGCGTCATGCGCGAGATCTCCGCTCCCGCCGGCACTACGGTGACGAGCGGGCAATTGCTGGCCATCATCGATGCGGGGTCTGCGTCGGTAGCGGCCTCCGCACCGCAGGCTGCACGTACGGCGGCACCATCACCGGCGGCTGTTGCTGCGCCGGCTGCGGCCAAAGCCGATGACGGTCGGCTGAGTCCCTCCGTGCGACGCCTGGTTGAAGAGAATCGGCTGGATCCCACGGCCATCGCCGGCTCCGGGCGTGATGGACGCGTGACGAAGTCAGACGTCGTCGAATTTCTCGACAAGAGAAAGTCGGTGCCCGCCGTCTCGGCTGCCGCATCCGACCGTGCAGCCAGCCCAGCTCCCGTGCGGGTCGCGCCCGTCAAGGAAGCGCCGGGCGCGGCCGCGGCCCCAGGCGCGGTGCGCGCCGAGAAGCGTGTCGCCATGACACGCCTGCGACAGCGCATCGCGGCGCGTATGGTCGAGGCACAGGCGACGCAGGCGCTCTTGACCTCGTTCAATGAAGTCGACCTCACCGCGGTGCAGGACTTGCGTGCGCGCTACAAGGACAACTTCGAGAAGACACACGGCGCAAAGCTCGGCTTCATGTCCTTCTTCGTTAAAGCCTCGATCGAGGCACTCAAGCGCTTCGCCATCGTGAACGCATCCGTCGACGGCAACGAGATCGTCTATCACGAGTACTACGACATCGGCGTCGCAGTCTCGACCGAGCGCGGGCTCATGGTGCCTATCGTGCGGGATGCGGACAAAAAGAGCTTCGCCGAGATCGAGCGCGAGATCGCAGGTTACGCCGCGCGAGCGCGCGAAGGCTCGATGGCGCTCGAAGATCTGACGGGAGGAACGTTCACCCTGACGAACGGCGGCGTGTTCGGCTCTCTCATGTCGACGCCCATTGTAAATGCGCCGCAGAGCGCCATTTTAGGCATGCATAAGATCCAGGAGCGACCGATGGTCGTGCGTGGTGAGATTCTCGCGCGGCCGATGATGTATCTGGCGCTGACTTACGATCATCGCATCATCGACGGACGCGACGCCGTGCAGTTTCTCGTCGCGGTCAAGGATTATTTAGAGGATCCTGGCCGCATGCTGTTGCAGATCTAAGCGGAAAAATCTATGTCCGAATCATTTGACGTCGTCGTGATCGGCGGGGGTCCGGCCGGCTATCCGGCGGCGATCCGCGCCGCGCAAAACAAGCTCAGTGTCGCCTGCATCGATGAATGGAAGAACCGCGAGGGCTTGCCCGTCTTTGGCGGCACGTGTCTCAACGTAGGCTGCATTCCATCGAAGGCGCTGCTTGAGTCCTCGGAGCTCTATCACCGTCTGCGCGAGGAGTTCGCCGTTCACGGCATCCGCACGAGCGGCGCAAGCTTCGATGTGGCGCAGATGCAGAAGAGGAAGGGCGGCATCATCAAGGCGAGTACGCAGGGAATCCTCGCGCTTTTCAAGGCGAGCGGAGTCACGCCGCTGCAGGGTCACGGCAAGCTCCTGCCGGGCAAGCGCGTGCAGTTCACGGCGCATGACGGTACCCAGCGCGAACTTGCCGCGAAACATGTCGTGCTCGCCTCGGGCTCGGTGCCGATGGAGTTGCGCTCCGCGCCCTTTGACGGCAAGTACATCCTGGATTCCTGCGGCGCCCTCGACTTGGATGCGGTGCCGAAGAGACTCGGCGTCATCGGCGCAGGCGTCATCGGCCTTGAGCTCGGCAGCGTATGGCGCCGCTTGGGCAGTGAGCTCACGGTTCTCGAGGCTCTGCCGGACTTTCTTCCGATCGTCGATCAACAGGTTGCGAAGGAGGCGCTGCGCCAATTCAAGAAACAGGGATTTGATATTCGCCTGGGTGCCAAGGTGACCGGCGCGAAGGTTGAAGGCGATGCCGTCACCGTGACGTACAGCGACGCGCAGGGCACCCAGTCCCTCACCCTCGACAAGCTTATCGTTGCGATCGGTCGGCGGCCGTTCACGCGCGATTTATTGGCGACTGGCACGGGCGTCGAGCTTGATGAGCGCGGCTTTATCACGGTCGACCATGAGTGCCGCACCGGGGTTGAGGGCGTCTGGGCGGTCGGTGACTGCGTGCGTGGCCCGATGTTGGCTCACAAGGGCAAGGAGGAGGGCGTCACGGTCGCAGACCTCATCGCCGGACATTTTGCCGAGGTCAACTACAAAACTGTCCCGTCTGTCATCTACACGGCGCCGGAGATCGCTTGGGTGGGATTGACCGAGGAGCAAGTGAAGGCGAGCGGCCGTGCCTACAAGGTGGGCGTGTTTCCGTTTCTGGCGAGCGGCCGCGCGCGCGCGATGGAGCAAACCCAAGGCTTTGTGAAGCTGATTGCAGCCCAGGACGACGATGAAATTCTGGGCGTGCATATCATCGGCCCGTTGGCCGGCGAGCTCATCGCCGAAGCCGTACTCGCCATGGAGTACTCGGCCAGCAGCGAGGACTTGCAGCGCACGATGCACGCGCACCCGACGCTCTCAGAAGCGCTGCACGAGGCGGCGCTCGCCGCCGATAAGCGCGCCATCGACTTCGTGAATCGCTAGCGAGCCGGACGCAGTCGCCCGGACGTCTCGGCCTCGGCGTCGGCTGTCCACTCGACCCGCAAAACCCGCTCGGGTTTGAGGGCGCGCATCCGCGCGAGACTCGCGCAGTCACCGCGGTGGATGGTGACGCCGCGCACGAGTGTGACGTATCCCATGATTGCCTGCGGGCGGGTGGGTCCGCAGCAGCGCGCGAGCGTCATGGGCGAATCCCCCACGCCTTCAATCTCGATGCCGGCGCGCGCGCGGCTCTTCGAGCGCGCCCGGGTCGTCGGCGCCGCGCGCGCCAGCGGCGGAGTTGCAGCAAGCTCGGCGCGCACATCGACTGCAGCGGGCTCGAGCTTGCGGAACCAGGAGCGCACCTTGGCACGGCTGCGTGCGGATGCAAGAAATCCCTGGTCGCGGCTTAGCCAATCACGGCTGGGTGCAGGTTCTTTGCCGACGATGATCTCGACGATCTCGCCGTTCTTCAATGCATAGGTCAGCGGCGCAATGCGCCCGTTCACCCTGGCGCCGCGGCAACGGTGGCCGAGGCCCGTGTGCACGTGATAGGCAAAATCAAGCGGCGTCGCGCCGCGGGGCAGATCGATGACCTCGCCCTTTGGCGTGAGGGCATAGATGCGGTCGGTAAAAAGCTCGGCGCGCATGCGTTCGAGAAAATCCCGCTCCGCATCCTGCGCGGCAACGGGCTCGAGGAGCCGCCGCACCCATTCGATCTTGCGCGCGTAGTCGCGATCGCGCGGACCGCCCTCCTTGTAGTGCCAGTGCGCGGCGACGCCGAGTTCAGCCTGCTGGTGCATCTCGCGCGTGCGGATCTGGATCTCAACGCTCATGTGCTGCGGTCCGATCACGGCCGTGTGTATCGAGCGGTAGAGATTCTCCTTTGGGGTCGCAATGTAGTCGTCGAACTGCGCCGGAACGTTGCGCCAGTGGCCGTGTACGACTCCCAAGGCCGCATAGCAGTCGGGGATCGAGGCGACGATGATGCGCACCGCGCGCACATCAAAGAGCTCTTCGAAGCCAAGGCGCTTGGTCTGCATTTTGCGGTAGATGCTGTAGATGTGTTTGGGCCGTCCGTACACCTCCGCCTCGATATGCGCGGCCTTGAGCGCTGAGCGCAGCTCCTCGCACAGCACGAGAATGTACTGCTCGCGATCGGCGCGCCGCTCTTTGAGCGCCGCGGCGATGCGCCGATATTCGGCGCCTTCGAGGTGGCGAAACGCCAGATCCTCAAGCTCCCACTTGATTTGCCACACACCCAAGCGGCTTGCGAGCGGCGCGAAGACGGCGCACGCCTCAAGCGCGAGCCGCTCGCGCTCGCTCGCGTCGCGAGCGGATGCATGGCGCACCTGCACCAGATGCTCGGCGAGACGCGCCAGAACAAGCCTGGGATCGCTCGCCACCGCCAGCAGCATCTTGCGCACCGTCTCCGCCTGTTGCGGACCCAGGCCCTGTGCTGCCGACCAGTTACGCGGCAGGCCAAGCTCGCCCAGGTCCTGGAGCGCTGCGGCCGTACGAGCGGCCTCGGGCGACACCAAACGTGCGAGCTTCTCGACGCTCAACCCCGTAGGACTCAAAGCCGGGCGTGCGAGCACGCCGTGTGCAAGCTCCTCGGCGTCGGTGAGAGCACCAATAATGTGGGCCGCTTCAACGCCGAGGACGAGCGGCGCGGGAGCACCGCTCATTGCCGCTTCGATCTCCGCGGCGACTCGCGCGATGGAATCGCGAATCCACTCGGGGCAGGTCAGTACGGTTTCCACAACGAGCGCTGAGTGAGGAGCCTTGCGGCGTGTCGCGCGCTGCGATTTGCCGCGATGAATTGAATGCGCAACTCACGAGGATAGCGCTCCTATCGCCGGATCGATACAATGCCGCTGTCGCAATAGGGCATGCGGGACTTAAAGTCTGTGGAATGAAAGTGAGTCCTGGCATGGCGTCGGCTCGTGGCCGAAAAGCTCCCGGCGAGGGGAGCAGCGCGGCGAAATGCAACGTCCCTGGGCAGTCGCGCTGAAGCAGAAACCCACCGAAGAGAGCGTGAGCACGGGTTCATGGCTCCGTCGGAATCCCATCCATTCACGGAGGGAGGATGTCAAAGCGCCTGTCTGCACGACGACACCGCGGACGTGAGTATTGAGAGCGCCCGTTTTGAAGGGTATGGTCCGGGCGGCGCTGCAGTGATCGTCGATTGTCTTACCGACAACCCCAGTCGTACGCTCGCGGAGCTGCGTCATGTGTTCACGGCATTCGATGGCCACCTGGGTGCTCCGGGATCGGTGGCGTATCTGTTCAAGCCGGTTGCGCGCATGAGCTATACATCCGCAACGGATCTCGCGGGTCTGCGCAGGCTCGCTTTTGATGCCGGAGCGGAGGACATTGTCGCGGGGCCCGCCGGGTCGATCGAGGTGCTGAGCGACCCGTGGGAGTTTGACGCCGTGCGCGCGCGGCTCATGTCCGCGGGATTCGTGCCGGCGCGCGTTGATGAGACCGAGCGAGCATCTGAAGCGGTGCCGCTCGCAGCCACCGCCGCCGTCGCCATGCTGCGCCTGTTGAAGGCGCTGCGAGAACTCGAGGAAGTACAGAGCGTCTATACCAATGCCGAGATACCCGACGAGGTCGTGGCGCAGCTTTGAGCCGCCGGTGGCGGTCATGCGCTTGGCGCCGGTCGCAAGCCTGCGCATCCTGGGCCTTGACCCGGGCTCGCGGCGCACGGGATTCGGCGTGATCGACTGCCAGGGCGCCGACAATGTCCATTTCACCCATGGCTGCATCAGCGCCTCCGGCGCGACTCTTGCGGAGCGCCTGCGGGTCATTTTCGAAGGCGTGCGCGAACTGGTGTCCATGCACCGTCCGCAGGAAGTGGCGGTCGAGCAGGTGTTTGTCAATCGCAATGCCGACAGCGCGCTCAAGCTCGGTCAGGCGCGCGGCGCGGTGCTGTCTGCGCTGCCTGAAGGGCTGCCGATTTTTGAATACGCACCGCGCACGATCAAGCTCGCCGTCGTGGGTTTCGGCGGCGCTGAGAAACAGCAGGTGGCACACATGATTCGTGCGCTGCTTCGGCTTGAAGGACGCATTGCGGCGGACGCCTCCGACGCACTCGCGATCGCCGTCTGCCATGCGCATTCGCGGCGCCTGCGCGAGCTTACGCGATGATTGGCTCGCTGCGCGGCCGTATCGCGGCGAAGACGCCGCCACAACTCATGATCGATGTGGGCGGGGTGGGCTATGAGCTGCAGGCTCCGATGTCCACATTTTTTCATCTGCCGGCCGTTGGGCAGGAGGTGAGCCTCCTCACCCATATGGTTGTGCGCGAAGATGCGCACATGCTGTATGGATTTGCGACCCAAGAAGAGCGGCGTCTGTTCCGCAATCTGCTCAAGGTCTCGGGCGTCGGGCCGAAAATTGCGCTGGCGCTCCTCTCGGGAATCAGCGTCGAGGCGTTCGCGCAGTGCATCCTGAACGAAGATGTCGACGCGCTCATTCGCGTGCCGGGGATCGGACGCAAGACCGCGGAACGCCTGTTTGTGGAAATGCGGGACCGCGTCGCACACTTGGAGGCCGGGCTCGGGACGGCGCACGGCGCCAGCGCGAGCCCCGAATCCGAGGCCTTGGGCGCGCTCATCGGCCTGGGCTACAAACCTGCCGAAGCCGCGCGCCTGATGAAGGCGGTGGAGAGTGGTGTGCACACGACCGAGGAACTCATCCGCCGCGCGCTGCAGGGCGCCGCACGCGAGTAGGAGACATGCGCCCATGACGCAAGCCGAACGAGTGATCGACGTTGCCGCAAATGGCGAGGACGAAGCAGTGGAGCGCGCCATCCGCCCGCGGCGCCTTGCAGAGTACGTCGGGCAAACGCAGGTGAAGGCGCAGCTGGAAATATTCCTGGGCGCGGCGCGCCAGCGCGCCGAAGCGCTTGATCATGTGCTGATCTTCGGTCCGCCGGGTCTTGGGAAGACGACGCTCGCGAATATTATTGCCACCGAGTTGGGCGTCAATCTGCGCCAGACCGCCGGACCGGTCCTTGAACGGCCGGGAGATCTTGCGGCAATTCTGACGAATCTGCAGCCGCGCGATGTGCTCTTCGTCGACGAGATCCACAGGCTCTCCCCGGTGGTCGAGGAAGTGCTCTATCCTGCCATGGAGGACTATCAGCTCGACATCATGATCGGCGAGGGGCCTGCCGCGCGCTCCATCAAGCTCAATCTGCCGCCTTTCACGCTGATCGGCGCGACAACCAGGGCCGGCCTTTTGACCTCACCGCTGCGGGATCGGTTCGGCATCGTGCAGCGCCTCGAATTCTACGGAGTCGAGGAGCTCGAGAGTATTGTCACGCGCTCGGCCGCCATTTTGAAGACGCCGATCGATGGCGCCGGCGCGCGGCGTATCGCGGAGCGCGCGCGCGGCACGCCGCGCATCGCGAATCGCCTGCTGCGCCGAGTGCGCGACTATGCGCAAATGAAGGGCGACGGGCGCATCGACGAGCGCCTCGCCGGGGCAGCGCTCGACATGCTGGAAGTCGACCACCAGGGATTTGACTCGCTCGACCGCAAGCTACTCGCGACCATTATCGAGAAGTTTGACGGTGGGCCGGTGGGCATTGAGAGCATCGCCGCAGCGATCGGCGAGGAGCGCGGCACGCTCGAGGATGTCATCGAGCCCTTCCTCATTCAGCAGGGCTATGTGATGCGTACCGCGCGCGGGCGTATGGCGACGCGCAACGCCTATCTGCACCTCGGCCTGAAGCCACCGGCGCGTCCGGCGGCAAGCCTGCCGCTGTTTGAGGAGGGACGATGAGCGCGTTCTCCTGGCCCGTGCGTGTGTACTGGGAGGACACCGACGCGGGCGGCGTCGTGTATTACGCGAGTTACCTGAGGTTCCTCGAGCGCGCGCGCACCGAGTGGCTGCGCTCCTGCGGCTTCTCGCAGCAGGCACTCGCCCAGGATCCTGGCATCATCTTTCCGGTGGTGAATCTGCGCATCCAGTACAAACGTCCCGCACGGCTGGATGATGAGCTTCTCGTCAGCTGCGAGGCGCGCTCGCAGGGCGCCACCGCGATCAGCTTCGCGCAGCGCATTTCGGCGGGCGCGCACACGCTGGCCGATGCCGAAGTGCAGGTCGCATGCGTGGATGCCGGCACATTCCGGCCGAAGAGACTTCCCTCATTTCTAATGAACGCGCTGGTCGCGCCGGAGGCCCACTGACATGACCCCGGATCTGTCGATTGTACGTCTCGTGCTGCAGGCGAGCATCCCCGTGCAGGTGGTGCTCGCGCTCCTCGCATTGGCTTCGCTCTCCTCGTGGGCGATCATTTTCAGAAAACGCATCGTCATTCGCCGTGCGCGCCGTGAGGCCGACCAGTTCGAGAACAATTTCTGGTCGGTCGGCGACCTGTCACAGCTGTATCGCGGCATCGAATCCCGCGGTGGCGCGACGGGGATGTCGAGCATTTTCGAGTTCGGCTTTCGCGAGTTTGCGCGCTCGAAGCAGCACGGGACCACGACCCCGGAGCAGCTTCTCGAGAGCGCCCGGCGCGCCATGCGCGTGGCGCAGCTGAAGGAGATCGATCGCCTGGAGCAGAGCCTCGCAACGCTCGCAAGCGTCGGCTCGACGAGTCCCTATGTGGGACTCTTTGGCACGGTCTGGGGCATCATGAGCGCGTTCAGCTCCCTCGGGAATGTGCAGCAGGCGACACTGGCGATGGTCGCGCCCGGCATCTCCGAGGCGCTGGTGGCGACCGCTGCGGGCCTCTTCGCCGCGATTCCGGCGGTGCTCGCCTACAACAGTTACGCGGACCAGGTTGGGCGCCTGGAGATTCGCTACGATGGATTCATGGAGGAATTCTCGACAGTTCTGCAACGTCATGCCCCGCGCAGCGGCGCCGGCCGTGTAGGAGGTCGCAACCATGGCCCAAGGATCCCGCAAACGTAAGCTTATGGGCGACATCAACGTCGTCCCCTATATCGATGTCATGCTCGTGCTGCTGATCATCTTCATGGTCACGGCGCCGCTTCTGATGCAGGGGGTTAAGGTGGACCTGCCGAAGGCCGCTGCGGAACCTCTTGACGCGGAATTGCTCAAAAACGCAAATCCACTGGTTCTTTCGATCGATAAGGCGGGGAAACTCTATCTCAACGTGGGAAGCCATCCGGAGACGTCGCTCGACGTGGACACCGTCGGGGCGCGCACCGCTGCCGCGCTGCGCCGCAAGCCAGATCTGCCGGTTTTGGTGAAAGCGGACCGCACCATTGCCTACGGACAGCTGATCGACGCCATGGTAATCCTGCAGAAAGCCGGTGCGCGGAAGGTCGGCTTCATCACGGATCCGCCCCCCGAGCCCGCACGTCGCACTTAAGCGGGCCGACGCGAATTGTATGGCCGAGCGCAGGGGCGATCGCTGGATCTCGGTTGTGCAGTCGCTGCTGTTGCATGCGGCGCTTGTCGGGGTGGTGGCGTACGGGTGGTGGACCTTTCGCGATCAAACTGCTCCGCCACCGTATACGCTTGCGATCGAGGCTACGGTCGTCGATTCGCGTGCGCTGGCGCCGTCGGCCCCTGCACCAGCGCCAGTCAAGCCGCAGCCTGTGCCTGTGCCTGAACCGGCGCCGGAGCCCACAGGGCCGCCCGCGCCGACACCGGAGGAGCTCGCCCAGAGAGCTAAAGCTGTGCAGGACGCGGTAGACAAGGCGCACCGCGAAGTCGAGGAGAAGCGCCGTGCCGATGCAGCGGAGGTGGAGCGCCTAGCGCAAGAGGAGCGCGGGGCAGAGGACAAGCGCCAGGCGGAAGAGAAGCGTCAGGAGGAGGAGAAGCGCAAGGAGGAGGCGAAGCGC
>Ga0182024_10013864_pt1 | contig 15661 bp, 12 predicted proteins | sample P32metaG_FD_120480 | JGI IMG/M metagenome (GOLD analysis project Ga0182024, IMG submission 120480) | Permafrost microbial communities from Stordalen Mire, Sweden - P3-2 metaG (Illumina Assembly) | ecosystem: Environmental > Terrestrial > Soil > Wetlands > Permafrost | place: Sweden: Stordalen... | reverse complement strand
GGAAGGTGAGCATCTCGCCGAACACGGACGCGGTCTCGGCCAGGGTCAAGGGCGTGTCGGCCATGAGCTGTCCTTGCGGGCCGGCCAGGACTTGATGAACGCCATGCCCAAGCTCGTGCGCGAGCGTCATCACGTCGCGGATCTTGCCTTGATAATTCAACAGCAGATAAGGATGCGCGCTGGGCACCGTCGGATGGGCGAAGGCCCCGGGCGCCTTGCCTGGCCGCACCGCGGCGTCGATCCAGCGCGATTCGAAGAACCGGCCGCCGATCGCGGCAAGATCGGGCGAGAAGGCGGCATAGGCATTGAGTACGGTGCGCTCGGCCTCGGGCCAGGGAATGACGCGGTCGGGGCTATCGGGCAACGGCGCGTTTCGATCCCAATAGGGCAGTTCGGTCGCACCGAACCATTCCGCCTTGAGCCGGTAATAGCGGTGCGAGAGGCGGGGGTAGGCTTCGCGCACCGCCGCGATCAGCGCCTCGACCACGTTATCCTCGACGAAGTTCGAAAGATTGCGCGACGAGATCGGTCGCGGGAAACCGCGCCAACGGTCCTCGATCTCCTTGTCCTTCGCCAGTGTGTTCGTGATCAGCCCGAAGAGGCGAACATTGTCGCCGAAGACCCGCCCCAGAGATTTGGCCGCGCGCTTGCGAATCTCGCCATCCCCATCGGACAGGAGATGTAGGGCCTCGGCGCTCGTCAGCTCCTTGCCATCGAGCGGAAAACGCAGCGCAGCGCCTGTCTCGTCGAAAAGGCGTTGCCACGAGGCGCGGCCGGCGACATATTTTTCGTGAAGAAGTTTTTCGATCTCGTCCGAAAGCTGATGCGGCCGAAAGGCGCGGACATCGCGCAGCCAGGGCCGGTAGTGCGCAAGAGCAGGGCTCGCGAGTTTGCCGTCGAGCGCCGAATCCTCGATACGGTTGATCTCCAACATAAAGAAGAGCAGGCGAGTCGCGATGTCGTTGACGCGTTCCTGGACGTTCTGATGAAACCGGCCGCGTTCAGGATCGCTCATATTGGCGGCATAAAACAACGACGCGTAGCTAGCGGCCCGGCCAAGTTTATCCTGGATGCGCTCGTAATCGGCGATCGCACGAGCGAGTTCATCGCCGGAAAGGCTTGCGAGCCTGCCGGCGTATTCGTCGCTGAATTTCGCCGCCGCCGTCGCGGAACGATCAAGGTCGCCCCTCAGTTCGGGGCTGTCGGGTGACGGGTAGAGATCGGCCAGATCCCATTCGGGCAGGTCTTTCATTGGCGTGTCGTCGGATCGGCTTGCGGTCTGCGCCTGCGGCATCTTTCGCTCCTCGGATTGATCGAAAGATAGGGCTTGGGGTGCTTCACGGCTAGCTCGACCCAGGGCGACTCGACAAACGCGCCTCGAACGGCGGGAGGGCTAAATCGCGTCGAATTGCCAGGCGATGTCCTTGGCGATATTCCAGAGGTAGCCCTCGTTCGCCGTGCCCACTAGGGCATAGGCATGGCCGTGATGGCGCCAATAGATAAAATTGATATCGTCGCGACGATCGTAGGCTGGCGCCAGATCGGGCTTCGCGGACGAGGCGACGACAATCGTGATCGGCCCCAGCTTCTGATTGTCCGTGGTATAGAACAGTTGCGTGGCCGGACGTCCCTCGTTGATCAGATATCGGGCGCCGATAAAATCGAGCCCCCAAGGCTTCAGATTGGGCGGCCGGAAATCGGCCGGCAATTTCTGGACGATCTTGCGTCCACCATCCGCGTTGGTATTGGCGGGAACGTCCACAAGGCCGGCTTCGTTGGCCCCGGCGTTAATCAGCAATTTGTGGTAGCCGGCAAGGTTATCGAGCCAACTGGAAGCGGGCGCCCCGCCGGTCGCGGCTTCCTGGCCGGTGAGCGCCGGCGCCGTCGCGGCGAAATAACCCCCGCCCGCGCCGATCGCGAGACAAAGAAACGACGCGGCCACGGCCGCCCCCCGCCAATAACGCCGGCCGCGCCAAGATCGGGCCCAAAGGGCCAACTCCCTGCGGCCAAAGTCGGGGCTCTTATCGTCGACGGCGGCGCCCTTGCCGTGAGCGGCGGAGAGAAGGGATTCGGGCACGTCTTCGCGCAACACTTCGTCCAAAGCGGCGCGAAGCATTGCCGCGCTTTCGGTCAACGCGGCCGCGCGCTCCCGCAGCGCCGCATCGCTCTCGATGACCGCGGCCACGCAATGGCGCTCCGGGGCGTCGAGTTCGCCGTCGAGATACGCGACCAACCGTTCGTCACTGAGCCCGGACATTGTCTGTGCTCCTTCTCCCGGCGCTTTCCGCGCCAAGCCGCTTCATCAGCGCGACGCGCGCGCGAGCAAGACGGCTCATAATGGTTCCGACGGGACACTCGGCGATCTCTGCCGCCTCCCTGTAACTCAGCCCTTCCACCGTCACGAGGAGAAGGGCAGCGCGTTGTTCGGGCAATATCAACGCCAAGGCCGCATTCACCTCGCCAAGCTCCAACCTTGCCTCGGCCAGTCGCACCGGAGAATCGGTGCCGATATGCATTGCCGCATCCTCGCTCTCCAACTTACGGACATCTCTGGCGCGCAACTGGTCGATCCTTATGGTTTGCACGATCCGAAACATCCAGCTATCGAAGCGTGTTCCCTCCTGGAACTGGTGCGACCGCGACAAAGCCCGTTCGCAAGCCGCCTGAACGAGATCGTCCGCTTCGACCGCCGAGCCGGTAAGACCTCGTGCGAAACGCCGCAACCTAGGTAGGACCGCGATGAGCTGGTCGTTGAAGGATACGCTCACCCGGACGTCTCCGAGCCTAAGGCCCGTGCCCCGCACGTTTCAATATCGTGACAACGGGGTTCGAGCGTCCTTATTCCGCAATGGATCGAACAAAATGGCAACCCAGGACGTGTGTGAATGCCGATGATCACGCCCGCGTGACATGCTGCGGCCGAACGCCGCATCGGGCGCTGTGGATCGCAAAAACTCTTGAGAATAATCCTCGCTCGCATAGTCAAAGCCATTCCATCGTTGTGCCAGTTTCGGCGGCACTTGGCTTCACAAAATTTCGCGTCGGAGGCATGGTGGCCGCGCCAACCGGCCGCTAGGGACCAAGAACAATGAAAATTAGCGTTGCCAAGGAGCGTCGGCCCTATGAGCGGAGGGTCGCGGCATCGCCGGACACGGTCAAGCGGCTGATCAACGCCGGCCATCAAATCGTGGTCGAAAGTGGCGCTGGCGCCGGCAGCGCTTTTCCGGATGACGCTTATTCCGCGGTTGGCGGCCGGATCGGCGGCCGCGATGAAACGTTCGGCGCGGCCGATATCCTGTTGAAAGTGCGGCGCCCGCTCGGGCCCGGCGAAGGTGACATCGATGAAATATCCGCCATGCGGCGGGGCGTGGTCCTGATCGGGATCTTGGACCCGTTGCAGCAGCGCGACCAAGTATCGGCTTACGCCAAAGCCGGGATCATCGCTTTCGCGGTGGAATTGGTTCCGCGCATCACGCGGGCGCAGACGATGGACGTTTTGTCTTCGCAAGCCAATCTCGCCGGTTACAAAGCGGTGTTGGATGCCGCCGCCGCTTTCGGCCGTGCCTTCCCGATGATGATGACAGCCGCCGGAACGATCGCGCCGGCCCGCGTGCTGGTGATGGGAGCCGGGGTTGCAGGCCTCCAGGCGATTGCGACGGCGCGGCGCCTCGGCGCCATCGTCTCCGCGACCGATGTGCGGTTTGCGGCCAAGGAGCAGGTCGAAAGTCTCGGCGCAAGCTTTCTGGCGATCGATCTCGAGGCGATGAAGGCGATGGAGACCGCGGGCGGCTATGCCAAGGAAATGGGCGAGGATTTCGCTCGCCGCCAACGCGAGCACGTCGCCGAGGCGATGAAAAAGATCGACATTGTTATCACCACGGCGCTGGTCCCAGGACGGCGCGCTCCGGTGCTGATCACGAAAGACATGGTCGCCGGCATGCGTCCCGGCTCGATCATTGTCGATCTGGCGGTCGAGCAGGGCGGCAATGTCGAGGGCGCGGAATTCGCCCGCGACGTGCAAACCGGGAATGGCGTGACCATCATCGGTCCAGCCAATCTTCCGTCCGAGATCGCGGTCGATGCAAGTCAGCTTTACGCCAGGAACCTCCTCGCCTTTCTCGGCTTGATCGTGGACAAGGACGGCAACCTCAAAATCGATCGCGATGACGAGATCGTGAAGGCGACCCTGTTGACGCTTGATGGCGCCGTCGTCCATCCGCAACTGGCTGCCGCCTGAAAGGGCACGGAAACATGGCAAGCGGCGAAATATTCGTATTCTTCCTGACCGTGTTCGTGCTGGCGGTCTTCGTGGGTTACCATGTCGTCTGGCGCGTCACGCCGGCGCTGCATTCGCCCCTGATGGCGGTGACCAACGCCATTTCCTCGGTGATCATCGTTGGCGCGCTGATCGCCGCCGGGCCGGCCGGCATGAGCTTCTCCAAGATCATGGGCTTCGTCGCGGTGATCCTCGCCTCGATCAATATTTTCGGCGGGTTCATCGTCACCCAGCGCATGCTGCAAATGTTCAAGAAAAAGAAATAGGGGCGGTCATTGAGCGCGAGCCTTTCCGCCTTTTTGTATCTGATCGCGTCGGTCTGTTTCATCCTGGCCCTGCGGGGCTTGTCGTCGCCGGTGACCTCGCGCTCGGGCAACATGTTCGGCATCGCCGGCATGGTGATCGCGATCGGCACGACGCTCGCGATGCCGGGCGTCGTGAGCTATCCGATGATTGTCGCCGGCATCGTCATCGGCGGCGCCATCGGCACGTTGATCGCATGGCGAATCCAGATGACCGCTCTGCCGCAGCTTGTCGCGGCGTTTCACAGCTTGGTCGGGCTTGCCGCGGTCTGCGTTGCCGCGGCGGCCTTCTATGCGCCCGCGTCTTACGGCATCGGCGAGCCGGGCGCGATCCGGACCGAGAGCCTGATCGAGATGGCGCTCGGCACCGCGATCGGCGCCGTCACCTTCACGGGATCGATCATCGCCTTCGGCAAGCTGCAAGGCCTGATCACGGGGCGGCCCCTGGTTTTTCCGGGCCAGCATCCGCTCAACGCGCTATTGGGGATCGTCCTGGTCGCGGTCATGGCGTGGTTCGTGATCGAACAGCCGCCCGAGGCGTTTTGGGCGATCATTGCCTTGTCCCTCTTGTTAGGCCTGCTGTTGATCCTGCCGATTGGCGGCGCCGACATGCCGGTCGTGATCTCGATGTTGAATTCCTATTCGGGCTGGGCCGCCTGCGGCATCGGCTTCACGCTTGCCAACAGCCTGCTGATCGTCACCGGCGCGCTGGTCGGCTCCTCCGGCGCGATCCTGTCCTACATCATGTGCAAAGGCATGAACCGCTCGATCTTCAACGTGATCCTGGGCGGATTCGGCACCGAGGGCGGCACTGTCGGGGCCGGCGCCGGGCATGGCGACAAGATGGTGAAGTCGGGCAGCGCCGAAGACGCCGCCTTCATCATGAAAAACGCCGGCTCGGTCATCATCGTCCCCGGCTATGGCATGGCGGTGGCGCAGGCGCAGCACGCGCTCCGGGAGTTGGCCGATCTCCTCAAGAAGGAGGGGGCCACGGTGAAATATGCCATCCATCCGGTGGCGGGCCGCATGCCCGGCCACATGAATGTGCTGCTGGCGGAAGCCAACGTGCCATACGACGAGGTCTTCGAACTCGACGAGATCAACAACGATTTCGCCTCGGCGGACGTTGCCTATGTCATCGGCGCCAACGACGTCACCAATCCCGCCGCGAAGACCGACCCGAAATCGCCGATCTATGGCATGCCGATTCTCGATGTCGAGAAGGCCAAGACCGTGCTGTTCGTGAAACGCTCGATGGCCTCTGGCTATGCCGGCGTCGAGAACGAGCTGTTCTATCGCGACAACACGATGATGCTCTTCGGCGACGCCAAGAAAATGTGCGAGCAGATCGTGAAGGCGATGGCGTAATCGGACGGTCGCGCAGAGCGCTTATTCGATCAGCGCCGCCGCATCGAGCGCGTGCGGTATGCTCATCGAACCAACGGCCTTGAAGTCGTTCGTCTTGGGATCGAAGATCTCCGCGCTCTTCACGACCGGAATATCGGCCACGTTCTGAACCTGGGGTTGACCCAGGCCGCCGGCGAGCAAAATCTCGCCGCTCGAAAGCAGTGTTGCCGAATGTCCGCCCCGCACGCTCGTCATGCTCGCCTTACAGCCTTTCGGCTTGGTATCGGTCTCGCCCTTGACGCAAGCGAAGGTGCCCGTAGCCGGATCGAAAATCTCCGCGGTGTCACGAAATCCGCCGCCATCGCCACCTCCGGACAGGACGTTGGCGCTGACGATCAGGTAACCGAACGAGCCCCCGGCGATGAGGATCTTGCCCTTACCGATCGGGGTGGCCGTGTGCATCTGGCGGTCGTCGACAAGCGCGTCCAGTCCGGAGCTGGAGAATTTTCCGGTCGCGGGATCGTAGAGAGAGGTGGAATTGATCGTGCCGTCTTGGTGGTTGAACGCCATGCCGTTGAAACCGCCGGCGATCAAGACCTCGCCGTCGCGTTTGCAGGCACAGCCCTCGATCAAGGTGGCAGTATGTCCCGCGACACCGCCTTCAATCGTCGCATCGCCGGTCGCCTTGAAGGTTCCGGTCTTCGGATCGTAGAGTTCGGCGCTGGAGGTCGTGTCGCCATTGTTGAAGAGGCCGCCGACGATAAGCACGCTGCCGTCCGGCAGCAACGTCCCGCTGTGAAGCGCGCGCGGTTTCGTCATGTTGCCTTTGGTCGCGGTGAACTTGCCCGTGGTCGGATTGAATATCTCCGCTGTCGCCGTGGGCGTTCCGAGACTCGGATCGTAACCGCCCGCGATCAGAATTGTGCCGTCTTCAAGGGGCGTCTCGCTATAAAGGACGCGGGGATGGTGGAGCGACCCCGTGGCCTGGAAGTTCCCCGTCGCGGGGTCGTACAGTTCGGCGGTAACGAGATCGCTCGCCTCGACCTTGACCCGATAATCCGGTATGGAAGCGTCGCCCATTCCGGTCAGGCCGCCGGCGACCAGGACTCGCGCTTTCAGTGAACCTTTCGCGAGCGAAGCCGCTGCTATCCCGGCCCGGGACTTCTGCAGATGCGCCGCCACCCGAAATTTTTTCGTGGCCGGATCATATATCTCGGCGACATTCGTGCTCTTGAAACCGGTCGAAATGCCGCCGGCGATCAGCACGTCGCCGGACTTGGCCGCCGCGGGCGCCGGGTTCGCATCCTGCGCGACCGCCATCGAGGCCGCGACGATGGTCATCGACAAGAGAGCGGCGATCGCCGAACCAGTCACCAGGGTACCGTTCCAGAACGAGATTCGGGCCATCAAATTCTCCAGGTTCGGATCGGCATTTGCGCGACGATCGGGCCGCAAGTTTTGCGCTTCTGAAGATTCATGGGATCGCGGCGCAGAGTCAACGCGGATCGATCGATGGACCGTGCCGCACGTATTTTGCACAAGGGTGGTTCACCCGCTATAGATGAGCGGAAGATCGACACACCGATAATGGGACTTCTCATGACACCGCGGCGGCTTCGCCAAAGCGGATCTTTTCGATCCAAGTGGAGCGATCTTCTGGGATGATCCAGCGGCGATAGGAGAGAGGAAGCTGATGCCCGAATATGCCGCGCCGCTGGCCGAGATGCGCTTCGCGCTCGATGTCGCCGCCGGCCTGCCCGAGCTGGCGCGCCTGCCCGGATTGGAGCAGGCGACGCCGGATACGGCCGATGCGGTGCTCGAACAGGCCGGCCGGCTCGCGGGCGGCATGCTGTCGCCGCTCAACGTCATCGGAGACCGCGAGGGCAGCCGCCTCGAGAACGGCATTGTCCGCACGCCGCCGGGTTTCAAGGATGGGTACCGCGCCTATGTCGAGGGCGGCTGGAACGCGCTCGGCTTTCCGCCCGAGATCGGCGGCCAGGGCCTGCCGCACGCGCTGGCGATCGCGGTCACCGAGATGTGGAACTCCGCCAACATGGGGTGGGCGCTGTGCCCGCTCCTGACCTATGCCGCGGTCGAGGCGATCGCGGCGCACGGCACCGCGGAACAAAAGCGGCTCTATCTCGCGAAGCTCGTCTCCGGCGAATGGAGCGGGACGATGAACCTGACCGAGCCTCAGGCCGGCTCCGATGTCGGAGCGTTACGCACCCGGGCCGTGCGCGAAGGCGACCGGTACCGCATCACGGGCCAGAAGATATTTATCACTTATGGCGAGCACGATTTCGCGCCCAACATCGTCCATATGGTGCTGGCGCGCCTGCCCGACGCGCCGCCCGGCACGCGGGGCCTGTCGCTGTTCCTGGTGCCGAAATTCCTGGTCAAGGACGATGGCAGCCTGGGCGCGCGCAACGATGTCCGTGCCGTCAGCCTCGAACACAAGCTCGGTATCCACGCCAGCCCGACCTGCGTCATGGCCTATGGCGACAATGGCGGCGCCGAAGGCTGGCTCGTTGGCGAAGAAAATCGCGGCATGGAATGCATGTTCACCATGATGAATCATGCGCGGCTCCAGGTCGGCATGCAGGGTCTCGCCATCGCCGAGCGCGCCTACCAGCAGGCGCGCGATTTTGCCCGCACCCGCATCCAGGGCCGGCCCGTGACGGCAAGGGAATCCGGCCCGGTCCCGATCGCGCATCATCCCGACGTGCGGCGCATGCTCCTGTCGATGCGCACACAGATCGCGGCGATGCGGGCGCTGGTGTACTACACGGCCGCCGCCATCGACCGCGCGCGTCATCATCCCGACGCGACGGCGCGCGGCGACTTCCAGCGCCGCGCCGATCTCTTGATCCCGGTGGTTAAGGCCTGGTGCACCGATCGCGGCGTCGCCGTCGCGTCCACCGGCATCCAGGTGCATGGCGGCATGGGCTTTATCGAAGAGACCGGCGCCGCCCAGCATCTTCGCGATGCGCGGATCGCCCCGATCTATGAAGGCACCAACGGCATTCAGGCGAACGATCTGCTGGGCCGTAAGCTGCTGCGTGATGGCGGCGCGGCGATGGCGGCGTTGATCGCGGAGATGCGAGCCGATGCGTTGCGACTCGAAGCGGCAGGTGACGTCCCCGCCGCCCTCCGGGCGCCGTTGGGCGCGGGCATCGATGCGCTTGAGCAAGCAAACCGCTGGTTGATCGCGCACGAGGTCGATCAGGCGCTCGGGCTCGCCGGGGCCGTACCCTATCTGGAGTTGGTGGGAACGGTCGCGGGCGGCTGGATGCTCGCGCGCGAAGCAGTCGATGCCACGCGGCGTCTCGGCGCACACGAGGGCGATGCCGGCTTTCTTCGCGCCAAGCTCGCGACCGCGCGCTTCTATGGCGAACACTTCCTCGCCGTCGCGCCGGCCCTTCTGCCGGCGATCATGGGCGGCGAAACGATCCTCGGTTTCGACCTAGAGAACTTCTAGCGCGGCTACTTCCGATTGACGCACACCAGCAGCGTCCAATAGCCGAACAAATTGACCGGCTGCCGATGCACTGGCGTCAGACCGCTCGCGGCCAGGAAGCGATCGAGCGGGAAGTCGGGATGAAAGCCGATGCGGGCGGCGAGCGGCACGAACGCATTCTCGACAGCGCGCATGGGGCCACCGGCGCTCGAAAAATGATTGACGATCACGATACGGCCGCCGGGCTTGCAGACACGCTGGATTTCCGCGGAAAACCGTGCCGGATCGCTGACCACCGACACCACATAGAGCGCCAGCACGGCCTCGAAACTGTCGGCGGCGAATTCGAGATGCTCGGCATCCATTTCCCGCACGGCCTCGACTTGCGGCAGCGCCAGCCGCTTCACCCGCGCGCGCGCCTTCTCCAACATTTCGGGCGAGACATCGATGCCCGTGACCCGTGCATCCCGCCGAAACAACGGGAGCGACAAGCCGGTGCCGACCCCGACCTCGAGAATCCGCTGGTCCGCCCGATCGTTGACGAGCTTCACAGCGGCGGCGCGGCCGTTTTCGAAGATCGGCCCGAACACCAGATCATAAAAGCCGGCGATAAGCCGGTAGCTGCGCAGGGTGTCTTCAAGCTTCATTGGGGAATTATATTTGTCAGAGCGTGAAACCGCCATCCACGATATGCACGGCGCCAGTGGTAAACCGCGATTCATCGCTGGCGAGATAGACCGCAAGCTGCGCGACCTCCTCCGGCGTGCCGAGCCGTCCCATCGGTTGGCGCGCGACGAAGGCCTGGCGTGCCGCCTCGCCGCCTTGGGCGGCGATGCGCTCTTCGAGCGACGGGCTTGCGATCGTGCCCGGACAGATCGCGTTGCAGCGCACCCCCTCCTTGATGAAATCGATGGCGACGGATTTGGTGAGCCCGATCACGCCGGCCTTGCTGGTGCCGTACGCGAACCGGTTGGGCGCGCCTTTGATCGAGGACACCGACGACGACATGTTGACGATCGACGCGCCTTTGCCGCCCGCCAAGATCCGGGGAAGGAAGGCGCGGATCATCAGGTACATGGCGCGGAGATTGAGATTCATCGTGAAATCCCAATCGTCCTCGCCGCAATCGAGAATCGTGCCGTGATGCACATAGCCGGCGCAATTGAACAGTATGTCGGGCACGTCGAACGCCGCCAGTGCCGCGACGGCGTCCGCGTCGGTCACATCGAGACGGCGCGCTTCGATGGCGCCACCAAGATCGCCAAGCTTGCTTTCGTCGATATCCGTAGCAACGACACGCGCACCTTCTGCCGCGAACGCCAGCGCCGTCGCCCGCCCGATGCCCTGCCCCGCCGCGGTCACGATTGCTCTCTTGCCCTTGAGCCTCTCGCCCATCCTCGACCCTTCGCCTTCCCGCCATTAAAGGCATGACCTCGTCCGCTACCGAATAAGCCAGCGGCCCTTGACCGTCCAGGACATCCTATTTATTGGCTGTCGCCAAGATCGACGGCGATTCAAATTGGCGGGAGGCGGTATGGCGCGGATCGAAGCATTGCGGCGTGACACCGAGCTCAAACCGCTGCCGCAGCCGGAGTCCGGCTTGACGCCCGAGACCATGATCGCGCGCGCCGCGGCCTTGCGTCCCCTATTGCGCGACGAACAGGACGAGAGCGACCAGCGCGGCTATTACTCCGACAACATGCACCGGGAGTTTCTCAAGGCCGGCGTCTATCGCTGCGTCCAGCCCAAACTGTTCGGCGGCTACGAGTTCGACTTCCCCACATTCTGCAAGATCATTATCGAGATTTCGCGCGGCCATCCCTCCACCGGCTGGTGCTACACGCTCGCCTCTTCCCATGCGATGCTGATCGGATCGCATTGGTCGGAGGAAGCGCAGCGCGAATTGTTCGGCCCCGAGGGGGATTTCCGCTCGCCCCACCGCGCGCCGCCCAACGGAAAATTCCGCAAGGTGGATGGCGGCTATGTCGTCAACGGCACCTGGTCCTATTCATCGGGCGTGCCGGTGTGCACCCATTTCACCGCGGGCGGCCTGATCGTGGACGAAGGCAAGCCGCCGATCGTCGTGAATTTTTGCGTCCCCATCGACCAAGTCGAAATCCTGTCCGATTGGGGCGGCGATGCCAGCCTCGGCATGCGGGGTAGCGGCTCGAATTCGGTGCGTCTGACCGAAATATTCGTGGCCGACCGCTTTTTCTCGGAATCGAGCCGCATGATGGCGATCGCCGATCAAGCCCATGGCACCCCGGGCACGCGGCTTCACGGCAATCCGATGTATCTCGGCCAGATGGGCGGCCCGTACCACACCACTCTCGGCGCCATCACCGCCGGGACCGCGCGCGCCGCCTGCGACGAATTCGAGGCGATGATGCGCACGCGCGCGGTGATGTTCGATCCGAGCGCCTCGCGCCTGACCAACCAGGAAAGCCAACGTCCCTTCGGCAAGGCCTTGAACCTAACGGATTCGGCCGAGGCGCTGACGCTCGCGGCCGCGCAGGGCTACATGGATTATTGCGCGCGGTGGGCCAAGGACCGCACGCCGATTTCGGCCGACGACACGCTCCGGCTATGGGGCATGGCGCAAGAAGCGTGTTTCATGGCCTGCGAGGCGGTGGAATTGCTATTCCAGAATTCCGGGTCGACCGCCGCCAACAAGGGCCAGCGCATCGAGCGCTATCTGCGCGACGTGCAGATGTATCGCATCCATCCGGCGGCGCAACCCTGGACCGGCCTCGCCCGCGCGCAATCCTATCTCGGCCTGCCGGTCTGGATGTTTGGAAATCCGCCACCGCCGACCGCCAAAGTTTGATAGACCTTCTTTGATTTAGGAGAGCCGCAGGCCTAGGGCCATGTATGGCTGAATTTGGGACATCGGTATTCGACGCGCCGGCCGGGCCGGATCAACATGAGGGAGTGAACGCGACATGTATAACGGTACCAAGGTGCTCGACATCCACGGTCATTACTCCGCGCCGGTCAACGGCAGCGCGGCGGTCGGCCTGATGATGGCCAGCAACACCCCGCTGCGCGACGACCCGCGCAAGGATATTCCGCGGCTGGGCATGAGCGAGCAGGCCTGGGCAGGCGCCATGAAGCGCCATATCGATATGATGGACGACCATAATATCGATGCCCAGCTCATCGGCCCGCGCCCCTTCCTGATGCTGGGCTGGATGCAAAAGCATCTGCTGGAAAGCTGGTGCCGCTTCATCAATCACATGATCGCGCGACAGGTCACTGCCTTCCCAACCCGCTTCTCCGGCGCGGCAACGCTGCCGCAGAATCCCAAGGCCGACGATCTCAAGCATTGCCTGCCGGAGCTCGAATATTGCCATCGGGAATTGGGCTTCACCGCCGCCTATCTTACGCCCGATCCGGTCGGCGACCGCAGCTCGCCAGGCATGGACGATGAATACTGGGACCCGGTTTACGCTTACTGCGAAAAGCACGGATTGCCGATTGTCGTGCACGGCACGAACTGCACCGACCCGCGGCTCAAGACGATCCCGCAGAACTATCAGATCGGCTTCGTCTGGGAGCAGTATCTCGCGACCCAGCTTCTCTCGCATGGCGACGTGTTCAAGCGCTTCCCCGGCCTCAAGGTCGTGGTGTGCCATTGCGGCGGCGCGCTCGACCGCTTCATCAAGAGCGATCATCATCTCGCGCAAAAGGACCTCAGCAAGAATCTGTTCTTCGATACCTGTGCGCTCGACACCGATTTCCTCGAAGCCGCGATCAAGCAGCGCACGCCGAAGAACATCTTGTTCGGCACCGAGACGCCCGGCTCGGGGAGCGCCATCCGTCCCGAGACCGGCAAGCAGGGCGACGATCTCGTGCCCATTATCGGGGCGATGAAGTTCCTCTCCGAGGCGGAAAAACTTGCGATCTTCCACGGCAATGCCGAGAAGGTGTGCCCCGGCCTCGGCAAATTGGGCTAGGCAACAACAGCGGACCGCGGATACGCCGGATCGAAGAGCGATCCCAAAGTCCGGCAACCCGCAACCCTTTGTGTCGCGTGGCGCACTGGGCAATTTCGGACCGGTAATTGCCGGGAGAGCGCGCTCGCGCTAGGTAAGGAGCATGACGGCCGAGTCGCTCCCCCTTCCCAGCGCATTGTTGCCGTCAGAAAGATCCGACACCGATCCGAGCGAGCTGACGCGGCGCTCGTTGGAGCGGCGCTGGTTCTTTGTCTCGCTCCTGTTTCATCTGCTTATTCTGGCGGCGATATTGTTCGCGCTGGGGCCGCGCCCGGTACCGCCGGATGTGCCCGTGATCAAGATCACGCTGGTACGCGAAGGTCCGGGTTCCGAGGGCGCCGCGGGCGGCGGCGGCGGTCAGGGCGCGCCTGCCGGCGTCGCTTCCGACTCCCCCGCGCCGGAAACGGCTGCCACGTCCCCCAACGCAGCCGCGCCGGCACCCACCCCCGAGCCACCTGCCCCGACGGTTCAAACCGTCGAGCCGGTTCAAGCACCGCCTGAACCGATACCGCCGGTTCAGCCGGCGCCAGTGGCGATGCCCGAACCGGAGATTCCGCCCGCGCCACCGGTGGCAGAGGCCGTGCCCCAGCCCATTGCTCCGCCCCCTCCGATCCCGCCGCCACCGACCGAGTCGGTGCCGCCACCGCGCGTGGCCGAGGCCCAAAAGCTGCCGCCACCCCCACCGCCGAAACCTCGCCCGCCCAATCCGGTGGTTGCCGCGGTTGCGCCCAAGCCTGTGCGGACGCCGCCTAACGTCGTCGCACCAGCCGCGGCGACACCAAGCATTGCGGCCGCTCCCCAACCATCGCCCTCGCCACCGGCGCAACTCCAAACCGCCGCGGCAAACCCCGGCGCGGCCGCGGGTCCGGCTAATGCCGCGGGTCCGGGCGCGGGCGCCACCGGCGCCGGCCACGCGGCGATCGGCAATGGCCGGGAGGGCCTGGGAGACGATTATCTCGAGCGGCTGCGCCGGCATCTGGCGCGCTTCAAGAGCTACCCGCCCGATGCCGAACGGCAGAAGCAGGAAGGCAGCGTGCTCATCGGCTTCTCGATCGCGCGCGACGGCACGATCGAAAACGCGCATATCGAAAGGGGTTCCGGCTTCCCGCTTTTGGACGAAGCGACGCTCGCCATGCTGAAGAAAGCGTCGCCGGTGCCGCCATTGCCGGAGAGTTATCACGGCCAAGAAGCGCGGGCCGCGTTGCCTATCAACTACAAGCTGAGCCTCTTGGACAGCATGTTCTAAGGCGATAGCGCAATCGGTACCCGCTATTACGCGTTTGCGCCGAGCCGGCGCGCCGCGTTAAGCTGTTCAATGCGGCCCGAGCCAATCGCCGCCGCCTTTCGGAGGAACGATGTCCGAGACTGTCCGCTTCGAGCGCCGTGGCAAAATCGGCGTGATCACGGTCGACAACCCGCCCGTCAATGCGCTGAGCAGTTCCGTCCGCCAGGGTCTGGTGGAGTCGCTGAACCAGGGTCTTGCCGACAGCGACGTCAAGGCATTCGTGCTGATCGGCGCGGGCCGGACCTATATCGCGGGCGCGGACATACGCGAATTCGGCAAGCCCATGACGGGACCCGGGCTCCAGAAGGTCATCACCGATTTCGAGCAATCATCGAAGCCTATCGTGGTCGCGATCCACGGCACGGCGCTGGGCGGCGGCCTTGAAGTCGCGCTCGGTTGCCATTATCGCGTCGCGGTTCGGTCCGCGCAACTCGGCCTGCCCGAGGTGAAGCTCGGCATCTTGCCCGGAGCCGGCGGCACGCAGCGGCTGCCGCGAATCATCGGCGTCAAGGCCGCGCTGGACATGATTTCGACCGGCGATCCCATCCCGGCGGCCAAGGCCAAGGAGGTCGGGCTGGTCGATCAAATCGTCGAAGGCGATCTGCTCGACGGCGCCATCAAATTCGCCGTGACCGTTGCGATCCCGGGCGGGACCAAGGGCCGGCTGGTGAGCGAGCGCCAGGACAAGCTCGGCGACGTCAAGTCGGATCCGAATTTCTTCGCGGAAGCCCGGACCCGGATCAAGGCGCGCGCGCGCGGCCAGCAGGCGCCGGTCCGCATCGTCGATGCCGTCGAGGCGGCGGCCACCCTGCCCTTCGCCGAAGGCATCAAGCGCGAAGGCGAGATCGGCCGCGAACTGATGGCCGCCACCGAATCGAAGGCGATGCGGCACGTCTTTTTCGCCGAGCGCGAGGCGGCGAGGATCCCGGACGTGCCATCCGACACGCCGGTACGGCCCGTCAAATCCGCCGCGATCATCGGAGCGGGCACCATGGGCGG
>Ga0182024_10013863_pt1 | contig 15661 bp, 12 predicted proteins | sample P32metaG_FD_120480 | JGI IMG/M metagenome (GOLD analysis project Ga0182024, IMG submission 120480) | Permafrost microbial communities from Stordalen Mire, Sweden - P3-2 metaG (Illumina Assembly) | ecosystem: Environmental > Terrestrial > Soil > Wetlands > Permafrost | place: Sweden: Stordalen... | reverse complement strand
GGGAGTAGCCCGCCTGGCCACTGTCAATGCTGAGCTCGGCGCGATCGCGGGCTCGACCGCCACCATGGACGCGGTGCTGCGGCGCGCGGTCAGCGCGGGCCTGCCGGTGCCCGACGCGGTGGCCGCCGCGAGCGCGACGCCGGCCCGGGTGCTTGGCATCGATGACCGCGTCGGCGCGCTGCGCCCCGGCCTGGCCGCCAACGTGGTGATCACCGATGAGCTGACGGAGCGGATCGTCGTCCAGAACTTCAATGCCGCCCCAGCGGAAATCGAGATTGCCATCGACTTCGGCTGCGACTTTGCCGACATGTTCGAGGTTCGCGGCGCCAACCGCAAGCTGCGCGGCACTCAGATGATGCCGGTCTCCTCGCCCGATCGCCGCCGTATCGTTCTCGCCTACAAGGGGCGCGACGAGCTGCTGCGCGAGACCTTCATCGACTTTCTCCGGCTGCGTCCGACAAAGCTGACCGAGTCGAAGGCGATCTTTGCCATCAAGCTCAACCGGCACGAGCGGCGCGAAATCCTCATCCACGTCAGCACCAGGACTGGTGGCAGCGACGCGGCGCCTCCTTGCCGGCCGATGCTTACCTACGAGCAGGAACGCTCGATCGCAGACGCACGCTTCAGCGGCTGGATGGAGTACAACGCCCGCATCGCCACGGGCAACGTCAAGTTCAACGAGATCCTGGCGCGCGCCTACAACGACATCTACATCCTGCGCCAAGAAGGCTCACGGGGAACGGCGTTGGCTGCCGGTGTGCCCTGGTTTTCCGTGCCCTTCGGGCGCGATGACTTCATCACCGCCCTGCAAACAGTGGCATTCATGCCCGAGCTGGCTCGCGAAGTGCTTCTATTCTTCGCTCGCTGGCAGGGCACGAAGTTCGACGGCGAGACCGGTGAAGAGCCAGGCAAGATGCCGCACGAGATCCGCACCGGTGAGATGGCGAACTGCGCTGAAATCGCTTTCCGCCCGTCTTACCACACGATCGACGCGACACAACTCTGGCTGATGCTGCTGGGCGAATACGTCCGCTGGACCGGCGACCTGGACCTGGCGCGCGAGATCTGGGTGCACGTCGAAGCGGCCGAGCAGTTCTGCAGCCGCCGCACCACAGACGGTGCCGGCTACATGATCTACGGCGACAAGCCGGGCGAAGCGCTGGCCAATCAGGGCTGGAAAGACAGCTGGAACTCGGTTGTCTACGCCGACGGCAAGCAAGCGCTGCCGCCGATCGCGCTGTGCGAGCCGCAGGGGTACCTGTATGCCGGGTGGACCTCGGTGGCGGATGTGGCGGAACAGCTCGGTAAAGGTGACTACGCCGGGGCAATGCGCGCGAAAGCGGCGGTGTTGAAAGAACGCTTCGTGCGCGATTTCTGGATGGAGGAGAAGGAGTTTGTCGCTCTGGCGCTCGACGGCAAAGGCCGCCAGTGCGACGTCATCTCCTCGAACCCGGGCCATCTGATCGGCACCGGCATCCTCAGCTCTGATAAGGAGCTGCTGGTGGCGGAACGGATGATGGAGCCCGACATGTTCTGCCAGGGCTTCCGCACCCTGGCATCATCGGAGGTGGCATACCAGCCGCTCGACTATCAGGTCGGCGCGGTCTGGCCGCACGACAGCGCCTTCACCGCTGCGCAGCTTCCGCGCATCGGCAAGCCCGAGTACGCCCATGCCGTCATGCAAGGGCTGTTCGAAGCAGCACTGCATCAGGCGGCTTTGCGGCTGCCTGAGCTGTTCTGCGGCGTCACTCGTCCGGGCACCAGCGATCCGGTGCGCTATCCGGTCGCCTGTGTGCCGCAGGCATGGTCGTCAGGCTGCTGGTTCCAGATGCTGAAGGGATGTTTCGACATCATCCCCGATGCGGTCAACAAGCGTGTGCGCATTGCCAAACCGGCGCTGCCGGAATGGCTCGGCAAGGTGCGCTTGAGCGGTTTGCGAATCGGCGATGCCGAGCTTGATCTGGAGTTCTATCCGGGCAAGCGCGGCAAAACTCGCTGCCTCGTAACGCGCCTGGTGGGCGACGTCTCCGTCGTCATCGATGACTAGACTTGGCAATCTGGTGGTGCAGCCTTTGGGGAAGCGATTCCTCGAAGGTCTGCATCACCGGTCGCAGTTTGCTCGCGAACGTCTCCATCAGCGGAGTTGCAGTCCATCACAACAGATGGGTCTGCACTTTGCTGCTTGTCTTGCATTTACTATGCACGATAGCATCAGATCCTACGCAGCGATACAGTATAAGGAAAATCGCAAAAAGGAAGAGGGAAAAACGCCCCAGCAGGACGAACGAGCTTCAATGAGTAGCTCGTCGTCCCACAGGAGCAAGGTCGGGCTAGCGAAAGTCTGCCGGGACAGCAAGGGCGCATGGTGTCAGGCGTGGCTGGTCGTTTCTGCTTCGAGGACGAGCTTGAGGGCTTCGCAGCCTACCTCCAGTTCGCTGTCATCGGGCTGGCGTGTGGTCAGGCGTTGCAACCACATGCCAGGTATGACTGCTATGCGGGAGAAGGCTTTCCACGGGCATTTGAGAATCTCGTAGCAGATCCCGGTCACGAGCGGCATGAGCGCCAGCCGCATGACCACTCGCATTGCCGCATCCGTCCACGGCAGCATTGTGAAACAGATCACGCTGACGAAGATGACCAGCAAGGCGAAAGCGGTGCCGCAACGAGGATGCGGCGTATCGAATGGGCGGGCGCATTCGGCAGTCAACGGGCATCCATGCTCGTAGGCATGCACAGCTTTATGCTCGGCACCATGGTATTCGAACACGCGGCGAATGCTCGACCGCAGTCCAATGGCGTAAACGTAACCGACGAAGAGCGTCAGTTTCACCAGAGCTTCGCAGGCATTGAGCGCCATGCTGTTTTGCGTCAAGTTTCCCAGCGTCCATTGCGCCACCAGACTCGGTAGCACGATGAAGAGGAACACGCCGATCGAGAGGCTGACTGCAAACGTGAGAATGAACATCCACACAGGGATTTGCTTACGCTGCGACGGCGGCAACGCCATGTTGCTGGACCACTTCAAGTAACGAGTGCCGACGAGCAGCATCTCGAAAAGGGCAACGTTGCCACGAATCAGTGGCAGAGCGAGAATGCCTTTTTGCATCGACTCGAACTTTTCGAGCTTGGTGCAAATCGAACCATCGGGCAATCTGACAGCAGCTCCGACGTAATTAGGCGAGCGCATCAGCACTCCCTCGATCAAAGCCTGCCCGCCAATTGAAGGTTGAGTAGCCATAGGTGTCTCCAGAGAATGGGGGCCGAGCAATGCTCGGTCACGTTGTTTAAGTGACGGGAAAGGGGTTCTGTTGTTGATTGAATTGAGAGACCGTTGACGCAGTTAGAGATTTGGGTGAAGAGTAGGTGCCAATACCTTAGCTAATATGGAGATCTCCGCACAAGAAATCGGTCGAACACGATCGGCAAAGATAATCCAGTTCAATCCGCACGAACACTAGGTTTCAGCCAAACAGTGCTACCCGCCAATGCTAGCGCTAGCAACGATCATCGCTTTGCTCAGCCACACTAGGTATTGTGAGAGTTTCGTGTTCCGCCTGACAGTTGTCTCGTCAGGACTTGTTCGACGACAATCGTGAGCGAGTTTCGGCAGAAGTTTGGCATGTCGCGGCCGATTTGCTAGTTGAGAAGCAGCGTAATAGCCGCATTCACAGCCAATTATCGTCTCCAGTCTATTGCCAACGAGGGCGCCGACGATTAGTCTTCATGGTCAAATCCATCCGCGCCAAACATAGATAAAACCTCCCGCAAACCTCAGCTTTCTGTACGAACTGCTTCATGGTTTCACACCCCTTTTGGTGCGGCGGACGAACTTCCCCATCAGTATTTCGCTCTTTCACAGAGAGGAAACCGGTTCTTGTTATGAATAATACAGCGCAGATACATTCCCCACCCCTGCTTGAGATGCGCGGTATCGGCAAAGCTTTTCCGGGCGTTCGCGCACTGAACAACGTGACGTTCGACGTTGTTTATGAATCTTCTCTCAATCGAATCGTACACTCAGCAAGTGGTGCTGGGCGTCGTCATTTTGTTGGCGGTGGTCGTCGACGAGCTGCGCAAGCGCTATCTCGTCGCCAGATGACCGTCAGCTCTTTCCAGGAGCAATGCCATGAGCAACTCAACACAGCGCCTCGTCGCCGCCCTGACAGCGTTGCTGCTGGGGTTGGCTATGCCTGCAGTCGCTGCGCCGGCACAGCATACGGCGGCGACGGCCACCGACAGACCAATAGTGCTGGACGCCGTCAACAAGGCGGCTTCAGCCTACTCCAATTACAGCAACCCGGCTCTTGAGCGGATGTTCCGGGCGGCGCTGGTCAACACCATGCACCAGTCAGTTCGCACCGCAGACGGTACCATCTACATCAAGACCGGCGACATCCCGGCGCAGTGGCTGCGAGATTCCAGCGCCCAGGCGCGCCCGTACCTGCTCTTTGCGCAGTCGGACAAATCCGTGCAAAGCTTCTTCCATGGCGTGATCGCCAGGCAGGCCAAATACCTGCAGATCGATCCATATGCCAACGCTTTCACGAAAGACTACAAGGTGTGGGAAGAGAAGTACGAACTGGATTCCCTCGCGTATCCGATCGATCTGGCCTGGCTCTATTGGAAAGTTACGGGCGACAGCTCTGTTTTCACAGGCAGTCTGTCACGTGGATTCGACAGGGCGCTGGCGACGATGGAGAAGGAACAAGATCATCCCAGGAATTCAGCCTATCGGCATGCCGGTATGCCCAATCTCGGACGAGGCAGCCCAGTCGCATACACAGGCATGATCTGGACTGGCTTTCGCCCGTCTGATGACGCTTGCCGGTACAACTTCCTCATCCCTGCCGAGATGTTCGCCGTCGTCGCGCTGGGAGAGCTGGCGGAGATCGAGCGCTCCGTCTATCACGACAACGTCAAGGCGGCGCGCGCCCTCAAACTGCGCAGCGGCGTCAATGCGGGCATTCAGCGCTACGGCATCGTGCATACGGCGACGTACGGCGATGTCTACGCATACGAAGTGGACGGGTTAGGCAACGCCGATCTCGTCGACGATGCCAACATCCCGAGCCTGCTGTCCGCGCCGTTCCTGGGCTATGTCAGCACCGGCGACAGTGTCTATCAAAACACACGCCGGTTGATTCTCTCCAGCGACGATCGCAACTACCATGCGGGAACCATCGCCCAGGGTGTCGGCAGCGAGCACACGCACAACGGCAATATCTGGCCGTTGGCGCTGCTCATGCAATGGTTCACTGCAGACAGTGCAGTCGAACGCCAGCAAGCGCTCAACCAGCTGCTCTCCAGTGATCCCGGCGATCATTTGCTGCACGAATCGTTCGACCCCAGCAATGCCGCCAGCTTCACTCGCCGCGATTTCGGCTGGCCGAACGCGCTTTTCAGCGAGTTCGTGCTGACCGAATTCCAGGGCATGACACCACTGCCGGTGCCTTTCACAATCGACCTCCAAGCACAACCGGCACCGGCAAGACCTGCCAATCGATCCTGAACTTACCTGGGGCTTACCTGGGGGCGCGGGCGTCCCGCCCGCTTCAGGTGCGGGCAGGATGCCCGCGCCCCAGGTAAGTGCTCCCTTGGTAAGCAATCCCGGCTTCTTTTGCCTTTTTTGCACATTTCACATTTCAGCATTTGCACGACTTGATGTAGTACGGGGCGAAAAAAATTTTTGATACCACTCCCGGTGACAGCTGCGGGCGCAACAATTTTGTGTTGATGCGCCCGCAGCCGCGGTATTCCTGGTTCAATCGATCGGTGGTGCGAACTGCGCGTAGAATTCCCAGGGTCCGCGTGTGTTGCGACGCCGCCGGTAGATTCTGACGCAGCCGTTCGGCAAAGCCATTTCGTTGTACATGCGCACCACTTCCTCGTCCGTCAGTCCATCGAGATGCCGCATCAAAGCCAGCATCACAACAAGATGAGTCAGCACGAGAATGTTGTCGCTTAAGGCTTCGAGAAGCTCGGTGATATAGAACGAATCGGTGCGGTCGAAGAGATCGTAGTAATTCTCGCCACCGGGAGGACGATAGAGAAGCGGACCGAGTGCGATGAACAGTTCATGCTCGCCCGGATACAACTCTTCCAGCCCCTTGTAGCTGACGTTCCAGAGCTCGCCGTAGCTGCGCTTGGAGAGCCGATCATCAGTGGAAACAGCCGGCACGTAGCCGAGCTCTGCCGTAACTCTCTCGGTAGACTGGGCTACGCGTCGGAATTTACTGGCGCAAATGCGAGTGATCGGCCGCAGCGACGCCGGAAAGAGCAAAGCCAAAAGCATGCCGATCCAAGTCGTCTGGAGTTCGCCTTTGCTGTCAAGTTCGATCTCTTGGTCGGAGCCGCTAACTGAATAAAAGTGCGAATTCGTTTCTTCAACAACTACCTCATTGGCGCGGGTGCGACCGTGCCTCATGAGAAGGATATACTGCCAATCTGTATCGATCATGGCGGAGCCTTTTCAAAGGTTGCGAACGCGGGAAAGATTCAGCCGCTGTTGCGCCTGAACCGAATGTTGGAAAAGGGATCGCCACCTGGGACAGAAGTTCAGACACTTCGACCCGAGCGCGAACGAACACTCACCTGCGGTTGCAGATGGAATTTAGAAGCTGAAAGTAGTCAGAGTGAATCTGCTGGCTGCGTGTGATTTGGAGAAAATTGCGAAGAGAATGTACCAGCAACCTAACAGCACCAAGACTGAAAAGTCCCACTCCGACGGCACTAAGGGATTAAAAGTTCGCTCAGCTACGTCGACACATTAGCTACGCTTCGCTAGCATTGGCCGCTGGCGCAGGTCTCTTGCACGCGGTAAGCCAAAGCGCCCGGACAACGTTTCTCGAAAAAGTAAGCGAAGGCAAAGCTTGCCCTGAGCGAAGCGCAGCGCAGTCGGCGCCGCAGTGTGACTGAGAGCAAAGGCGGCGAGAGACGAAAGCCTGCCCTGAGCGAAGCGCAGCGCAGTCGAATGGGCCGCCGGAACGATTAACTGAATCAGAACTAAATCAGAGCGGGGATCGATTGTCTGGCAATGCAGGCACGGATTTCCGGCAACGCCTCTTGTGCTGCGTGGGCACCAGTCGTGATGGCGGAAATAATCTCATTCTTGTTTTTAGAAGTCATTCTCATCGGCACTTCGGCGCGGACAACGACATCGGCGAGCAGCTCTTGTGGCCCGTCGGTCAACTGATAGTGCGCACTCATGACACGAAACGTGGCATTGACCGTCTTGCGAAAATGGTCATGCCTATGCCGTATGGCCGGTTCATTAACGTTGACGGCGATGACAATGCCCCCGCCCAGCGCGTCAGCAGTTTCTCTTCCTGCCCGCACCGGCAAGTTGTCGAGCACACCACCGTCAAGGTAGAGCCCGTCGCCGATCTCGACTGGACGAAATAGCGCCGGAACAGCGGTACTGGCGCTAGCCACCAGTCCGAACTCACCTCTATCCATCAGCTCCGATCGACCGGTGAGCAAATTGAAAACCGATGCAGCCACCGGAATATCCCATTCTTCAATTTGCATCTGGTCGTTCGTCACAACCTGGTTGAGGAACCGTCGCAAAGCGCCTCCGCCATACAGTCCGTCGTAAGGCGGCCGCCCAGCGAGATGCTGGAGCATTACATATGGCAATGTCAAAAGTCGCAACGCCGGCGGCACCGGCAGAAACGCATTCATAAGCCTGCCGCTCTCAAAATAGCTGCAGATCTCTTGCGGATGCACGCCTGCGCCGATCAGACCACCAACGACAAAACCCATGCTGGACCCGACAATGTAGTCGGGGCGAATTCCGGCTTCAAATAAAGCCGCAGCAGCGCCGGCTACGGCGGCAGTGCGCGCACCGCCGCCACCAAAAACAAAGACAACAGGAGGCGAACCTTCTCTTGGCACGGTATATATTCCGATGGTACAGACCAGCATTGATAACATGGATCACACCTCGAGCCGGCCGCGTGAGACCGGATTAATGACGAATCGCCGGCAATTTTTCGATGGAAACGAAGAGAGCAAATTGACAACACGAGCGGACTAAGCCGGGACAGCCATCTCGATCGGGGGGTCAAACGTGCGCACCACATACGGTGCATTACGCAAGGTAAAGAATCGAACTTTTAGCAGAATCAAAATCGGCTGATGTGGCAGCTGCGCTAGGTTTGAAGGACCATGACGGCGCTCGATCTCAAGCGGTGCCAATCCGACCACACCACTTAACAACCATGGGCTGCGTTGACATGCGTGACAGAAATCCAGCCAGGTTACGGGTTTCGGCACGCAGATCGAGCGAAGGAATAATCAAATTCTCTTGAAAACCAGATCGACTGCCAAAGTTTCCCCTTTTAGTCTCTATGAATATCGCCAAATGTAATTGAAATGAATTCAAGAGCAGGGTTAGCGTAAAGGGTAAATATTGCTCCCATAAACTTCTTTAGAAAACCTCACTCGATTTCATCCCGATCACCCTGACCGTTTCACCAAACCGCGCGCATTCCGCTTTTCAGCGAAGCGTGTGGATGATACTACCGGCAGGGTCATCTAGTTCTCAGCAACGGCTCGACAACCCGGGCCCGCATCCAATTGGAGACTGACATGGCGAAATCTACCAACCTGGGAGATTACCAGGCAATTCTTTCGCGCATGGAGCAAGCAGTTGATGCCACCGTGACGTTGCCAGAGCCGTTCAAGGGAGCCACCTCTCTCGACGTGTTCAGGACAGCGATTCAAGATGGTCGGAAACTGCTGCCGCTCAGATATCATGCGCCTTACGTCGACGTTCTCGAGCAGGTGGTCAAGCAAGCAGAGAAGGCTCTGAACAGTCTTGGTCCGCAAGCGACAGCCAAACGTCAAGCTGTTTTTCAGCAACTGGAGTTGGTTTTTACCGCTCTGGCAGCGCCTATCGCGCAACTGCGTTCCACCAAGTACGAGAAAGAGCTAAAGGCGTTTCTGGCGGTGATTAGCGATGTGTACAAACACTTCGTCGACAACCGCAAGATTCGCAGCGCCGCCAAATCCAAGCTGCTCTGGCCTAATCTCGACCCGCTCGGTTCATTCACAACCGACCGCCGTCATGGACCATTCACTCTGGCGGCGACGGCCGAGTTGCCTGTGGCGCTCGTGAACAAGCCTGCCTGCCAGACGGCGTTCCTGCCGATGTGGTTGATCGACGGTCATGAAGTCGGCGGTCACTCGATCTTCACCGCTGTGGACGGCTTCGAAACTGAGCTGGCGACGACGGTGGCCACAAGGCTTCGGGCTGCATTCTCCAGCGGTGCAGTGAAAACCAGTGCCAGCGTCGTTTTCAGCACCGCCACCGGCACCGTGTTCGGCGGTCGCAAGACTGTCAGCATGCAGGACTTCATGGTCAGGCTCTGTCGCCAGTGGCTGCCTGAGTTCGCCGCCGACGCAGCCGGTCTGCTCAACATGGGACCGATGTTCGCCAACGGTTTGATGCTCTGTCTGTCCCTCGAGCGCCCCAACTGGGAGCTGACGTCCAAGTCTGTCTTCGACAGCCGGCGCGGCTTCACGGAGCATCCCATCGATCTCGTGCGAGCGCTTTTGATGATCGAGATGACCAAAAAGCTGGCCGTCCCCAAGGCTGGAGCGTACGCCTCAGCACTGATGGAACGCCTGCTCGACATGGCCGAGGGCTCTCTGCCGGAGACGCTCGTTTGGGTCAGCCGTACAGGAGCCACAGCCGTCCAGGTCAAACTGGCGGACCTGCAGGCCACACTGCCTGTGGTGGCAGAAGCCATCCTGGGCAGCTCGCTCAATGCGCTCTCCGGCGAGTCGCTCTCCAGTGTGATGCCCTGGACCAAAGCTGATGAGAAGGCGGTCCGCGCGGCCGCTGCCTCACTGCTCAGAGGTAACGGGAACATCGCTGATTTTGTGCAGGCACGACATGTGGTGGCAGGATCGCTGTTGGCAGTGGAAGTGGCGAGCATGCATCTCGGTTACATCGAGGCGTGCGCACGCATCCACCAGACCGGCATCGCCGTGCTGACCGAGATGTACGCCAACCAGTGCTTGCTGTGCAACGTGCAGACCCTCAAGACCCCAGTTGCTGTGCAGCTCAAGGATCTGGTCAAGCTCGTTAAGAGCATGCGCGGACGTTAGAAGTTGTCTTTCCGGTGCGGCGGGTCGTTGTTCTCAACGATGCGCCGCACCCTCATTGGCCCTCAGGCAGAAAAACGAGGAAATTTATGAAACGCAGAAGATCAGGCTGCTCAGTCATTCGCGTCGAGATGCATCCGCAGCACGTGAACGGCAACGTGGTGGCCGGCAAAATGCAAGTTTTCGGTGGTGTCGTCATGAGCTTCATGGACACCGCTGGAGCCTCAGCCGCCCGCGATATCTGTGCCAATCGCGTGGTGACGAAGAAGTTCAAGGAGATTGTCTTCGAGAAGCCGGTGTTCGTCGGCGACTTGCTCGAATGCTACGGCGAGGTGACCGCGATCGGCACCACCTCCATGACCGTCAAAATCACGGTGGAGGTGGTGCGCCGCGGCGAAAACATCACAGTCACCGAAGGTGAGGCGGTCTTCGTGTCAGTGGACGAGAACGTCAAGCCCATCCCGGTGATTGGCTGGAACGGCAAACGTCCACGCATTCGCCGCAAGACAGCCGGTTCTTCCGCCTGCCGCCAGTCATCTGGTTGCGCCGGCGGCGACAAGAACGGCTCCGATACGCCAAAGAGCTAATACGCTCACGCGACGATCGGCGAAGGAGGCAGATCGGGCAGCAGTGTTGGTCAAATCCAGCACGGCTGCTCGATTCTCGCCTTTTTCGTTTCGCCCCTGCTACGCCCAAATATAGTATTACCGGACGACTTCGGCGCACCGGCGATCCGCATCCCGCCGAATTATCGCTATAATCGGAGATAGTGCAGTGGTCACCGGTAATTTACTTGCAGATGCAAGACTCTAGTCGCAACGATAGAGGATCAATCCGAAACCGTCTGTTGCTCAGCGTTGACACGCTTAAGCAGCCGGACCGGGTGATGATCACGCGCGCCCTGGCGTTGGCGGAAGAGGTGCATGAAAAACACTTCCGCATGCCATACAAGCACGATCCGCCCGCGCGCTCTCCGTTCATCGTGCATCCGATGCGGGTAGCTTTGATCCTGCTGGAAGAGTTGAATATTACCCATCGCGAAGTGCTCTCCGCCGCGCTCTTGCACGATGTTGTCGAAGACAGCGATCCACCAATCACCACTCACGATCTGGAGCAGAAATTCGGACGCAACGTCGCGTTGATCGTTTCCATCATCACGCGCCCAGCCCCGGACAAAGCCATTGCGCGCCAGCAGCAACTGGAGACTTATTACGGCCGCATTGCCAAGGCCAACACTTATTCACGCATCATCAAACTGGCCGAAAGGCTCGATAATCTGCGCGATCTGCTCGCAGTAGACAACCCGGATTTTCAAAAAGAATATTTGATTCAAACCTGGGAAGTATATATGCCGATCGCCCAAGTCACCGACCACAGGCTGCATGCGAGCCTGCTCAGCGTCTGCCGTGAAATGGAACAGGTGCTGACGGCCACCGGCTCGTCACCGGTTCTGCCGCGCTAATCAGCTTGTCTCGCCAGACGGCGAGGCGCATTTAGTAAAGGCAGCGCCATTTGACGCTGCGTTGAACCGGTTGTGCCCGGCGCAACGGATGCAAAAGCCCGGTCAGACTTATGAATCGCACATTGGTGTGGGATTGATGTCGCTCTGTCCGCTCAGATTGGCATCATTCTCACTGCCGAGATTGGAGTTCTTCTTGCTGCGAGCCTGACCACCCTTGCGTCCAGCTTCTCTTGCTTCTTCGGAGCTGAACTCATGAGCGGTTCCGCGCTCGTGAGCGACTTTTCCGCCTTTGCGGCCGGCTTCTCTCGCTTCCGACGAATCGAATTCGTGAGCAGTGCCCTTTTCGTGAGCAGCTTTGCCACCCTTGCTGGCGATTTCGCGTTGCTTTTGCAAGTCCATCGACGCAAAACCGCGTTTTTCCTTATCTGCCATGATTGTTACTCTCCCTGTTAATCGACTTAGCGTCTCATCGCAGAGAATGACGTGGACTAATCCCGGCAGTTCCCCAAACCCAGCAATTTTTGCAATTCCGTTTGGCAACCGTGGTATTTACGACACCGAACGCCGCTCTCCGCCTTTGCGCCCGATTTCGGACATATGCTCGCGGTTTTGACTGACCTTGACACCACCCTTGCGGCCCGCCTCGCGAGCCTCTTCAGATGTGAATTCATGCGCCGTGCCATTTTCATGAGCCGCTTTGCCACCTTTGCTGGCAATTTCCTTCTGCTTGGCTTGATCCATAGATGCAAAACCGCGCCTGTCCTTGTTGTTCTGCGCCATTCCGAACTCCTTGGCCCTAATAAAGGACCCAAACGATTAAGAGAACACAAATCTGTTGACGGCCAGATCTCGCCAGTGATTCCTCAACCTCTTCCATTGGCATGATTCGTTTAGGTAACTTTACACAAAGCGTTAAGGCTGAGTTCGCACATTCTCAGCGCGAACTCAACCGTAGCCACCAGATGAAGTGTCATTACTCTAGTAAGAGTACCCGCTTGATGCGGGTACTGGGTTAGCGACTGGTGCGCATATCGCCGCCAGATTTGCCACCTTTGCGTCCGATTTCGGACATATGCTCTCTATTTTTGCTGACCGCTTCGCCGCCCTTGCGCCCAATCTCAGCCATGTGTTCGCGATCGCGACTGACTGCGGCGCCACCTTTGCGAGCGATTTCTTTTTGCAGCGATGGATCCATCGCAGCAAAACCGCGATCACCCTCTTTCAGTTTTTTCTTTTCGCTCGCCTGTCCTTCCGCGCCCGAGCGGATTTCATCGCGCTCTTGCTCAAACGCGGCACCACGATCGTTTTCTCTATCCGACATATTTGATTCCTCCACTGCGTCGTTTGGTACCGAATCCAATGACGCCGTTTGCTCCGGAAATATCCAATATTCTCAGTTTATAGCTGTCCGCAAGCCCATATCCCTATAAAAGCATCGTGAAACGATGAATGTTTTCGCAACAAATGTACAATCGGATCACCGACGGCGAGGCGCTCTGCAAGCGGATTCCAGGTAGTGCAAGGGATCTCGACTGCTGCGTTCGCGTTGCCGAAACATCTTCAAGCAAGTGTGGATTGCAACTGAAACTGTGCAGCAAAGTCGTCAGTTCTAGCCCTCACAATCGCAACATAGACCACTGGAACCGGATCAGCAGACCGCTTTTTTGCAGTTTGCAGACCACAGGTTTGCCCTTTATGTGTGACTACGCTAGCCTCGCTACACCTTGTAAAGAGCGGGCAAGGTCCGCCAATTGCGATAATCAACCGCGAAGATTGCGTCTTTCTTAGCTCAGCCAGTATCTGAACGCGGAACAGTTTCAGATAAGTTTCTTTTGTATCTTTACCGTCGCTCCTCATTTCACCAAAGCCCCCAACAATCGAATCGATTGCAAAACTCTTTTCGCGGCATACGCTGTGAATTGAGGGCTGCGCGGCTTTGGTGTTTGATTAGCATTTGTCACCGCCAGTAATGGCATGACCGGAACAGACCACCTGCGCTGTTCCTCAACGAAAGAAGGACCAATGTCATTCAAACCGATCGTCTACCCGCCCACACGCAAATGCGAACAGGTCGATCTTTATCACGGCGTCACCGTTGCCGACCCTTACCGCTGGCTCGAGGATCCCGATTCTGCGGAAACTCGCGGTTGGGTCGATGCGCAAAACGCGGTCACCTTTTCGCTTCTGGATCAACTGCCTCAGCGCCAGCACTTTCGCCAGCGCCTGACCGAGCTGTGGGACTACGAGAAGCAGGGGTTGCCGTACAAACGCGGCCGCCGCTGGTTTTTCTCCCATAACACCGGTCTGCAGAACCAGGCCGTGCTCTACACGACCAACTCGCTCGCCAGTGGCTCGCGCCGTGTTTTGCTCGACCCCAACACACTGTCCACCGACGGCACCGTCTCTCTCAGCACTTACAGCATCAGCCAGGACGGCAAGCTGCTCGCCTATGGCGTCAACCAGGGCGGCTCCGACTGGACGCAGATGCGAGTGCGCGAGATCGCCACCGGCAAGGATCTTCGCGACCAGCTCGACTGGTTGAAGTTCTCGGGCGCCTCCTGGACGCACGACAACCTGGGCTTCTTCTACTGCCGGTACGACAAGCCGGACGACCAGAAGACCAGCGCCACCAAGTGCCACAAGCTTTGCTACCACAAGCTCGGCACACCGCAATCCGACGACGTGATTGTCTTTGAGCGGCCGGACCAGCCGGAATGGTACGTCCACCCTGGCGTCAGCGATGACGGGAATTACTTGATCATCGAAGTCAGCCACGGCACCAGCCGCAAGAACCGCGTTTTCTTCAAGGACCTTTCCCAGCCGGAAAGCGCGGTGACCGAGCTGTTCAACGCCGAAGATGCGAAGTACTCGTTCATCGAAAACGAGGGCACGCGGTTCTGGTTCATTACCGACAAAGACGCTCCGCTCAGCCGGGTGGTTTCGGTCGATATCGGCAAGCTCGATGGGCTGGCGCCGCAGTTGACCGAGGTGATCCCGCAAGCCGAAGCGACGCTTTTGGAATCGGTGAGCGTGCTCAACCACCTCTTCGTGGTCAGCTACCTCAAGGATGCTCACTCGCAAGTGAAGCTGTTCGACCTCAATGGCCAGAGCGCCGGCGAGATCGAGCTGCCGGGCATCGCCAGCGTCGGAGGATTCGGAGGGAAACGGCATTCGCGCACGACCTTCTACTCCTACTCCGGTTTCACTGCCCCGGGCAGCATCTACCGCCTCGACCTGCGGACTGGCAAGAGCACGCTGTTCTTCCGCCCCAAGGTCAACTTCGACCCGGACCAGTTCACCACCGAGCAGGCGTTCTATCCGAGCAAAGACGGCACGCTCGTGCCGATGTTCATCAGCTATCACAAGGCATCGATGCGCAAAGACGGCACCAACCCGGGCTATCTCTACGCATACGGCAGCCACGGCAACTGCCAGACGCCGGGCTTCGCACCGTCGCTGGTGGCACTGATGGAACTGGGCTTCGTCTACTGCATCGCCAACATTCGTGGTGGCGGTGAATACGGACAGCCCTGGCGGGACGCGGCAGCCAAGACTCGCAAGCAGACTTCGTTCGACGACTTCATCGCCGGCGGAGATTGGCTGATCGAAAACCGCTACGTCGCCAAAGACAAGCTCGGCGCGTCGGGCGGCTCCTCGGGCGGGCTCTTGATGGCAGGATCAACCCTGCAGCGGCCGGGCCTGTTCTCCTGCGTCACGATTCACGTCGGGACCCTCGACATGGTTCGGTTCCCCAAGTTCACCGCCGGCTGGGGCTGGAAGGCGTTCTACGGTGATCCGGAGAAGCCCGACGAGTTCGCAGCGCTGTACGCCTACTCGCCAGTGCACAACGTCAAGCCGGCCGACTACCCGCCGATCCTGATGTTCACCGGCGATCACGACGACCGTGTCGTGCCGGCGCACAGCTACAAATTCGTCTCGGCCATGCAGGCGGCGCAAGCCGGTGCCAACCCGATCGTGATCCGCATCGACACGAACTCGGGCCACGGACACGGCAAGCCCACCGCCAAACTGATCGCCGAGGGCGCGGACAAGTACGCGTTCATCTGCGAAGCGCTGCGCGTGCCGGTT
>Ga0182024_10013862_pt1 | contig 15662 bp, 12 predicted proteins | sample P32metaG_FD_120480 | JGI IMG/M metagenome (GOLD analysis project Ga0182024, IMG submission 120480) | Permafrost microbial communities from Stordalen Mire, Sweden - P3-2 metaG (Illumina Assembly) | ecosystem: Environmental > Terrestrial > Soil > Wetlands > Permafrost | place: Sweden: Stordalen... | reverse complement strand
CTCCGCGCCGACGCTGCTCGCCGAGACCAGTCCGATTTCGTTCGCGGATACGGAAGTGGTGCGGGAGTTCGCAAAGTCGAAAGACGGTACGCTGGTTCCGATCAACATCGTACGGCGCAAGGGAACCGTGCTGAACGGACAGAATCCGCTGCTTCTGTACGGCTATGGGGGTTACGGTGTCAGCGAGACACCGCGTTTCCTCGGGGCGATGCTGCGCCTTTGGCTGGACGCCGGCGGGGTCTACGTCGATGCCAGTCTGCGCGGCGGCGGCGAGTTCGGCGAAAGCTGGCACGCGCAAGGCGCGCTGACCCACAAGCAGAACGTATTCGATGACTTCATCGCCGCTGCCGAACACCTGATTGCCGAAAAATACACGACGCCCGATCGCTTGGCCATCATGGGCGGCAGCAACGGCGGACTGCTGATGGGCGCCGTCATGACGCAGCGCCCCGAATTGTTCCACGCGGTGGTTTCGAGGGTGGGTATATACGACATGTTGCGCGTGGAGCTGGATTCCAACGGTTCGTTCAACGTCACCGAGTTCGGGACGGTGAAGGACCCCGCTCAATTCAAAGCCATGTATGCCTACTCGCCCTACCATCACGTCAAGGACGGCACCAATTACCCGGCCATCTTCATGGCGACCGGAGCCACGGACGGCCGGGTCAATCCGGCGCATTCGCGCAAAATGATCGCGCGGCTGCAGGCGGCCACGAGTTCCGGCAAGCCGGTGTATCTGAGCATCAATGCGCATGCCGGCCACGGGATCGGCAGCGCCTTGTCGATCCGTGTGAATCAACAAGCCGACATGCTGAGCTTTCTGTTCGACCAGTTGAACATGACATTGCCGCCGCCGTAGCACCGGCGCAGCCCCCGCATGACCTTCAAAACCTGGTTGTTGTTCTTGACGATGGAGAGCGCGCTATCGCTGTCTCCAGGCCCCGCGGTGTTCTACGTCGTGTCGCAGAGTGCGCGCGGCGGCGTGCGACGCACGCTCGCGGCCACTGCCGGCATCCTGAGCGCCAACGGCATCTATTTCGTACTGTCGGCGACCAGCCTCGGCGCGCTCATCGCGGCAAGCGCGCGCTTCTTCACCGTTGCCAAATGGGTGGGCGCCGCCTACCTGATCTATCTTGGCATTCGGGCGCTGCGCTCCGCCGGCATGTCTCAATCGGTGACTTTGCAGGCCGCCGCGGCGCCGCCCGGCGCAGCGGCGGCTGATGCTGCGGCGCCCGACGCTACCGTGGAACAAAATTTGCGCCGCGTATATGTCGGCGGCTTGACGCTGCAGTTGGCGAATCCCAAGGCGCTGCTGTTTTTTCTGGCATTGCTGCCGCAGTTCATCGATTTGAACTCGGCCGTGGCGCCGCAGATGCTGATCCTGACCGCCACTTCGATGATCCCGGAGTTTTTTATTCTGATGGGCTACGGCTGGCTGGCGAGCCGCGCCGTTCGTGCATCGGCGCGATTCGGCGTGACCGGCCGCATGAATCGATGGTTGGCTTGGATCGAAGGAGCGGGATTGCTGGGCTGCGCGGCATTGGTATTGAAGTTCGACCGCGGCGATTAGCCGCCTGTCACGAAGGAGACAACATTGAAAATCAGGCAGATCTTGACTCGTTTGGGGGCCGTCGGCTGCGTGTGCGTGTTGACGAGCGCCGCGGCGCAGAGCGCACCGGATGAACGACTTCTGCACCGCTACTTGAACGTGGTGATTTCGCCCAATGGCGAGGCCGTTGCCGATGTGGAGGGCGATTCGCCGCCGGGCGGCTACTACCCGCCGCTTCGCGAGCTCGTGATACGGCGCGTGCGCGACGGCGCCGCAGTGACCGTTGCCATGCCCTGCGGCCACGTGAAGGAGTGCTGGCCGGAGTCGCCGGCATGGAGCCCCGACGGCAAGCATTTGAGCTTCGTGCTGCGATCACCGGGCAGCCATGCACGCACGCTGTATACGGTCTCGAGCGACGGCACGAACCTCGCGAAGCTGCTGGAATTCAACGGCACCGTGAAATCTCTGCGTTGCATGCCGGACGGGCGGTTGGTGATGCTGGCCACGCAGGGGGCGCTCAAGGAAGCCGGCGCAACCGAGGCCGGCGCACCGGTGGCGGGCGACTTGGGCGCGCCCCCGCCGGAGCAGCGCATCGCGTTGCTGGAAAACGGCGCGTTGCGCTTTGTGTCGCCGCCCGATCTTTTCGTCTACGAATACGATTGGCGGCCCGGCGGCAAAGGTTTTGTCGGCACCGCGGCGCCGGGCGACGGTGATGATAATTGGTGGACGGCCAAGCTGTATGCGTTTTCCGAAAGCGACGCATCCGCTCGCGTCGTCTACACCCCCGTCGACAATCGTCAACAATTGGCCGATCCCAAAGTCTCGCGCGATGGTGCAACGTTGGCGTTCATCGCCGGGATCATGAGCGATTTCGGCTCCACGGGCGGGGATGTCTATACCTTGGGTTTGAATGGCGGAGACGCCGTCAACGTGACGCCGACGATGCACGCATCGGCAACCAGCTTGGCCTGGCGCTGCGATGGTCATCTGCAGGCGGAATTGTTGGCGGGCGACAAGATGCAATTCGTGGATCTCGGCTCCGCGGCAAAGCCGGCGGTCGCGAAGGTGCTGTGGAGCGGCGAGGAATCATTCGGCGACCGAGCGGGGGGCATCTCCACCGCCTGTCCCTCGGGCGTCACCGCCGATGAACATCAGTCCTTTGTTGCCGCGCCTGAGATCGAGATCGGCAGCATCGGCCATTGGCGCAATTTGACCGCGCTCAACGCCGGCATGGTGCCGGCCGCGAAAGCGCAAAGTGTCTGGTGGAAGAACGATGGCTTCGATGTGCAGGGCTGGCTGCTGTTGCCGCCCAACGCCAGCGGCAAAATTCCCACCATCGTTTCCGTCCACGGCGGTCCGGCGGCGGCTGCCACGCCGGCCTTCATCGCTGCGGGATCCTCGCCGTTGCTGGAGCATGGCTATGCGATTTTCCGTCCCAATCCGCGCGGCAGTTATGGCCAAGGCGAGCGCTTTACCCTGGCCAACGTACGCGATTTTGGCCACGGGGATCTGCAGGATATCTTGACCGGCATTGATGCCGCCGCAAAGGTCGCGCCGATCGACACGCAGCGCTTGGGACTGACCGGCGGCAGCTACGGCGGATTCATGACCATGTGGGCGGTTACGCAAACGACCCGGTTCAAGGCTGCGGTGGCGGCCGCCGGCATCAGCGACTGGCTGTCTTATTACGGAGAGAACGGCATCGATGCATGGATGATCCCCTACTTCGGCGCATCGGCATACGACGATCCGGACGTATACGCGCGATCCTCGGCGATCAACTACATGCACAACGTCAAGACACCGACCTTTGCCTGGGTGGGCGAGCGCGACATCGAATGCCCGGCGCCGCAGACTCAGGAGTTCTGGCACGCCATGAAGGCGCTGGACGTGCCGACTTCCATCATGATCTACCCGGGCGAAGGCCATGGATTGCGCGATCCTGAGCATCTGGCCGATGTCCAAGGCCGGACGCTGGCATGGTTCGACAAATACCTGAAGTGAGCATCATGCTCAAAGAGAACGCCGTGCTCGAGAACAAGATGCAATCAGCGCGCAGATATCGGGCATTGGGTTATCTTCTGCTGGCGGCGGCCGCCGCGGCCCTCGCGAATCCTACGCCCGGCCTCGCGACACCCGGTATGCCGCCGCCCGCTAATTTCGACATCATCATTACCCACGGGCACATCATCGACGGCACCGGCTCCCCCTGGTACGAGGGCGACATTGGCATCAAGGATGGACGTATCGCGGCCATCGGCAATTTATCGAGCGCGCCGCGCAAGCAAACCGTGGACGCCCATGGCATGGTGGTGGCGCCGGGATTCATCGATATGCTGGGCCAGTCCGAGTACGCCATATTGGTGGATCCGCGCCTGCCATCGAAAATTTTTCAGGGCATTACCACGGAGATCACCGGCGAAGGCGACTCGGTGGCGCCGGTGAACGACGCCATCCTCAGAGAGAATGAGGGGAACTACGCCCACTTCGGCATCACCCATGACTGGCATGACCACCAAACCTATTTCGCACGCCTCAAAAAACAGGGGATCGGCATCAATGTGGGCGATTACGTGGGCGCGGCCACGGTACGCGAAATGGTGCTCGGTTACGGCGATCGCGCGCCTTCGGCGGATGAACTGAAGCGCATGCAGGCGTTGGTGACGGAAGCCATGCAGCAAGGCGCCCTCGGCTTATCGACGGCACTGCAATACCCGCCCGCGCCCTATGCGCATACGGAGGAATTGATCGCACTGGCACAATCGGCGGCGCAGTACGGCGGGATATACGCGACTCACATGCGCAGCGAAGGGGATGGCGAGATGGCGGCGCTCGAGGAGACGTTCCGCATCGGCAAAGAGGCGCATATTCCCATCGAGATATTCCATCTCAAGGCATCGGGCAAGGCCAACTGGGGCAGCGCGCCGCGCGTCATCCACGCCATCGAAGCGGCGCGCGCGCAGGGCATCGATGTGGCGGCCGATACCTATGCGTACACCGCCTGGCAAAACAGCTTTTCCGCATTCATTCCACCTTGGGCGCATGACGGCGGCACCTCGGCATTGATCGTGAGGCTCAAGGATCCGGCAACGCGCGCCCGCATCCGGGAGGACATGACCACTCCTTCGAAGGATTGGGACAACGAGTGGCTGGCCATCGACGGCCCCCAGGACATTCTCATCACCGCTGTCATCAACAAGGAACTGATGAAGTATCAAGGCAAGCGGGTGAGCCAGATCGCGTCCGAATGGCACGAGGACGCCATCGATACCATCTGCGATTTTCTCATCAGAGATCAGGCCGGCAGCAGCGTCGCCGTATTCGGCATGGACGAGCCGGACGTGCGTTTGATCCTGCAGCAGCCCTGGGTGTCCATCGACAATGATGCCGCGGGGGCATCGACCGAGGGGCTCCTGTCCGGCGAACATCCGCATCCAAGGGCCTATGGCACGTTCCCGCGCATTCTGCACAAATACGTGCACGAGGAGCAGGTGCTGACGTTGAGCGACGCGATTCGAAAGTTCAGTTCGCTGCCTGCGCAGCGCGAGCATCTCGCCGACCGCGGCGTGCTGAAGCTGGGCATGTGGGCGGACGTGGTGGTGTTCGATCCGAACACGATCCAGGATGAGGCTACCTACGAGGATCCCAACCGCTTGTCGGTGGGCATGCAGTACGTGCTCGTCAACGGAGTACCGGTCATCAGTCAGGGCAAGATGACCGGCGCGCTACCCGGGCAAATCCTGCGCGGCCCGGGGTACGCCGGGCATTAGCGCGGTTCCTCGACCGTCGTGAAAAACGCGGATTGTGGCCACAACGCCGGCCAGCAGCACGATCATTCCAACACCCTCGAGCAGCGTAGGCCAGCGGCGCCGGATCACCAGCCCGAGAATGGTTCCGAATACCGTTTCCATCGTTATCAGCTGTGCCGAAAGGGCGACGGGCAGCCGTTGCGACGCGAAGGTCCAGGCCAGTGCCCCGCCCAGCGAGGCCGTCAGCGCCAGCACAGTCCCCCAGATGTAAAGTGAGGCGGCGACGTTCCACCCGAAGCCCAGCCGACTCGACCCAAATACATTCAGCAAGAGGCCGACAGGAACAAAGGCGAGCATCCCCAAGCTGGCGCCGGTCATGATGAGCGCCGTCCACACACCTGCATTCATCTGCGGACGTTTCGCCAAGGCGCTCTGGTTGAACAGGCCAAACCAAACCCAGCAGACGGCCGCCAACATTGCCAGCGGAATGCCGATCAGCAGCGACGGTGCTTTGCCGACGGTGGCTTGATCGAAGCTAGCCCAGTTCACGAGCAGCAGACCGATGGTGGCCAAGGCAAACGGAAAGGCGAGATGCCGCCAGGCAACGGTGGGCTGCCGTAGGTTACCCGCGATCGCGAGCGCCACAGGTACGAGCGCCAGGAATGCCGGCGCGATCACGGGGCCTGCATACACGGCGGCGGCTGCCAAGGCTTGAAAGTAGACTAGATAACCGATCAATCCGAGGGCGAAAGACATCAGCCAATCCTCGACCCTTAAATGGCGAACGTCCTTCCATTTGAGCAGCAGATAGGCGGATGCAAGAAGGCCGGAAATCAGGAACCGGACCAACGCAATGTCGAAGATCGAGTAGTCACCGATTACAAACGGCACGATGAAATTAAGGGACCACGCCAAGGTGGCCAGAAGTGCGGCGACTATGCCGATCAGCACGGAGGCTTTCATGGGACCAGTATAGCGACCCGCGGCTACAACCCCCGGGGTTGGCGCACGCGCCCCGATGGCACGCGCCTTGCAAAATGCAACGGCATGAACACCATTCAGCCCAACATTTCAATGCGGCCTCCGGCGCCGGCCAGCCAAGCCGCTTCCGAAAGCGAGGAGTCCGCCGCCGCTTCCGGTCCGAAACAGGGCTTTGCAGCTGCACTGGAGACCGCTTCCGCCAAACCCGCGCGCAAGAACGCATCCAACAAGGCCGCCGAGGGCAACACCGGCGGCGCCAAATTGCCGGATGTTGGCAAGCCGGTGCCGCCCGCTCCGCGACCTTTGCCGCAGGCCGCGCCCGTCGCAGCGCCAAACGCATCGACCGCAGGGGCAACCGCAGCGGCAACTGCAGCCCCAACCGCAGCAGCAGGCGCCGCCGCGCCGAGCGGCGCTGCGCCAGTTAGCGCCGCGTCAGCTGCTGCTGCGGCCGCCACGGCTGCTGCGGCTGCTGCCACCGCCGGGGCGGCCTCTGGCTCCGCGGCGATTCAGGCGGGCGTCGACGCAGCCGCGGGCACTGCGCAGGCCGATGCGGACGCGGCCGGTGCGCCAGCCGGGACCGGTGCGCCAGGAACCGAAGCGCGGGCTTCTGCCGATACGGGATCCGCCGCAAGCACGGCCCTATTGCCGGCGACCGGCGCGAACGGCGGGGCCGTCCGCGGCGCTGCCGCGGCGAAAGTGGATGCCCGCGCGGCCTACCAGGCCAGGCCTGCCCCCGCAGCCGGCGCGGCGGCGAGTGACGACAGCGCGGTGAACGGCAACGGCGCGGACGCAGCACCCAACACGGCCGCAGCAGGGCCCGATGCCGCCGGCGCCACAGGGGCTGCCGGCGGCGCGACTGCCGGGGACACCGCCGCGGTAGCCGCGGCGACTTCCGGTGTAGCGGCGCAGAATTCGGCGAACCTGGATGCTCTGGCAGCTCCCGATCCGGGGACGCCGGCGCAAGGACTTGGACCTGACGCGGCGACGCTGAGTGCCGTCGTGGGAGCAGCCGCGACGGCGGCTGCCGCCGCGGGCGCAGCGCGTGTGATTACGGCGCTCGCGACCACGACGGCGGCCGACGACAAACGCGTGCATGACGGCTCCGGTCCGGCGGCCAGCGCCGCTTCGACGACCGCCGATGGCAGCGCCGCGGCGGCGCAAGCTGCAACGGGCGCCGCGCCCACGTCGAGTTTCGATGCGGCGGCTGCGACGACCATGAAGGTCGGCGCCAACGTTGATAGCAGCGAGTTCGGTCAAGGCGTGGCCAATCAGATTTCCACGATGCTGGACAACAACATCAGCAGCGCCAAGCTGCAGGTGAACCCGCCGGCATTGGGGCCCATCGAAGTGCGCATTGCCCTGCAGGGCGATCACGCCCAGGTTTGGATGGTCAGCCACAGCGCCGTGACTCGCGACGCGCTGCAGGCGAGCACCCCGACGCTGCGCGAGATGCTTGGCGAGCAGGGCTTCGGTCAGGTCAGCGTCGATATCTCGCAGCGTTCCTTCCAAGACCGTACGCCGACGGCGCCCACCTACGAGTGGAGTTCAGGCGCCGAGCGCAGCGATCACCCCGCGGCGGCAAGCGCCGTGGGCTCCACGGCTCGTACGGCCAATGGGATCCTCGACGCCTACGCTTGAGGGGCGGGAATACTCGAGACAGCTCCCAAGTTCAGATCATTCCACCGCTGATGGAAATGATTTGGCCGGTGATGTAGCCAGCCTCGGCGGAGGCGAGAAATGCGACGAGGCTGGCCACTTCCTCCGGCGAGCCGGCGCGTTTCATCGGCACGATGTCGTTGATGGCGGCGGCGTCGAAGGCGCCGCTGCTCATACCGGTGGCGATGATCCCCGGCGCGACCGCATTCACGGTGATGCCGCGGCTCGCAACTTCCAGGCTCAAGGCCTTGGTGGCGGCATTCAGGGCGCCTTTGGCGGCGGCATAATTGACCTGGCCGCGATTGCCCATGAGTGCGGACACCGAAGAGATGCTGATGATACGGCCCCAGCGGGTACGGATCATGGGCAGGGTGAGCGGCTGCGTGACGTTGTAGAAGCCGTTCACCGATACGTCGATCACCCGTTGCCATTGCTGCGCGCTCATGCCGGGAAAAACGGCATCGTCGTGGATACCGGCATTGTTCACCAGCACCTGTATCGGACCCTGTTCGAGAATTTTCTGCAATTCGGCACGGGTCGCGGCCGCATCGGTGACATCGAATTGCACGGCGATGGCCTGGCCGCCGGCCGCGACGATCTGCGCCGCGGTCGCCTCCGCGGACGGCATGGAGCGATTGGCGTGAACATGCACGAAATTGCCCGCGGCCGCGAGCCGGCGGCAGATGGCGGCTCCTATGCCGCCGCTGCCGCCGGTGACGAGAGCTCTCAAGGGCGCGGCGTTCATGGCTTCAGGCGGCCTTTGGCGTCGAGCACCACCGTCGCACGGCCCTCGAGCAGGCAGCGCTGCGCGGCGCTCAGCTCGAAGGAGTAAAGGGCGGTCGATGCGTCGCCGGCCATGCGCCGAACTTCACATATCAGGTCGGACTCGATGTCATCGAGGCGTTGCGAGTGCATGCGCACTTCGCGTAAACCCGCGAGAAAACCAACCTCGGCCTTCGCGGCGGAGCCGCCGCTGCGCGTGCCGCCGGTTTGGGTGCCGCCGGTTTGCGCCGCCTCAGCTTGCGCTGCGGCCGCGATTGCGCCGTGCACGGCCATCGCCTGCGCGACGTATTCGATGCCGCAGGCGATGCCGAGGCGACCGTGCGAGCGCAGCGGGTGAGAGGCGCTGCGATGGCTGCCGCTGCGGCAACGCAGGTGGCGCGAGTCCCAACTCAGCACCTCATCGAGCAGACACATGCTGCCCTGATGCGGAATGTGCGCTTCGATCCAGGCGCGATCCAAGACCGCGTTGTCGTTCAACGACATGGTTCGATCTGCACGCCGGCCCGCGCGATGTCCAGATATTCGATGATGGTGCGTCCCTTTTCCTGCAGCGCCAGGGTCTCGAGCAAAGGTAGTCCGCGTGCGGCGGGAATCGATGCGCGCAGCGATTCGAGTTGTGGCTCGCGCATGGTAGCAAACGCCTCATCGGTGAGGGCGACTTCCAAGCGCGCCAGCGACTGCGCAGTCAATCGCGGCGCGAGCACCATGGCAATGCCGAACGCATCGGGGATGGGCCGCTTGGCATGCAGCGGCGGCGGATATTCCGTGTCGTACGCGACCAACAAGATGGCGCGTTGATCCACGTTCACTTGAGTCATCGCATCCAGCAAGCCGGCGGTGAAACTGGCATCGAAGGCGCAGAGTACGTTCGATTCGGCCATGGCGCCGGTGGCGATGCTCCAATATCCGGCCGGCGCATTGTGCACCGAATTGGAAAAACGGGTGGGCGACACCTCTCGCGCCGGCAGCGACAGGGCCTGGCAGATCTCATGGCAGATGTGGCCGTCGCTGCCGCTGGAGGAGAACACGCTGGGCAGCAGCATGGTGTCGGCGGCCGCGGCGGCGGTGGCCTCGAGGGCTACACCCAAGGCAACCTTCACCACTCGCCCGGTGCGGCGCCGTTCGGCCGGAGGCAACATGCTGGGAGTCGGCAGCACGGTGGGTGCGGCGCAGTAGGCGCGGCGACCGGACAATATCGCGGCGGTCTCCGGCCAGCCGTTCAGGCCCGGGCCCAGCACGCCGATGCCATCCACGTACGCCGCCAAGCTCATCGCGCCGAGCCGAATATCAGACTGCAGTTCGTGCCGCCGAAGCCGAATGAATTGCTGAGTACGCGCGTCACGGCGGCGCGCTTGTTGTCGCGAATGTAGTGTGCGGTCAGCGTCGGGTCTATGCGGGTGGTGTGCACGCCGCCGGGCATCAGACCATTGCGGATCGACAGCGCGCTGATCACTGCTTCCAAGGCGCCGGCGGCGCCGAGCGTGTGTCCGGTGGCTCCCTTGGTGGAACTGCACGGAGTGGTCGCGCCAAACAGGCTGGTCACGGCCTGGCTCTCCGAGCGGTCGTTGCTGGGCGTGCCGGTGCCATGCAGGTTGATGTAGTCGATGTCGGCCGGATCCAGAGAGGCGGCGTCGAGCGCCGATTGCATCGCGCGGCGTGCGCCCAAGCCCTCCGGATGCGGCGCGGACATGTGATAGGCGTCGCTGGATTCGCCCACTCCGAGCAACAGCACCGCGTCGCCATCCAGGCTGTCGGGCACGCGCTGCAACAGCGCGAATGCCGCGGCCTCGCCGATGGAAATGCCGTCGCGGGCCGCGTCGAACGGCCGGCACGGCGCGGGCGAGGAGAGCTGCAGCGAGTGAAAACCGTAGAGCGTGGTCAGGCAGAGCGAATCCGTGCCGCCGACCAATGCGGCGTCGATGAGGCCCGCCTCGATCATGCGGTGCGCGGAGCCGAAAGCCTTGGCGCTGGAGGCGCAGGCCGAGGAGAGCGCGACGGCGGGCCCCTGCAGCCCGCAGCGCTGGCGCACGTAGTCCGCGACGGAAAAGGAATTGTGCGTGGTGGCATAGTGGAACGAGGCGGGCAAAGCGCCGCTGCCGCCTTCGCGATTGCGGTAGGCCAATTCGGTCTGCAGCACGCCCGCCGTGCTGGTACCAATGAACACGCCGACGCGGCGCGGCCCGTAGCGAGCCACGGCTGCCTGCACGGCATCCAAGAACCCATCCTGCTGCAGCGCGAGTTCCGCCAGACGATTGTTGCGGCAATCGAATATATCCAGCGCGGGCGGCAATCGTTGCGCATCGACACCCGGCACCTCACCGATGTGCGTGTCGATTTTGACGGTCTCGAATGCGCAGTGCCGGAGGCCGCTGCGCTGCTGCACGAGCGAGTTCAGCGTCGCCTCCACGCCGGTGCCGATGCAGCTGGTGGCCGTGAAATGCTGCAACCACTTCGGAGTCATGCCGTTCTTCAGGTCAGCGCCGAGCGCAGGGTAACGGCCCGCAACGCGCGCGCATGCAGCGTGTCGAGCAGCCGCTCCAGCACGGCCAAGATCACGGGCGCGCCGCTGCGATCGCGCGCGGCATTGCCGTCATGAAGCAGCAGGATGTCGCCCGCGCGCAGCGGATCGGCCAGCCGCCGATACACCGACGAGGCGTCGGCGTTGACGGTATCGAAGCCGCGGCGCGTCCAACTCGCCAGATGCAGCCCGAGATGCGTCAAAACCGGATCGAGAAACGGATTGCGAAGTCCGGCCGGCGCGCGAAAGAAGCGCGGACGGCTGCCGGTAACGCGTTCGATGCTGTCCTGGGCGCACATGATTTCGCCGCGCATGCCGGAATAGCCCAGCAACGAGAAGTTGTGGCGGTGACGCTGGCTATGATTCTCGACGGCATGTCCGCGCCGCACGATCTCCTGAGCGAGATCTGCATGGCGCAGCACACGCTCGCCGACGCAAAAGAAGGTCGCCTGCGCCCCCGCCGTTTCGAGCAGCGACAACACCCGCGGCGTGACCTCCGGATCCGGACCATCGTCGATGGTGATGGCCACCGAGGTGCCGCCGGTGCCGGGCAGCCGGGTCCAGTTGGGCCCGAGCAGCCTGCTGCGGGGCCATAGTCCCGCGCCGGCCAAGACGACGTGATTGGCGGCGACGGCGGCGAGCGCCCACGGCCAGGTGTGCGGCCGCCACAGCGCGCAGGCAGCCGCGCCCGCATGCACGGCGGCAGAGGCATACAGCAAGGGCGAAGGCCGCCAATGATTCATGCGAAGCGCGAATCCAAAAAGTTCTCCCATAACATCGCCCAAGTCCGCCAATCATGCCCGCCTTCTATGACCTGGACTGATTCGGCAGGAAGAATCCCCGCCAGCAGCTGCAGTGCCGGCGAAAAACGGTCTTCCCTGCCGAATCCCAGGTACAGAGGGGCGGCGTCCATGCGGCGATTTTTGATGTAGCGCCATATTCGGCGTTCTGCATCCGTTTCCGCAAGCTCGCCGGGCTGCCAAGACTGCAGTCCCGGAGCCTGCACGATTTCCTCGATCAGCATCCGATTGCCGAGATACGGCGCCAGCAGGCACAACCCGGCCAGTTCGCCGGAATGCGAGGCCGCGAAATCCAGCGCCAGCAAGCCCCCCAGGGAGATTCCCGCCAACCACACCGCAATTCCGGCCTCGCGCAACGGCAATACGATCTCGCTGCGCAGTTCCCGAAGCGCGCCCTCATCCCCCAAGTATCGCAATTCCAGATCGATGAATTCCAGATCCAAGGGGAGGCCGCGCCGCGATACCGCCGCGTCGAATCCCGCCCGCAGGAAATCCTCCGCGGCATTGTAGGCGCCCGGCAACCATAGGATTCGAGTGGCAGCCTGATTTGGGTGCGAGGCGGGGAAGAAATTACGGCGCACGCGCAGCGCCAGGCGGCGCGAGCAGCGCCGAGAACACCAGTGCGAGGAACGCACCGGGCGCGACGCTGCAGCCGAGCGCCACCAGCACGGGTACCCGTGAAAACGACAACAGACCAAAGCCGATCACGGTGCACACGTTGGCGATTGCCAAGGAGGCCAACGTCACGGGCTGTGAGCCGCGCTCGCCCGCATGGCTCTGGCGGTCGAAGAACAGCGCGTAATTGGAACCAACCGCGACGATGAGCAGCATGCCGACCAGATGCAAAATCGTGAGCTGTACCTGGCACGCAGCCAGCACCGCGGCCACGACCAACACCGCCAGGATCAGGGGACAGAGTACCAGTGCAACGCGCAGCACCGAGCGCAGGGTCACGAGCAGCAACACCGCCACCGCGGCGAATCCAGCCAAGGAGAGGTGAATTGCCTCGCCCAGGTAGTCCGCGTACAAATCGTCGGACTCGCGTTTCAAATCGAGCACACGGGCCGCGTCGAGATGCGCCTCGTGCAGCGCCGCGGCAACGCGCGGCAAATCGATTTCCTGTCCCGCCTGTGCCGCGTGCAGCGGCAACAACGCGTTCCAGCGCTCCTTCTGATGCAGGATCATGGACTCGAATCCCGTGTTCAACGAAGTGCCGCGCAGATCGCGCGCGCTCAGCAGCGGTCCATGCCGCGTCGCCTCGACATCCTCGAGAAAGGGCTGCAAATGCGCATAGCTGATCGCCAGACCGGCGCTGGCCTGGCGCAAATTATCGCGCAGCTGCGCCGCGTTCGGCAGGCTGCCGCGCCGCGCCTCCTGGGCCGACATGCTCGGCAGGTAATTGGCCGGGCTGTCGAAGCTGCCGATGATCTTCTGGCCGAGCAGCGGTTGCAGGGCGCCCGCGGCAAGCTCGGCGCTGTGCAGCACCGATTCCAGGTCGGGGCCCGAGACGACGATGAGATCGCGCACATCGGCGGCGCCCAGTTCGGCGCGCAGCTCGGCGTCGAAGTTTTGCTCCTCGATGGACACGGGACTCAAGGCCGAAAGCTGCCGATTCCACAACGAGGCGTGATGTAGATACAAGATGAGCAACGCGAGCAAGGCGAGCAAGAGCGCGCCCGTCGCCACAACGGCGCGCCTCAAGCTGGCGACGGGCGCCAACAGGGCCGCGACCGCGGTACCGATCGGCGTGACGTCATGCACGGAGAACGTCTTTGGCAGAAGCGCCGGCAGGACGAAACGCGTCACCAGAGCCGCGGCGACCAGGCCGCTCATCGAGTACAGACCCAATTGCTGCAACCCCGGAAAGCCGGAAGGCAGCAACGAGGCGAATCCGCACACCGACGTCAGCATGCCCAAGCGCACCGTCGGCCACCAGCGCCGCTGCCAGGAGCTCTGTCCAGCGCCGCTGTCGCGCGCCTGCCGTGACTGAATGAAAAAATAAATCGAATAATCGACCGACTCGCCGATCAAGGTGATGCCGAATCCCAAGGTTAGCCCGTGCACGGCGCCGAACCCCAAGGCCACCGTCGCGATGCCGACCAAGGCGCCGCTGGCGACCGGCAGCAAACCCAACCCGAGCGCCGGCAGAGAGCGGTAGACGGCAAGCAGCAGGGTCACCACCAGCACGCCGCTGATGAGCGACAAGCGCAGCGCCGCCGATTCGATCTTGGCGCGCGCCGCGACGGCGAATACGCTGGGGCCGCTCAGCTTCAAGACAGCCGGGCCAGGCAATACAGCCCGGCCAGGTGCCGCCGCCGCGCTTTGCGGCGCGGGTTCCGAGGCCACGGCGGCCGCGAATGCGGCGCGGATGGCGGCTACCGCCTGTTCTTGCGCGTCGCTGTCGGACCCCGACGCCGAGGTTTGCGCCACGCCCAGGGCTCGGGTGCCGGCGGGCGATACCCAGACCCCGTCGCGTGTCTCCGGCCCCGCCGTCGGCGACAGTTGATCGATGATGTGCAGCAACTCGCCGGTCGGATCGCGCGGCAGCAACGACTTGAACAACAGGCCGATCGGAGAGGCGAGGTCAGCGACGCTGTCCGCGATCGCCGCGTGCAACCCGGGAGCGCTGAAGCGCTGCGCGGTGACCTCATCGCTCAGCAGGTAGCGATGCATGAACAGGAATTCGCGGTCGGCTTGCTCGGTGACCGGCTCGCCGTTCTCGACCCGGGCGAAACGCGCATCGCTGCGCAGCGCCGCCGCCAGGGCCCGCGACAGTTTCGCGCGCGTGCCCGCATCGGCGCCCTCGATGGCGATCAGGATCACGCGCGAGGCGGGGCCGTCGCGCAATTGATCGACCAGCAGCTGCTGGGTGGGTGTGGGCTTGTCGGGCAAAAAAGCCGACAAGTCCGTGATGTAGCGCGCACGCACGACGACGATGGCGGCGATGACGATGCAGACCGACCACAATAAGAGCGCGCGCAGGCGCGATCCGTTCATGGCGTCGCGGCGGGACGCAAAGTCATCAGCGAGCGGTCGCCGTCGGATTGGCGAATCTCGACTTTGAGCAATTGATCCTGGGCGCCGTCGATGCGAACCTGCGCGACCGAGCGTTTGACCTTGGCATCCTTGGGCACCAAGGTCAGCGTCCATCGCGCCAGGCTGCCGTCGAATGCCAAGGTAAAGAGCTTCTCGAGAGCGCCGCGATCGCCCGCCAGCGTCGCACGCACGCTCTCGATGAACGGCTGCGCCTGGGGGTAGGCATGCAGGTCCACGACCCGGTGCGATTTGCCGCGATCCACCGTCAAAACGCCGCCGGCCAAGACCTGCGTCTCGGCGCGTGGCGCGAGCGTACGCTTCTCCAGCCGGTCAGGCGCGTCGTAGCGCATTTCGCCGGACGATTCCAGCGGATGATCGAGTACGCTCAAGAACTGCTGCTCGACGAATTGCACCTGGCCATGCTGCCGCCTGGCCAGCAGCGACATCAGCGCATCCAAATCGCCGCCGGCGGCGGGCGGGGGAGCGGTCGCGGCGCTGCCTGCGGCCGCACCGAACAGCAACCATGCCGCCAACGTCAGGCTAGGAATACGCATGCCAAAAATCGAAAAAATTGAACCAGTTGTAGGGAT
>Ga0182024_10013861_pt1 | contig 15665 bp, 13 predicted proteins | sample P32metaG_FD_120480 | JGI IMG/M metagenome (GOLD analysis project Ga0182024, IMG submission 120480) | Permafrost microbial communities from Stordalen Mire, Sweden - P3-2 metaG (Illumina Assembly) | ecosystem: Environmental > Terrestrial > Soil > Wetlands > Permafrost | place: Sweden: Stordalen... | reverse complement strand
TCGGGTTGCCCCAACTGCCATAGAGCGCGCGATGCGCCGCGTTCTCCATCTGCCATTTCGGCGTTCGCACCCAACGATTGCGATAAGAGACGCGCCCCGCCTCGATATGAAAGGCGTGGATCATGCCGTCGCCCGTGAACCAATGATAATTGTTGTCGCGCGGGGCGAATTGCGGATTGGGGCCGTTGCGAAAGAGCGTGCCCGTCAGATCCTTCGGCACCTCGCCGCGGATCGGCAGATCGGGCGCGTCGGCTTCCATCAGGATCGGCGCGAAATTGCCGGAAAGAAATGGGTGAGCGGGAAAGGGCTGGCTCATGATGCTCTCCTTCGTTGCTCGGCGACCACGCCGGCGCCGCGCGCGAGGAGGCGCATGGTTTCGGCGTGCAAAGTCTTGAAGTCGGGCTTGGGGTTGAGCTTTCCGGCGAGCTCCAGAACCACGAGACCGTGCACCGCGGCCCAGAAGATCTGGCCCAGCATTTCCGGATCGCCCGCGAGGTAGCCGCCTTCGACCAACGCCTTCATGTAATCGGACATGGTGCGGCGCGCCCGCCTCCCCGCGCGCTGCAATTCGGGAAAGCGGTCATCGTCCGGCTGGGACAGATCGAACATCAGCTTGTAGGCGTGGGGCTGGCCGAAGGCGAAATCGAGATAGGCGCGGCCGACGGCATCGGCGCGCACCGCCGCGTTGCCCTCGATCCCAGCAGCGCTTTCCAGCGCCGCGGCGAAGCGGTCGAACGCCGACGCGCGGACCGCCGCCAGGATTTCGTCCTTGTCCTTGAAGTAGCGGTAGGGCGTCATCGCGCTGACCCCCAGCGCGCGCGCCAATTCGCGCATCGTTACGGCCTGCGCCCCTCGCTCGGCGAAAAGATGCTCGGCGACGGCGCAGAGTCGGCCGCGGAATGCCGCTATTTCAGTATGGGACAAATTCTTCGGCATGCATTGGTCCCCGCCGTGTTCTTACACCGTATATTTATTTCGTAAACTATCAAGCGCTAATCTTGTCCTGACAAATTTTGGCAGTCTCAACTATCATTTTCGCAAAGTTTGCTCCAATAGGAGGAGACGGAACTTGTCGCGCGCGGAACGCTTGCTCGATCTCATCCAAGTTCTGCGCCGCCATCGTCATCCGGTGAGTGGCGCCGCGCTGGCGGCTGAACTCGGCATCAGCTTGCGCAGCCTCTATCGCGACGTCGCCAGCCTGCGGGCGCAAGGCGCGGCGATCGATGGCGAGCCTGGAATCGGCTATATCCTGCGGCCCGGATTTATGTTGCCGCCGCTGATGTTTTCCGAGGATGAGATCGAAGCGTTGGTGCTTGGCTCGCGCTGGGTTGCGGCCCGCGCCGACGAACGGCTCGGAAGCGCCGCACGCAACGCAGTCGCGAAAATCGCCGCCGTGCTTCCCGCCGATATGCGAGAGGCCCTCGAAGCCTCGTCGCTACTGATCGGACCGGCGGCGCCGGTCGCCGCCGGCGAGACCGAGCTGCCTTTGATCCGCCAAGCCATCCGCGCCGAGCGGAAGTTGGTTGTTAATTACCGCGATCTCAAAGGGGTCGAAACGCGACGCACGATTTGGCCTTTCGCCCTGGGCTATTTCGACCGTGTCCGAGTCGTTATCGCCTGGTGTGAATGGCGCCAGGATTTTCGCCACTTTCGCGCCGACCGGATTGCGGCGCTGACTTCATCGGAAACGCGCTATCCAAGGCGACGGCTGGCCCTCCTCAAGGAATGGCGCGAGCGCGAGGGCATTTCGTCAGCCTAGCACGCTACTGCCATAAACTTGCAGCGGTTGCGCTTAGATTCCCGGCTGAACGGGAATGGACCGTTCGACCCAAACTGGGAGACTCGCAATGCCCGATCCGAATTTCGTCATTCTCTACGTCGAGAACCCCGTCACCAGCGCCGCTTTCTATTCCGACCTCCTGGGCCGTGCGCCGACCGAGGCGGCGCCAACCTTTGCCTTGTTCGCCTTGGACTCCGGAATGATGCTTGGCCTGTGGTCGCGCCACACCGTGGCCCCGGCGGCGGATTTTTCGGGTAGCGGTAGCGAACTCGCTTTCCCGGTCGCCGACCCTGACGCCGTTCGCGCGACGCACGCGGATTGGCGGCGGCGCGGCTTGACGATCGCACAGGAGCCGGCCGCCATGGATTTCGGCCATACTTTCGTTGCTTTCGATCCCGACGGACATCGCCTGCGCGTCTTCGCGCCGAACGCGCCGTGAATCAGAGCTGGATTGCCGTCGCCTCGGCCGAGCATGTCAGGCTCGGCCGTGAGGCGGGCTTTATGCAGGTCGGTCATGGCAAGATTGCGCCCCTGCGCGGAATCCACCCGGGCGATCGCGTGGTCTATTACTCGCCGACGGAGACGCTTGGCGGCAAGGACAGGTTCCAGGCCTTCACAGCGATCGGGATCGTCGCGGCCGGCGAACCCTACCGAGTCGCGACGGCAGGCGGTTTCAGACCCTTCCGCCGCGACGTGCAATGGCTTGCTGCGCGCGAGACCCCGATCCGAGATCTGCTGGACGAACTGGAACTCACCAAAGGCAAGCGCCATTGGGGGTCCCAATTCCGCTTCGGCCTGGTGGCGACCGGCGACAACGATTTCGATGTCATCGCCGCGGCGATGGGGGGCGCGCATCCCGCCGAGCGCTTGAATTGTTTTGCGAGCGTCGCCGCGATCAGTTCCTTGTATTTTACCGTATAATACGTTATCTCTCTGGGAGGTTTCGATGGCTATGCCTCCAGGCATCGAACGATAAAATGCCGTTTTACCGAGTGGTTAGTGACGCAGAAAGCGGGCAATGTTCGGCGATGAAGGATAAAAATTAACCATTTGGCTGCTGATTCGCTGCAGGAACAGCGAAAGCAGCCAGCAGGGGGCGAACCGATGGCCGGACGGGCGGGATGGCACTGGTAAAATGCCAGCAAATACAGGCAATTACGGGTGAGGCGGCGGTCGCAGTTCGCGAGCGGCGGAGTTTCGCGTCTCCCTGCTGGCGGCGAATCTGCAGCCGCTTCCCCACGGAACAGCGAAAGGTACCGCACCCGATTGACTCCGATCCTTCGCGCGCGCAGGTAACATTCAAAGCGCATGTCGAAAGAGGAGCGGCGATGAAACGTCGAAACGAACCCAGGATCGAGCCGCGGATCGTCTCGGTCGAGGACATCGCTCCCGCGCCCGCGGCAAAGCCCATCGCCGAAATCTCCCGCGCTTTGGCGCCGGCGCCCTCCGATCTCGATCCGCGCTACGATTGGTCGCGGCCGATTCCGGCGCTTGGGCCGATGGCGGTCGATTTCGAGGAGCGGATCGATTTCCGGCGGCTTCATCGCTATCGCCTCGCCCGCACGCGCCAGGCGCTGGCGGGTTCCGGCCTCGGCGCGCTCCTCTGTTTCGATCAATACAACATCCGCTACATCACCTCGACCGTGATCGGGAACTGGGCGCGCGACAAATTCACCCGCTATGCGCTGCTGCCCGGCACGGCCGAGCCGCATCTGTGGGATTTCGGCTCGGCCGCCAAGCACCATCGGATGTTCGCGCCGTGGCTCCATCAGCACAATTGCCACGCCGGCATGTTGGGGTTGCGCGGCGCGATCCATCCGCGCATCGGGCTGATGCGCAAGGCAGCCGAGGAACTCAAATCGATTCTCGACGAGAACGGCGTCGGCGACATGCCGGTCGGCGTCGATGTGGTCGAGCCGGCGATGTTGTTCGAGCTGCAATCGGTCGGGATCGAAGTGCGCGACGGCCAGCAGATCATGCTCGATGCGCGCGAGCGCAAGAGCGCGGACGAGATTTCGCTTCTCAACATGTCGGCCGCGATCGTCGACGGGACTTATCAGACCATCGCCGAGGCGCTGAAGCCCGGCATCCGCGAGAACGAAATCGTCGGCCTTGCCAACAAACGGCTCTACGATCTCGGCTCCGACGATGTCGAGGCGATCAACGCGATCTCTGGCGAACGGTGCAGCCCGCATCCGCACAATTTCACCGATCGGCTGATCCGCCCCGGGGACCAGGCGTTCTTCGACATCATCCAGAGCTTTCAGGGCTATCGCACGTGCTATTACCGCACCTTTAATGTCGGGCGCGCCACCGATTCGCAGCGCGACGCCTATAAACGCGCGCGGGAATGGATCGATGCCGCGATCGCACTGGTAAAGCCCGGCGTACGCACCGACCAGATCGCCGCGTGCTGGCCCAAGGCGACCGACATCGGCTTTTCGAGCGAGATGGAGGCGTTCGGCCTCCTGTTCGGCCACGGCCTCGGCCTCGGCCTCCATGAGCGGCCGATCATCTCGCGGCTCAATTCCTTCGACGATCCGCAGGAGATCAAGGAAGGCATGGTGTTCGCGCTTGAAACCTATTGTCCCGCGTCCGACGGCTATTCGGCGGCGCGCATCGAGGAGGAAGTCGTGGTCACGCCGAACGGCGCGAAGGTGATTACGCTCTATCCGGCGGAACAATTGCCGATCGCAAATCCGTATTGAACCGAGCATCGCGCATGCGCGGCATCGTTTTGGTCCTGGCGCTTTTGGGATCGGCCTCGCCGGCCTTTGCGGCCGATCTCGCAGGCGACTGGTATGGCGAAGGGTATCAGCCCTTGTGGCATGACAATGCGCAATGGCTGATGCACCTGTCGCCCGACGGCACCTACGCGATTGAGTTCCGCCAATATCACGATTGCAGGCTGACGCTGAATCAGAAGGAAAGCGGAAGCTGGGATTTGTCGGACACCTACCGCATGGTCGCGACTTCGGTCAACGGCATCGCCACGCATTACGAGACCGACTACCGCATCGTATCCCGCGGCGACGACGAATTCCGCATTGTCCATGTCGCGACCGGCCAGGAATATATCGAGAAGCGCGTTGCGCCCAATTTTTCCTTTCCGGCGCCGGATTGCGTTACAAGCTGAGCGCTGGATTGAAGCGAAATCGCGCGCCAACAACGGCGAAGGACCAACGATGACCGAACTGAAATCCAAGACCATCGGCTGGATCGGGACCGGCCATATGGGTTTTCCCATGGCCGAGCATTTGCTGAAAGCGGGCGCCGATCTCGCTGCCTATAACCGCACCCGCGCCAAGGCGGAGCCGCTGACCAAATCCGGCGCCAAGATCGTCGACCGTCCCGTCGATCTCGCCTCGCGCGACCTGGTTTTCACCATGGTCACGGCGGACAGGGATTTGCTCGCGGTGACGACGGGGCCCGAGGGCGTGCTGAGCAGCCAGGAGCACGCGCCAAAAATCCTGATCGATTGCTCGACCGTGTCGGAGGAAGCTTCGGCGCAAGTGCGCGCCGCCGCGGAAAAGCGCGGTACCCGGATGCTGGCCGCGCCGGTGAGCGGCAACGGCAAGGTGGTGAAGGCCGGCAAAATGAGCTTCGCGGTCTCCGGCCCGCGTAACGCCTTCGATGAAGTGCAGCCCTATTTCGCGGCGATGGGGCGCGGCGCCGCTTATGTCGGCGAGGGCGAACTGTCGCGCATCGTCAAGATTTGCCACAACCTCTATCTCGGCATCGTCGCGCAGGCGATGGCGGAAGTCACCGTGCTGGCCGAGAAAAGCGGCGTCCCGCGCCATGCCTTTCTCGATTTCCTCAATGACAGCGTTCAGGGCTCGGTCTTCACGCGCTACAAATCGCCAGCGTATGTGAATCTGGATTTTTCGCCAACCTTCACGCCGGTCTATCTGCGCAAGGATTTGGAATTGGGCCTGGCGGCTGCCCGCAAGACCGGCACGGTCATGCCCCTGACGTCGCAAGTGCGCGACCTGGTCCAAAGCCTGATCGGCCGCGGTCATGCCGACCAGGATTTCGCGACGCTGCTGATCCAGGTAGCCGAGGCGTCGGGCCTCGCGCTTAAGCCCGAGAACGTCAAGGTGGAGGATGGCTTGAGCTAGGCGTGGGGGCGGCCGCACCTTTGGGTCGAACGCATCTATTTGCCGGTCCCATCTCGCCGTTGGATTCTCCCATCGTTTCAACCAACGACATCAATATTCTCCTGTCTGTCAATGGTTTCCGGTATATTCCGAAGGTCAAATCTCTGATATAAGTCTTAAATGAGCATTTTTGTTTTGCAGCCGTAGGGCGCCCGTCCGTGCGTCGTTTTTTTGCAATATCTGGGGCGAAACAGAATCAAACCATCAACAGGTAGATTTTTTCCGTGTCAAGCGTCACTATAACACGGTCGAGGCTGGGGCTCGCCGCATCCGGGGCGGCGCTATTCTCGCGCCTCGTAGCCGCAGGGGACGGCCCCACACAGCCGGTGATGAAGAACAGATTCGAGGCCAAGAAGGCCGGCGGGACCGGCCGCGGCGGCAGCGGCCATCGCGCTATCATCATTGCCATCACGGCCTACGCCGTGGCCATGCCCGTCATGCTTTCGCTGATCGAGCAGTTCCGCTCCGAGCCGCCCCTGGTGACGACAATCTGGCTGGCGATGCTGATGCTGGGACCGGCAATCGCGGCGGCGACCGCGGCGCTTCAAGGCGCCGCCACGATCGCGCAGGACATCGCGGAGAAAAGCCAAAACAGCGAGCCGCAGCAAATAATCGTGCGGATGTTCTTCACTGGCGGTGTGCTGCTCTACTTGTCCGGCCTGGTTTATTTCCAGGTCGAGTCGCGGCTATTGATGCCGCTCCTCGCGCTCGACATCGCAGGCATTCTGGTCGCCTGGCTCATCTTCATCCACTTGATGCTGCGCCCCGAGCCTTCGTCGGTGAGGCGCTTTGCCGCCATGGCCAGCGATACGACCTTCGTCTCGTTGTGGCTCCATCTTGGCGACTATCTGGCGACCCCGTGGTTCGCGATCTATCTTTGGGTCGTGTTCGGCTTCGGCTTTCGTTTCGGTATCCGCGCCCTCTTAACCTCGGCGGCGATGAGCATCACCGGCTTTACAATCGTGCTCCTGACCACTCCCTTTTGGCGCGATCGACCGTGGGTAGCGGCCGGCATTTATTTGGGACTCTTGTTCTTGCCCGGCTATTCGGTCGATCTCATCCGCCGGCTCACGGTGGCAAGAGCGCAGGCCGAAGAGGCCAATGCGGCGAAAAGCCGCTTCCTGGCCGTGATGAGCCACGAATTGCGCACGCCGCTGAACAGCATGATCGGAATGGGGTCGCTGTTTGGGCGTACCGGCCTCGACGCCGAGCAACGCGACATGCTCGGGACGATTCAACTCGCCGCCCGAACGCTGCTCGGGCTGATCAACGACATTCTCGATTTCTCCAAGATCGAGGCGGGGAAGCTCCAGCCCGAGGTGGAGAATTTTGTGCTCCACGAAGTGCTGGGCGGCGCGGTGGCGATGCTGCGCCCGGAAGCGCAGGACAAGAGCCTCGCCTTGTCGCTCCAGATCGATCCGCGCCTGCCGGCGGCTTATCGCGGCATGCCGCTGCAAATCCGTCAAATCGTGATCAATCTGGTCGCGAACGCGATCAAGTTCACCCGGCGCGGTCGCGTCGATGTCAACGCGATCTTGATCGCCCGTGACGGCGACACGATCGATGTCCGGCTGACGGTCAAGGATGACGGTATCGGCATCGCACCGGAAGTGCGCGACAAAATCTTCGAGGTCTTCACCCAAGCCGACGGCACGGTGACACGGCGCTATGGCGGCACGGGCCTCGGTCTTGCCATCGTCAAGCAGCTGACGCAGTTGATGGGCGGCGCGATTCGGGTCGAGAGCGAGCCCGGCAAAGGGAGCATTTTCATCGTCGATTTGCCGCTCGCCCATGACCCGGCGGGTTCCCTCCGGCCACCGGATCTTTCCGGCCGCCTCGCCATGGTCGTCACGGCCGATGCGCAATTCGCAAGACAGATGCAGACCCGCTTGAGCGGGTGGCGCGCCGAGGTGCAATGGTCGAGCGAGGGCGAAGTCGCGCTGGCGCGGCTCTCGGAAGCCTCGACCGGCTTGCGCCCCCTACTTTTCCTTGATGGGCGCAGCGACGCTCTCGCGGCGCTGAGTCAAGTCCATCGTTCGAGTACCTTGGGCGATCGCATGCCGATCATCATCTTCATCGCGCCCCAGGGCAGCGGAAGCGGGATTGCGAATTTCGGCGCTGCAATGCTTTCCTCGGTGATCGAGGAGCCGGTGACCGACGGCGGTCTCGCCGGAACGTTGCTCGCGGCGTTGGCCGGCGACAAGCCGAGCTTGGATTTTCAGGACTGGGCGCCGACGGCCGAAACGGCGACGTTTGCGGCACCATTGGCGCCGCGGCCCGCCGCGATGGCCGCACCGATGTCTACCGTGCCCCAAGCCCAGGGACCGGCGATAGCGCCCGGCGCGGCGGCGGTCGGTTCCGCGATGGCGGCGACTGCTTCAGCGCCGGCCTCCGCTCCTGCTCCAGCCCCCACTTTCAACGCGCCACCGCTCCTGAGGCCGGCGCGCCCGCTCAAGATTTTGGTCGCCGAAGACAATGCAGCCAACTGCAAAATTCTGCGGCGCATCCTCGAAATGGCTGGACACGCGGTGGTGCTGGCGAATGACGGCGCTTCGGCCCTCGAAGCGCTTGGACGGGAGTCGTTCGATCTTGTGTTGATGGACATCAACATGCCCGAGATGAGCGGCTATGAAGTGACCAAAATCTACCGCGTCGAGCATTTGAGCGAGCCGCGACTGCCGATGATCGCGCTCACCGCCGACGCCACCAGCGAAACCGAGCGGCTGTGCCGCGATGCGGGCCTCGATGCCGTTCTCACCAAGCCGGTGGAAGCGAGCCAGCTGCTTACGGCGATCGACGAAACGCATGCGCGCGTTGCGCCCTATGCCGCGCCGGCGGCCGCGGCCGCGCCGACGCACGGGACGCCTTCGCCCGTCGTCACTCCGATCTCGGCGCACCCGCGATTTCTCGGCGAGACCGGCGGCGCGATCGTCGATGAAGCCATCATCGAGTCGATCCGCGCGCTCGGCGGCGGTCCCGAATTCCTGGCCGAAGTGATCGATGCCTTCCGCGGCGATGCCCGCCCGCTGTTCGAGCAGCTTCGCGCGGCCGTTGGCGCCAACGATCTCCGCGCGTTCAAGGATCTGACACATTCCTTGAAGAGCGGCGGCGCCAATCTCGGCGCCGTGCGTTTCTGCCAAACCATCGGCGCCCTCAAGGACATCACCGTTCGCGACCTCACGCAGAACGGGCCGAGCTATTTCGACAAGCTCCTCGGCGAGTTCGCAAAGCTCGAAAGTGCGTTCGATCGGCTGGTGAAGGAGCCGCGCCGGCGCTAAATCGGGTTCGGCGGACGTTTAGAGGGAGGCGTGTGTCCGCTCGCGACGGCGATCCTGCGCGCCCGCCAAGCGCAACATCTTCTTCAAATCGCTTTCGTCGAGCTTGAAAGCGGCTTCGACCCAAAGGTCGGCGATCTGCGACATTTCCTCGAAACCGATCGGGTGGACAATGCGTCGCGCTTGGCGCAGCGCGACATGGGCCGGATGGCGGCGGCCGTGGCGCCCAATCGCCTCGTAGAAGGTCTCGATGCCGGCACCGTCAGCGGCCAGCACGTCGACCATGCCGAGCGCGTGAAGCTGTTCGGCGGTGTAGACTTCGCCGGACATGATCATTCGCTCGGCGAGGCCGGGGGAAATGCGCCGCGCCATGAAGGTGTAAGCGCCCATGCCTGGGAACAGATTGAAAAGGACTTCCGGTAAGCCGAACTTGGCGCTGCGCTCGGCCACGACGAGATTGCTGGACATCGCGGCCTCGAAGCCCCCGCCCAACGCGTCGCCCTGCACCAGCGCGACCGTGATGACCGGAAGCTGATACAGCATGAAGTTGGTATAGCCGACCTCGCAGCAAAGATGTGCATAGCGCGTCAACTCCGCGCGGTCGCGACGCCGGATCAAAGTCGCGAACAATTCGAGGTCGCCGCCTAGATTCCAGACGCCTGGCATGCGCGAAGCGAGCACTAGATACCGCAGAGGCGGCTCCTCGCCCGCGGCGACAGCGCCTTGGCAAAGATCGCGGACCAACCGTTGCACGTGCTGGGATTCGTGTAGGACGCGCGGAGCAAAACAGGGCCGGCCCGTGTAATCGAAATTGCACCACAGGACGCGCTCGTCGCCATCGTAATGCAGGCGAAATTCCTGCAGCCTTTGTGCGGCGACGACGGCCGCGACGGCATTCGGGGCCCCCACCGCGGAGCGAGCGGCAGCACCCCCGCGACCTAAGTCTCTCTCGGCCTCTGCCGATGCCCGAGGCCGCTGTGCCGCCAAGTCGATAAGTTCCGCCGGTGAGCCCATGGTGCCCTCCACGCCTGGCCGAATTTGGGCAAGGCTCGAACGTTCGCCGCAACGGGATTGATCCCCGAGGGGGCAATGTTCCTAAAGTCAACATTTACAGAAACTTAACCAAGATTCAAGAGGTAATTTATGAAGATAATAACGGGAGTCCATTGATCTATATATTGATCCCACTTGAGGCAGAACCGCTAGATAAAGCGAACCGGTCCTCTCTCGCGGCTTAGAGATCTCCCCGGAACTAGGTTCCTACCGCCAAAAGCGCTATATCTGGCTTCGGCGCCAACTTGGGCGGGGAAGGATACGCGATCATGGAGCACAGACACAGCCATTTGGACAGTTTGCTCCCGCCGGGTGAATTATCGCGGCGCGTCTTCGTCGTGGCGAGTCTGGCGACCGGCTTTGCCCTCGCGGTGCAGCCGGTTTCGGCGCAGACCATCACGACATCGGCCGATGGGCTGGTCGCAGCCGAAGTGAAAATCCCCGTCTCGGACGGACAGATTCCGGCCTATGCGGCCTATCCGTCGTCGGGTGGCCTATTCCCCATCGTGTTGGTCATCCACGAGATTTTCGGCGTCCACGAGCATATCAAGGATTTATGCCGGCGTCTGGCGCATCTGGGCTATTTCGCCGTCGCGCCGCTGCTCTACGCCCGCCAGGGCGACGTCTCCGGTCTGAGCGACATTCATCAGGTCATGGCCGTCGTCGCCAAGGTACCCGATGCGGAAGTGGCGTCCGATCTCGATGCGACCCTGGCTTGGGCGAAAACCACTGGCAAAGCCGATGTCGCGCGGCTCGGCGTGACGGGCTTCTGCTGGGGCGGTCGCCAGGTTTGGCTCTATGCCGCGCACAATCCACAGGTGAAGGCGGCGGTCGCCTGGTATGGGCCGCTCGGCTATCCCACCGACGCGTTGCATCCCAAGAACCCGCCAGATTTGATCGATCAGCTTCAGGTTCCGGTCCTTGGCCTCTATGGCGGCGCCGATCAGGGCATTCCGCGAACCCAGATAGAGGCGTTCGCGGCCGCGCTCGAAGCGGCGCACAAGCCCGACCGAATTGTGATCTATCCGGACACGCCGCACGGCTTCAACGCCGATTACCGGCCGAGCTACCGGCCCGAAGCCGCGAAGGATGGCTGGGCCAAGATGCTCGCCTGGTTCAAGGATCACGGCGTCGCGTGAGGCGGCGCTCTGCCTTTAAGGTAAGCGGTCAATTCTTCCGTCAGGTGCGCGAACAGCAGACGCACACGTCGGCTGGCGCGCAAATCCTCATGCATAACGAGCCACAGATCGAGCATGAGGCGGACGACGCCGTGCATCACTGGCACGAGGTCGGGATCGCGGCGCGCCAGCGGCTCCTGGCAGCCGCCGATGCCATAACCCGCGCGCAGGGCGCCGAGCTGCGCCATGTCGGAATCCGTACGCAACTGAAAGAACTCGCGAGTCACCGGGACATTTTGCGCGGCCATGAATCCGATCGCCCAGGGACTCGAATCGAAACCGATGGCGGTGTGATTCGCGAATTCCTCGAACGTGGTTGGCACGCCATGGCGCTCGGCATAGGAGCGGTGGGCGTAGAGCGAAATGGGCACGGGACCGATATGACGCGCTACCAGCGCCGCCTGCTCCGGCCGCACCATGCGCACCGCCAGATCCGCCTCGCGCTTGAGGAGGTTCTCGATTTGATTGGTAAGCGCCAGTTCGATCGCGATACCGGGATGGGCCTCATGAAATCGCGCCAGCATCGGCGGCAGGATTTCAGCGCCCATCAATTCGCTCGCCGTGAGCCGAACAGTCCCCCGCTCCTCCTCCGCCTCTCCCGATGCGGCGCGCCGCAAAGCCGCCGCGGCACTGGACATGGACTCGACATGCGGAACGAGGTCGCGGGCGACCGGGGTCGGTTTCAGCCCGCTCTTGGAACGCGTGAAGAGTGGCACGCCCATCCGCAGCTCCAGCTCGGCGATTTGCCGGCCGACGGTCGGTTGGGTCAATCCCAAGCTGCGTGCCGCGCCCGACAGGCTTTGCGAGCGGATCACGGCCAGAAACGAGCGGTAGAGATCCCAGTTTTCGCCAGAAGACGTCATACAAATATGTATACCATGTCTAAGTTATGAGACTATTTTTCTTTTATCCAAATATCGGCGACAGTGGCTTCATCGAAATCGGATGGAGGCTTCCATGGCAAAGACAATCCTTGTTCTCGGCGCTAGCGGCGGCATTGGCGGCGAGGTGGCGCGGGCATCCCTCGCCCATGGCTGGCGGGTAAAGGCGCTGTCGCGGCGCCCGGAACAAGCCGCGGCGAAATTTCCCCTGCTGAAGGGGGTCGCCTGGATCCGCGGCGATGCCATGAAAGAAGCGGATGTCGTTCTTGCGGCGAGCGGTGCGGATGCGGTCTTTCACGGCGCGCACCCGGCCAATTACCAAAATTGGGAGGAATGGGGCATCCCGATGCTGCGGCACAGCATCGCCGCCGCCAAAGCCTGTGGCGCGCGGCTCATATTCCCCGGCAACATCTATAATTTCGGGCCGGATGCGGGAGCGTTTGTTAGCGAGTCCGCACCGCAAAATCCGCTGACCGAGAAAGGCAAAATCCGCGTGCGCATGGAAGAAATGCTCCATGACGCCGCCCGTGACGGCGTGCGCTCGCTGGTGGTTCGGGCCAACGATTATTTCGGCCCTCATTCGCCAAGCTCCTGGTTCGGCGGCGGAATGGTGAAGCCGGGCAAGCCGCTGCGCTCGGTGACGTATCCCGGCGCGCGCGACGTCGGGCACGGCTTTGCCTATCTGCCCGATGTCGCAGAGACGATCGCGCGTCTGATGGAAAACGAGGCCAAGCTCGCGGATTTCGAGATGGTTCATTTCGGCGGGCACTGGTTTGAGCAAGGCATCGAATTCGCGCACGCCGTCGGCCGCGCGGCGGGCCGGACCGATTTGCCGGTCCGGCGCTTTCCTTGGTTCGCGGTGTTCCTGGCGCGTCCGTTCGTGCCGATGCTGCGCGAGATTTGGAAAATGCGCTATTTGTGGCGCGAGCCGCTGCGGCTCGAGAACAAGAAGCTGGTCTCGCTCATCGGGCCCGAACCGCGTACGCCGATCGAGCAAGCGCTGCGCGCGACGCTCGAAGGCCTAGGCTGCCTGCCGCCGGAGCCGAAGCAGGAATTCACGCGGCCCGTCGCCGCCTGACGCGGCCAATGGGCGTCGTATCGTCTTCGTCGAACAGCTCGGCCAGTTTTTCCAGCATGGTCCCGCCGAGCTGTTCGGCATCGACGATGGTCACGGCGCGGCGATAATACCGCGTCACGTCGTGACCGATGCCGATCGCGAGCAGCTCGACGTCGGAGCCAGCCTCCAAATCGCCGATGACGTCGCGCAAATGCCGTTCGAGATAGTTCCCGGGATTGACCGAGAGCGTCGAATCGTCCACCGGAGCGCCGTCCGAGATCACCATGAGGATGCGGCGCTGCTCGGTCCGCCCGACCAGCCGGCTGTGCGCCCAGAGCAGCGCCTCGCCGTCGATGTTCTCCTTGAGGATGCCCTCGCGCAGCATCAGGCCCAAATTCTTGCGCGTGCGCCGCCATGGCGCATCGGCATCCTTATAGATGATGTGGCGCAGATCGTTGAGCCGACCCGGATTGGGCGGCTTGCCGGCGGCGATCCACCGCTCGCGCGATTGGCCGCCCTTCCAGGCGCGCGTGGTGAACCCGAGGATTTCAACTTTGACGCCACAGCGCTCGAGCGTGCGAGCCAGAATGTCCGCGCTCATCGCAGCCACGGTGATCGGCCGCCCGCGCATCGAACCGGAATTGTCGATCAATAACGTGACGACCGTATCGCGGAAGCTCATCTCCTTTTCGCGCTTGTACGACAGCGGGTAAGCTGGATTCGTGACGACGCGCGACAGCCGCGCCGAATCGAGAAGCCCTTCCTCCAAATCGAATTCCCAGGCGCGGGTCTGCCGCGCCATGAGCCGCCGCTGAAGTCGATTGGCGAGCCGCGAGATGACGCTCTGCAGATGCGACAATTGCTGATCCAACAGCGCCCGCAGGCGCGTCAATTCGTCGGGATCGCATAATTTCTCGGCCCCGACGATTTCGTCGCATTGGGCGGTGAAGGCGCGGTACGCGGCGTCGGCATCCTTGCCGCTGGGGCGCGGCTGGAATCCGGGCCGGCCGGGGCGGGTCGGATCCTCGTCGCCGGTGCCGGGCAGCAACTCGCCTTCGCTTTCGGCGTCCGCCGCGGCGTCCTCGGCGCTTTGATCCTCGGGCGTGCCGGCTTCGAGCGCGCCCTGCGCGCCGGAAGCACCGCCCTCGCCGCCTTCGCTCTGGCCGTCGCCCTCCTCGGATTGCTCGCCCTGGGATTCCGACTCATCCGGATCGGTTTCCGGCTCGACCTCGCCGAGGTCGAGGTCGAGGTCGCGGATCAGCTGGCGCGCGATCTTGGCGTAAGAATCCTGATTCTGGATGTGCTTGCCCAATTCGAGAACATCGCGCCCGATCTTGCCTTCGAGAAATGGCCGCCAACTCGCGACCATGCGGCGCGCCGAAGGCGGTGGCGGCGCTCCGGTCAGCGCTTCGCGCGACAGGAGGCGGACGGCCTCGGCCAATGTTGCGTCGTCGCGTTCGGTGATGTGGGCGTAGCCCTGGCGGCGATAGCGCTCTTCCAGCATCGCGGCCAGATTGACGGCGACGCCCGCCATGCGCCGTGTGCCCAGCGCCTCGACCCGAGCCTGCTCGACGCCTTCGAAGATCGCGCGCGCGGCCTCGCCTTGGGGCCGCCGCTTCGCATGGAGCGCATCGTCATGATAGCGCAGCCGCAGCGCAGCCGCGTCGGCGGCGCCGCGTACCTGTGCCGCTTCGTCGTGGTTTAGATCGCGGCCCGGGAGCGGCAAGCGCACGCGCGTTCCCGCGACCGCCGGCAACTCCGCGCCATAGACGATATTGACGTCCTCGCGCTCCGCGATCGCGCGCACCGCCGCGGCGGTCGCGCGCTTGAAGTTTTCGATGGGCGAATCGGCCTCGGCCATGGACGCTTAGACCAGGGTCGCCCGGACGCCGGTCTCCTTCAGCTCGGTGCCGAAGCAGCGCTGGTAATATTCCGCGACCGTCGAGCGCTCCATCTCGTCGCATTTGTTGAGGAAGGTGAGACGGAAGCCGAAGGCGATGTCGTCGAAGATTTTCGCGTTCTCGGCCCAGGTGATCACGGTCCGCGGCGACATCACGGTCGAGATGTCGCCATTGATGAAGCCGGCGCGGGTCAGCTCCGCCAGCGCCACCATGGCGTGGACGAGGCGGCGGCCTTCCTCGTTGTCGTAGTTGGGCGCCTTCGCCAGCACGATCTCGACTTCGGCATCGTGGGCGAGATAATTGAGCGTGGCGACGATGTTCCAGCGGTCCATCTGACCCTGGTTGATCTGCTGGGTGCCGTGGTAGAGACCCGACGTATCGCC
>Ga0182024_10013860_pt1 | contig 15667 bp, 14 predicted proteins | sample P32metaG_FD_120480 | JGI IMG/M metagenome (GOLD analysis project Ga0182024, IMG submission 120480) | Permafrost microbial communities from Stordalen Mire, Sweden - P3-2 metaG (Illumina Assembly) | ecosystem: Environmental > Terrestrial > Soil > Wetlands > Permafrost | place: Sweden: Stordalen... | reverse complement strand
CGCTGGGATGGCCGATCTTCTTGGTCCACGACAGATCGCTGACGTGCAGCAGGCCGTCGATGCCTTCTTCGATCTCGACGAACGCCCCGTAGTTGGCGATGTTGCGAACCTTGCCCTCGACGACCGAGCCGGGCGGATATTTCTCGGCGACACGCTCCCACGGGTTCTCCTCGACCTGCTTCATGCCGAGGGAGATTTCCTGCTTGTCCTTGTTGATCTCGAGGACCTTGACCTTGACCATCTGGTCCTGCGTGACCACTTCGCTCGGGTGGTTGATGCGCTTTGTCCAGGACATCTCGGAGATGTGGACAAGGCCTTCGACGCCTTCCTCGAGCTTGCAGAACGCGCCGTACGACATGATGTTGACGACTTGCGCTTCGTGAACGCTGCCGACGGGGTACTTCAGCTCAATGTTCTCCCACGGGCTGGCTTCCCGCTGCTTGAGGCCCAGGGCGATTTTTTCTTTGTCCTTGTCGATCTGCAGAACTTTCACTTCGAGTTCCTGATCGATCTTCAGCATGTCGCTCGGGTGATTGATGCGGCCCCACGACATATCGGTGATATGCAGCAGGCCGTCGATTCCGCCGAGGTCGATGAACGCCCCGAAGTCTGCGATGTTCTTGACGGTGCCCTTGATGACCTGGCCGACAGTGAGGTTGTCCAGCGTCTTGCGCTTCAACTCTTCGCGCTGCTGCTCGATCATCTTGCGGCGCGAGATGACGATGTTGCGGCGCTCTTCGTCGATCTTCAGAATGACGGCGTCGATATGACGGCCGATCCAATCTGAAATCTCGCCCGGCCGGCGGATATCCACCTGGCTGGCGGGAAGGAACACGGGTACGCCGATGTCGACGAGCAAGCCGCCCTTGATCTTCTTGGTGACCTTGCCGGAAACCGGGTCTCCCTCCTTCTTGCTCTTCATGATCGCTTCCCAATTGATGATGCGATCAGCTTTGCGTTTGGAGATTTTGACCAGCCCGGTGTCTCCCTCGACGTCTTCGAGGAGGACGCGAACTTCGTCGCCAATTTTTGTATTGTCGGGATCGTCGAATTCGCTGCGTTCGAGAACGCCTTCGCTCTTGAGACCCAGCTCAATCACGAAATCGTCGCCGGCGATGCTGCTGACGCGACCCTTGAGGATCGCGCCCGGCGTGAAGTCCTGAACTTCGTCGCCCTGGATCATCTTCGACAGATCCAGATTGAGTTTCCCCGCATCATCGCGCGTCATTGCGTCCGGCATCGCGGTCGCTACCGCCGAGTCCACTTCGTCGTCGATGTTGCCCAGGGAATTGATGAGATTGTAATCGACCATAGAGCCGTTAGGGGCGACTTAACGCCCAACCTTGTACTGTTGCGTAGCCCAATAAAAAGAAACCGCCGGCGCCCACGCGATGCCGGCGTCCCAAACTAAATAGTTGTCAGTACGGAAACGCTCCGTCTGAAGTAAGCAAGGCAGTATACGTTCGGGAAATCCGGGCCACAAGCGGGCCGAACGACGGACAAATCTGCCAATTCCAGATGCGAGGTATAATTGAAACGATCGGTACGGAATTAGGCTCGCGCGCCTGCAAAAATTGCCGAAGCACGGCAAGCTGGGCTGACGGAAGAGGAAGCAACGGGCCGGATTTGTCTTTTAATTGCGAAGTTGCTGGCGGGAAATTCAATATGTGTTGCGCATCGCACAATCATGTGATAAGTTTCCGTTGTGAACCGCAATCGGCGAGCGACGGCTTCAGATCTGCGAAAAGTGCTCAAGTGCGTGCATGATGCGCTGACCGTCCCCGATCTTGACAGCCTGACTGAATCGCTTGCCAACGCGATGCCGAAGCTGCTGGACACTGAGATCGGCGGCTACAACGAGGCCGACCCCGGTCGTCGGCGTTTTACCGCCCGTTTTAGTGACGGCGTTAGCTTTTCCCCGGAAAGCTTTCAAGTCTGGGCCACGTTCGCCCATGAGAATCCGCTCGTCGATCACATCTTAAAGAACCCCGACGATCTGTCCGTCTATCGCATCACCGATTTCGTCGATCAGCCGACGTTTCGAACTTCGGCGTTGTGTGCGGAACTCTATGCGCCGATGCGGGCGGAGTTCCAAATCTCGATGCCCTTCCCCGTGATGGATGGGGCGGCGGTCGCGCTGACCTTCAATCGCAACGTCGATTACACCGAGCGCGAACGCGACATCTTGCGCCTGGCACAACCTTGCCTGATCGCGGCGTATCGCAATGCCCAACGTCTGACCGATCTGCGAATCGGCCAGAACGACTTGCTGGCCTGGCTCGAATCAGAGCGCTCGCCGGTCGCGGTGCTGTCGCTGCATGGCCGCATCCTTGGCGCGGCCCCGGGTGTTTTGGAATTAATCGAGCGTTTCGCCAACGATCCGAAGCGGCGTCCCGATCGTCTGCCCGACGCAATCGGCCGCTGGTGGCGCCGCGCGATCGCCGTGCCGGAACCCGGCAGCCCGGGCGTTGCGCCGCTGATGCTTCGTCGCGATGATGAAGTCCTGCGCATCATGGCGATCCGCACCGCGTCGGGTCAGAGCGGCATCCTCTCGCTGCAGGTTTCAAAGATCGCTGGCGCCACCGGCTCGTCTCTCAAGCTCACCCACCGCGAACTGGAAGTGTTTCGCGCAGTCGGCCGCGGCATGAACAACAAAGCCATCGCCGTAGCATTTGGTCTTTCCGTCCGCACCGTCGAGAAGCACGTGGAAAATCTTCTCAACAAGCTCGGCGTGAAATCCCGCACCGCCGCGTGTGCCATGGCCGCCCGCATGTTCCGCGGCGAGTCGCCCGGTGCGTAGCAGGCGCCTTCCCCCGCAAGCCGTGAACCGGCCAATCCGAACATGCGTTTGCCTTGGGCCTGACGGCCAGCAACTTTTTCCACACGGTTGACAAGCGGCGGGGCGGGAATACGATAAAAGCCAACATCTGAATACGTTCTTATCCAGAGTGGCTGAGGGTTGGGCCCGTCGACGCCACAGCAACCGCGTTAATCCTTGATTAGCGGCCTGGTGCTAACTCCTTCCTGCGAGATTCGCGGGGAAGATAAGAGGACGCTTAACGCGAGCCAAGCACAAGCCTCTTATCGAAGAGGCTTTTTCTTTGCGCGGTATGACAGCGCCTTGAAGCGAGGAAGCAGCGATGAGCTACGTTCTTGGACTGAAGTGTAAAGAGTGCGGGCATCGGACCGGCGTCTTGCCTGTACACGTGTGCGAGGCCTGCTTTGGGCCATACGAAGTCGAATACGACTACGCGAAGATGAAGGGGAAGGTCACGCGCGAATCGATCGCGCGCGGGCCGCAAAGCTTGTGGCGATACAAGGATCTGCTTCCGGTTGAGACGCCACGAGTTGGGTTCCACTCGGGCTTCACGCCATTGAAGCGCGCCGATCGGCTGGCGAAGGAACTCGGTTGCTCCGAGTTGTGGATCAAGGACGATTCGTGCAACTATCCGACGTATTCGTACAAAGAGCGCGTCGTCAGCGTGGCGATCAGTAAGGCGCTTGAGTTTGGCTTCGATACCGTCGGCTGCGCCAGCACGGGGAACCTGGCCAACAGCGTTGCCGCCCACGCGGCGCAAGCCGGCGTCCGCTGCTACGTGATGATTCCGCACGACCTGGAGCAGGGGAAGGTGCTTGGCTCGCTCGTCTTTGGGCCGACGATGGTTCGCATTCGCGGCAACTATGACGACGTCAATCGCCTGTGCACTGAAATCGCCGACAAGTACGGCTGGGCGATCGTCAACGTGAATCTGCGACCGTATTACACCGAGGGCGCTAAGACGTATGGCTTCGAGATCGCCGAGCAACTTGGCTGGCGGCTGCCGAAGCACACCGTGGTGCCAACCGCTGGCGGCACGATCTTGCCCAAGGTTTACAAGGCTTATCAGGAGTTCATTGAGCTTGGACTGGTTGAAGACAACGCACCGAAGATCTATTCAGCCCAAGCCGCCGGTTGTAACCCGGTTGTGACGGCGATTCATCGCGGCATCGACATCATTGAGCCGCAGAAGCCGAACACGATCGCCAAGTCGATCGCGATCGGAAATCCCGCAGACGGTTACTACGTCTACCAAGCCGTGAAAGAATCGGGCGGGTGGGGCGAAAGTGCGACGGATCCCGAAATCATTGACGCGATCAAGCTCTTGGCTCGCACTGAAGGGATCTGGACGGAGCCGGCAGGTGGTACGACGCTGGCGGCGGCGATCAAGTTAATTCAGCAGGGACGCATTCCGCGGGACGAGTCGATCGTGGTCAGCATTACCGGCAACGGTTTGAAGACGCAGGAGGTGGTGGCTAACGAGCTGCCGTATCCGCAGGTGATTGAGCCGAAGCTTTCAGAGTTTGATGCCTTGCTGGAGCGGGCAGCGGCCGCCGCGCCAAAGGTCGATCGCACGCCCGTGGCGGTTTAGCTTGGGTTGGCCTAAGATCATCGAAAGTCATTGAGGAACGAAACAACATGAGCGTGAAAGTCCGAATCCCTTCCCCGCTTCGTAATTACACCAACGGCGCCGATGTCGTCCAGGCCGCCGGCGCCAATGTTGGCGAAGTCCTCAATGCGCTGAAAACCCAGGCCGGCGGCATCGAAACGCGCCTGTTCAAAGGCCCCAACCAGCTCAATCGCTTCGTCAACGTCTATCTGAACGACGAAGACATCCGGTTCCTGAAGAACCTGGATACCCCGGTGAAAGAGGGAGACGAAATCAGCATCGTCCCCGCCATCGCCGGCGGATGAGGACCGACGGAGGCCGCCATGCCCAGCCCGTTTCCGGGGATGGATCCGTATCTTGAATCGCCGGCCCATTGGCCGGACTTCCATAGCCGGTTCGTCAACGTGCTCAGCGAACAAATTTCGGGTTTGCTTCCGCCGAATTATTCAGCGGCACTCGACGAGCAAGTCCTGCTGATTGAGCCTGATGAGACGCGCGTCGCAATCGGGCCGGATGTTGCTGTTGTTCGCGATTCTTCGGTGGATGGTGCGGCTGCCACCGGTGCAGCTACCGGACTGCTTTCGCCGCGAACTATTCCCAACATCGTGCGCTTGGATCCGCATGTCGAACTGTATATCGAGATCCGACACGCGCCGGCTGACGAACTGATTACCGTCATCGAACTGCTATCGCCGTCGAATAAATCAGGCACCGGTCGCGGACAATACGTTGAGAAACGCGAGGCATTGCTCGAACGGCGAGTGAATCTGGTTGAGGTGGATCTACTTCGCGCCGGTGGGCGAATTCGTTTGGCGCCGCCGCTTCCAAGTGGCCACTATCACGTCTTTGTCTCGCGCGGTGAAAAGTGGCCCGATTGTGAAGTGTATAGCTGGACAGTGCGCGATGCATTGCCGAAACTGCCGATCCCGTTGAAGTCTCCAGACTCCGACATTGTTGTTCCACTGCAGGATGTTTTTGCGGAGACTTATCGTCGCGGGCCATACCGCCGCCGAGTAAACTATTCTCAGGAACCCACATTGCCTCGCTTTGAAGCCTCGGACGCCGAGTGGGTGCAGCAAAAAGCTCACGAGGCAGTGTCGTCTCGTTGATGCTTCAGGGAGAAAGTCGAAGGCATACATGCCCAGCCCGTTTCCAGGGATGGATCCGTATCTTGAAAGTCCTGGCGAATGGCCGGACTTTCATCATGAATTCATCAGCGCGCTGCGTTCTGAAGTCGCCGACAAGCTGCCTCCAAATTACATCGCGAGAATTGATGAATTCGTATTGCGCCTGGAACCAGAGACGCGCTCGCGCCGTTCGATGGAGCCGGACGTGCTTGTCAGCCGTTCGCCAGACAGTGGCGGCAAATCGCGAGGCGTCGTCGTTGTCGCTGCCGCTGGAGAAACAAGCCGGACGACCAAAATTCCGAACATACTTCCGATTGATCCCCACACAGAATCGTACATTGAACTGCGGTACCGGCCGACCAATGAACTTGTGACCGTCATCGAATTACTGTCTCCGACAAACAAATCCGGACTCGGTCGGCTCCAATATCTGGCTAAACGGGATGTCTTGCTGGAGCAGCCGGTGCATTTGGTGGAGATCGATCTCATTCGCGCGGGGATGAGGATTGAATTGCTCAATCCGCTGCCATGCGGCGATTACTACGCACTCGTATCACGGGCCAATGATCGACCAGAGTGCGAGGTGTACAACTGGTCCGTCCGAGAGCCACTACCCCGTGTCGGAATTCCTCTGCGTAAGCCAGATGCGGACATCGTGATCGATCTTGGAGTCACGTTTGCGTCGGCCTATCAGCGCGGCAGGTATGATCGCGTGGTTCGCTATGACGAGACGGCTCCGCCGCCCAAGTTCAGCGATGCGGACGCCGATTGGGTTTCACAACAGGCTCGCACCGCGGCTCAGTCGAAATAGATTCACACCGAAGGATTTGATCCCATGCCAACCGCCCCCTATAGCAAGCGTTGCTGGTTTACCTTTCCGACGCGGACGCAGGTCGAGCAGCCGATCATCTGGCAGATGAGCCGGAAGTTTCCGGACGTGTCGTTCGACATTCGCCAGGCGAGCGTTCAGAACGAGATCGGAATCATGGCGGTGCTCCTCAGCGGCCAGGAGCAGGAAGTGAAAGACGCCATCAGCTTCCTGCGCTCGCGCGGCGTAACCGTCGAGCCGATCGAGAAAAGCGTCGTCGAGGGTTGACCGCCCGGATCAATCGGCCGGAAGCGTCGTTGGCCCGTTGGGGCCGAGATCGGCGATGAATATCGGGGCGAGAATCTTGGCTGAAAACGGCCGCGACATGCAGCCGATGTGGGTGCCGACATTGGCTAGCGCCATCCAATGATTGTCGTAGCCAATCTGCACAAGTTTCGCATACGCCTTGGCATCGACGGCGGCGGGGCGGTTGAATCCCACCAGACCGGCAGCTTCACCGCGAACGCCGTCGATCGTGCCGAACATTGTCGTTCCGACCCCCAGCACAACCTGGTCATGCTCGCTGTAAAAAACGTATGCGTGTCCATGCACATGCGTCAGCGCCAGCGAAAGGTCGTATCCCGGCGACAGCGCCGACGCCAGCAGCACCAGCGTCTGTATCTGCTTGCCCGGCGGCAACTGCTCCAGCGCCCAAACTGCGATTCCGCAGCCGCCGCTGTGGCTTGTCAGCGTGATCTCGACGCCGGGATGTTCCCGAAGCTCGGTCAGCAATTGATCGGCGACGATCTTCGCTTCGCCGATGTTCCTCTGCTTGGCCTGCAGCGCGTTGATGCCCGGATCGTTTTCGGTCCAGTCATAGATCTTGGTCGTCCCGGGCCAGCCGCCGTCGTGCAGGCCGCGAACCATCGCGCGGTCGACGTTGTGCGTCCCGCCGATGCCCGGCAGGTGCAGCAGCCAGGCCTTGGCCGGCTGCGTCGTCGGCGCTTCAGCCCGCGCCCTCGGCGCGAATCCAGCCAGGAGCAGCAGGGGAAGCAAAGCGGTTCGGAGATGTTTAAGCATTGCTATTCGCACGACGTCAGAGTTATAGCCAACACAAACGCCCGTGGCGAAGGAAGAAATCAGACGGCAGCGATTGTCCATCCCACCGTGGTTATCATAACAAGCATGCGGACGATCCCTTGGCGGATGGTTAGCCGCAATCGCGTCAGCGATGCGCGTTCGTTGGCGGTCACGACGCGCATCGCTGGCGCGATTGCGGCTAACCGGAATCATGTTTTGGTCTCGGAACCTTGCTTCCCAAGGACCGCCGTCCCACATTCCGGGCAGACGCCGCTGGCGTTGGCGGTGAGGTTGTAGCCACAAGCGGGGCAGTTTCCGATTCGCAACCGTTCCGTTATGCGACAGTGCCGAGATTTGATCCAGAATATAGCCGCACAACCGAGGGCAATCGCGGCGGGAAACCAAAATGAAATCATCAAGACAAGCTCGCCACCCGTTTTGAGAAGTCTCACGCCTGCCAATCGACTGTGAGGCCCGACAAGGTCTTGCCAGCTATCGCTCTCGCTGTACTTGTCGGCGGAGAGCGACAAGTCCCAGTGATCCCACTTCGAGCCCTTATCCCACAGCGGAACATAGATAGCACCCGCCTGAGAATAAGCGGCATAGGCCTGATAATATCCTGTGATCCATTCCAGGTTCCGCTCGATCCAGTAGCTTTGCACCCACAGCACCACTGTTGCCATGCACAGCGCCAGCGACGCGGCAGCCGCAAAGTTCAGCACCCACCGGCGGATCACGGTTGATTCTCCAATTCTCGCGTATTGGCGTCACTTGTTGCTTCCATGATTGGGTTCCCGCACTCTGAACACCGGTCACTGCTCGTCCGGAGGTCATAGCCGCATTTGACGCAACAATTGTGAAGCTTTCTGTGGGCGTGCCTCCATCTCTTCCAAAGCAAGACGTCCAAACAAAGCAGCGCAATAATAACCAGGCAGTATGGGACACCAACGACCGTAATAAACCCATGCGGCGACGTGTTTTCCTCCATCGCCAGACCGATGCAGCGGTACATGAATCCAACATGTTCGAAGATGGTCAATGGTTTTGCGCGGCGGTAATCAAGCAGGGCGAAATCGTGCCGCCCTTCAGCGCCCCAATTCCCTTTCGGCTCTCCCTTTCGTAACGAGCTCATTGTGACGAAGGTCAGTCGTCCGCTCCACGACTCGATGCCCCAAGCTTCCGGTGATCGGTAGGCCACGATGGAGTCAGTCGCATAAAAACTTCGAAGAGCAAACACGCTGCTGAGGGCAAGAGCGGCGGAGCAGACGAAGAACTTCCATGCAAGCTTCATCGCACAGAGCCACGGACGCCTGTCGCATGAAACGGAAAGATTCAAAGCTCAACCTTCGTCAACGCGAAACATCAGCGACACGGCAGCCACGATGTTGAACACCCCTCGGCGGATCAATTCGGCCGTCTCACTACGAGTTGATGAATGGCCGGACGTCTCAGAAGTGACCTATTTTTTTCCAACGCGCACCCACCGCAGACCCACACCGCCGACGAATGCGCCGATGATGATGATCATTGCGGCTTCAAAAAAATCGGTGCCAGTGTTGACGCCGCCCCGATGGAGAAAACCATCCCGGTAAATGACGGCACCGAGAACCGCGAGTCCGACGAGCAGAATGCACACGGCGGCGATGCAAAACAGAAAGCCGAGTGCATCGGCCAGCCCATCGAGCACCGAAGGCGCCGGCTTAGGGGTCGCGTAGTCAAGCCTGTCGGCAGATGACTTCTCGCCCATCGGGTCCGTCACGACTTTATACTCCAGCGGATCATGCGACTCTCTCGCTTCCAGGCGCGACGGGCGTACCGCATTCCGGGCAGACGCCGCTGGTGTTGCCGGTAAGATTGTATCCACATTTTGGACACACAACTTTGAGCCCCGCTCGTATGCGGGGCAGCAACAGTGAATTGTAATATACGCGTCGCGAGCACGACGGCTAATATGGGACACAACATCAAAACGACGGAGGCGATCTCCGCTTGCCTAATAGTCAATGAAATGAGGCCCGCTCCGACCATTTTCCCACCAAGCCATGAAATAAAGCCCACTGCGGCAAACGGCAACAAGAATCTGGCCACCCATGCGAGTACTTCAAATAATTCCAATCAATTTTTTTCCTGGCGGCGAGTACGATGAGCCTCTGCTTCTCATACGGCAATGTTGTGAACTCGTGTATATGGCGCTTCGCCCATTGCACATGACGTTGAATACGACCTTCTGGGCTTCCACCGGGCATAATATGAGTAACGCCTCCACTAAATGATACGGCGGATCATGTGGCACTCCGCGACTTTCGCAAAACCGGCGTACCACATTGCCTGGCGTTGCCGTGTGCGGTCTTCCTGGAATCGCGATCGTTCGCAAGCTGAAGGGGCCGTCGAATCCGCCGGGGTTTCAAATCGTCGAGAGCACGTCGTCGTCGCGGCGAAGTTGACGAAGGCGTCGCGTGGAAATTGGCCTCGGGAAGTGTGAAGCAAGGGGATTTCAGCCGACCAGTGGGTAAAATGCGGGGATGGCTTGTCCCGAACTCGACCAACTTGTTTTCGCTCTCATTGACGGCTGGTGCCGGCGGAGAAACCTAAAGTCCCTTCGGATCATTCTTCCCGCATGGCCGCTGGGCCAAGGGCTAACTGACGACTGGCACCGCATGCGGGAGGCGCTTCGCCATGTTCGAGCTATGACGAAAGACGAACTAACCCAAGAGGAACTTGAGCGGGTGTGTCATGCCATCGCACTCACCGATCGCGCCCTTTTCCGTGAGCAGTTATCGTCGTATGGAGATTTCTATACCTTTACCACTATCGATTTAGGATTTAGCTACCTAACATTTCCCAAATGTCTTTTGGAATAGAAATGGCTCGCCGAGCGTCTAAAGAGATTAGAAGAAGGTCTCACGCGGAGGCGCGGGGACGCGGAGAAGAGAGGATCACGAGATCAAATCGGGGGCGGGCGCTTCACGAGTCAAATAATAGTTTTTCTGCGGCTTTGTATTCCTCCGCGGCTCCGCGCCTCCGCGTGAGATTTTGCGTACGTCAAGCCCACCGGACAGAGTCTCACGCCAAGGCGCAAAGCCGCGAAGAGAAAACGAGTCGGCGGACGCCCGTGCGATACGGGATGCCACATCGCTGAATTCACCCGCCTGTATTTTTACTTTAAATCTCGCGCGTTAGCGGCTTTACGTGAGATGCGACATTTGATCGAAAACGGAGAGATGTCGCATTTTAAAAAATTGCTATAAACACAAGCGGTAGTAGATCTATGTCTATCAAACCGCAATTAAAATGGATGAGGCTGTCTTAATAATGCGATATAATGCGACATATCTTTTTCTCTTGGCGAGCGACATCTTGTGCAGCAACCTGATCAATCGGAGTGTCCCTGAACCATTGCATTGCATTGCATTTCGTTGCATTCGCCGAGTTCGATAAGTGCCAAGACGAATCGCGTAGGGCATTTTTTGTTGCGCCGCGTCGCGCAGCGTCGCGCGAACCCCAAACCATTGCAATTCATTGCATGGCGTTGCATTCCGTTGCAATCACATTGCCTCTGCGATGTCGAAAATCGCATTAGCGCCGCGCGAAGGGCGGGGCTGACGTCACAAAGCCCGGCTTGGGTGTGAGTTCGGTGAAGCGCGGATTCCAATGTTCAAGGGTTTCCACGGGCATTGCCGATGCGCTGTGAAAAGGGGAGTTGCGAAGGAGTTGCAACCGATGCTTTCTGAGATGGTCGAGACTGAAGAGCAACGCCGGCGGCGGGTTTCGTCACGCATTCGCAATGAGATTCGCAGCCAGATCATGCAGGACCTGGTTGAGTTTGCGCGGATGAAGAAGCTGCCGGATCGCTGGCAGTCGGCCGGACAGCTTCAGAAGTATCTTGACGATCGCGGCTACTGGGTCGGCCATCGCCATGTTCTGGCGTCGTTTCTGTCGCCGGAGGCCTGCACCGAGTTGCTCGACAAGGCGCTCGATTCGCTTGTCTGCACGCACCCGGAACTCTGGATGCGGGCCGGCGATCAGTTCATGCCAGCCAATCCCGATTGGTCGGCCTTCGCCGCCGACAAGGCCAACCTTCTGCAGCGCGAAATGCCCAACATCGATCGCACGGTCCTGCACGGCGGGGCGGACGGCGAATCAATTCTCTTCAGCCATGATAACTGTGCCGACCCGCGTGTCCGCGAGGAGATCGCCGCCCTGCGTCAGCATCTTCGCGACGCCGTGATTCCAGAATTGGGATTTGGCGCCAGCGAAGATGGCCGCACGTGGGTGATGGTCGTCTGGTCGCAGGATGAAGCGGTGCTCAGCCAAGCGATGATGGCCGCGTGGCAGGCGGCGTTCCAGGGCGAGCAAAAACGCGCGGAAGCCGCCTAAGCGAGCGATGTTTGATTCGCGCTTGACGACCCAAGTTTAAGCCGCGAAGCAACGCTGAGCGCGTGAGAGCCAAGGATGTTTCGTCAAACAGATCGCTTGGATTCGCAACCGGCTTCGAACCACGTAAAGCAAATCCTGCAACAGCGTCGCGCGCTTCAGCAAGCGCTCAGCGTTGCTTCGCGGCTAAACCGGTTGAGACCCGAATCGACCGGGATCTAGTACCCGTTTGCCGCCATGTAGTAGACGACGCCCGCTGCCATCAGGCAGTAGACGCCGAAGATCCACCACGCGCCGTTGGTCAGAACCTTCGACAGCACCTTCAGCGCCACCAGGCCGGCGATGAAGCTGAAGAGCATCCCCAGCAAGCTCGGCGTGAAGTCGTGAAAGCTGAGACTCGACCGCTCGTGAATCAGTCGCATCGCTTCGCGCGCCACGACGACTGGCGTCAGCACCACCGCCAATGCAAAGCTAAATTCCTCCGCACGGACTTTCGAAATCCCACGCAGGAGTCCGACGGAGATTGTTGCGCCCGAGCGTGAGAAGCCGCGGAAGGGGAGGCAAAGACCTTGAATTGCGCCGATGGCCAGACTGTCGGCGGCGTTGAGTTTATCGCGTCCGCCGCGTCGAAGTGGCCGCAGGCTCGAGATCAAAATCAACACACCGACCGCGGCGAGAGAGACCGCGATCAACTTCAGGTTGTCAAACAGGTCTTCAATCTGTGCCGGCGGGGCACCCGGATGCTGCCCTTGGAGGTGATGTTCGATGAAGTGCTTCAGCACCCAGCCGATGATGCCGGTGATCCCCGTGGCGATGACGACCTGAACCGCGAATTTGTTAAACGCATACCGCGACGAGAAAAACGCCCGCTTCCACCCGCTCCAGAAGTAAGCGATGACGGCGAACATCGTACCCGTGTGCAGCATCACCAGCAGCAGCGTGAACCGCGGGTCGGACGCGTTCAGATGCCACAGCTTCGCCACGGCGATGACGTGCGCCGAGCTGGATATGGGAAGCAGCTCGGCCAAACCCTGCACGATCGCCAGTATCACAATCTGAAGATAGGTCATATTTGCAATCAGCTCATGAGAGGTGCGGCGTCGATCCAATCCCAAACCGTTCAATCCCCTGAATCAGTCGTCGGGCCCGACCGGGCATAAACCGCCAACGCCCGCTGCACGTACGCCAGGCCGCTGAAGACGGTGACGATCACTGTCGTCCAAATGCAGACGTTGCGGAAGTACGTGAAGTATTGCTTCACCATACTGTCTCCGCGCGGCACGAAGTAGTTCACGTAGACCAGCACGACCAGAATCGTGATCGACTGCACGACCATTTTCACCTTGCCGCTGAACGCGGCACCGAAGTTCTGGCCGGCTCCTTCGCCCAGCCCGCGAAAACTGGTTACGAGAAGCTCGCGTGCGAGAATCACCACCACCATCCACGGCGCGATTCCCGTAATGGTGTCCACCACGTACTTGCCCGGGATCGACGGGATGATGAAGTTCTTGCCGGCGAAGAAAATGAAGCTGCCGATCACCAGAACCTTGTCCACGAACGGATCGACCACCCGGCCAAACGCCCCTTCAACTTTCCATTTGCGAGCCAGATACCCGTCGAGAAAATCGGTGAACAGCGCCACCAGATAAATGATGAACGCGATGTTCAGCAGGTTCGGCGAGCCCGATCCGCGCCCCTGGTACTGATAATAACTCAACAGCACAAAGAAGACCCCGGCCAGCACAAGGCGCCCGCCGGTGAGTAAATTCGGAACGTGACGAAACACGCGGCGGGATTGTACGAGGATTGCCGCGCCCGGCAACTTCAGGAAAGCACATAAGGTGCTTTCCATGGCCGGGGTGTGGCCGCACGCGATTGAAATGAGTCGAAGCCGACCCTCCAGGTGGCTCGATCATTATGACCGCGTCAGGAAACCCTGTCGAAACAACAATCTAGCATTGCATTTATTGCTGAGGACGCTTATAAAAAGTTGCTGATGACTGCCAAAAGGGGTCAGCACGGATGTCGTACCGTTGCGGGGTTCAGTCTGCGCGAGTTGCTGGTCGTCGTGGGGATCATCGCAATTCTTATCACGCTTGTGGCCGGCTATGTGAGTATGAACTGGAAGATGGCTCGCCGCGTCAACTGCATGTCGAATATGCGGCAGGTAACGGCGGGGTTTTTCCAATACGTTGCCGATAACGACGGCTACATGCCGCAGTGTGATGGCAACGTTATCAAATTGGGTTTGGGAACTGGCAACGGCCTGGTCGATCTGCCATATCTCGACCAATATATCGGTGACCCTCGGGTTTTTCATTGTCCCGAAGACTTGAGAACCGATGCCCGCACGTACGCGATCAACGACTATCTCGGCGGCCAATACCTGGCAATCACGCATCAGATGCTGCTTCAACGTGTCGCCAACGCGCCTTCAACAATGCTGCTCATCGAAGAGCAAGCGCCGATCACGCGAAATAGTTATCTTGGCGGGTTCGTGGTTTTACCCGCGCCGATCACCCGCTGGGCTGACACGCCCGCCGTCCTTCACGACAAAGGCACTTGCCTGGCGTTTGCCGATGGGCATGTCGAGTATTGGCACTGGGACGATCCGCGAACGTTGAACCTTCCGACCACCCCATTTCCGAACACGCCCGCGAATCCTGATTTGGTGAAACTTCAGCAAGTCGCCGGCTCAAAGTCGTCTACGACCAACTAACCGCGGTTTTGCCGATCCCTGTGGTGATATTTCCCGTAACTGATGTAACACGCGGTCCTTTGGCGACTATTGCCTTTGGCGGCGTTGGGTTGCCGCCAGGAAGGAAATTTCATCCGTATGCGGAATTTGAAAGTGCCGATGGCTGCGATGGTTGCCACGCTGCTGGGCTGTGTCAGCGCCAGCATGGCTGCGGCTCCGACACCGGACCAGATCGAGTTCTTCGAGAAGAAGATCAGGCCCGTTCTCGTCGACAGATGTTACGAATGTCACAGTGAGGTAAAGCATAAGATCAAAGGCAAGCTTCGTCTGGATGACTATGCGGCAATGCTCAAAGGAGGGGATTCGGGCAAGCCGGCTGTCGTGCCCGGAGACCCCGACAAGAGCTGGCTCGTCATCGCGATGACCTACACGGATAAAGACACCGATACGCATGACGCGGTTCTGATGCCGCCGCCCAAGAACGGCAAGCCGCGAAAACTGCCCGATTCGGTGATTCAGGACTTCAAGGACTGGGTGCAGATGGGCGCGCCCTATCCGACGGCCGCTGGCCACGCTGAGGCCGCGCCGGTGGACCCAAGGCAACAGCACTGGGCATTTGTCGCTCCGAAAGAGCCGGCGATTCCGCAAGTGACGGACGCGGCCTGGGTGAAAAACGACATCGATCGCTTCATCCTCTCGAAATTGGAGGCGCAGGACCTCCACCCTTCGCACCCGGCGGATAAACGGACTCTTATCCGCCGGGCAACATTCGATCTCATCGGCTTTCCTCCCACGGATGGGGAAGTGAAGGATTTCGAGAGCGACTCAGCTCCTGACGCATTTGAGAAGGTAATCGATCGTCTGCTGGCGTCGCCGCAGTATGGCGAGCGATGGGGGCGCTATTGGCTGGATGTGGCGCGCTACGCCGACACCAAAGGTTACGTCTTCGAAGAAGAACGGCGTTATCCCTATTCGTACACCTATCGCGATTGGGTTATTGGCGCGTTCAACGCGGATCTGCCGTACGACCAGTTTTTGATCGATCAGATTGCGGCCGATCGGCTTGATTTGAAAGACGATCACAGCGCGCTGGCAGCCGAGGGTTTTCTCACGCTCGGCCGGCGGTTTTTGAACAATCAGCCGGACATTATCG
>Ga0182024_10013859_pt1 | contig 15669 bp, 16 predicted proteins | sample P32metaG_FD_120480 | JGI IMG/M metagenome (GOLD analysis project Ga0182024, IMG submission 120480) | Permafrost microbial communities from Stordalen Mire, Sweden - P3-2 metaG (Illumina Assembly) | ecosystem: Environmental > Terrestrial > Soil > Wetlands > Permafrost | place: Sweden: Stordalen... | reverse complement strand
CATCCGACTCGATCCCATCAAACGGAAAGGAAGTATCAAGACACGAAGAATCATCGCCGCCACCTCCGACAGATACCGCGCTGAACTCCTCGGGCTCAGATGATGTTCATGCGATTGCACTGCAAACGCAGGTCCTTCGACTTCGCTTTGCTCCGCTCAGGATTACACTTTTGTGGGGAAGTTCAGGATCGGGGTAGCAAATCAGCGAGCAAATTGTCGGCCTTTTCGAGAGTAACTCCTCGTAGCAGAAACACCTTGCTCCTGGATAACTCGCCGCTCATCAACTCGACCTCATTCTTCGGCAAGCCGAACGTCTCCGCCAGAAACGCAATCACTGCCGAGTTAGCACGTCCTTCAACCGGCGGCGCCTGCACGGCGATCTTCAGTTGCGACGCCGCGCCTTCGCCATAGACGCCCATGATCGCCGTCTTCTTCGCGCCCGGTTGGACGCGGACCGCCAGCGTTACCCCATCCGCCACAGCCCGCAGCATGTCACTCTTCATTCCGGGGGCCCTGTCCACGGCTGCCGCTTGCCAAACAGCGCCGTTCCCACCCGAATGCGCGTCGCACCCTCTTCGATGGCCAGCGCAAAATCTCCGCTCATCCCCATCGAAAGCACATCGAGCGCCAGTGTCGGATGCGCTGCTGCCCACCGGTCGCGCCACTCCCGTAAGCTACGGAAACACGCCCGCGTGACATCCTCCGCCGCGCCCCATGGCGCAATTGTCATCAGTCCACGCGGCTCGAGGTGCTCCAAGTCGGGCAGGCGCTCGAGCAGTTCGGCGGCCTCGAGCGATTCCGGCTCCAAGCCAACTTTGGTTTCCTCGGGGCTGAGCTTTACCTCGATCAGCACTGGCAGGCGCTTGCCCAGCTTGCCCGCTGCCTCGTTCAATCGCTCGGCCAGACGCAGCGAATCCAATGAGTCGATGGCGTCGAACAACTCCGCGGCACGGAGCGCCTTGTTGGATTGCAGATGTCCGATCAGATGGACACGGATTGGCGCAGCGGTAGCCTGCCGCAGTTCTTCCAATTCAACCGCCTTGGCCGCAAATTCCTGGACGCGGCTCTCGCCAAAGAGCGAAAGGCCCAACTCCGCCGCTTCAAACACGGTTGCCGCCGGATAGGTCTTGGAGACGGCCATCAGCTCAATTTCGCCGCGCCCACGCCCAGCCTTCCGGCATGCCGCCGCGATGGCCGCTTCCAGATGCTCGAGATTTTCCTTGAGCGCGGTCATTGCACTTCCGCTGAAGCCCGGCCGAGCCAGCCAGCATCCAATAGGACCATGTGGACAGTGATTCTGCTCATCTTCTCCAACATCTTCATGACCTTTGCCTGGTATGGCCACCTGAAATACCGGCAGGACGCGCTGTGGAAGGTCATCCTGGTCAGCTGGGGCATCGCGTTTTTTGAATACCTACTGCAGGTGCCCGCAAACCGCATTGGCGCTGCCCGTTTTTCGCCCGTCCAGCTCAAGGTGATCCAGGAGATCATCACGCTTTCGGTCTTCGCTGTCTTCACCCTCTTCTACTTCGGTGAGCATCTGCGCTGGAATCATGCCGCTGCCGGCGTGTGCCTCGTCGCGGCAGCCTTCTTCGTCTTTCACTCCTGGTAACGGCGAAGAACCAACCCTTGTTGGACTTCGAGATATCCCCGGTCTCAAAATCGAGACCGGGGGCACCCAATATCAATGCCCCAGTGCCTCGAGGAACTTCTCCGCTTCCAGAGCCGCCATGCACCCCGAACCGGCGGCCGTAATCGCCTGCCGGTACCGCCGGTCCTGCACGTCTCCGCAGGCAAACACCCCCGGCACTACCACCCCGTTGCGCGTCGTCAGCACATTGCCCGTGGTCTTGATGTACCCGTCCTCGTCCAAATCCATCTGCCCGGCAAACATCTTGGCGTTCGGTTCGTGGCCAATGCCAAGAAACAGCCCGCTGACGGCGAGATCGCACAACGTGCCCGTCTTTACATCTTTCAGCCGCAGCCCCTTCACCTCATGCTCTTCCACGCCGAGCACTTCTTCGACCGCCGTATTGGTCCGCAGCTCGATATTCGGATGCGCGATCGCCCGCTCCAGCATGATCTTCGAGGCCCTGAAGCCCTCGCGCCGGTGCAGCAGTGTAACTTTGCTCGCAAAGCGGGTCAGAAACAGCGCCTCTTCCATCGCCGAATCGCCCCCGCCCACCACCGCAATCTCCTTGCCACGGAAGAAGAATCCGTCGCATGTCGCGCAGCTTGAAACCCCGTGCCCAATCAGCGCCTGCTCGCTCGGCAATCCCAGCCACCGCGCGCTGGCGCCCGAGGCCACAATCAGCGTCCGCGTCGAGATCTCCCCCGTCGACGTATCCAGCCGAATGGGCCGGGCATTCAGGTCGACGGCGTTTAAATGAGCCGTCTGGAAACTCGCCCCAAAGCGCGTAGCCTGCTTCTTCATGTTGTCGATCAGCTCTGGCCCCTGGATGCCGTCGGGCCAGCCGGGAAAGTTCTCCACCAGCGTGGTCATTGAAAGCTGGCCGCCCGGCTCGTGGCCTTCCAGTACGAGCGGGTTAAGCCCAGCGCGCGCGGTGTAGATGGCCGCCGTCAGTCCGGCGCAGCCGGAACCGAGAATAACGGTATCGCGAATCTCTGTCATAAGGTTTCCCGAGTTGATTTTAGATGCTTCCGGGGGTCAGCCGCTCCGCGCCGGCCAAGCCGCATTCATTATGATGAACTTCATGGCGAATCTGACTCTAGTCTATGGTCTGCGGCTTCTCCCCGAAGGCGAAGTCACCGAAATCCGCGATGCCACCCTCAAATTGGCCACCGGTCATGAGGCTCACGTCACGATGCACGTCATTGAGGGTTCACGCGAAGAGATCGAAACTCAGCTCAAGCGCAGCCTCGATGCCTTCTTCGACTTTTATCCGGAGATCTAGCGCTGGCCGGGCCGCCGCGCCGAGAGCGAAGGATCGCGCCCGTTGACTGGCGGTTTTCCGGGTGCCACCGCTCTTGCATTCGGGTGACTCCATAGCCCCGCGATTTCTCCTGTTTAGAATCTTCCAACTTCCAGACAATTACTCAGAGTCTTCGTCCTTGATTCTTGTTTCTTAAATAAATCCCCATTGCTTTCCTCTCACTTCCCAAGCGCCTCATTGCTGCGCTATGGGTGGCTACTTCCTTCATTCACCTTCATTTACATCCGTAGGCAAGGCGCGCTCTGAATTCTCGTGCCCCGTGTGCCCTGGCCGATGAACAAGTTGCGCCCACTTCGGAGACGCACGCCGATGTTGTTGAACCGTTTCGAGGGGAGCGAGGACTTCCGGTTTGGAGCGCCTCTCATGTTCCGCCTTCTTTGTCTTATCCTGCGTCGCACGGCAATCGGCTTAACGGCACTCCTGCTATTGCTTCTGGCTCCTACCGTAGTCCGCGCCGGCGGGCCCAAATATGTGGCCGGAGTTAGCTTCTTCGACCCAGGAGTTATCGACACACCCATTCACTGGGCTGGGGGCCAGGTCAACTACTACGTCGATCAGGGTCCGCTCAACAGTTCGATCTCGAATCAGCAGGCCACGGCGATGGTCGATGGGGCGGCGGCTCTCTGGAACGCTGTGCCCACCGCCGGGGTCACGCTCACGGACATGGGCGCGTTGAACGAGGATGTAAGCGGCGCGAACATCGTGGTGAGCGGCACAAACTTCACGGTGGCCAACGAGCAGATCAACCAGATCGGTCAAATTGCCCAACCCGCTGATGTAACTCCCTCGGCCACAAGTTCTCCAGTGGGAGTTATTTACGACGCCGACGGCTCGGTCATTGATGCCCTCTTCGGCACGGGCGCGAGCCAGCCCACCAGTTGCCAGAAAAGCGGCGTATGGGTATGGTTGGACGACATCAACCCAGACGCTACCATCGCCCACGGCATCATCCTGCTCAACGGCCTCTGCGCCACCAATGCCAACCTGATCGAGATGATGACCTACGAACTGGAGCGCGCCTTTGGCCAAATCCTCGGCTTGGACTTCGCGCAGGTCAACCCAGCCGCCCTCGTGGACGAAATTCCCGGTGGCACCGCCGGTTGGCCGATCATGGACGCTCTTAGCGGCGTCTGCGGCCCTGCTGGCGGTAATTGCATCCCCGAACCAACGATCCTCCGCTATGACGACATCGCCGCCCTCAATCGCATTTATCCAATAACCGCCCAAAACCTTGCCAACTTTCCCGGCAAACAGCTCACGGCCCCCAACACAGTCTCCATTCAAGGCACTATCACATTTCGCACTGGCTACGGCATGCAAGGGGTCAACGTAGTCGCCCGTCCACTGGACGCAAACGGCAATCCCCTCTACCAGTACACCGTCACATTCGTCTCCGGCGCCTACTTCAACGGCAACCACGGCAATCTCATCACTGGATGGACTGACGCGAACGGCAATCTGCTGACGATGTGGGGATCTGATGATCCGTCCTTGCAGGGCTATTTCGACTTGAGCGGAATCCCGCTGCCTCCCGGCGCTACTACGGCCAACTATCAGGTCACCTTTGAAGCGATCAATCCCCTGTATATCCTGATGGACGCAATCGGCCCGTACCTCGACGGCCAAGTGACGCCGTCCGGCGCCTTCCAAACCATCTCGGTCCCCGGCATGTCGGCGGGCAGCTCGCAAACCCTCACTGTCGACGTGGCCGACTCCGCGGCCGGCGGCTACCAGGACGCCATTGGAACTCAGGCCTCGCCGCGCCCGATGCCGTCGAGCGGCCTCTGGTGCGGACGCTTGAGTCAGGTGGGGCAGAGCGACTGGTTCAGCTTTCCGGTGCGCGGCAACCGCACCTTCACTGTGGTCACACAGGCGCTGGATGAGACCGGCGCGCCCACTGAAAACAAGGCCATGCCGGCCATCGGCGTCTGGGATGCCTTCGACCCCGTGGGGGCAACCGCCATCGGCGCAGGCCCGGGAATGAACGGCTTGGCCACAGGCGAAAGCTGGCTGCGCGTCAGTTCCAAAGCCGACGATGTGGTGCGCATCGGCATCGCCGACCAGCGCGGCGACGGCAGGCCCGACTATGCCTACAACGGCTGGGTGCTCTATGCCGACACCGTCCAGCCGCAGCGCCTGCCCGCTTCTGGAGGGCCTATCGTCATTCATGGCATGGGCTTTCGGCTTGCGGACACGGTGCTTGTCGGCGGGCAGCCGGCCGTGGTCACCAGCATCTCGCCCAACGAAATTACGGCCATCGCGCCGCCCGCCGCCGGCGTTACAGGCTCCGTTGATGTCGAGGTGGACGACCTGCCGCTCTTTTATGCGGCTGCCATCGTCTCGGGTGGTGTCAGTTACGACTCAGGCTCAGGTGATGCGCTCACACTGCTCACCGCGCCGGTGAACACGGTGCCTATCGGCACGCCTATCCCCTTCACCGTAACCGCGTTCGGTCCCGATATGACCCCTGCGGGCGGTGTCACCGTCATCTATACCGTTACTAGCGGAACCGCTACTCTCGCTTGTGGAATGCCCGTCTGCTCCATCACGGCAACCGGGGATGGCCGCGCCAACCTCAATGTGACCGCCGTCGATGGCACCTGGTCCATCGTGACCGCTGCGCTGACCAACGGCTCCAGCCTGCAGGCACAGTTTGCCGGTGGAACGCCGCCGGTCCTCGCGTCGCTTACGCCTCAGCTTTCCCTCGCCGCCGGCGCCACCTTCAGCTGGACCGTCCAGGCGCTGGTGCTCAAAAGCGGTCTGCCCTTGAACGGCCAGTCGGTGGCGTGGCAAATGCCCGGCAGTGGCATCGTTGCCCTGGGCAGCACCGCCGCCATCACCAACACAAGCGGCATTGCCACCGAGATTCTCACTGTAGGCCCGCTCACGGAGGGCCAGCAGGTTTCCGCCACCGCCTGCCTCAACGGCACCAGCCAGTGCATCGCGTTCAGCGTCTTTGGTTCTCGCCCGGAGTATTCAATTCTCGAAGCCGTTTCCGGAACCGCTCAGAGTCTCTCGCTGCAAGCCACTCCCAGCCAGATCACACTTCGCCTGCTCGACACGGACGGCAACCCCATGGCCGGCGGCTCGGTGGCCCTCTACCAGGCACTCTATGCTTGGGCTCCGCCTTGCCCAGCACACGGCGTCTGCGCGCAGGCTCCGCTGCTAGCCACGCAATCCGCCACGGCCATCTCGTCGATCGACGGAACGGTTGCGTTCAACCCCGCAACCTTTCCCGGCGTAGCCACGAATCTTCTCGGCCTGGCCGCCGCCGGCGATACAGCTACCGTCAAGGTCGCGGTCGAACAGCATCCGTAACTCGCTTGAAACTGGAATCCCACTATCCGAACCCAGCCGGTCACTTATCGCCGGCCTCAAGCATCTACCAAGTGGAGGCTCCCCTTGCCCCTGCCCAACGAATCCAGCGCACGAACTCGTTATCGGGTTGTCATCGTCGGTGGTGGCTTTGCCGGCATTCACGCTGCCAACGGCCTGGCCAAGTTCCCCGTGGACGTCACCGTCGTCGACCGCCGCAACCACCATATCTTTCAGCCGCTGCTCTACCAGGTGGCGCTGGCCGTGCTGTCTCCGGCCGACATTGCTCAACCGATCCGCACCATCCTGCGCAATCATCGCAACACGCAGGTTCTGATGGACGAGGTCGTCGCCATCGACGTCTCCGCCCGCCAAGTCTCCCTTGCATCTGGCGCTCAGGTTCCCTACGACTATCTGGTTCTGGCCACGGGCGCCACCCACTCCTACTTCGGCAACCCTGAGTGGGCACCCCTCGCACCTGGCCTCAAATCCATCGAGGACGCTATCGAGATTCGCCGCCGCGTGCTGCTGGCCTTCGAACTGGCCGAGCGCCAGATGGTGGAGCACGGCTGGCACCCTCCGCTCAATTTCGTTGTCGTCGGCGGCGGGCCGACCGGGGTAGAGCTGGCAGGCGCAATCAGCGATATCGCACAGCTCTACATGCGTCACGACTTCCGCCACATCGACCCCTCTAAATCGCGGGTCCTACTTCTGGAAGGCTCTCCGCGTGTACTAGCAGCCTATCCTGAGGATCTTTCCGCCAAAGCCGAAGCCGCGCTCACCCGCCTTGGCGTTGAAGTCCACACCAAGACCAGTGTCACCGGACTCGGTCCCGGTTGGGTCGAGGCTGCTGGCCAGCGAATGAACGCCGTGGTGACCCTCTGGGCGGCGGGCGTCCAGGCGTCGCCTCTGGGCAAGCTGTTGGGCGCGCCGCTCGATCGACGAGGCTGCGTCCTGGTCGATGCGCAACTCAATCCGCCTGGTCTTCCGGAGGTCTTTGTTCTCGGTGACCTTGCCCATGTCGAGCAGGATGGCCATCAGGTTCCCGGAGTGGCGCAGCCCGCCATGCAGATGGGGGACCACGTCGCCAGAATGATCGCAGCCGACTTCAGGGGAACGCAGCGCCTGCCCTTCCGCTACTTCGACAAGGGCGACATGGCCACCATCGGCCGCATGGACGCCGTAGCCAAGGTCGAATGGCCCTTCAAAGCCCACATGAGCGGTTTTCCCGCCTGGGTTACCTGGCTCACGGTCCACATCTTCTTCCTCATCGGCTTCCGCAACCGGCTCTCCGTCTTTGTCGCATGGATTTGGACCTACTTCACCTTCACGCGCGGCGCGCGGCTGATTACGGGAGACCAGCGGCTGCCTGGATGGCAAGACCAGATCGGCGCGGGACAAGCCAACTCATCCGCAGAGCTGCCCTCCAAACCAGTCGAGTAAACTGATAGAGCGATGCTCGACCTGGCCTTTGTACGGGAAAACCTGGAACTGGTGGAGGAAAAACTGGCCGTCCGCGGTGCCGACCCCGGCGCGCTGCTAGGCAATTTTCGCGCCCTGGATCTGAGCCGTCGCGAGGCCATTACGCTCCGAGAGCTGAACAAGGCCCAGCCCAACAAGCTGAGCCAGGAGGCGGGCGAACTCATAAAATCGGGCCAGGACGCTTCCGCGCTCGTCGAGAAGATCCGCGTAACCAAGGTATTTCTTGAAGACAGGGGTCAGAAAGCAGTCTTGTACGACGAGCAGTTGCGCCTTTCCCTGGCTAAAATCCCCAACCTCACCCGAGACGAAGTCCCTATTGGAAGATCTGAGGCCGACAACCTCACGGTGAAGACCTGGGGCAAGATGCCCTTTTTTGACTTCCTGCCCAAACCGCATTGGGAAATCGGCCAAGCCCTGGGAATCCTCGACCTTGAACGCGCGGCCAAGCTCTCTGGCGCTCGTTTTGCCGTCTACATGGGCGCAGGCGCGCGGCTGGAACGGGCGCTGATCAGTTTCATGCTCGACCTGCACACCGAGAAGCACGGCTACACGGAAGTCCTCCCACCGTTCATGGTCAATAGCAAGTCGCTCTTCGGCACCGGCCAGTTGCCCAAGTTTGCCGAGGACCTCTTCCGCTGCTCTGACACCGATGCCGAAGCCGTCGCACGCGGCGAGTTCAAGGACAATGACCACTGGCTCATCCCCACCGCCGAAGTTCCCGTCACCAACCTCTATCGCGATGAGATTCTCGACGAAGCCCGACTGCCTATTCGCCTGACGGCTTACACCCCGTGCTTCCGCGCCGAGGCGGGCGCCGCCGGCAAGGATACCCGAGGCATCATCCGCCAGCATCAGTTTCAAAAGGTCGAGCTGGTCAAGTTCACGCGGCCTGAAGAGTCCGATGCCGAGCACGAGCGGCTGACCCGCGATGCCGAAGAGATTCTCGAGGCGCTTGTGCTTCCCTATCGGCGCGTCCTGCTCTGTACCGGCGACACAGGCTTCTCCTCCGCCAAGACCTTCGACCTGGAGGTCTGGCTCCCCGGCCAGCAGCTCTACCGCGAAATCTCCTCCTGCTCCAACTTCGACGCCTTCCAGGCACGGCGCGCCAACATCCGCTACCGGCCAGCAGGGCAGGGCGCGAAGGCCAAACCCGAATTTGTCCACACCATCAACGGCAGCGGATTGGCCGTGGGCCGCACCTGGCTGGCGATCCTTGAAAACTACCAGCAGGCCGACGGCTCAGTCCTGATTCCAACGGCTCTTCAGCCTTATATGGGCGGCCTGGACCGAATCGTAAAGGAATCCCGATGACACCTGTGAACCCCGGCACACTCGTTGCGCAGCCCCGGCGCGGTATTCGGCAGATTTTGCTGAGTTATTTCTATTGGACTTACCCGCGCGGCTGTTTTCATTACGATGTGATGGTGACGCTGATCCTCTTGTTCATCTTTGTCACGCCGCATATTCCCGGATGGAGCTACGGCGACAAGCCGTCGTCGATTGCTGGACCTTTGCATCCGATCCAAGTGACCGGCAACGATGGCCATGGGCTGATTGTGACCGTGCAGGCTTCCGATGCCGACGTGCCCTCGGGGGCTTCGGACGCGACAGTTAAGAAGGCCCTTCGCAAGGCCATTGAGCCCGTCACCGGCGATGCCGTCTTTGTCGAACACTGGGAGACCGTCACCGACACGCAGGGTAACCTGGCATGGAAGGTCTGGGTGCACCGGTAACACATCTCATTGCGCGCTCAATAGCCCAACAGCCCGTAACTCATGGCTTTTGGCTTTATCTGCCGCTAACCGGCATCCAACACCAGAAGGAATCTATGCGACTGGGAATGAAACTTGCGTTTGCCGCATCTATCGCCCTCGTTCTGCTGCCGGCACGGGCGGTGTTTGCGGCCGACGATCTGGAAAGCGTGCTGCGTAAGCTTGATGTCGCGGCGCATAACTTTCACTCCACTTCTGCCGACTTCGAGTTCGACACCATCGAGACCGACCCTGTCTACGACAAGGACGTGCAGACGGGAGCCGTGTACTACGAGCGCAATGAGGGTGCTTTTCAAATGGGCGTCCACATTGCCGAGCACAACAACAAGCCGGCGCCAAAGGTTTACACCTATGGCAAGGGATCTTTCAAGCTCTTTGAACCCCCGCCTATCGACCAGGTGACTACCTACACTAAGGCGAACAAGTTCGAGAGTTATGTGATGCTCGGTTTCGGCGCCAGCGGCAAGGATCTTGAAGCTAAGTGGGATATCAAGTATCTCGGCTCCGAGAAACTGAGCGACGGCAAAAACACCATCACGACAGAGAAATTGGAGTTGGTAGCCAAGGATACGGAAGTCCGCAAGAATCTAACCAAGGTCACCATCTGGGTCGACCCCGATCGCGCCGTCAGCCTGAAGCAGGAGCTCCAATTCTCCAGCAATACACGCACTAGTATCTACTCGAACATCAAGGTCAACGTTTCCAAGTCCATCCCTGATGACGCCTTCAACTTCAAGACGGACCGCAAGACACAATACAGCACACAATAAAGAGAAATCGCCCAACCAATTGACCGGGCGACTCAGGTTCTGCTTGTAAGAAGACACGGCAGGCGGCTCGCGGAATCTTAGGACGCTATCACCGTCGGGCGAGCATCAGCATCAGCGCAAACAGGATCACTGGCACGAGTGCCAACCCTGCATAGAGCAGCATCTTGCGCGCTGCCGGCAAACGAAGCCCTCCCAAAGCCGGCCGCCGCGCTCCATCGTCCACGCCGACCTGCTCCTGATGTTCCAACTCCCAGGCCATCTCGCTGGCCGTTGCGTACCGGCGCCGCGGATCCATCACCAGTGCCCGGTTCAGAATCTCCTGCAACTCGGGCGAGATCTCCGGATTCAGCTTGCGCGCCGGCTTGGGGTCATGGAGCAGGCGCTCGTTCATCACTGCCAGGGGATTCGGCCCACTGAAGGGTGTCTCGCCGGTCAGCATCTCATAGAGCATCACGCCCAGCGCATAGATGTCGCTTCGCTGATCTCCGCGCTGGCCCTTCACCTGTTCCGGAGAGATATAGTCCGGGGTGCCCAAAGCGGGAGACATGCTTACATAAGTCAGCCGCCGCGCGTCCTCTTTCATGGCAATTCCGAAGTCGATCAGCTTGATGCGATCCTGGTCGTCCACCATGATGTTTTCTGGCTTGAGGTCGCGGTGCACCACGCCGTGCTTGTGCATATAATCCAGCGCGTCGCAGATTCCCAGCACGATCTTCAACGCCCGGTCGACCGGCTGCCTGCGTTCCTCGTTCATGATCGACCGAAGCAGTCGCCCATTGACCCACTCGATCACCATGTAGGTCCGGCTGCGATTCTCGCCGTCGAAGGTTTTTACCACGCCGGGATGGTCCAACTCCTGGCCGATCTGCTCTTCCCGCCTGAACCGCTCCAACAGGACCGGGTCGGTCTCCATCTCGGCATGGGGAACCTTGATGGCCACCTGCCTCCCGTTTTTGAGATCGGTAGCCTTGAACAGCGTAGACATGCCACTGCGCGCAACCGTCGCATCCAGGCGGTAGTGGTCCAGCATGTCGCCGGTTTCGAGTATTGTCATCAGTTCAATCAGCATAACAATCCGATTGTGTCATGCCAATCGTAAGAAAACCCTTAAGGAAATCAAAAGGAAATACCCCAAACGTCTCATTCACCGCTATGCCCCGCCTGTGGCAGCATCGGTTATCGATTGAACACCCGGAGGCTTGCTACCTGAATCACTCTCCGTCAGTGGGAATATAGTTGAAATTGGATTGAAAGATGCTCCGTTCCACCCGATTCGTTGCCGTCTGCCTCTTGCTCGCCTGGACCTTATCGCCCCAGGCGGCGAATGCCTTCGCTGCCGGTGGGCGCCCCAGCGGGCCGGAACCCCTGCAAGAGACAGGCTTTTTGAATCGCAAGATCGAGTTTCACGGCACAAGTTACCGCTTCCAGGTCTACCTGCCGGAAGAATGGCGCCGCGACGACCGCAAGCTATGGCCCGTTATCCTCTACCTGCACGGACGCGGCGAGCGCGGCTCCGAGGGCATGTGGCAAACCCAGGTCGGCCTTCCTCAGGAGGTGCGCGACCATCCCGAGCGCTGGCCTTTTGTCATCGTGATGCCCCAGTGCCCAATGCCCAGTTTCTGGACCGACCCCGAGATGCTTGCCATGGCTATGGACGCTCTCGACCGGGAGACGGCCGAGTTCCACGGCGATCCGGAGCGCACCTATCTGACCGCGATCTCAATGGGCGGATACGGGGCATGGGAGCTGGCTCGTCTTCACCCCCAGCGATGGGCAGCGGTGGCCATTGCCGCCAGCGGTGTCTTTTGGAGCTATGCTCCGGAACGCTGGCAAGAGGTTTCAACTTTGCCCGCGGAGTATGCACATGCGCTTGGCCGCACCCCGGTCTGGCTCTTTCACGGAACTGACGACAACGTGGTAACGCCGCGCGAGAGTGAACTGATGTTTGAAGCGCTCAAGGCGGCCGACGGCCATGTGCGCCTGTGGCTCTACCAGGGGCTCAAACACGACTGCTGGACCCGGGCCTACAACGAACCGGAGCTGCCCCGCTGGCTGCTCAACCACCATGGCCCCGCAGCGGAGTCCTCTATCTTTACTGAGCGCCTGGTCATTCCACTGCACCCGACCGCCATCAAACTGACCCCGGCATTCCTCGATAGCCTGGCCGGCGAGTATCGCGACCGAAATGGTCACCCCGAGATCACCATCTTCCGCCAGGGCGATCAGCTCTATGAGAAAAACCGCGTGGGCGACATCACAGAGCTAGCCGCCGAAACGCCGTCTATCTTCTTCTATCCCAATGGCTCGAGCATTCCTCGGCTCACCTTCGAGCACGATTCGCAAGGCCATGTCACCGCCCTCGTCCTGCACGACGACCGGCATGAGGAGCGATGGGAAAAGCATGTTCAAACCGCCAGCCGCTAGCTGGCCTGCTCTTGCCTCCGATTCTAGATCTCTGTTCGTTTGGAACCTGTAGAGCCGCCGCGGCGTAGTAGTTTCCATGCGGCTTCTTGAGGAGGCGTCATGTATTGCAGTGGATGTGGTCAAGCTTTAGCGCCGGGGCAGGGATTTTGCCCGCAGTGCGGTCGTCCGGCCGCGCCGCAGGTTCCCCCTGTGCCCGGCTTCCAATTTCAAGTGGAAAGCTACGCCGGCAAGGTAAGGGTGCTGGGCATTCTCTGGTTTGCTTACGCTGTGGTGTCACTGGTTTTGGGAGCCGTCGGCTTGACCGTTGCCCATGCGTTTCTTTTCGGGCATTTCGGCCCCTGGGTGAATGGACCCTGGCCACGCGGACCGTTGCCTCCCATGTGGTTCGGGCCTGCGATCTTGCATTTTGCCTGGGCGATCCTTGTTGTCCGCATCTGTCTGGCTCTGGTGGCCGGATGGGGCCTGCTCGAGCGCACACAGTGGGGACGCGTTGTTGCCGTCGTCGCGGCCATCTTCAGCATGCTCAAGTTCCCGCTCGGAACCGCTCTCGGTATCTGGACGCTTGTGGTTCTGCTCGGCTACCGCAACACAACGCTTTACGATCAGTTGTAACAACAGCCGTTGCCTTGGATTCCACGGAGGCGGGATACTTAAAAACTGGCTCAGAGACGAAAAAGCGGGCCGCCCGCTTCGGGAGTGGAAGGACTTCCCGTAGCCGGTGGCCCGCTGGACCCTGGATCGGGTCTGGGTGATATTCTTAGTCTAGGCTTGTTTTTGGCGAACGCAAGCCCTTTTTAGCACAAAATTCCCGTTTCGTGACCGCAGTCACAGGACTCCGCTCGATCCACCCCATCTTCGTTGACTTGATGGTTCGCCCCTGATACAAAAAAGTGTTCACTCAATAAGCGCTTCAATCTCACTAGCAGAGCAAACAGTACCACCATGCAAGAAGTCATACAACAAATCGGGACACTTTTGCTTGGCTCTGTGCCCACGATACTGCTTTTCATTGTGCTGGTTCTGGCCTACCAGTTTCTGGTGCAGGGCCCGTTGACCGCCGCGCTGAAACAGCGCCGTGCCCGCACCGAAGGCGCCATCGAGGATGCGCACAAGGCTATCGCCTTGGCTGAGGCCCGGGCGGCCGACTACGACACCAAGCTGCGCGAGGCGCGCGCGGATGTTTATAAGGTTCGCGAGCAGCGCGTGAAGCAGCGCAACGCCGAGCGCGACGCCGCTCTGGATGCCGCCCGCAAGGTGGCTGCCCTGAAGGTAAGCCAGGCGAGGGCCGAGCTGGAGGCCGAGGCCGCTCAAGCCAAGGTCGCTCTGCAAGCGACTGCCGGGGACTTGGCCAGTCAGGTGGTTCGCGCGGTTCTGCCGCTAGCTGCCGGGGGTTCCCGTTGAGACAGTCAAGAAATTCAACTCTGGAGGCAGGTTTTTCCGCGCGGATTTTCTGGATCGTATTCCTGGCGGCATTGGCGGCCGGGGTTGCGGTTGCGCCTCTCAGGCTTGCCGCGCAGGATGCCGCTCCCGCTTCCACCTCTCAGTCCGCTGCCGCCGCCAACGAAGCTGCCAAGCCGGACGCCCCTCGGTCCGAAGAAGAGCAGAACAACGCTTTCCGGCTCGAAGGCCCCGTTGTGAAGTGGACGTCCAAGACCTTCAACATGCCGGTAGGGACCGCGGCTACCCTATTCGATTTCATCAACTTCGCCATCATCGTGCTGGCCATTGGCATTCCCCTGCTTCGCTTTCTGCCCAAGTTCCTTCGCGCGCGCGGCGAAAAGGTGCGCACGGACATTGAGTCGGCGCGCAAGGTCACCGAGGACGCCAATTCACGGCTGAGCGCGGTCGAGGTCAAGCTTTCCAAGCTGGACGAGGAGATCGCGAAGTTCCGCGCCGAAGTGGAAGCAGAGATCGGACAAGACGAGGCGCGCATCAAGGCCAGCTTGCAGGAAGAGAGTGCCCGCATCGTCGTATCGGTTGAGCAGGAGATTGGTGTGGCAGCTGCTCAGGCAAAGCGTGGGCTACGCCATTTCGCAGCCGATCTGGCCATTGAACAGGCCGCCAAGCAACTAGTTCTAACGCCGGAGACAGATCGTGCGCTGATCGCCGAGTTTGTGGGAGACGTGAATAGGGGAGGGCAGAACTAGATGGCCGCCTTCGTTGCACGCTATGCCACCGCCTTTCTTGAAGTGGTTACCGCCGCAAAACTGGACACGATCGCGATCGACAAGCAGTTCAGCGATTTCTTGGCTACCTGGGATGGCAGCCCTGAGTTACGCGAGTTCTTTGTGAATCCAGCCATTTCCGCCATACAGAAGGTTGGATTTCTGGATAAGTTGAATGCCAGGCTGGGACTCCGGAAGGAACTGCGCAACCTGCTGGCGGTGCTGATCGATAACGGTCGCATCGGCGCGGTGAGCGAAGTGGCGCAGGCCTATCGCAAGTTGCTACAGCAGCAGTTGGGAATTCGCCAGGCGGAGATTGTGACGGCGCGTGAGTTGGGCACGGCAGAGCGAAACGCACTGGTGGCCGAGATCGGCAAACTGGCCGGGTCACGCATTGAGGCCAGCTTCAAATTAGATGCGGCGATCCTCGGCGGCACGGTGGTGCGCATCGGTTCCACGGTGTATGACGGTTCAGTACGTGGGCGGCTGGATAGGTTGAAGGAAGCATTGATGGCTGGCTGAAGCCGGCAGGAACTACGGGACTAAGGGACTAGGGACTAAGGGTCTAGTCCCTCAAAGGACGCAAATGGCTCAGATCAAGGCAGACGAGATTACGCAACTTCTTCGCGAGCAGATCGCGAACTACGACTCGAAGGTCCAGGTAGACGAAGTCGGGACCATCACATCGCTCGGCGACGGCATTGCCCGCCTGCACGGGCTGGACAAGGTGATGGCCGGCGAGCTGCTCAGCTTTCCGCATGGCATTGCGGGACTGGCTCTGAGCCTT
>Ga0182024_10013858_pt1 | contig 15670 bp, 7 predicted proteins | sample P32metaG_FD_120480 | JGI IMG/M metagenome (GOLD analysis project Ga0182024, IMG submission 120480) | Permafrost microbial communities from Stordalen Mire, Sweden - P3-2 metaG (Illumina Assembly) | ecosystem: Environmental > Terrestrial > Soil > Wetlands > Permafrost | place: Sweden: Stordalen... | reverse complement strand
GCGACTCCATTCACCCAACGGGAACCGTTAAAGTCGAAGTTGACGACGCTGGCCAGCCTGAATTCGATATCCTGTATCCCGTCGCCTGGGATTTTTTTCAGTGGACTCCGGCATGGCGGCAACTCGCCGCGCAAGCCGACGCCATCTGCTTCGGCTCGTTAGCCCAGCGCTCTCTGGAAAGTCGATCCACAACCGGCAACTTTCTAAGAGTGACTCGTCCCGACGCCGTCCGCGTCTTCGACGTTAATCTCCGCCAGAGTTTTTATTCGAAAGAAATAATCGAAGAGTCGCTGAAACGCGCCACCATCGTGAAGCTGAATCATGACGAACTGCCAACCGTCATGCGCCTTCTTGGATGGGAACATCGCAACGAAAAAGAATCGGCGCGGCGCTTGCTTTCATTCGCGGATATAAAGCTGATTGGCGTCACGCGCGGCGCGAACGGCAGCCTGCTCTTAGCTTCGGATCATTGCAGCGAACATTCCGGCTTCAAGGTAAAGGTCGCTGACACCGTTGGGGCCGGAGACGCTTTTACTGCCACTTTGCTTCATGGCTACCTTCGGGCCACTCCCCTCGACGAAATCAACGAGAACGCCAACCGAGTCGGAGCGTGGGTCGCCAGCCAGTCCGGCGCAACGCCCTCCGTACAAGAGGGCGGCTTGCAGGCAATTCTCGCCCGCATCGCGTAACTTGGCCAAAACCTACTTCGCAAGCTCCGCCAACGGCCGATCCTGCTCCCGCTCCAGCCGTTCCCTCACCTCTTCCGGCACTTCATGCAGCAACTCCAGAAACGCCGCATTGGTCCACCCAAAGCCCACAACATTCATCGCATATCCCAACTCCGGATGCGCCTCGGACGACCGCGTCATCACGTTGTACTTCTCGCGAATGTTCCCGTCGCGCCGAAAGTTCTGCGCCACCATCGACAGAAACTCATACGAAATGCGATCTGCATCGCTCGTGAAACCATAGCGGCGCAATCCCTCGACCGCCAGCATTTCGATATTTCCCCATCCGTAGGGCAGATCCCATTGCGCGCCCGTCTCCTCGGTGCTCATCGCCAATCCGCCGGGCCTTTCGAACACCGCAAGATTTCTCTCCACAGCCTTCGCCTGTTCCGGAGTCGCCAGCCCCACCCACAGCGGAAAATATGTCGTCGCGTACCGGTACCTCGAGCGTTCACCCGTCTCAAAATTGAGATCAAAAAATAATCCTGTCTTCTCGTCCCACAAATAGCGATTGATTAGTTTCTTGCGCGCTTCCGCCCGCTTGCTCCATTGCTTTGCATCAGCCGCATGCCCCAGCCAGCGGCTCATCTGCTCCAAATCTTTCTCAGTCTTGTAAAGCAAGCTGTTCAAACAAACCGGTGCATAGTGATGCGTGGCCGCGCCAAACGGACCAAAACGAAAACTCACATCGAAGCCCGACTCCCGCATCGAGCGGTCGCCCTTGTAATAATCTGCGCTCAACCGGAACCCGCGCGGCGCTTCGCAACCTACGTTTGCATCCGCCGTGGCATCGCAAACCCGAAGCGTGTAGCCAGAACCGGCTGCCTGCGGCGATCTCACGTCGTCAACAATGTATGCATCCGCCTGCGCTGGATGAAAAAAGAAATAGCTCGCCACTTTCCGATAGAATCCGGTTTCATCCTTTACCGCTTCGGGCGGCGGGCCGTCGCCAAAATCGTAGTAGCGCGACAAGCCCGTATCACCCGCGCGATGCGGATCGCGGTTCCACATCTCATAATCTTTTTGCAGATCGGCATACGACCGCGCCAGCCATGGCGGATCGTCCTTCCCCGCCTTCCGCAACGCACCGTAAACTTCCACGAACATCGAAGTCAGAAACGGCGGCTGCGAGCGGCTCAAGTAATAAGTCCGGTTCGCGTTGAGCATCGCGCCGTAGTTCTCGACTTCAAACAAGAAGTTGTCCACCATCGCCCGCGCCAATTCTACCCGTCCCGCGCGCAGCAGCCCGCGCACAATAAAATAACTGTCCCACCCATACATTTCGTTGAAGCGTCCCCCTGGGACCACATATCTGTTCGGCAGATACAAGAGCCCGGGCGGCTGAATCTTCGCGGGATCGACTTCTCCCAGTTGGTGAATCACCGCCGGAAGATGCTCGATTCGCACGTTGCACTCCGCAGACATCTTCTTCACTACCGCTGGCGCGGCGATCCCTGCGGGCAAATACAGAACGGGCGCGGCATCGATTTTCGGATCGACCACGCTCTTGCAGTCGCTCATCGAACGCGTCAACGTATCCCACGCCGTGGAGATGTAATCAAGAATCGGCTTGAGGCCCTGCTCATCTTGTGCATGCGCATGCTCCGGTGCAGACGCCTGGGCCAGAGCGACGCTGACTAACGCCAGCACAGCCATTCGCCGCAAGCTGATGGGCAAGTGTGGCCAAATCGATTTCAAAAAGCGAGTCCGCATGGAAACCTGAAACTTGTCAACGAAAATCAGCCTCGCAGAGAACCGTTCCCTTAGAGGGGCATTTTGCTTGTCTTTGCGCGCTTCGCGCTCCCTTAGCGCACTTTACGGTTAAGAGCTTCTAAAAGCCTTTGACCGCGAAGGTCGCAAAGAGATTCTCGCAAAGGACGCGAAGACACGGCGATCCGAACCCAACCATCACAATTTCCTGGCCGCCGCCCATCGCCCCCAAATTTAGTTTATTGTATTGAGTTTGCCTTTTCGCGTCTGGGGGGAACACGTGACCACATCGCAAGCGGTTCTTCGTTGTTGTGTCTGTCTGTCGGTTTTTTTCTCCACTTTGTCGAGCGCTCAACAAATTCCCGAAAACACCTATCAGGATCTGCACTGGCGCATGATCGGTCCCTTCCGCGGAGGTCGTACACGCGCCGCCGCCGGCGTGCCCTCCCAGCCAAACATTTTCTACGTGGGCCAGGTCAACGGCGGAGTCTGGAAGTCCGACGACTACGGCCGCACCTGGAATCCCATCTTCGACCACGAATCCACGCAGTCGGTCGGCGCTATCGCCGTCGCTCCCTCCGACCCTAACATTATCTATGTCGGTAGCGGCGAGGGCCTGCACCGTCCCGATCTTTCCATTGGCAACGGCATTTATAAATCAACCGATGCGGGAAGATCCTGGACTCACCTCGGCCTGCGCGACGGTTTCCAAATTCCCGCTCTTGCCGTCGACCCTCGCGATCCTAACCGCGTCTTCGCTGCCGTGCTTGGCCATCCCTACGGACCCAACGAAGAGCGCGGCCTTTTCCGTTCCACCGACGGCGGCCAGAGCTGGCAGAAAATTATTTATAAGAACGAAAACACCGGCGCATCTGACGTCGAAATCGATCCATCGAATCCCGACGTAATCTATGCTTCCATGTGGGAAGTGCGCGAAGGACCGTGGGAGGACGGCAATGAGGTCAATGGGTCCGGCGGCGGACTATTTAAATCGACGGACGGTGGAAATACTTTTCATGCTCTCAGCAACGGCTTGCCGAAAGATCTATCGCAAATCTACGTCGCCATCGCGCCCAGCGATCCACATCGCCTCTACGCAACCGTCGCCATAGCCTCAGGCGGCTTGGCCTTCTACCGCTCAGACGATGCCGGAGAAAATTGGTCCAAGACTACCGACGATCCTCGTCCCTCCGCCCGCATCGGCGGTGGCGATCTCGCCATCCCGCGCGTGGATTCCAAAAATGCTGACGTAGTGTACAGCGCCAGCACGGTCACGATGCGCTCGACCGACGGCGGCAAAACCTGGTCCGGGTTTCGCGGCGCTCCTGGCGGTGACGACTACCAGAATCTCTGGGTCAATCCAAACGACCCGAACATTATCCTTCTCGTTAGCGACCAGGGCGCTCTCGTCACCGTGAACCACGGCGAAACCTGGAGTTCCTGGTACAACCAGCCCACGGCGCAGATCTATCACGTCGCCGTCACCCCAACTTTTCCTTATCGCGTGTGCGGAGGGCAGCAGGAAAGCGGTTCGGTCTGCATCTCCAGCCGTGGCAATGATGGCGACATCACCTTCCGCGACTGGCATCCCGTCGGCGTCATCGAATACGGATACGTTGCGCCCGACCCGCTTGATCCCGATGTGATCTATGGCGGCGGTAGAAGCGAGGTCTCAAAGTATCACTGGTCCACTGGCGAATTGCAGAACGTAACTCCCATTCCACTGCGGAGCGAAAGATATCGCACCGACCGCACCGAGCCCACCATGTTCTCGCCGGTAGATCCGCACATCCTTTATTACGCCAGCAATATTCTCCTCAAAACCACCGACGGCGGAAATTCATGGCAGACGATCAGCTCTGACCTAACTCGAGAAAATCCTGGCATTCCCAGTAGCGTCGGCAACTCAGTACCTAAGAACGTCGAGAAAAAACGCGGCGTAATCTACGCCCTCGCGCCTTCATTCAAAAACATCAACACCCTCTGGGCCGGAACCGATGACGGCCTCATCTGGCGCACTAGCGACGGCGGCAAAAAGTGGAACAACATCACTCCCAAAGAACTCACCCCCTGGAGCAAGGTCACACAAATCGCTGCCTCGCGCTTCGATGATGAGACCGCCTACGCCTCCGTCAGCCGCTTCCGCATCGACGACGAGCATCCTTATCTCTATCGCACCCACGACGGAGGCAGCACCTGGACCTCGATCAGCAACGGCCTTCCCGAGATCGGCCCGGTCGATACCGTCCGCGAAGATCCCGCTCGCAAAGGCCTGCTCTATGCCGGAACTGAAAATTCAGTGTGGGTTTCATTCGACGATGGGGATCACTGGCAGTCGTTGCAACTGAATCTTCCCCACACTTCCATGCGTGATCTCTGGATTCACGACGACGATCTTATCGTCGCCACGCACGGCCGCTCCTTCTGGATTCTCGACGACATCGCTCCGCTGCGCGAACTCGCCGCTTCAACGGCTGGCTCGGATCATTTGTTTACTCCTGCGTCTGCCTATCGCATCCAGCGCGACATCAACACCGACACTCCTCTGCCGCCCGACGAGCCCGCAGCGGCCAATCCGCCCGACGGCGCAATCATCGATTTTTATCTGTCGCGCGGCTCGTCCGCTCCCGTCACTCTCGAAATTCTCGACTCTCGCGGCCAGCTTGTGCGCAAATTTTCCAGCGACGATAAACCGCCAGTCTCTCAGGCTGATCTCGCCAAGCAGCTCATTCCTCTGTATTGGTTAAAGCCTTTCCGCGCTCTGCCCGCCGATGCCGGCATGCACCGCTGGGTTTGGGATCTCCACTATCCCGTGCCCGATTCTCCGCGCCACGAATATCCCATCGCCGCCATCCCCGGCGACACGCCCCGTTACCCGCTCGGGCCCACCGCTCTGCCGGGTTCTTACTCCGCCCGCCTCACCGTTAACGGCAAAACCTACACTGCGCCCTTCACCGTCAAGATGGATCCGCGCGTAAAGATCACGCCAGCCGCGCTCGAGAAAAAATTCGAGCTCGAAGTGCGTCTCTCGTCGCTTGTCAGTCAGACCTCGCTAGCGGTCATGCAGGCGGGATCAATTCACGATCCCCTGGAAAAGCTCGCCAAACAAGCCACCGGAGCCGTTCACGATTCGGTACAGGCATTTCAGAACAAGCTGACGGAACTCCTCGGCGCGCCCAACGCTTCCCCCGACGCTCTCGCGCTGCCTCGCGTCAACGGCCAGCTCTCGACCTTATACACGCAAATTTGGCAAGCCGATGCAGCACCCACCACTGCGCAATCGGAGGCCATGGCCGCCGCCGAAAGCGATGCTGCGGAAGTCACGAAAAAATGGGACACTCTCAAGTCCTCCGATCTCCCTCAACTCAATCGCACGCTGCACGACGCGAATCTTCCGCCGCTGAAGCTTGATTCCAACGCGCACGAGGAAGACTCCGGCATGGACGAAGAATAACTGCGTGAAGAATTTACGCACAGGCTGGCTGTGAGGAGATGGTAGGGATGCTTTGACTCCGCGAGATCGTCTCCGTGGGACGACCTGGCTGCGCCCAGCATGACAAGGCTGGTAGAGACCAAAGTTAGTATTTTTCTCTTCTGATCTGCGGACCTATGCAACTTCTTGCAATCTCTCGAGCCGCGCAAAAATAATTTGTCAAATCTGCATCACAACTCGATTGGAATCGCCGCCAGTCGCGGTATAATCCGACGGCCTTGAAGTAAGGGACAGAAGCTCGCTCCTAGTACTTCTCCTGCGGCGCCGCACTGTGGAGACACCGCATCCCCAATTCAGGTTCGATAAATCAGACACTGAGAGGAAACATAATGAAGGTATTCCGTACCCTCGCAATCTCGCTGTTGACTCTGCTGGCTTGGTCGGGTCTCGCCAGTTCCCAGGAACCGTTTACGCCCGGAACGTGGACTGCTGTTACCAAGGCTCCTCCTTCCGAAGTTGCCCACATGCTGCTGCTCACCGATGGCTCGGTCCTGGTGAACAGTTTCTTCTTTGAATCTCACGCCGACAAATGGTACCGCCTGATTCCAGACAGCACGGGAAGCTACATCAACGGAAAGTGGGTTAACGCAGGAACCGCGCCCGCCGGATACAATCCTCTCTACTTTGCCTCTGAAGTTCTGCCCACCGGTGACGTGGTCGTCATCGGCGGCGAATACAACAATGGCTCCGACGCCTGGACCACCCTTGGCGCATACTACAACCCGCACACCAATGCCTGGACCTCGCTGGCCGCGCCGACAGGATGGGCGAACGTGGGAGATGCACAAAGCGTCGTTCTGCCTAACGGCAAGATGATGCTGGCCGATTGCTGCTCAACTCAGCAGGCGATTCTGGAAAGCCTGAGCCCCGTGACCTGGACTACCACCGGCACCGGCAAGGCCGATTGGAACGACGAAGAAGGCTGGACCCTGCTGCCCGACGGCAACGTTCTTACGGTTGACGCCTATGTTGACTCCTACAACAAAACCGGCACCAACTCCGAGCTCTATACCACCAGCACCGGAACTTGGGCCAGCGCCGGCAGCACCATCAAACAATTGTGGGATTCTTCCGCCGCTTGCGGTGGATCCGGCTCCGCTTCCTATGAAGAAGGCCCCGGAGTCCTGCGCCCCGATGGCACGATCATTTGGACCGGCGCGAATCGTTGCGCCGCCGGCCACACCTCCATCTACGACACTGCCACTTCCACTTGGACTGCAGGACCCGATTTCCCCACCGGTCTGGACATCGCCGATGGTCCCGCGTCGTTGCTGCCCAGCGGAAACGTTCTTCTCAACACCAGCCCCGGAATCTTCGGGACGGGCAGCAAGTTCTACGAGTGGGATGGCACCACGATGAATCCCACCACCGGGCCGCCGAACGCTTCCGTCGACAGCTCCTACGTCGGAAACATGGTCTGCTTGCCCACCGGCCAGGTTATGTTCACTGACTTCACTTCATCGGTTGAAATCTACACCCCCAGCGGTACATATAATTCCGCATGGGCTCCGACAATCACCCACGTTGCCGCCACGTTGACTCACGGCACCAACAACAACCTGATCGCCGGCACCCAGTTCAACGGTCTGTCGCAATGCGCCGCCTACGGCGATGATAACCAGAGCGCCACCAACTGGCCCCTGGTTCGCATCACCAACAACTCCACTGGCGCCGTCGTCTACGCCCGCACCCACACCTTCAGCACCATGGGTGTGGCCACGGGATCGGCTCTGGTAAGAGCGCGCTTCGACATTCCCGCCACCATCGGAACCGGAGCCAGCACCCTGGAAGTCGTCACCAACGGCATTCCTTCCGCCGCTGTCGCCGTCACCATCGACTAGCTGCATGGTTAAAAAACTGGCGCCGGGAACTAATTTTCCCGGCGCTTTTTTCATTGTTAATTCAAGCCGCGATTCGATTCGTGGGATGGCGTCATTGCGAGGATAGCCGTTCTTCAGATGAAAGCGGGGGACCTACAAAGTCTCTACCGCTTGCTGCAACTTCCCAGCAATTATCTCCGCACTCTCTTTTTCGAACCTCATCAAAGGCCCCACACGCACCTCAATTTGCCCCGGCCGCGCAAATTTCTTCCCCGCCTGCTTCACCTCGAACAATCCCACAATCCGCACCGGCAACACAGGAACTCCAAGATTCTTCGCCAGCAACCCAATCCCGGCGCGAAACGGATTCATCTTCCCATCCACCGTATGCCGCCCTTCCGGAAACACCAGCACGCTGTATCCGCGATCCACCGCAGAGCCCGCATACGCAAAACTTTTTCGAAATCCGGCTTCACGCGGCAGCGGAAATAAATTCAGCAGCGACACTCCCAGCGTCCATTTCATCCGGTCATAAATTCCGCCGAAAAATCCCCGGCTTTCGGCCGGAGACCGCAGCGCCTCCAACGCCTCGCCCCGCGTCGCAATCGCCATCCGGTCCCTCAGTCGGGCCGGCAATGCCGTCAGCACAAATCCAAAATCCACGTCGGAAATATGATTGCAAACCACCAGCAGCGGCCCTTCCACGCCATGCAAATTTTCCCGCCCGCTAATCCTCGGCCAGCCCAGCACAAACATCGCCGGCCTCATCAACAAATAATGGGCCAGCCATCGCACCCACGTCACCGGCCATCGCAGCGCCCACGCCGGATAGTGATACTCCACCTTCTGCCGCGACTCGCCGCGCAGCATCTTCTCAATGTCGCCCACCGTCCGCGCCGCGCTGAATCGCGTCTCGCTCAAATCCACTTGATATCGATCCTCCAGCGCCCCAATCAACTCCACGCGCTCCAGCGAATTCAAACCCAAGTCGGCTTGCAGATCCGAATCGACCGCAGTCCCACTCATTGGCCGGCCCGTGATCTTCTCAATCAACTCCGTCACCGGATTTTCGCCCGCACCGTCCACGCTGCTACCCAGAATCTGTTTTGCCGCGAACTCCGCAATCAAATTCCTCCTCGGCTTTTGCGTATTCGTCCTCGGAAAATCCTCCTGCGGCCAATGCACCCACATCCGCATCCGCTGAAACTCCGCCAGCGACTCATTCGCCCGCTCCACCGCCGCTTCCACGCGCGCATCGCCGCGCAAGATCACCACCGCGCAAGGCTCCGCATTTCCTCCCCGCTCAATCCCCACCACCACGCAATCTTTCACCTCCGGCTGCCGCCGCAACGCCGCCTCCAAATCCTCGGGATAAATATTCAGTCCGGCCGGAGTCACAATCACTTCCTTCTTGCGCCCCTTGAAATATAGATTCCCCGCCTCATCCATCGCCCCTACATCTCCGGTCCGATACCATCCTTCCTCATTGGCGACGCGCTGCTGCCCGCTTCCACTCCAATATCCCGCCGCCACTCCTCCGCCGCGAATCAAAATCTCGCCATCCTCCGCCAGCTTCACTTCGCGCCCCGCCAGCACCTTCCCAATCGATCCCTTCCCCAACTTAAACGGATGATTCACGCTGATCAGCGACGTCGTCTCCGTCAGCCCATATCCCTGAATCGCCGCATAGCCCAGCCTTCCCCAGAACTCCTCGGTCTCCGCATCCAGCGCCGCCCCTCCGCAAATGAACGCCCAGAACTTCCACCCGAATTGTCGCCGGATATCCCGAAAAATCCACCAGCGATGCAAAAAGTGTTTTCCCTCCGCCTCGCGAAAGCGGCTCCGAAAGTCGTTTGTCGTTCCGCCGTCTTCCAGATCGCGCTCGATCTTCTGCTTCAGCGATTGCAAAACTCGCGGCACGCCCACCAGCACCGAGACCCGCTCCCGCCGTATGGTGCTCACAATTTCCGACGGCTTGAACTCCTCCTGGAAAATTACCGTTCCGCCCAGCAGCGGCGGCAAAAACATTCCCAGAAACTGCCCAAACACATGGCTCAGCGGCAGCAGATTCAAAAACCGCACCGGATGCACCCACCGCTCATACTTCAAATACGCCTGCATCTCTTTCTCGAGCGGCGCAATATTCGCCAGCACATTCCCATGCGTAATCACCACCCCCTTCGGCTCCGCCGTCGTCCCGGACGTAAAAACAATCTGAAGAATGTCGTCGCGCTCGATCTGGGTGTTCGACGGTAGCATCCGCTGCTTGCTAGCTCTTTGCGATAAATCTTCCATTACTACGCAAGATGCGCCACTCGACTCATTCGCGAGATCTACATGCTTCCGCGAACAAACCCACATCCTCGCCCCAACCTGCTGCGCGACCCTCGCCGCAAACTCCGCCGACGCTCCATCATCCATCGGCACCACCACCACGCCCAGCATCACGCATCCAAAAAACGCCGCAACCCACTCCGCGGAGTTTTCGCCCCACAGCATCACCCGTTCGCCCTTGGCGATCCCGCGCGACCTCAGTTCACCGGCAAAACTTTCAGCCAGCTCCAACACCTGCCCGTACGTAAACCACTCCATCCGGTAGCCGCGCCGCTGCCCGTAAGCGCGCTCGTCGCGATGCGCCCCAAAATTCTCCCGAAAGAATTCCGCCAAAGATTCAGCCATGACTACACAGGGAGGCAAGGAAGCGACCGCACACCTTGCCTCTCAGCAAGTGTAGCGATGCAGTGGAAAGAAAACGATGGCTTCGCGCTCGGCAGAGTTTCTGTGGGAAGCGTCTCAAAGATGGTACGCCGATGCAACCGTCAAGAGACGTGCGCCCCGAAGGGGCGTCCGACAATAGCCCAGCGCGTTCAGCGCCGGGTAAGCCGCAGATTGAAGACGCATCCCGTAGGGATGCCTGAAATCCTACCTCCAAAAACAACGGGGGAGCGTGCTCCCAAACAGCGGACGCACGCTCCCCGCAAACTAAATCAACCGACCTATGGTACCAGCGTAGCCGCCAGCACCATCACATGCGCATCATTCGGCAAGGTCAAGCTTTGCACCACCTTTGTCGGATTCAACGCAAATTTATACTCGTACAGGTTAAACGTGCGCTTATCCTTCGTACCGTTATCGAAATTCCGGTACGCCATAGCCACGCCTTCCGATTCGCCAGTGAACTTCTGCGGCGTATACCAGTCGCTGAAGCTTTGCGTGAATACCTTGCTAGTTCCATCGGTATACGTGACGGTAAGAGTTTCGCCAGTTTGGCCACCCTCTATGCCTGTCGCCAGCAGCATCAAGCCGGCAAATTTTCCTGCCGGCAGAACCACTGACTGCCCTGTGCCGCTTACCGCGTCGGGCACATTCGCCGCGCCCAAGGTGAAGAGCGTGCCGTTGTAGACGCGCGACGTCGTCAGCAGACTCTCAGAGTAGGAGTACCCCGCGCCATCCAAGCCGCCAGTCGTATATTTCGAACCGTCGGTGTAGATTCCGTTGACGTTGAACTCAGAAGCCAGGTCCACTTGAGTTCCGGTTCCAGTCGTGCCCACGCCCGCGCTTACGGCCAGCGTGAACGTAACACTCTGGGTGAGGCTGCCCGAGGTTCCGGTGACGGTCACAGTGGTGAATCCCGTGGCCGCCGAAGGAGTCGACTTGAATACCACTTTCTGTTTGTTGCCCGTGCCTTGCACGGACGCCTTCACGCCCTTCGGCAAGGTCGACACGCTCAGCGTGACCGCGCCAGTAAATCCGCCGAAGTCGGTAATCGTGATCGGCGCTGCGGCCGTCGCATTCTGGTTCAGGAAAACGCTCGCCGGTCCCGCCATGGTAAAGCCGCTGCTGGCCACCGCGGTGTTGATCGCGTTAGCGTATTGCGCCGCCAGGCCGGTTCCAACGAAGTCGTCATATAGCCACATGAAGCCGCCGAGAATGCCGCACTGCTCGTGCCAGCCGGCCATAATGGCTTCTACCTGGCTCGGCGTGTAGTTTGCATCCCAAAGGCCAGGAAATACCGGCACGCTGCCGAAATTCCATCCTGTGCACGGACTGTTTCCAGCACCGCCCGAATACGCCTGCAAGTGCACTCCATCCACTGTGCCCGGAAGTTGCGCGTTAATCTGCGAGACCAGACTCGTCCAATAGCTGTTGTTGGTGTAAGGATCGGGCATCGCCTTATAACCCAACTGCCCGAGCATAACCACAAACTGCACCGTGGTCGGCGAGTTGTAACTGTTCTCGTCGTCGATGTCAATCGCATCCAGCGCTGGAATCGCCGCCTTCAACGCCGCAAAATCCTTATACAGAATGCTCGTCGGCCCCGTGCCCTGTGCCTGCACCAGCGCCGTAATGTTTTCCCAGTCTCCGTAGTTCGACGACCCCACGCTGAACGTTACCCGCTTCACCGTCCCCTGTTTCAACTGCGCCATAGCCGCGGGGAAATTAGGATACGTCGCGTTGCCGACATACACGCCGCCCGAGGTCAACGGAAATTCTCCGTTAAAATTCAGATCGCCCGTGCTGCTCACCTCCACGCTCCATACAATCGCTTCGGTGAAACCCGAACTCTCAATCTCCGTGATGGCCGACGCGTCCTTATAGAACGGCCCGCCGCCAAAAATTCCGGTAAATCCCGTCTGAGCAGACGCTGCTTGGCCCGTGAATGCCATCGCTATCAGAAAGAGAAGAAAAATTGCCGCGCCGCGCACAACATTCGGCTGTGAAAAAGACACGAATCGCGCTTTCATTGAGTGCTCCACATGATCTCCTGGGTTTGGTGTACTAGGTTGGGGTGTTCACAAAAGTGGACGCGTGTTTTGTTCCGCATCCCGCGCCAGCGAAAGTGGCGCGACCTTGTCCCCCTTCAAAGTGGAAGCGATTATACATGCCGACGGCCCGAATGCCCACTGTTTACGGGCATTTCGGGCCGAGACGAAACAACTTGCGCTCTTGTAGGTAGAAGGACTCTAGCCGGCAGTGGATGAGGCCGAGAAATTGAGTCCCGTAGAGGGACGATCGATAATAGCCCGGCGCGTTCAGCGCCGGGTAAAGTAGCAAATCGAATAGCGTGCCGTACGAACACTTGAAGGTCTCAACTAATACGGCACAACTTCAGAGCTACAGAAAGACCCAATGGGCTACGCCGCAGCTTGCTGTTGGTATGCAGGAACGAAAAACCCGGTGACAAAATCCTCGTAGCTCCCCGCCGTCGTGTTGCCGGGAGTTCTTGGCTCCAGCGGACGCATCTTCCCCGAGTTCAGCGCGCCAGCCATTTCAAGGATCAGTCCCGCCACATTGTCCGACATTCCCATTTGCACCATCGCACCCCGCACCTGTTCCGGAGCCGCCTGAATGTACTTCAACTCCGGCCTGCCAATGGCTTGGCCAATAATCGCCGTGACTTCGTTGTAATCCAGATCGCGCTGCCCGTGAAGTTCGCGCACTTGCTTGCCGCTGAATTCAAGCCGCATCAAAGCATCGGCCGCGGCTTTCCCGATGTCGCAACTCGCGATCATCGCAACTTTAAGTTCGGGACGCAACGGGCCAATCGTCGCTCCCATCATGCGAATCGCCGCCGCCTGGGGCAAAGTGTTCTCCATAAAATAACCGGCGCGCAGGTGAAGAACGTTGGCGCCTTCGATCCGATTCAGCTTTTGTTCCAGGTTATGCAATCCGACAACGGGGCCGGTTCCGCTCGTTTGGTCGGCTCCAATGCTGCTCAGCGACACGACATTCTTTACGCCAGAGTCGCGCACCGCCTTTGCGATGGCATCGCTCACCGTCTCCTGAAACGAGCGCAGGTCATCGCTTTTATTATTGGGCGGGATCATGACGTAAGCTGCTTCGGCGTAATAAAAAGCTTCGGTAAGAGCTGGGATATGCGTGAGATCGGCGGTAAAAACCTCCGCTCCTTTAGCAGCGAGAAACTGCAAGTGCGCCGCGCTTCGTCCAACCACGCGCACTTTCTTTCCCTTAGACAAAAGCTCCTGAGCAACTACATGTCCAGTGTTGCCACTGGCTCCGAGAACTACATACATGGCGAGGGTCCTCCTTATAAGTTGGATGCCGGGCAGAGCCTTAGGACTCGCGCGGAAATCCACAACCCGCTGGACCCGCTGAGGAGACCAACCACTCCTGTCATGCTGAGCAAAGTGGAATCGTCCGCAGGACGATCCCACGCAGTCGAAGCATCCCTACCAATCTGCTCTACTTCTTCCGCGGCTTCAACGATTCCCAATCCGCATCGGTTAGCACCCGGCCCAACGCCGTAAACTCCCCCGCGCCCTGCAGAAATTCTCCGCCATCCATGCGAACCACTTCTCCATTAATGTAAGAAGACCCGTCACTCACCAGAAACGCGGCAAGGTTGGCCAGTTCTTCCGTCGTGCCAAAGCGATGCATTGGATTGCGGTCGAGCGCCAGAGTTTCAAGCTCCGGCCGCGGCAGCACTCGCGAAAATGCGCCTTGCGTCGGAATCGGCCCCGGAGCGATAGCATTCATGCGAATTCCGCGATTGCCCCACTCCACCGCAAGGCTGCGTGTAAGCGCCTCGACTCCCGCCTTGGAAACTGCCGACGGAACCACATAAGCCGAGCCGACCGGCGCATAAGTTGCCGAAATGCTCAGAACGATCGCAGCGTGGCCAGCCTTCAGCCAGCGCCGTCCGCAAGCCATGGTCGCGTGCAGCGTCCCAAGTAGCACGATGCCGATCACCGACTCCCATGCGCGCGGAGAAAGTTCTTCGCTGCGTGCAATAAAATTTCCAGCCGCGTTGTTCACCAGAATATTGAGCGGACCATCTTTCCAGATGGTCTCAATCATCGCCTCGACCGCATCGAGATTACGCACGTCGCAAGCAAGCGCATGGATCGGTCCATGAACAGAAAGGTCAGCGGCGGTTTTCTGCAAAACCTCTTCGCGCCGTCCGCAGATATAAACCGTCGCGCCCAATTGCAAAAATCGCTGCGCCATGGCCTTGCCAAGCCCTGTGCCGCCGCCGGTAATGAGAATGCGCTTGGAGTGCAGAAGATCGGACTGAAACATTTTTTATCCTGGATGGTTCAATGATGATGGTTCAATGATGCAGCAGCGATTGTAAATCGCGACTCGAATTAAGCGTCGCAGGCCACGCGAAACCCGTAGTCGGCATATTTGAATTCAGGAGGAATGCTCGATCGCGCCGAGCAGCGCGAAACTTTTACATGATGACGCCACGATCCGCCACGCGAAGCCTTGCGCTCGCCTTGCGTGAATCCCGGTTCCGGCCCCTGCGGATTCCGGTCTGGCGAAATCGCGTAGTAATTCGGATCGTACCAGTCGCTGCACCACTCGTGAACGTTTTCGCAAATGTCGTAAAGTCCAAACACGTTGGGTGCATAGCGGGCCACCGGCTCAGGGCCATTCAGCCAACGCGTCGAATAATCCGGCAGCGACTGCGGCGGATCGTCTCCCCACGGAAAATTCTCTTGCTCCAGGTCGCCGCGCGCCGCGCGCTCCCACTCCGCTTCGGTAGGCAATCGGTAAGCGCGCCCGGTTTGCGACGCCAGCCAGCGGCAGTAACGATCCGCATCGAACCAGGAAACCCCCGCAACCGGCTGCCGCGGATCGCTGAAGTTCGCGTCGATCCAGAACGGCGGCGGCTCACATCCAGTCGCGCTCACAAAGCGTTCGTACTCGGCATTCGTGACTTGCGTGGCCGCAAATAAAAATGCGTCGACAAAGACGCGATGCACGGGACGCTCGCAATCCTGGCCTGACTCCGAGCCCATGAGAAACCACGCCGCTGGAATAGATACTAGCCGAGGCTCAATCACGGCAGGCGGGAAGTGTGGAGCAGTTGCCATAGACTCGCGGCGCTGGAAAAAGTTTAGCAGCGTTGAGCCAACAATCGCGAACCCAACCGCCGGATTCGCCCCCGTAGG